>ERZ827088.198-NODE-198-length-90133-cov-16.079509_pt1 | contig 90133 bp, 87 predicted proteins | sample MGYA00519922_ERZ827088 | MGnify/ENA primary metagenome ERZ827088 (study PRJEB31778, sample SAMEA3449254) | human gut metagenome | biome: human gut; feature: human-associated habitat; material: faeces | place: United Kingdom | collected 2010/2012 ... | reverse complement strand
ATCGCAAGCGGATACACTGTTTGGCTCCGACAGGAGTAAAAACAGTCTGCTCGCTAAGATAATGCAGACCTATTTCAGAGCAACGAAAAAGGGGCGCAGCCGGTGCTTACCTGCATCTGACTGCGCCTCTGATTTCTATCAAATTTTGTTGCTGCTCACACGAAAATGACCTCTGCATTTACGATTTCTGTAGCTCGATTGCGGATGTTATTGCTCCGTTTGACCCATTCCATTGGGTCAGTTGCTTTGAGATTTTCAGTAACATTTTCCTCTTCGGACAGTCGCATTACAATGTCATTGAATAGTGCCTGCGCTTGCAGTTCGATCTCTGTAAGATAGCTGTTCAGCGCCCCAGCAGTGAGCAAATTGTAATAGCGTACATGGTGATGCTTTTTCAGGTACTGCCGATGTCGCTGTCCCCATACGCCGATTAGCACCTCGTCCTGTTCTCCAATCTTAAGATTGGGCAAGAAATAGTCGCCCTCCTGCCGGTATGTGCATCCCATTTTTTCAAATTCCGTCATTGTCGTTACCTCCTGCTATACCGTATGAATGACCTTGAATTTTTTGACCTTGGCATTTACGAATTTGAGCAGCAACTCATCAACTGCGTCGGTAAACCGTCCCGCTGCAATGAGCCTGCTTCGCAGGTTATTCAGGCTCTCAATGATAAGCCGCCGTTCTGCCGTATCAAGCGCAAGATAATAGTTTTGCTTCATCTGCCGTTCCTCCTTTGATATTCTGCAATCATTATATCGAAGGAGGTTGCCCAAATCGAATGTGCGAATAAAATTCTAAAGAAACTGTTCGTGTGCGAGATGAAATATATGTGTTTCTGCCGGTTAATTCATTGTTTTATGAAATCCGTTATCAGCACTCGTACCAGAAAAGTATTCCTCACTCATTTTGAGTGAGGAATATTTTTATGTTTGCAGAGAAAGCTTGCATCTACACCTCTGGGTTATGAGACCGACGAGCGTGGCTCGTTGGGAAACGCCCCCGAGCGCCGCCGGCGGCGGATACAGCGAGGAGGGCGTTTGCGCAGCGGTCGAAAAAATCGAGCGGGCGAATAGCGCGAAGATTTTTTCGGGCACCGCAAGAGGCGCGAAGCGATAACCCGGAGGTCGGAGGTTCAAATCCTCCCTCCGCAACCAGAAGCCCCCACTCGAAAGAGTGGGGGCCTTTTTTGTTGTATTCAAGCGGGTTTACGGGCATTACCCCTGCCGCATAAGCTCCAGCACTTCCTGCTCCTCCGGGATGCTGTTGATGCCGCCGTGGTGGCGGGTGGAGAGGCTGGCGGCGCAGCAGGCGAAGCGGGTGATGGCGGACATCTCCTCTGCCGACAGCGCTTCCGGGGCTTTGTCAAGCTTCAACATTTGGCTCATGGCGCTGCCGCCGAAGATATCCCCGGCTCCGGTGGTATCCACCACATGGATGCCGGTGGGGCAGGCGGTCGTGCCGCTGCCGTTGCGGTTGGCAAAATAGCAGCCCCGGGGGCCCATGGTGACATAAACAAGGCGGGCGCCGTACTCCCACAGCAGCTTTTGCGCCGCTGCCGCCGGAGTGGCGTGCCACAGGAAATCCACTTCTTCATCGCTGATTTTGACGATATCCGCCTGATGCAGTCCCCACTCCATCTGCGTTGCTGCCGCGGATTCGTCCGGCCAAAGCGGCTTGCGCAGGTTGGGGTCAAAGCTGATGAGCTTGCCCCGCGCTTTGGCGTATGCCACCGCCTTTTGGGTCGCGGTTCGCGCGGGCTCATCGGTCAGACTTAATGTGCCAAAATGGAACACCCGGCAGGCGTCGATCAGGCTGTAATCCACCTCGTGCTCGGTCAGGCAGGTATCTGCACCGGGCTTGCGGGCAAAGCTGAACTCCCGATTCCCAGCGGTATCCAGCGTGACAAATGCCATGGTCGTGAAGACCGAAGCGTCCATTACGATGCCCTCGGTGGCAATGCCGCAATCGGCGGCGGTCTGAATGAGCAGGCGGCCAAAACGGTCGTCCCCGACCTTCCCGATCATAGCGGTGGAGCAGCCGTATTTTTGCAATGCGGCGAGGAAATTGCAGGGCGCACCGCCCGGCTGGGCCTTTAGCGTGGGGTATCCGGCGGCGTCGGCAGCCACCGGGGCAAAGTCAATGAGCATTTCGCCCAGGGCAACAATGGTGGGCACGAGAACCCCCCTTTCTATTTTACACAGTAGTGCTATGCAAATGATTGCGCTTCACAAGAACGGCTTCGATGTCTTTTCCGCCCTGTGCTATTTCTTTGCAATGATTTTACCCGCTTTGCAGGCCATCGTGGAGCAGCAGCTTTTTTACGGCAAAGTTGTCACACCATGCTGTGCTTCGATAAATAGTTGCGCATTCTGTATGTTTTCTCCTTATATTCCAGTACCTTTTGCAGGATCATTCGTTTGCTCTTTGCCCGGATGAGTACTGTATCCCCATTTTGGAGTATGAAGCTGTCATTGGCCTCGCTAACATAATTCATATTGACCAGGTAGCTTTGGTGGCAGCGCAAAAACCGTGCGTCATTAAGCTCTGACTCTATTTCGTTTAGCTTTTTATACACATGGTAGGTGCGGCCATCCGCCCGGTGCAGGATGCACTTTGTATTGCTGCTTTCCACATACATGATCTCATTGACCGGGATAAATTTGATCGAGGATTTTTGCACAAGCCCATAGCTACCGCTTTGGTATTCCTGCAGAAGCCAATCCAGCGTGTGCCGGATATCCTTAATCCGGTACGGCTTTACGATATATCCGGAGGCATAGACGCTGTAGCTTTCCAGTGCATAATCGGCGCTGGCGGTGCAGAATACGATTCTGCCACGGTAGAAGAGCTCCCGCAGACTTTTCGCGATTGTCAGGCCAAAGGAATCCTCCATGAACAGGTCGAGGAAGATGATATCAAACTCCATTCCATCCATAATATCATAGTAAAGTGTTGTTCCGTGGTCATATAAGGTGAATTCGCAGCTGATGGATGCTTCGGAAAAGTATTTTTTAAGCAGGCTGTGCAAGATTCTCCGTTCCAGCTCATTGTCATCACAAATTGCCAAACGCATAAAAACAGGTCCTTCCCGGATGAGAGGGCACAGTCAATGCGCCCTCATGTACAGTTCATCCGCTATAATATCGCCGAGATGCACCGGGTCCACCTCGCCGTCATTCAGTTTACCCCGCAGCGTCTTTAGCCAGGCCAGATCACCGGATATGCCGTAGATGCAGTTCTGCACTTCCATAACGCCATCGTGCAGGGTGCAGGCACATACCCCGTACAGGGTTTCTCCGCCCTGGCCGACCGCTTTCTCGTTCTTGCTGATCACATAATAGTTTACCATAGTTCTTTCCTCCTCAATACTCTCTTAAAAAACACCTGGTTCGGTGCTTTCCACTTTGGTGTCTTGATTGTAGCAGAATAAGGGGAGAAAATGGGCCAAACATTGATTTTGGCGCGCTTTACCGAGAAATTGGAAGAGAAAACCCTTGATTATTTGAATTACTACTTAAATTTCGCTTTTCAGCTCATGGATCGCATCGATCACACAGCAGTATTCCTCTGTCAACTGCCGCAGTAATTCCGGTGCGGGGACGCTCCCAGTATGCAGTACTTCACAAAGGGCTGCTGCGCGGTTCCCCAGCCGGTTCAGGCCCAAATTATAACCGATGCCCTTTAGTGTGTGCGCCGCACGGAAGGCGCTTTGCAGGTCGCCATTCTTCAGACTCTGCATCAGCCCCTCGTAGGTGGGATCATTCTCAAATTCCGGTAAATAAAATTTGACAATGTCTAGATCCTCCAGCCGCTCCAGCACATCGGAAAGGTCTCCCCCGACTGCCGCGTAGAATTTCGACATTGTCATTTCTTCCGTATTTGGTTCGCGCACAAAAATTACCCTTTCTATATAAGATTTATTGTTAATTCTGTAATATAGCATTTTTGACTGAAAATCAAGAAATCTTTGTCGAAAAATAACGCTTTATGATGAATAATCTGAATGGAAAATTGTTAAATTATTTTCTTTTGTAATATCAGGGCATATAAGTGTCTCATTAGGGACACCAATGATTGAATGCCTAATGCAAGCAGTCCCCGGTCATGACGGCCGGGGACTGCTGTGCTGTATAGAGGTTATTTGAGGAGGTCAGAAGGGAAGATCAAATCATACAAGGTCAGCCTTGAGACCGGGGATGCGGGCAGAAGCTTTAGTGAGCAGTTCACGGCCCACAGCGGCAGCGTAGTCCCGTTTTTCTTCCTCGTTCACTTTGGTCAGGCGACCGTTCTTTACAACGGTTTCGCCATTGACCACGACGGTTTCGATCATGCGGGCATCACCGCTGAGAACGATGCAGTCTACGGGGTCATTGCAACCGCCGGCATACTGCAGCTGGTTCCAGTTCATCAGGGTGAAATCCGCCGCCATGCCGGGCGCCAGATGACCGATATCGTTACGGCCCAGGGCGGCAGCGCCGCCGGCAGTGGCCAGGTACAGGATATCCTCGCAGCCGATGGAGTCATCGCCCCAGCTGAGACGATTGAGCAGGTAGCTGACACGGATCTCCTCCATCATGCTGGCGGAGTTGCTGCTGGCAGCGCCGTCCACACCGATGCCGAAGCGCTTGACACCAGCACGCAGCAGGTCGGGGATCCGGCAGGAGCCGGAGCTGAGGTACATATTGGAGATGGGGCAGGTGGAAATACCGGTGTTGGTATCCGCCATCAGCTGTACCTCCTCATCGTTAAGGTGAATGCAGTGGGCATAGTAGAAGCGGTCGCCCAGCAGGTCGTGACGGCGGAACCATTCGGCGGGCCGGCAGCCGTAGTGCTCCTCCACAAAGGCGACTTCGCCACGGCTTTCCGCCAGGTGTCCATGCACTTTGATGTCCAGCTTTTCGGCCAGATCGATGGTAGCACGGACGATTTCTTCCGTTTCATAATAGGCGATGCTGGGGCCGATGCCGACCTGACACATCGAGAAACGGGAAGGATCGTGGTACTTCTTTACCAGGCGCTCGGCATCGCCCATAACGCCTTCGATGCTGTCCACCACCTCGGGAGGGACAATATCGCTGGTGACGGAGTGATAACTGCGCACCGGATGGAAGCGGATTCCCAGTTCCTTGGCCGCTTCAATCTCGGCATCCACCAGGCAGGTAACGCCGACGGGGTGGGGGTACCACAGGTCATTGGAGGTGGTGATACCGGTTTTCAGTCCCTCACCCAGCGCCACATACACACCGGCACGGGCTACATCAGTGTTCAGGTCCTTATAGATCTCGTACATGGTGGTGAGCCATGGCTCCAGCCGCAGACCCTGTGTGGCCTTGATATTGCGGATAAGAGTCTGCCAGGTGTGATGATGTGTATTGACAAAGCCGGGCAGGATAACGCGGCCGCTGGCATCTACTACTTCATCGATGGTGACGGTATCGCCAAGGGTGTCCTTGAGGTTTTTGCCGATGGCCTTGATCTCTTTGCCGCTGATGAGCAGATCCGCGTGACGGTAGCGGCGGCGCTCCTCATCCATGGTGATGATCCAATCGGCATTCTGATACAGTACGGTTTTCATAATGATTTCTCTCCTTTCGCCGGATCAGGCAGCCTTTTCTTCCTTTTTCTCAGGCAGGATAAGGCTGAGAACGACGGCGGTGATGGCGGTGCCGGGTACGCCGCTGAGCAGGCTGGAGGCCCAGAAGGGCAGAGCCGCAAGAGCATCGGGAGCCGCGCTGAAGCCAACGCCGACAGCCAGAGAAATGGCCACGATGGTGGTGGTACGGGCCGTGAGCGGGCCGCCATTATGGATGACATTCATACCGGAAACCAGGATGGTGCCGAAAGCGGAGAGGGCCACGCCGCCCAGAACAGCGGAGGGAATGCAGGAGAACACGGCGCACAGTTTGGGACAGAGACCGCAGAGACCTACTACACCGCCGGCGATGGCAGTGACATAGCGGCTGGTAACACCGGAAAGACCGCACAGACCGATATTGGCGCTGCCGCTGATGACGGGAACCATATTGAACATGGAAGAGATAACGCTGCCAACGCCCTGGGCCAGTACGCCGCCCTTGGTCTCATGGCTGGTGGGCAGGCTGTTCTTTGCCAGCATGGAAGCGGTGGTCTGGTCGCCCATCAGTTCAACCAGGGCAATGAAGCACAGGATGGAGATGGAGATGATCGGGCCAAGCTCAAACTTGATGCCGAAGTGCAGGGGCTGGGGAATACGGATCCATGCCTCCTCGCCAATGGGGGAAAGATCCAGCTTGCCAAAGGCGGCTGCCGCGGCGCTCATGACCAGAATGGCAATGAGGGGAGAAGCCTTGGAAAGGAAGTTCTTGCTGCAGAAGTGGTTGAGCAGAACCATGATAATGATGGTGCCGGCAGCCAGCAGCAGGTTAATGGGATCGCCGTAATCAGCGGAGCCTACACCGCCCGCACAGTAGCCAATGCCAACGCTGCAAAGGCTGAGGCCTAGGGCCATAACGACCGCGCCGGTGATATAGGGCTTGAACAGGATAGAGAGCTGCTTATGCAGGCCGGTCCACAGAATGGTGGTGATAATGCTGCCGACGAGGCAGGCACCAGTGAACGCCGCCAAACCGTACTGGGCGCCCAGCGCAATGCCGGGGGCAACGAAGACAAAGCTGCACTCCAGCGGGATGGGCAGGCGCGCGCCAATGGGGCCAACGCCGATTGTCTGCAGCAGGGTGGCAATGCCGGTGACGAGCAGACAGCCAGCCACCAAAATGGTGATCTCGCTGGCGGAAAGGCCGATGCCGGCGCCAATAAGCAGCGGAACGGGCAGAACATTAAAAACGAGAACGACGATTTGCTGGATACTCAGCGGGACCGTTTCTTTGATGGGCGGGCAGTCATTCAGACTGTAGCCGACGGGGATCTTTGACATAGGGGACAACTCCTTCCAAAACATCAGATCTTTTTGTAACATCAAGCGCTTGTTTCTTAATGTAACATTGATTATCTGTTACATCTGCATCTTAGCAAGGATTCGTCAAGATTTCAATAGTTTTTTGCGTTTCCGCCAATATTTCAGCGGAATGGACAACATTTTGATGTAACATTTGTTCATTGTTACATTCATATCAAACAAAAGCCGGAGAGCTGCGGCCCTCCGGCTGGAATTTACTTCATAATGAAGAGCTTTTTGGGGCAGAGGGAGACGCATAGGCCGCAGCCGTTGCAGGCGGCGGCATCGACGGTGATGCCCTCCGTCCCCTGAGAAATGGCATCGTACAGGCAGGCGCCGACACAGCGTGCTCGGCAGCCATCGGGGCAGGTGCCATCGCAGGGAGCGGCCATTTTGACCCGCAGCAGGCGCTCTGGCAGCTCCTCAAAAGCGGTAAGAGAGGCGAGTGCGTTGCCGCGCAGCTTATCTAGGGAAGAATAGCCCTTTTCCCGCAGCCAATCCTCCAGCTTGCGCAGTGTTTCGGTGATGTGCCCATAGCCCCGCAGCATGATGGCGGAGCCCATCTCCACCGCAGTGGCGCCCATCATCAGGAACTCGATGATGCTGTGCCAGTCCTCCACACCGCACATCGCGGCGATCTCACAATCGGCCAGCTGATGCAGTACCGCCGTTGCCGCCAGCGAGAGCGGACGCAGATGGCTGCCGGTGCAGCCGCCGATGGCCGCCATTTCGCAGCGGGCGTTTTCAATATCCACGCCGTTGATGCCCTCCAGCGATTCAATGGCACTGATGGCACGGGCGCCGTTCTGGGTGATTTGACGGGCAAAGGCAGGATTGAGCGCCGCATGGTGCGGCAGTCGCACCATAACGGGGATTTCCACCGCCGAGGTGACGCTACGCACCATTTCCCCGACCTCCTCCGGCCGAATACTGATATCCTCCAGCTTGGTGCCGATGGGGGTAAAGCAGCACAGCTCCAGCGCATCTGCACCTAGGCGCTGCATGCGGCTGGCCAGGTACCGCAGCTCGGAAGGGGTCGTTCCCCGAATATTGCAGATGAGGAAGGCGTTGCCCTTTTGCAGGCGCTCTACCTCCTGCTCCACATCCTCCAGCGTCATGGTGCTGTACAGGGTGGTATTGTAAACTTCGCCCTGACGGTAAAAAATACGCGGGCTGACGATATGGCTTTTTTCCAGGGCGATGGTCTCGGTAACAACGGCCGCCGCACCGGCGTCAATGGCCTTCTGCATGGCGGCGGCATCACGGCACCAGGGACCGGCTGCCGCTATAATAGGATTTTTGAGCGGCAGGCCCATAAAATTGACGGATAACAACGACATTTTGTACCCTCCTTACTCAAACAACTCGTAGATCTCTTTGCGGTTGCCGCAGCTGCGGCGGATCTTGAGCTTGGATTTCAATACGATCTCGTGGGTCTCCACCTGGTACAGCGCGCTGTCCTCGATGAGCTCGATGAGGCGGCGGGCTGCCACCGCACCCAAACGCTCCAGCGGGTGCTCCATGGTGGTCAGCGCCGGGGTAATGACAGCGGCAGCCTCACTGCCGGTAAAACCAGCAACAGCCAGTCCCTCTGGCAGGGGAATATTTTCCTCCCGTGCAGCCTTGATGACACCCATGGCCAGCTCATCACTGACAGCGAAGACGGCCTGCGGCGGCTTCTCGGTCAGTATTTCCTCGCGGCAGATGCGGTAGCCGCCCACTACGCTGTCCTCCGCCTCCAGCACACGGCACTGGCGGTCGGTCAGCCCCAGCGCGGCTGCCGCCTGCCGGTAACCGGCGGTGATGGCGGCCTTTTCGGGGGATTCTCCGCTGCTTTGCAGCAGCCAAATGGAGCGGTGGCCCATAGTATGGAGATGTGAAACCATCTTTTCTGCGGCGTCCCGGTAATGGATACCGCAGATATTGCAGTTTTCCAATCGATCATAGCTGCCCAGCAGCACTACCGGCAGCTCGGCAGGCAGCGCCTCCGGTGGTAGAGAGGGCTCCCCGGCGATCAGCATTCCGAGGGGCTTTGCCGCGGCGGCAGCCTGAATACAGGCTGCTATTCCTCCCGAAAGGGGAGAGAACTCCACCAGGTTGACCAGAATCCCCTTGGGCGCCAGTACCGACTGCACCCCCGAAAGCAGGGTTTGTGCCCGCTTGGCCGCGGGAACGATGAGGGTGACGGCCCGCCGCCCGCGGTTGACTGGCTTGGGGTTGTAGTTGTATTTTTCGATGATGGTCTGCACCCGTTCGCGGGTCTCCGGCAGCACCGCCTCCGGGTGGTTGATGACACGAGAGATGGTGGCAACCGAAACACCGGCTTCCTTGGCCAGTTCGCGGATATTCACGGGCAGTCCTCCTCTCTGTATGCTTCTTTTTTTATTGTAACATATTTCGGTATGGCAAGTAAACTGTTGATTAAAGGGGCAGGAGAAAAGGGATTTTGTATTTGTTCATTCTTCCACCGGCAGCACTAGCCGGGAGCAATATCGTTGGGGATCAATCTCCCGCCCGGTGTAGGGTGCCACAATGCCAAGGATGCGCGGGGCCCCGGTGGGGGGCAGCTCCCTGGCCTTTACCTCACGGCTCAGGGTCAGCCACGCTTCATCCTCACCGGCGTAATCGCCGCAGTACAGCACCGAGAGCACCCGGCACTCCGGCAGGGTCACCGCGATTGGTCAATCCACTACGAGCCGGCGCTATAATGGAATTACAGCTATTGATGGATTTACCATTGGTAATAGCATTGTTACCGCCACAGGGACCTCCTATGGCATTTATGCGAATAGTTATAATAACTGTGATATCCGTGGCAAGGATACCGTGATAAAGGCAACCTCTACGGGCGGTGAACTGGCTGTTTACTCGCAATACCCCACAGCCTATTATCCTTATTATGGGTGTATCAACCTATATGATGATCTGTGCGTTACTGTTTCTCTTCATAGTTAGCAAAAGCTAACTGGTTGGATTTAGAAAAGCCGCCCTCCGGCAGCATCAATGGACAGACCTATTGCAGCGCAGCGGCTTACAAAATGCAATAGAATCAGCAACTCCCCCGACCAAATGATCGGGGGAGAGACTTTATTCTTTCACCAGCGGCAGCGTAAGGGTGGCCTGCGGCATATACAGCACCTTGGGGTGGTCATATTCCGCCAAAACGGTGCGGATGACCTCATTGAGCTGTTCCTTGGGGTAGCACTCCACATTTACTTCAGCCATGCGCTTTTGGTCCAGCGCGGTGATGAGGATCAGCCGGCAGTGGGCCTGGCATTCTCGGACCTTGTAGCAATTCAGCCCGCCCATATTCACCTTGCGCTTCAGCTCCGCCACCACGGAGTCCTTATCGGGATAGCGGCCCAGCCATTCCTCAAAGGGATCGTCCATCTCTTTGCTGCATCCCTCGGGGCACTCCGCCAGGCAGATGATGACGCCGCCCTTTTTCACGGCACGGCTGGCATTGTAGAAGCCCTTTTTGCTCTGCCGCAGGTCGATGTCTTTAGGAAATCCGCCGCAGGAGGCAATGACGATATCGGGCCGTTCCGGGAGGGGATAGAGATAGAAATCCTTGGCCAATTCAGCGCCGTGCAGGTAGGCTTCCCGCCAGTGGCCGGCCACCGCCTGGTAGATCATCCCGTGGTCATCGCAGATGACATTCAGCAGATAGGCGGGGTGGGTAAAGGCGCATGCCTCCATAAAGTCCAGATGAACGGGGTTGTTTTCCAGCACACCGGCCTGGGCATTGGGGTCAATGACCATCTTGTGGTTGCTGAGGATGGTATCCTTGCGGGCACAGCCGGGGATGATATCCTTGCGTCCACCGCCAAACCCGGCCATGTGGTGCACCAGGATACCGCCGGTAAGGATGAGCTTATCGGCTGCCATGGCGATTTTATTGGCCCACACCTCATGGCCGTAGCTGGTGGTGCCCACCAGCTGGCAGGGGGATTCCTCACAGTCGTGCTGCACCACGGTTACACGGCGGTAAATATCCTCGGTGATGAGGCTGCACATCTGCTCCTCGGTCATGGCGCTGTGCATCCCGTTGGCAAACAGAATGGTGATATCCCCGTCCGGCACGCCGGCCTTATTCAGCTCCCGCACCAGGATGGGGATATAAATGTGGCTGCGGGTCAGGCGGGTGATGTCATTGGTGAGGATACATACGGTATCCCCGGCATGGATCTCCTCGGCCAGCAGCCTGGCCCCAATGGGATGGGCCAGCGCGTCCTCCACGATCTCCTCCTCCGAGCGAACGCCGGTGGGGTGCTGCTTGGGCAGCAGGATGCTGAGGTCAGTCCCTTCGGGGATCTCGATATCCAGCAGCTCGTGGCCGTACTTTACCGTATCTTTCATGGTGTGTCCTCCCTGTCTTAGCGGTGAATATGTTCAGCGGTCAGGCGGCCCATTTCCTCGGTAGTCACCTTGGTCAGCCCACGGCCCTCCAGGTAGATATCCGGGGTGCGGTAGCCCAGGTGCAGCACCTCATTGATGGCCCGGTCGATGGCGGCGGCTTCTTCCTTCAGCCCCAGTCCGATCTCCAGCAGCATACCTGCCGAGGCAATAGCGGCCAGGGGATTGGCAATGCCCAGCCCGGCAATATCAGGTGCTGTGCCATGGATGGGCTCAAAGAGCCCGAAGCCATTTTCATTGATGGCCGCGGAGGCCAGCATCCCCACCGAGCCGGTGGCCACCCCCGCCTCATCCGAGAGGATATCACCGAAGATGCTGGTGGTCAGCATCACATCAAAGCGGGAGGGATTGCAGGTCAGCTCCATAGCGGCCTTATCCACCAGCAGGTTGGTCAGCTGCACATCAGGGTAATCCTGCGCTACGCGGGCCACCGTTTCCCGCCACAGCCGGGAGCTTTCCAGCGCATTGGATTTATCAATGCTGGTGACGCTCTTGCGGCGGCCCTGCGCCAGTCGGAAGGCATGGCGGGCCACCCGCTCCACCTCAAATTCGCTGTAACATTCCACATCGTAGCCTTCCCGACCACGGGCGCCCTCCCGGGTGCCCTTTTCGCCAAAGTAGATACCGCCGATGAGATCCCGCACCAGCAGCAGGTCCAGTCCGCGGTCCAGCACCTCGTTTTTCAGCGGGGAATTTTCCCGCAGGTCGGGGTAGAGCTTGGCCGGGCGCAGGTTGCAGAACAGATTAAAGCCACGGCGCAGGGCGGCCAGGCCGCTTTCCGGGCGCTGGGCCCGGGGAAGGTGGTCCCACTTGGGCCCGCCGGCCGCACCAAACAGAATGGCGTCGCATTCCCGGCAGAGCTCCAGTGTTTCCGGCTGGATGGGCACGCCGTAGGCATCAATGCAGCAGCCGCCTACCAGGCGCTCCACCTTATGGAACTGATGTCCGTAAACCTCGCCGATCTTATCCAGCGAACGGACCGCTTCCCGGATGACATCTACGCCGATGCCGTCGCCGGGGATCACAGCAATTTTATACTCCATGATGATTCCTCCTTGCAATATCAGTCCGCAGTCACGGTACGGGGATCGGTGATGACACCAGTAAGGGCACTGGCGGCCGCCGTGGCGGGGCTGCTAAGATAGATAAGAGATTTTGTGGTGCCCATCCGCCCGATGAAATTGCGGTTATTGGTACCCAGTACCACCTCGCCATCGCTCATCAGGCCATAGGGCTGGCCGCAGCACAGGCCGCAGCAGGGATGCGCCACCATGGCGCCGGCCTCCACAAAGGCACGGATGTACCCCAGCCGCATGCACTGGCGATAGATGCCGATGGAGGCGGGAATGATGATAAGCTTAAGATAGGGGGCCACATGGTGCCCCTGCAAAATGCGGGCGGCTACCGCCATATCTTCCAGGCTGCCGTTGGTACAGCTGCCAATGTAGACCTCGTTGAGTGGAGTGCCCTGCACCTCCTCTATGGAGTGAACATTATCAACGCCCTGCGGGCAGGAAAGATAGGGTACCAGCTCCTCTGCCCGGTAGTACAGTTCCCGGACATAGTGGGCATCCGGATCGGGATGGATCCAGGAGATCTTCTCCAGCGGCAGGTCAAAGTAATCGGCGGTTTTCTGGTCAGCGGCAAAAAGTGCGGTTTTGCAGCCCGCCTCCAGCGACATATTGGCAATGGTGTACCGGCCGGACATATCCAGCGCGTCAATGGTGCTGCCCACATATTCCAGCGATTTATAGGTGCCGCCGTCGGAGCGCAGATCCTTCAGCACCTGCAGGACAATATCCTTGGCGTACACCCCGGCAGGCAGCTCCCCTTCCACCGTAATGCGGATAGCTTCCGGGACCTTCATCCACATCTCACCGCTGCCCAGGGTGGCGGCCATTTCGGTATAGCCTATCCCGGTGCAGAAGCACCCGCCCCCGCCATAAGTGGGAGTGTGGCTGTCGGTAGCTACCACCACCGTACCGGGCAGGGCATAGCGGTATTCGTGCATCAGGGTGTGAGAGATCCCCTCCCCGGCATGCAGCTTGCGGATACCAAAGCGATCGGAAAGCTCATGCCCCTTGTGGTAGTGGCGGGGGTCGCCGGTGGCCTGGTTGGTGGGGCACAGGTGGTCCAGAAAGATCACAGCCTTTTCCGGGTCGGCCAGGCGGCGGAATTTTATCTCATCCAGCTTCTGCACCACAAAAGGGGTGTAGATATCATGTACCATGCACATATCCGGCCGGGTCATGATCAGATCGCCGGGTGCCAGGTGAGAAAGCCCGGTATTTTTCATCAGGATCTTTTCAGCCATGGTGTAGCCCATCTCAGTGCACCTCCTTTTGGACGGATTCGGCGGCTTCGGCCGCTTCATTCAGGGCGCGGTAGCGGGGTACCAGCCCCCCGGCCTTGATGATCTCAAACAGATTATCGGGAATTTGCCGGATGGGAATGACCTGCCCGTTTACCTTCAGGCAGCGGTTTACCTCCACGGTGAGAAGATCCCCTTCCTCGCAGCGGTCATACAGGTCATCCGTCTCAATGAGCAGCATCCCGTTATTGATGCCGTTGCGGTAAAAAATGCGGGCAAAGGATTTGGCCACAATGCATCGCACACCCAGCGCCGCGATGCAGGCTGGGGCAAATTCCCGCGAGGAGCCGCAGCCAAAGTTCTTCCCGGCCACAAAGATATCTCCCGGCCGGGCCGCGGCGGCCAGCTCCGGGCGCAGCGGCTCCAGGCAGTGGCGGCTCATCTCCTCCGCGGAGGGCAGCACACCGTACCGCCCCGGGATAATAGTATCGGTATCCACATCATCGGGCAGCTTCCATATCCGGCCCGTAAAAACAGTATCCATAGTTATGCCCTCCTGTTACGCTTGATAAAGATATCCGCTGAGCGCCGCCTGGGCGGCAGTCCGCGCAGAAACCAGATAGACCCGGGAAGCGGGGGTGCCGCAGCAGCCGGAGTAGTGGAAGCACCCGGTAGAGGCCATGACCTCCCCATCCCCGATGACGCCGATGGAGGTGGTCAGGCAGGAGGCGCAGCCGGGATTGGTGACCTGCGCTCCGCAGTCCAGGAATACATCGATCAGCCCTTCCTCCATGGCCTGCAGGTAGTCCGTGTTGGAAGCAAAGCCGATCAGTAGCCGCAGCTCCCGCCGGATGTGATGTCCCCGCAGAATTTCAGCTGCTTCGCGCAGTTCCTCTATCCGCCCGGAGGAGCAGCCCCCGATAAAGCAGGCATCCACCCGGATGTCGGACAGAGCGGTAAGGGGCTGGGCCTCCATCGGATCTTCCGGCAGGCTGCCGGGGAGTATAGCACAGGGTGGATAGTCCTCCAGCTGCAGTGTGGTATCGGCCGGGGCGTCTTCCGCTGTAAACAGGGCGCTTACCGCACCGGCTCGCTGGGCCATCAGACAGAGCGTCTGCTTTTCCGCGCGGGTAAGCCCCCGTGCGGTGTGGTCATGCAGGAGCAGCAGGCGGCCTTCGGCTCCTTTTTTGCCCGCACAGGCCAGCGCAATGTCATAGGCTGTGGCGCCGGGGGCAAAGTCCCCCTCCAGCCTGATATGCAGCGGCTGCGGTGCCGGCAGGGTCAGCTCTCCACCCTGCAGCCACCGGGCCAGTTCCTCGGGGGAAAAACGCAGCCCCAAAGCACCGATGACACCCACCTGTGCCACATGCTGGCCGCAGGTCACCAGCAGAGAACCAGTTGCCAGCCGCCCCTGCATCAGCAGCTGGTAGCTGATTCCGGCGGACTGGATAAACTCCAGCGAATTGGCCCGGGAAAAATCAATCAGTGCTTTTTGGCGGAAAGCGCTCTGGAAGCTCCCAGCGGGGATATCATGGTCAAGAATGACCACCACCTGCGCGCGGCGCGCCGGACTTACCTGCGGTACCATGGCGGGCAGGTCTCCGGAGGGACCATCGTTGATGAGACACCAATCAGGGGATAGTGTGACCGGGGTGCCGGCCGGGGCCTGTAATAGCTGTTGCAAAGCATTCTGTGGCAAGGAACTCACCCTTCCTTAAAATAACTAAATCGTTTTAGCTAATTCGATTATAGTGGGAGTACAATGAATTGTCAACATAAAATTTCAAGACAGCAAAAACGATTAAGCATTTCGGGAGGAATTGACTTTCCGGGCAAATTTGGGTAAGATGGAGCTATCACAAAGAAAGGGGGCCTTCGCTATGGCAACCATCAAGGACATCGCCCGCATCGCCAATGTATCTCCCTCCACGGTTTCCTTTGTACTTAATGGCAAAGCGCGGGAGATGAAGGTCTCCTCGGCCACGGAACAGCGCATCCTGGAGATTGTGGCGGCCACCGGTTACCGCCCCAGTAATGTGGCCCGGCGGCTGCGCGCCAGCGAAGCGGAACGCCCGGTATTGGCGCTGTATTGGCCGCTGGATCGCAGAGCCTCCTATGTGGGGCGGCTGCTGGGCGCCTTCCAGCAGGAGCACCTGCGCCAGGAGTTGGACTACGATTTGGTGGTCAATACCTTCCAGGAGGGACACCTGTGCGAGGAAAAGGGCCTGCACTTCCATAGCCCATACAGCTGCGCTATTTTAGGCGGTCTTTCCCCGGCGGATATGGACGCCCTGGCCCAGCTGGAGACGGATCTGCCGTTGGTGCTGTATAACCGCCGCCAGGCGGGCTTTGGTGCGGTGTATACCGATTATGCCAAGGCGGTGCGGCAGGTGATGGAACTGGCCCGTGCCAAGGGCTGCCGCAGCATCGGCTTTTTGAAGAACCGTTCCAACTTTATGGCGGATAGCAGCCGCATCCGCGATGCCATAACAGCAGCGGGGGAGTATGGTCTGCGGGTACCGCCCCACGCGGTGGTGGAAGCGGAGGATACCTACGAAGGCGGTGCGGTGGGCATCAAAACCATGATGACCGGCGGCTCACTGCCGGAGCTTTTGGTATTTGCATCCGATATTATGGCTATTGGGGCGGCTCACCAGATGCAAAAGGAAGGCATCCGCATCCCGCAGGAGGTGGGGCTTATCTGCTTTGGCTTGGGAGAGCGCCAGCAGGCGCAGTACTGTACCCCGCCGCTTTCGGTCATCGAAATGCCTACCGAGGCGATGACGGCCGGTGCCGTTCAAATGGCCGCAGAGATGATCCGCAAGGGCGCAAATGCCGCCGTGGTGCGCTCCTACGAGCCGGTGGTCATCTTCCGGGAATCTTTCTCCCTGTGAAAAACATGCGGTCGAAAAGACCAATGCCAATAGCATATTCATAAAAGAGAGCCGTAACGGAAAGACGATCCGTTGCGGCTCTGTAATTATTTATTTTAATACTTTCGATTGACAAGAGCACATACGGCTTTTGCGGGCATAAATACCGCCCGACATTGCGTGTCGCGTTGATAGGCGCCAGCCTGCCTGCCGCTTCGTGCTTCCTCGGACGCCATTTTCTCCTGCGCGAAAACCGGATGATGACAAGGAAGAGGACGCCGGCATACTGGTGTATGTCAAGGACGATGACGCAGTCAGCGCCGATTTTCACTTGGGGTCCCTGCAAAATCGTAAGACCTTGCAGGGAAAGGAGGACGCACCGCAGCGGGGAGGGCTGCCCGAAGCAAAGCGCAGGGTCGGCACGACAGGAGCGCAGGCTGCGCTCGATGCAAAAGCGTGGGTGTCCTTGTTAAGCGAAGGGAAGAAAGTCTGCAATAAAGTAAACATCCCCCGGTCGGGGGATGTTTACTTACGAGATGGGAAAAGCTAGGAGCTGAGAAGCCAAACGCGAACAAATGTTTCACGTGAAACATTTTTACTGGCTGTCTGCGGGGGCATTTTCCGGCGGGGTAAAGGATTCCCGAAGCTGGACCTGCGGTTCCATTTCCACATGCAAGGGGGCAGCTGGCAGCTCCCGGATGAGGCGGAGCAGCAGGGCAACGGCCTGCCGGTCCACCGTCTGCGGGATGGTGATGCAGCTGAGGGCTGGATTCAGGCAGTGGTTCATTTCCGGTTTGCGCAGCCCAATGCAGAGCACCTCGGTATCCTGTGGGACACGGATGCCGCTGCGAGCCAGGGTATACAGGCCACCTTGGGCCATGCTGTCATTCTCGTAGTAGATGACACGGGGGCGCTGGCGGAGAACGCAGTATTCCTCGGTGGCGGCGGCCCCGCCCGCAATGGTGGGCGCGGCCTGGAAGGTCCATTCCGGCTGGATGCGGATGCCCAGCTGCCGGCAGGAATTGAGGAAAGCCTTGGTGCGCTGGCTGGTGCCATCATAATGGTCGCCGCCCCGGATGACCGCGCATTCCCGGTAACCCTTTTGGTGGATGAGGGCAGCGGCCTGGGAGCCGGTTTGGGCGTGGTTTACCCCGGCGGTGGAATACTTCCGGCTTTCGGCATTGATGAGAACAAGAGGGGTGGAAATATCCGCATTTTCCAGCTGAATGAGATCCTGCTCGCCGGCCCCGCCGATGATGACGCCATCGTAGCGGCCCTGCAGGATGGGGGAGAGCATCTCTCCCAGGCGGCCGCTGAAATAGGTTTGGATGAGCAGCTCGTAGGGGTCGGCGGGTTCCTGCTCCTGCTGGAGGATACTGTAGAAATTATACAGTCTATCGCCCAGTAGAGTGGTGCGGTGATCCAGCGGCCAGTACAGCGCGATGGTGAGACGGCGCCGGCCGGCCCGCAGCAGCTGCGCCCCGCGGTCCGGGCGGTACTGAAGCTGCTGGATAGCTTCGGCAACGCGCTGCTGGGTGGCGGGGGAGATGTGCATTTCATCCCCGCGGCCGTTGGCAACGATGGAAGCGGTGGTGAGGGAACATTGCGCCAGCGCGGCGACATCTTTGAGGGTGGACATGGGCAGGCTCCTTTCGGGGGTCTTTCTTTTAAGTATAGGGCAGAAAACTAAAATATCAAGTAAAAAGTAACAATTTTAGTAAAATTACATTGGACTAAAGTAAAGAACTGTGGGAGCGGCATTTGTGAAAGCCGATGAAATTAGTGGGAATAGCTTGCAAAATAGGCCAAAAGATGATTCAATAAAATTACATTAACGATTTAGCAAGCTTCTCGACACTCTAAAACGACAAAGGATGTATGCAGAGGATGCTACTACAAGGGATAAAGAGGGCGCTCCGCAGCGGGGAGGGCCCTCCGGAATAAAGTGGAGGATCAGCCCGACAAAAGCGGAGGGGCGCCCGATATATGGCACGCAGCTTAAATAAAGCCAAGAAAAAAAGAAAGAAGGCAGAAATAGCATGGCAGAGAATATTGTATTTCAGATCCTGCGCTCCCACCTGATGGAGGGTGAGCTGATGCCAGGGACCCCCATCGCCATCCGAGTGGACCAGACCCTGGGACATGACCTGACCGGTATTATGGCGGGGCAGACCTTCCTGGCGGTGGGCGCCGACCGGGTGCAGACTGAGGCCAGCGTATTTTACTGCGACCACAACACCCTGTGCGTCAGCGGAGAAAACGCGGATGATCATCTGTTCCTCAAGACCGCGGCGGCCCGCTTTGGGGTGTATTTCTCCAAACCCGGCAATGGGATTTGTCACTTTTTGCACTGCCAGCGCTTTGCCAGGCCCGGTAAGGTGATGCTGGGCGCCGATAGCCATACCCCGTCCTCCGGGGCGCTGGGGATGCTGGCCATTGGCAGCGGCGGCTTGACGGTGGCAGAGGCGGCACTGGGGCAGGGCTTTAGGATGAATGTCCCCAAGGTGATGGGGGTAAAGTTGGTCGGCCGGCTGCATCCTGGCGTGACCGCCAAGGATATCGCGCTGGAGCTGCTGCGGCAGGTAAGCGTCAAGGGCGGCATTGGATACATTGTGGAATACTACGGCGATGGAGTGAAGGAGCTTTCCATCAGCGAGCGTCAGACCATTGCCAATATGAGCATCGAGATCGGTGCGACGACCGGCATTTTCCCCAGTGATGAGCGGACGAGGGAGTTCCTAAAGGCCCAGCGGCGAGAGAGCGACTATGTGCCGCTGCAGCCGGAGGAGGGTGCAACCTACGACAAGGTGGTGGAAATCGATTTGGACCGGCTGGAGCCGCTGGTGGCGGAGCCCTCCATGCCGGATAAGGTGTGTACGGCCCGCAAGGCAGAAGGTGTGAAGCCGGGTTCGGTATTTATCGGCAGCTGTACCAATGCTTCCTATTCCGATATTGCCCGGGCGGCGTGCATCCTGAAGGGGCATAAGGTGCATAAGGATATTGACTGCACAGTGGCGCCCGGCTCCCGGCAGGTGCTGGCGCAGCTTATTAAGGACGGGGTGTTGGCGGATTTGGTGGAATCCGGCTGCCGCATCCTGGAGTGTGCCTGCGGACCCTGCATCGGGGTGGGGCAGGTGCCGCCCCATAATGGCATTTCGGTACGGACCTCCAACCGGAACTTCCCCGGCCGGTGCGGCAGCAACGATGCCTATGTTTACCTGGCCAGCCCGGAGACCGCGGCGGCCACAGCAGTGACTGGGCATATCACTGACCCGCGCGACCTGATGGATGTCAGCGTATTGGCAAAGATCCAGGAGCCGGAGGCGTATATTATCGATGATTCTTCGCTGATCGCGCCCGAAGAAACCGCCGACCGCCACGCGGTAGAGGTCATCAAGGGACCGAATATCTCCGAGCTGCCGATGCGTGGCCCGGTGCGGGAAACCATTGATGCCGGGATTGTGCTGAAGCTGGGGGACAACATCACCACCGATGATATTATCCCGGCTGGGGCCTCCATCCTAAAGTACATCTCCAACATTCCGGAATTTGCGAAGTATACCTTCTGCTATACCGATCCGGACTTTGTGGACCGGGCCCGCCGCATGGGGCACAGCGTCATCGTGGGCGGGGAGAACTACGGACAGGGTTCCAGCCGGGAGCATGCGGCCATGCTGCCGATGTGTCTGGGTGTGGAGGTGGTCATCGCCAAATCCTATGCACGGATCCATAAGGAGAACCTGTTCAATTACGGCATTCTGCCGCTGATTTTTGAAGACCCGGCGGACTATGAAAAGCTGCAGCAGGGTGACCGGCTGGTGCTGGAAAATGTGCCGGAGGGTATCCGGGCGGGACGGCTGACGGTAACCGTACCGGAGCGTGGCCTGACGCTGACGGCGGTGCTGGAGGCCTCTGACTACGATAAGAACCTGCTGCTGGAGGGCGGCGCGCTGAACCACCTGGCCAAATTGCAGAAACGCTAAGCGAAAAAAGAAGCTCCCGGCCGGAAGGCTGGGAGCCTTTGTGCTGCTTCATTTTGGCGCAGTATTGGGATGCTTTGATAAAGCAAGCCCCCGGCTTATGAACCGGGGGCTTTTCATTTTAACAGACTCGGTAATCGCTGGCGGCAAGGGGGATATCCCCGCCGTGTCGGCGAAAATATTCCAGCAGCAGCTCGGACATTTCGTGGGGGATCTCCCGCACGACCGGACAGCCGACATAGCAACCGTAGCCGCCGGTGCCGCTGGCGCGGTAGCTGTTCAGGCAGATGGTGAATTCATCGGTATCGGCGACCGGGTGGCCATCGACCAGGAGAGAAACGACCCGCTGACCGACTGGCCGAGAGATATCATAGGCATAGGATACCCCGGCATAGTAATCGTAATTGTAGTGCTCCACCTTGGGCTCCAGGAAGCAATCCGAGACCCGCAGGGTATTATCCTCTCCACGGGTGAAGTAGGCGGCGCTGCGCTCCATAGCCTGGCGCAGCACAGCCCCGGTGATGCGCAGCACGGTGAGGGTATTGGTATAGGGGTAGGCGATGAGAAGATCCCGACGGCGCACGACCTGCGGCAAGCCGGCCACATCATTGGCCAGGCTGGCGGCGGAAAGCTGTGCCCCGCTGACCTCCAGCTGAACGGCATTGAACAGGTCGGCCAGGCCGCTGCCCTCCGCGGCCATTTTTAGGGGAGCATCCGGCAGCAGCGGGTGGGGCAGGTGACCGACCACCTGATCCAACCAATCCTGCGCGCCATGTTCCATCTGAGCAAACTGCCGCAGCCACTGGGGATGGCAGGCTCCGCCGGCGGGGATGGTGTGGCTGGAAAGCCGCTTTTCCGTACCGGAGACGACGGCCTCGATCCGCAAAAATTCCTGGCCGCGGTCGGAGGGCTGCACCACAAAGGTGCCGGAGACCATCTGCCCGGGGACCGACATGTGCTGGTGCCCGGTAAGCAGGATATCAAAATCGAGCTCTTGACAGATGCGGTAGGCGACATTTTCGTGGGTGGAGGAAAGCACCCGGCCGGTGGTAAGATCCCGCTCGAACCCACCGTGATAGACGCAGAGGTTGAGGTCGGTTTTGCCGCGGAGCTCTTCCAGTGCCGCGGCGGCTGCTGGAATGGGATCGGAGATGGTGATGCCGGAAAGATGCTCCGGCCGTTCCCAAATGTTCACATAGTCGGTGACGATGCCGACGATACCGATGCGCAGACCGTTTTCCAGCGTATGGATGCAAGCCGGGAAGCGCACCCCGGCGCCGTCCCAGCGGATATTCTGACAGACGCAGCGGGCCCGCAGGGCGTTTAGGTAGCTTTCCAGGTAGGGCATGCCGTAGTTAAAATCGTGGTTGCCCAGTGTGACATAATCGTAGCCGCAGCAGTTCATCATCTCGGCAAAGGGGGCGGCATTTTGCAGGGTATCGTGGCAGAAGGCCCCCAAAGGGGAGCCCTGCAGCAGGTCGCCGCCATCAATGATGAGAGTGTTGCCATCGCGGGTGAAACGGCTGGCGCACTTGAACAGGCCGATGTCACGCTCCTCCCGGCTGCGGTAATCGGTGGGGTAGATATAGGCGTGAAGATCGGAAGTGAAAAAGATGGTGAGTTTTTTACTTTCCATAGTTACCCCCGTGCCAGCCGGACGCGGATCTTGGCGGAAATGGCCTCGATGATGAGCACCAGGATGATAAGCCCCAGCAGGATGGCGCCGACCTCATTCCAGCGGTAGCTGCTCATGGCAAAGATAAGCGGTGCGCCGATACCGCCGGCCCCGACAAGGCCCAGTACGGTGGCATCGCGCAGGTTCATATCAAAGCGGTAGATGATGGTGGAGGTGAAATCGGCGGTGAGCTGCGGCAGGATGCCGTAGCGGATCTTCTGGAAAGTGGTGCAGCCGGCGGCATCCAGAGATTCCAGGATGCGCTTATCCAAGTCCTCGATGCTCTCGATGAACATTTTGGAGACCATGCCGATGGAGCACAGCGACATGGTGAGCAGGCCAGCAAAGGGCCCGGGACCGGTGACGCGGATAAACATAAGCCCATAAACAAAGGCGGGAACGGTGCGGATGGCGGCAATGATCATGCGGCCGATGAGCGCAATGGGCCGGGGGACCAGATTGCTGGCGGAAAGAAAGGAAAGCGGCAGCGAGATGACAGCGCCGACGATGGTGCCGAGAAACGCGATGCAGAAGGTTTCCAGTAGCAGGTAGGGAACGCCATTGGTGCCCAGGGTGAACAGCAGCTTGGGGGAGGGGTGGAAGATGCCGGAGAGGATGTTCTTGGCGACCTCCAGCCCGTTGCCGGTGGGATTGCTGACCCGGACAGCTGAAGCGGACCACGCCAGCAGACAGGCCACAATAAAGGCGGCCAGCAGCTGCCAGATCCAGGTTTTGGGCGCGGAGGCATAGGCTTTTTGAATTTTATTCACAGCGGTACCTCCTTTTAAGTCAGGCGCTTGCGCAGGGCATGGCTGATCCCCTCGATGATAAGCACGGTGATAAAGAGGACAATGAGGATCATGCCAAGGCTGTCATATTCGCGCCAGCCGATTTTTTCATTCATGATAAGTCCCAGACCGCCGGCGCCCACATAGCCCAGAATGGAGGCATAGCGGACATTGCCCTCCAGGCAGAAGAGCGAAACGGAGAGATAGGTGGGCAGTACCTGCGGGAATACCGAGGTGACAAAGGCCCGGATACGGGTAGCGCCCAGAGCTTCCATGGCCTCGAAGGGGCCCATATCCACTGTTTCGATGACCTCGAAGAGCTGTTTGCCCACATAGGCAAAGGTAAACACGGCAATGGCACAGGTACCGGCCATGGTGCCGAGACCGAAGATATAGGTAGCGATAAGGGCGCAGACCAGTGTGGGCAGGGTGCGTACCAGGCTGAGGAACAGCCGGACAATGGAAACCACAATGCGGTTGGTGACGATATTGCTGGCGGCGGCGATGGCAAAGGGAACGGCCAACACCGCGCCGATGAAGGAGCCGAGGAAAGACATCTTGATGGTATCCCACAGGGGAGTCCAGATCTTGGAGAGATAGGCGGTATTGGGCGGGAACATGGCCACCAGAATATCAAAGAACTTGCTGCCCTTTTTTACGAGGACGGTGAAATTGAAGCCGGTGATATGGACAGAAACTGCCCCCAGCAGCAGGATGATGAGGAGCACGAGCCATGCACGGCTGCGCTTTTCCTCCACCACAGCGCCGCTGGGCAGGGTGTAGCGGCGGGGCTTAAAGATACGGTCGTAAAGGCTCATGCGGTCGCCTCCGTTTCGGTATCATCCCCGTAGATGGCATTCAGGACGGCCTGATCTACCTGCTTGGAGGGGCCATCGTAGACGATGCGCCCGGCCCGGATGCCAATGATGCGGTCGGCGTACTCAATAGCGAGCTCCACATGGTGGATATTGAGCAGAATGGAGATGCCCATTTCCTTATTGATGCGGACAAAATCCTGCATGACCTGACGGGCGGTGACGGGATCCAGCGCGGCGACCGGTTCATCGGCCAGGATGATCTGCGGGTCTTGGGTGAGGGTGCGGGCCAATGCCACACGCTGCTGCTGGCCGCCGGAGAGCTGGTCGGCGCGAATATAGGCCTTATCCAGGATGCCGACCTTATCGAGAGACTCCAGGGCCTTCATTTTATCCTCCCGGCGGAAAATACCCAGCAGTACCCGCCAGAATGGCATATCCGGTACGCAGGCGGAGAGAACATTTTTGATGACGGTGGTGCGGGTGACCAGATTGAAAGACTGGAACACCATGCCGATGCCCCGGCGGAAACGGCGCAGGCTTTTGCCGGAAAGGGTGCTGACATTGATGCCATTTACCATAAGGGTGCCGGAGGTGATGCGGTGCATCCGGTTGACGGAGCGCAGCAGGGTGGATTTACCGGCACCGGAACGGCCGATGATGGCGACAAATTCACCATCCTGGATGGTCAGGTTTACATCGTCCAGCCCCACGGTGCCATTGGGGTATACCTTGGATACATGGTCAAATTGAATCATACGGTCTCCTCTTCTGCGGTTAGAATACGGGTCTCATTCATAAACCGGGATACACACGCTGGGGGATGTATTCCGGTTTGGAAACGAGAATGGGGAGGACCGCACAGAGGAAAGCAGTAATCTGTGCATGTCCTCCCCGCATATGGGATGGAAATGAGAAACCGAAAGGTTAGTTGGCGGCGCTCAGCTCCTGGATGAGCTTCTGAGCGGCACGCTCGCTGTCATAATCGGAAGGTTGGGCCTTCTGATAGCCATTGTGGCTGTAGATAGCGATAACTTCCTTGCCGGCATCGGTATTGCCGATATTGATGAAAGCGTTCTGCAGAGCGGTGATGAACTCATCGGTCATGATCTCGGAGTTCTTGCTGACGGAGATGGTGTCATTGTAGATGGGGGCGGTAACACCGATGACGCCGGTCTCCTCCCAGATGGAAGCCTCACGGCTGAACTCGGTGTTCCAACGCTCGGCATAGTCGCGGCGGGCATCGGCATAGGTCACCAGGACATCGACCTGACCGGAAGCCAGACGAGCAAAGGCGCTGGCATAGGAATCGGACTGAACGGCACTGGCGAGATCAGAGATGCCCTTGCCGTAGTGATCCTGCAGCCACAGAGCGGGATAGATGTAACCGGCGGGGGAAGAGGTGCCCATGACGCTCCAGTTGGCGCTGTTCAGGTCTTCCCAAGTCAGCTCTTCGCCGTTATTAACCTTGGTGAGCAGCTCCTGACCCTTATCGGAGGGGCCGGCGATCATGAGAGCACGATAGGAAACAGCCTGCTTTTCGGAAGCTTCGGTGGGCTGGCCATCGTTCCAATCCTTGGCGTTATCGGAATCCTTGCTGAGGCCGTTACGGGTGGCAGTAAGGATGACCTCGGCGCCGTCATCGTACAGAACATAGGTGCCGCCGGGGATGAGGCCAACATCGATGGTGCCGGCTTCCAAACCTTCGCCGACTGCCTCGTAGGTGGTGCCGACGGTGATCTCAACTTCGCCGACCTCGTAGCCTTCTTTGGCCAGCTCTTCCTTGAGCATTGCCTTCAGGGGCTCGGTGACGGTGATGATCTCGGCGGGCTCACGGGAAGGAACGAAAGCGACCTTGAGGGTTTCGATCTTCTTGGTATCCGTGTCATTGCCGGGGGTGGTGTTGTTGCCGCAGCCGACCATCATGCTGAGGATCATGACGACTACCAGCAAAAACGCAAACAGCTTTTTCATTTGTTTTTCCTCCATAATGATTCTTCATTATCCTTTTTGCCCGCGGTGTGCGGGCAACTGGCGGTGCAGCAAACTGGGCAGCCTGCTACACTATCTAAAGTATAACATGCTGCCCCGCGAAATTTTTTTCTGTTTTCGTAAAAAAAGTATTATCTTACGGCCGGCGGTCACGGTCAAAGTAGATGGCGATGAGATCCTCAAAGGCCAGAATAACATGGCCGAAGAAGGGATTGGGAAGGCTGCCGACCAGCGTCTGTTTGGAGCCGTCAATGACAAAAACAATATCAGCAAGCCGGGCCAGGGCGGAATCCCCGCGCTTGGTAAAGGCCATGATCTTGTGACCGTGCTGCTGGGCATGACGCACATCGTTAAGCACCGGCTCGGTCTCGCCGCTTTGGCTGACGGCAAACATCACCGAGGGTTCGCTGCCGCCGGGCAGGTGATGAGCATCCTGGAACAGCATATAATCGTAGAAATGGACATTATTGAACACCATAAAGCCGCAGATGGAAAGCCGCTGCGCGATGTAGGAGCCGACGATATTGGAGAAACCGGCACCGGTGGTGAACATTTTCTCCTGGCGGGAGGCTTTGAGCAACCCACAGAAATCATCGATGAGGGTATCAGAGTAATTATCAATGAGATTTTTGAGATTTTCGGCATTGCGGCGTTCATCCCGGCCATTCAGCTGACGGCTGAGATAATAATACAGCTCGCTGTACCCCTCAAAGCCCAGCCGCTTGCACATTTTTACGATGGTGGCGGTGGAGACAAAATTTTCGGTGGCGACCTGCTGAATGCCGACCCGTTTTTCCCCGCGTTCCAGGTGCGCGGCTATACTGGTGATGATCTTCTGCTCGTCTTCCGAAAGCAGATTGGTAAGTAAGAAATAATTATCGCCCATGCGCTGGCATCCTTTCCACGGTTGATTTTATACATTATAACACCTTGTTCGGCAGAGTTCTACCGGTATATTGTAAAATCGAACGGTGCAAAGGGGGGAAAAATCCCATGAACTTTATGTGAATTTTACGGATGAGGGCTTGCCTTAAAGTTAGCTTTAGGTTGTAAAATACAATTATATTAGACTCTCCCGAAAGGAGCAAGGCGATGAAAACCCCCAAGATGAAATATAGAATAGCGGCGTTGACATTGGTGCTGATGCTGTTGGTACTGGTTTGGGAACGGCAACCGTACCGCTTCCTGGTCCGGGGTCAATTATTTTGTGAGCTATGTGCAGGCGAATACCGGCAGCGGGCTGGTGGGCGACGCGGCGGCCCCCTACTACACAGGGGAACCGGGGGATGTTATCGCCATGGGCAACGACCATTTCCGGCACATTGTGATGATAAGCGAAGTGCTGACGGATGAAAGCGGCAATACCGTGGATTATCTCATTTGCTCTAATACCGGTGATCTGTGCGATTTCCCGGCCGGGGCGTACTTTTACACCTATCAGCAGCTTATCAAAATCCATGGCTGGAACTGAATATCGCCAGGGCTTCCGTTTTACCAAACGGGAGCCTTTTGCGTGCCGGGCGATTCTTTACATTCCGGGCAGTCAATGCTATAATTATCTTTTAACGATAGACTGGAAAGGAGACGGCGCTGTATGGGACTTCCCGCCCGTTTGGTACGCTCGCAGCTCAATTTTTTTAAGCCTTTTGTGGCGAATTGCTCGCTGGAGGTGACCCGCAAGGGACAGGATAAATTGGGCGAGCTGATGGAAGCGATCCACAAAAAAGATGTCATTGTGCGGGATTATTCGTTTGAGCGCTTTGAAGGCGCTTGGCTGATCCCGCGGGATGAGCGCCGCAGCGGGGTGATCCTATACCTGCATGGCGGCGGCTATACCTGCGGCGACCTGGACTACGCTAAGGGCTTCGGCGCGACGCTGGCTGATGAATGCGGGATCAGAGTATTCTGCGCCGCCTACCGCCTGGCCCCGGAAAGCCCCTACCCAGCCGCTGTGGAGGATGCCCTGGAGGCCTACCGCTACCTGCTGGAGAAAGGCTATGCGCCGGAGCAGATTGTGCTGTGCGGGGAAAGCGCCGGAGGCGGGCTCATTTGCGCGCTGTGCCTGCGGCTGAAGGAGATGAACATGACAATGCCTGCGGGCCTTATTGCCATTTCACCTTGGACGGATTTGACCTGCTCCGGGAAAACCTATGAGGAAAACCGCGAAGCGGACCCATCCTTGACCGAAGAGCTGCTGCGCTTTTATGCTGATTGTTACACCGGTGGGCTGACCTCCAAGGAGGAACCGCTGGTTTCGCCGCTCTTCGGTGATCTGACCGGTTTTCCGCCAGTGCTGCTTTTTGTGGGCGGGGATGAGATATTGCTGGATGATACCCGCCGCCTGCACCAAAAACTGTTGGATGCCGGCTGCGAGAGCAAAATGATCGTAGCGCCGGAACGCTGGCATGCCTATGTGCTGTATTATCTCAATGAGAATATGTCCGACTTTGAGGAGATGGGCAAGTTCCTAAACCGGGTGATGGGCGGGGAACGCAAGCTGCGCTGGATGCAGCTGGATAACGCCGCGAAAATCTATCCCGCCGCCCGCCGCCGCAACTGGAACAACCTGTTTCGGCTCTCGGCTACCCTTACTGAAACAGTGGATGTGCCGACCCTGCAAACCGCGCTGGATGTGACTGTACGGCGGTTTCCCTCTATTGCCGTTCGGCTGCGCCGGGGAATGTTCTGGTACTATCTGGAGCAGATCCCGGCGGCGCCGGCCATCCAGCCGGAAAAGAGCTATCCATTGGTGCATATGCCCTTTGATGATATCCGCAAGTGCGCGTTCCGGGTGCTGGTGTACCGGGACCGCATTGCGGTGGAATTTTTCCATGCGCTGACCGATGGCACCGGGGGGACCATCTTCCTAAAGACTTTGCTGGCGGAGTACCTGTGCCGCCGGTATGGGGTAGAAATCCCGGCGACTGATGGCGTGCTGCGCCGCCTGGACCCGCCCCGTGAGGAGGAGCTGGAGGATAGCTTCCAGAAGTACGCGGGCAGGGTGGAGGCCAGCCGAAAAGAGGCGACAGCTTATCACCTAAGCGGGACACCGGAACCGGATGGCTACCTGGACCTGACCACGCTGATGGTGCCAGCCGCCGAGCTGAAAGCAAAGGCCAAGGAATACGGTGTGACGGTAACGGAGCTGCTGTGCGCCGCCATGATGAAGGCGATTCTGAACCTGCAGGCTAAAAAAGTACCGAGTCGCCGGCGCCGTCGTCCGGTAAAGGTGCTGGTGCCGGTAAACCTGCGCGGGCTATTCCCCAGCCAGTCGCTGCGGAATTTTGCCCAGTATGTTACACCGGAGGCGGATTCCCGCCTGGGGGATTACACCCTGGAGGAGCTGTGCCGCATTGTACATCATCGCATGGGGCTGGAGGTCACCCGTAAGAATATGAGTGCCCGCATTGCCACCAATGTAAACAGTGAGCGCATTCCCATCCTCAAGGTGATGCCCCTGTTTATCAAAAATTTTGCGATGAAGATGGTATTTGATACCGTAGGCGAGTGCAAGAGCTGCCTGTGCATGTCCAATCTGGGTGTGGTACAGGTGCCGGATGCCATGCGGCCGTATATCCGCCGGATGGATTTTATCATTGGTGTGCAGGCCAAGGCACCGCACAACTGTGGGATCATTACCTGGGGCGATACAGTTTATATCAATATGATCCGCAATATCCGGGAGCCGGAGCTGGAGCGGCATTTCTATGAGGTGCTGCACTGGATGGGCCTGCCGGTAAAGGCGGAAAGCAACGGGCGCTGAAGGCGCCAAGGGGGGAACAGCTATGTATTGTGTTAAATGCGGTGTGGAGCTAGGCGACAGTGAGAAAAAATGCCCGCTGTGCGGCACCACGGTCTTTCACCCGGAGATGGAGCCGCCCAAAGGGGACGGGCCTTACCCGCCGGAGGAACACATCCACAAGGAAGTGAGCCGCAGCGGTGCGCTCTTTGTAGTGACGGTGCTGACGGTACTGCCTATTGTTATCTGCCTGCTGTGCGATTGGCGTATCAATGGCGGAATCGTATGGTCGGGCTATGTGACGGGTGCGCTGCTGATGTGCTACATCGTTATCGTGCTGCCGCTGTGGTTCCGCCGGGGGAACCCCGTCATCTTTGTCCCGGTCGATTTTGTGGCGCTGGGGGTTTACCTGCTGTATATCGATCTGGCTACCGGTGGGCGTTGGTTCCTTTCCTTTGCTTTTCCGGTGGTGGGGGCGGCAGGTATTATTGTCACGGCAATGGTCATCCTGCTGCGCTACCTGCACGGTGGACACCTGTTTGTATTCGGTGGGGCGTTTATTCTTTCCGGCGGGCTGATGGTGCTGGTGGAATTTCTTATCAACCTGACCTTTAAGCTCCATGATGCTCTGCTGTGGTCCATTTACCCGCTGGCGGCCGGCATCATTTTAGGGCTGACGCTCATTATTATCGGCTGCTGCCGCCCACTGCGGGAATCACTGCAGAAAAAGTTTTTCCTGTAAGCCATAAAGCAGCACAGTGCCTGAAAAGGGCAGGAGGGATCCTATGAATCTTCAGCACATGAAATATGCCGTGGCTGTGGCGGAGACCGGCTCCATCAATAAAGCGGCGGACCGCTTGTTTGTGGGCCAGTCCAATCTCAGCCGGGCCATCAAGGAGCTGGAAAACAGCCTGGGTGTTGCTATCTTTGAGCGCAGCGCCCACGGGATGGAGCTGACCCCGGAGGGCGGGGTGTTCCTGCGGTATGCCAAGGCGATCCTGCAGCAGGTGGATGAGGTGGAGCATATGTTTACCGAAGGCTCCGCCAAGAAAAAGCACTTTTCCATCTCGGTGCCGCGCTCCAGCTATATCTCGGAGGCCTTTGCCCGTTTTTCCTGCGAGCTTTCCGCCGATGAGGAGTTTGAAGTCTTCTACAAGGAAACCAACGCTATGCGTACCCTGAAGAATGTTCTTCAGGACGACTATAAGCTGGGCATCCTGCGGTATGCCGAAAACTACGACCGCTACTATAAGGAATTGGTGGAAGAAAAGGGTCTGCGGTGTGAGTTGGTGGCGGAATTCCGCTATGCCCTGCTGATGAGCAAGGACTGCCCGCTGGCGCAGCAGGAGAGCATCACCTATGAGGACTTGAAAAACTATATCCGCGTGGCCTATGCCGATCCGTATGTCCCCTCGCTGCCGGCTTCCGAAGTGCGGCGGGAAGAGCTGCCGGATGATATCAACCGGCGCATCTATGTCTTTGAGCGGGCCAGCCGCTTTGAACTGCTTTCCCGCAACCCGCAAGCTTTTATGTGGGTTTCACCGGTTTCGCAGGAACTGCTGGAGAGGTATTCGCTGGTACACCGCCCCTGTGTGGATAGCCGCCGCCGGTATAAGGATGTGCTCATCTACCGGCAGGACTACACACTATCTCCATTGGATAAGCAGTTCATCGCGCAGCTTATTGCTACCAAGCGGGAGCTGCCGGATAATTGGGATCAGTAAGGGCACCCCTGCCCTTATTGCCGGAAGGTATTTGATGTATAAAGTGATTGAACGGAAGGCGTCTGCTTTGACAGGCGCTTTTTGTATACAATTTTCGCCTTCGGTATATCGATAAAAGCAATACCGATATTACAGAAAAGCAATTCCCATGGCGAATGGGATGTGATAGAATAGCCTTGGAAAGGTACCGCTTATTATCGATATCACATCAACGGATTGACAAGAAGGGAAAGAATACTATGAATACCAAAGAGATCAAAAGAGCCACGATAGGTCGCCTGCCGCAATATCTGCGGTATATCAGCTCCCTGCCGCAGGAGATTACGACCGTTTCCGCTACCGGCATTGCCAAGGCGCTGGACCTGGGCGAGGTGCAGGTGCGAAAGGACCTGGGCGCTGTATGCGGCGCGGGGCGCCCCCGTGTGGGCTACGACCGTGCTGAGCTGACCACCTGCCTGGAGGACTGCCTGGGCGGCCGCCCGGTGGCAGCGGTAATAGTGGGTGCAGGCAAGCTGGGCCGCGCACTGCTGGATTACGCCGGTTTTTCGGAATATGGTACCAACATCCTGGCGGCATTTGATCTGAATGTCCCGGCAGAGGGCGACCGCAGTGAGCTGAAGCCGGTGCTGCCCATGTCGGCGCTGGCGGATTTCTGCGCCGCGAATAATGTCAGCATCGGCATTGTTACGGTGCCTAAGGAAGCCGCGCAGGCGGTGACTGATGTCTTGTACCGCAGCGGTGTGCGGGCATTCTGGTGCTTTGCACCCTGCCGGCTGCAGCTCCCGCCCGATGCTGTCATCCAGTACGAGAATCTGGCGCTTTCTTTGGCGCACCTGAAGGCACGCCTGTAACCGGAAGGAGGTCGAGCGATGAATCTGGATCGTATCATTTCGGTGCAGAACAGCATCACCGTTTTTCGGGATGGCGACCGCTGCCTAAAGGTTTTTAATGAGGACTGCGCCAAGGCGGATGTCATCAATGAGGCGCTGAACCAGGCCCGAATGGAGGAAACGACCGTCACTGTCCCCAAAATTCTGGAGGTGACCGAGGTAAATGGCAAGTGGGCCATTGTTTCGGAGTACATCAAGGGTGAAAATCTGGAACAGTTGATGGAGCGCTATCCCGAAAAGGCGGGGGAGTATATGGAACTTTTCGCCTCTCTGCACTGCCACATCCACCAGCAGTCCTGCCCCATGTTCAAAAAGCTCAAGGATGAGCTTCAGCGCAATATCAACAGCTCGGAGCTCTCCGCCACCGACCGGTATGATCTTTATTCCCGGCTGGAGCGGATCCCAAAATATAACGAGGTCTGCCACGGCAACTTTGTGCCGTCCAAGGTCATCATCAGCGCCGCGACAGGAGAACCATATATCATTGATTGGTTCCATGCCACGCAGGGCAATGCCGCCGCAGATGCCGCGTTGACCTATTTGCTGCCGCGGATGCGCGGCCGCAGGGAGGAGGCCGAGCAGTACCTTGCCTTGTTCTGTGAAAAAAGCGAAATCGAACCGCATTATATCCGCCGCTGGATGCCGCTGGTGGCGGCTTCCCAAACGGTAGTAGCCAATGCCCGCAGCCGTGCCGTGCTGCAGCGGTGGATCGATGACCCCGCAGGGGCGCAAGAGATGGAAACAGAGGTGAATGAAGCATGAAAGTTACAGTTTGTATCGGGTCTTCCTGTCATGTGCGCGGCTCCCGCCAGGTGGTGGAGCAGCTGCAGGATCTCATCCGGGATCATAACCTCAGCGATGAGGTGGAGCTGTGCGGGTCCTTTTGCATGGGCCAGTGCCAGCTGGGTGTCTGCGTAAAGGTGGATGATGAGTTCTGCTCCGTCACGCCGGAGGGCACCCGCGCGTTCTTTGAGGAAAAGGTGCTGAAGCCCCTGAATAAGCAATAAACCGCCGCGGCGGGGAGGAAGCTTCTATGGAATGTCTGACCCTGAAAAAAGCCAATTGCAAAAACTGCTATAAATGCATCCGCCACTGCCCGGTCAAGGCTATTCGCTTTTCCGGCAACCAGGCGTATATTATCCAGGATGAATGCATCATGTGCGGTCAGTGCTTTGTGGTCTGTCCGCAGGATGCCAAGCAGATCGTCAGCGAGGTAGGCAAGGTGCGGGTAATGCTGCAAAGCGGCGCGCCGGTGGTAGCCAGCCTGGCCCCCTCCTTCATTGCCAATTACGCCGGCAGCGGCATAGAGGAGATGCGGGAGGCCTTGAAAAAGCTGGGCTTCTATGATGCAGAGGAAACGGCCCTGGGCGCTACTATGGTCAAGCGGGAATATGACCGTATGGTGGCAGAGGAAAACCGGGATATTATCATTTCCTCCTGCTGCCCATCAGTCAATTTGCTTATCCGCCGGTATTATCCGGCGCTGCTGGGATATTTGGCACCAGTTATGTCCCCTATGCAGGCCCACTGTGCTGATATCAAGCGCCGTATTCCCGGCGCTAAAACCGTATTCATTGGACCTTGTGTGGCCAAAAAAGAAGAAGCCCAGGAATGCGGCGAAGTGGATGCCGTACTGACCTTTGATGAGCTGACCGAATGGCTAAACCAGGAGAATATCACTGTGCAGCCGGCCAGCGAACTGAAAAAGGGCGGCCGGGCGAGGCTGTTCCCCACGGCAGGGGGTATTCTGCGCTGCATGGAAAAGCCCAACGCAGGCTATACCTACATGGCGGTGGATGGTGCCCAAAACTGTCTGGAGGTGCTGGAGGATCTGCTGCATGGCGGGCTGCACCACTGCTTTATTGAAATGTCGGTGTGTACCGGCAGCTGTGTGGGCGGGCCGGTCATGGAAAAATTCCATCGTTCCCCAGTGCGAGATTACCAGGCGGTGGACCGTGTGACCGGGCAGCAGGACTTTGACCTGCCCCAGCCTTCCTCAGCCCAATTGAGCCAGAAACGCCTGCCGCTCATCAAGGAGCGCCATCTGCCATCAGAACGGGAGCTTGCCGATATCCTGCGTCAGATGGGCAAAAAGAAGCCGGAGGATGAGCTGAACTGCGGCTCCTGCGGCTACAATACCTGCCGAGAAAAGGCCATTGCCGTTTATCAGGGCAAGGCGGAAATCTCCATGTGCCTGCCGTATCTGAAAGAGCGGGCCGAGAGCTTTACCGGAAATATCGTCAATAATTCACCGAACGGCTTTATCCTGCTCAATGAAAAGCTGGAAATCCAGCAGATCAACCGGGCGGCGCTGCAGATGATGAACCTGTCCTCTCCCTCCGATGTGACGGGAGAACCGGTCGTCCGTGTGCTGGATCCGGGGGATTTCTTTACCGTATTGGAAAGTGGGCAGAGCATCGAGAAAAAGCGCATTTATCTTTCGGAATACGACCGCTATGCTGAGGAGACCATCATCCCGGATCACGAGTTCCATCAGATCATTTGTATCCTGCGGGATGTGACCGAGGAGGAACGGGTTCGCCGGCAAAAGGAAGAGCTCAGCCGGCAGACTGCCGAGATTGCGGATGGTGTGGTGGCCAAGCAGATGCGCATTGTGCAGGAAATAGCTTCCCTGCTGGGCGAAACGACCGCTGAGACCAAGATCGCCCTGTATAAATTGAAAGGTTCGGTATCCGATGAATGACCTGTGTGTAGAGATTGGCTACAATAGCATCAACCATGTGGGCGAAGAGCTGTGCGGCGACCATGTGGAAGCGGTAGGGCAGGGAGAGGATTCCTCGGTGCTGGTGCTGGCCGACGGCTTGGGCAGCGGGGTAAAAGCTAATATCCTCTCTATTCTTACTTCCCGCATCATTTCTACCATGATCGCCGAGGGCCTGCCGTTGGAAGAGTGTGTCAAGGCCATCGCGGCTACGCTTCCCATCTGCTCAGTGCGCAAGGTGGCCTATTCCACCTTTACCATCATTCGCCTTATCAATAATGAGGTGGCGGAGATTATCTGCTACGATAATCCTCCGGTCATTCTTATCCGGAACGGTGTGTCCACCGATCTGCCAGGCCGGGATATGATCGTGGGGGGAGATAAAAAAGTACATAAATCCGAGCTGCGCCTGCAGGAAGGAGATATCCTGGTGGCGGTGAGCGATGGCTGTCCCCATGCTGGCATTGGGGTGGCATATAACTTTGGCTGGCAGCTAAAGGACATTGCTGACTTTATAGCGACCGCTTCGGTGGCCGGTTACAATGCCAAGACGCTTTCCACCATGCTGGTGGAGGAGTGTGACCGCTTGTATGGTGGCAAACCCGGCGATGATGCCACCGCCTGCGTGGTGCGGGTGCGCCGCCGCGCACCGGTCAATATTCTGTTTGGCCCGCCCCGCAACCGGGATGACGATGCCCGTATGATGACGCTGTTCTTTTCCAAGGGCGGCAAGCGCATTATCTGCGGCGGCACCACGGCGTCCATCGCTTCGCAGTATCTGGGGTCGCCCATCACCACCGAGCTGCACTACCAAAGCAGTGGCCTGCCGCCCATTGCCCACATGGAGGGTGTGGACCTGGTGACAGAGGGCATTATCACCATCAGCCGGGTCATTGAGTACGCCAAGGATGTGCTGGATCAGAACGAACGCCATGAGGAATGGGGCTATGGTCACGATGGTGCCTGTCTTATCAGCCGGATGCTGTTTGAGGAAGCGACGGATGTCAATTTCTTCGTTGGCCGGGCGGTAAACCCCGCCCATCAGGATCCCAACCTGCCCATCAGCTTCAATATCAAAATGAAGCTGGTGGAGGAGCTCTCCGAGCTGCTGCATAAAATGGGCAAGAGGGTCAAGGTCATGTATTTCTAAAAAATAAGGGGGAGCCCATGAGAAAGTTTGATACCAAGGTGCAATACCTGAAATACAAGGTGCTGCGGGAGGTGGCCCGGCAGGCCTGGAATGATACCCTGCTGGATAATGTCATGTCCATTCCGCGGGAGCTGGCGCCCCGCAATGCCGAGACCATCTACTGCTGTGTCTACAAGGAGCGTGCCATCCTGAGCGAACGGGTACGCATGGCCATGGGCGGCAATAAGCAGAACCCCAATGTCATCGAGGTCATTGATATCGCCTGCGATGAGTGTCCCATGGGCGGCTATGAGGTCACCAATTCCTGCCGCGGCTGCCTAGCCCGCCGGTGCGAGGATGCCTGCCCCAAGGGAGCCATCACCTTCCACAACCATGTGGCGCACATCGATAAGGCCAAGTGTGTGGACTGCGGTGCCTGTGCCCGGGTCTGCCCTTATTCCGCCATTGTAGACCGCAAGCGTCCCTGCGAGAACGCCTGCAAGATCAAGGCCATCACCATGAATGAGAATAAGGCCGCCGCTATTGATAACAATACCTGCATTTCCTGCGGTGCCTGCGTCTATCAGTGCCCCTTTGGCGCCATCACCGATAAATCCTATATCCTCAATGTCATTGATATGATAAAAAAGAGCGGGGACAATGAGAAATACCATGTCTATGCGGTCATTGCCCCCTCCATCTCCAGCCAATTCACCTACGCCAAGCTGGGGCAGGTTGTCACCGGGCTGCATCGGTTGGGGTTTTACTCGGTGGCGGAGGCCGCCCTGGGTGCCGATATGGTGGCCGATGCCGAAAGCCGCGAACTGGTGGAAAAGGGCTTTCTGACCAGCTCCTGCTGCCCCGGATTTGTCAGCTATATTGAAAAGGCCTTCCCGGAATTGAAACCTTATATCTCTCACAATCTCTCCCCCATGGCCACCATTGCCCGCTATCTGAAGGAGCATGATGCAACGGCCAAGGTTGTCTTTATCGGTCCCTGCACGGCCAAAAAGGGGGAGGCCGCCAAGCAGGAAGTCCGCCCCTATGTGGATGCCGCAATGACCTTTGAGGAGTTACAGGCGCTTTTTGACAGCCGGGAAATCGATATCACTGCGCTGGAGGAAGGAATGCTGGATGAGGCCTCCTACTTCGGACGCATTTTTGCCCGCTGCGGCGGTTTGGCGGAAGCGGTGGCCCAAGGGATCAAGGAGCATGGCCACACCGATTTTGAGCTGAAAGCAACCTCCTGTGACGGTATTGAACAGTGCCGCATTGCCCTGTTCAAGAAGAGCAAAAAGCTGCTGGATGCCAATTTCATTGAAGGAATGGCCTGCACCGGTGGGTGCATCGGTGGGGCAGGATGCCTGACCCACGGCCCCCGCAGCCGTGCCGAGGTAGATAAATACGGGATGGAAGCCAACGATAAAACCATTACCGAGGCGTTGGCAGCTCTGGAGCCTAAGCCCTAAACATAAAACAGAAACAGTGCGTACCGCAGGCTGGCAGTGCGCACTGTTTTAGGTTTGTACAGGGGGCAGGTTTGGGGCCCGCAGAGCAAGCCGCAGGCGGCTTGCTCTGCGGGCCCCGCCCTTCGCACAAACTTTCCCTATGAAAAAGCCGCCCCTGTCGGGGCGGCTCTGTTTTTATGCAGCTAAGGCTGTCTTTGCAGCGATGCCGCAATGGCCCTGGCGGCTTCTACCGTCAGATGTGCGGCAGTTGAAAATTCCTCCGAATGGACCCGGCGGAACATGCCCACCACGCCAATGGTATACCGTACTCGCCCTTCGGCATCGGCTATAGGCGCTGCAATGGCGCGCAGGCCAATCCGGTGCTCGCCATCTTCAATGGCATAACCGCGTTCCCGCGTAGCAGCCACATCAGCCTGGATTTGCTCCGGGGTGGTGTGGGTATGGGGGGTGTAGGCGACCAGCTCGCCGCGGCACACTTGCCGCATAGCATTCTCATTCCACGCCAGGAACACCTTGCCCTGGGCGGTGCAATGCAGCGGCATACGGGTGCCGGGCGCTAATGCGACACGCAGTGGGTTGGGGGCTTCGGTGACCTCCAGCAGCAGGGCATCGGTGCCATCCAGTGCCGCCAAGAATGCGGTCTCGCCTGCCCGATTGGCCAGGCCTTGCAGGAAGGGCCGACTGATGGCGGTAATGTTCCGGCTGCCGCTGGCCGCACACCCCAGTTCAAACAGGTGTAGCCCCAGTCCGTAGCAGCCATCCTCAGCGGATTGTTCTACCAACCCGGTTTCCCGCAGGGTGGAGATAATGCCATGCAGGGTGCTTTTGGGCAGCTCCGTGCGCCGCGCAATCTCCCGCAGCGGCATGGGCGTGCCAGCCTCCGCCAGGATCTCTAGGATTCTGACCGCTTTTTCAATTGATTGTACCCGTCCGCCTGCTTCCAGCATGTGTGTGTTCGCCCTCCCGTTTATCTTGTAAGAGAATAATGCTTAGCTTATATTATACTGCTTTTTCGCATAGGTTACAAGTCGGTTTGCACGGAAATGGGCAAAAAATATTTGATAATGCAGCATCGAAGCATAGAAGCATCCGGCCATCGTAAAATGGCCGGATGCTTCTATCAAAGTTTTGTTTACGCGGCAGTCTTTCCCTCTATGGTGCCAATGGAGTTGGCTGCCAGAGCATTGTAGGCATCTTCGCTCAAGGTGGTGTGGTAGAACAGCCGGAAGTACTCCGCCACCTCGGTATACAGATCATAGTCAGCGGCCTCAGGATACAGCAGCTTCGCCATCCACATCATGCCCAGCATACGCTGAACAGAGGGAGGAAAGCCCATCCAGTTGTAGGGACCGATGGGCACTTCGTAGTAGGTGCCGTTCTTGATGGCATTAACGCCCTGCCAGGCGCTGTCCTCACCAACGGTAGCGTATACGCTGCCGGGGGCAAACAGAATCACATCAGGATTCCACTTCAGGATCTGCTCAATATCAACCTCGTTGCCGGTGCCCTTGGAGGAGGGAGACTCTACAACTGCCAGGTTGTTGGAAAGCAGGTCAATGATCTCGGCATGGTAGCTGCCCTTGGCGATGACATTTTCGCCCTTATCACCCAGGCAGTACAGCAGGTTTACCTTCTTTACGCTCGCGGCGATCTCATTGGTGCGGTTATAAATCTTGTCGCAGTACTCACCCATGGTGTTGCCCTCGGTCTCCTTGCCCAGCAGGGTGCCCAGGGTGCGGTAGGTATCCCCCATGCTGCCGGTGTAGCAGTCAATGTGAACGAAAGGAATCCCGGTCTGCTCCTGCAGAGCGTTCAGGTCATCGGCCATGCCGTCCTTCTGCTCGCCTACATCAATAACCACCTCGGCACCGGATTGCAGCAGGGTTTCCAGGTTCAGCTCTCCCTTGCCGCCGTACAGCTGGCCCAGCAGAGGCAGATTGTAGTACTCATCGGGGATCAGCCCCTTGGCCTCATCCGCCCAGCCGTTGGCGATACCAACCATCATATCGGGAGCGATGGCGAATACCACGATCTGGGCCAAAGGGCCGGAAATGGCGATCTTACTAAGATTGACGGGCAGGGTCACTTCGCGGCCCAGAGAGTCAGTGAAAGTGCGGGTAGTGGGCTCGGGATCGGGGGTCGGGGCGGGATCATTGTTCTGTCCGCAGCCGGTCAGCGCCAGGGTGGCGATCATCATGACTGCCAGCAGAATGCTAAGCATTTTTTTCATGTCTTTTTCTCCTTTTGTTCATTCTTTTTGGATTTTATAACTCAGGGATATCCCTGCTATCCAACTGGATAATGCCCATTACCTTAGGCTGTGGCAGGTACCACGGGAATTCGTCATCCCCGGTGGCGGTCAGCCGTGCGCGCACGGCTTCTTCGGTTACGGCAGCGCCGCTCCGCTCGTAGATCTCAAAGAACCGGCAGGCGTCGTCCAGACTCCGGAAAGGCTGTCCCATTTCCAGCGTCAATGTTTCGCCGGTATGGGGGATGCCGTATCCATCCAGAAGCGCCATGGTGTCGGCGTAGCTTTCGTGGCCCATCTTCTGCTTGCCCAGCGAGAAGCGATGCTCGCTCCAGCCCTTTTTGATGATGATAACGGGTCCACAGCACTGCTCCTTAGCGATGCGCAGCGCTTCGTTCCCAGTGCCAAAGAAGCAGAATACCATGGCATCATAGGGCTCATCGGGCGGCAGCTCCGCTATCTCACCGCGGCGGATATCTACATTCTTGATTTTTTCTTTATCGCAATTTGCGGCCAGAACCGCCAGTGCCTCCGGGCTTACATCTACCGCCGTTACTTGTCGGCAGTAGGGGGCCAGCTGCAGGCTGAGGTACCCCAACCCACAGCCCGCATCACACACATGGGCGTTTTCGGGCAATCGCTTGGCAAGGTATTCCGCCAGCAAATGGTGGTAGTCGCTGTGTTCGCTGGCATCCCGCAAAAAGCGGATCATATCTTCATTCCAAATAAACATCAGTCATCCTCCTTCAGCAGCGGAATGATCAACCGTCCTTCTTCCGCTTCCGCCAGGCGGGTCTTGATGCTATAAAGCGTCTCCAGCAGTTCAGGGGTTATCACCTTCTCCGGAGCGCCGTCAGCGCAAATCACGCCATCGTGCAGCGCCAGGATGCGGTCCGAAAAAAGCAGTGCCTGCTGCGGATTGTGGCTGGAAAGCAGGATGGTATACCCCTGCCGGGCCAACGCCCTTACCCGCTGCATCACCCGCAGCTGGTTGCCGTAGTCCAGGCTGCTGGTCGGCTCATCCATGATGAGCAGCTCAGTCTGTTGGGCTAGTGCCCGGGCAATCAGCACCAGCTGCTGCTCGCCGCCGGAAAGTCTGCCGTAGCTGCGGTTCTCCATGTCCGCAATCCCAACCTGTGCCAGGGCTTCTCGTGCTATGGCCACTTCCTTGGCGCCGGGGCTTTGCAGGCCCCGTACCCGGTGTGTGGTGCCCATTAGTACCATCTCCAGCACAGTATAGTGGAAGGTAGGGGTATGGGTCTGCGGGATATAGGCCACCTTGGCCGCGATCTCCCGCGGCTGCATGTTTTTTACCTCTCGGCCTTCTATGGCGATGCTGCCCTGGTAGCTGTGGTACAGCCCCAACAGGCAGCGGAACAGCGTACTTTTCCCGGCGCCGTTGGGTCCCAGCACCGCGACCAGCTGCCCTTTTTGGGCAGCAAAATCCACCCCATGCAGAATTTCATTTTTTCCGTAGGAGAAGCGCACGCCCTTGGCTTCTATGGCAGGGTAGCTCATACGCCGCCTCCTTTCTGGTGCATCAGGTAGATAAAGAACGGCGCACCGATAAAGGCAGTCAGAATACCGATGGGGATCTCCACCGCCAGCAGGTTCCGGCTGATGTTATCCACCAGCAGCAGGAAAGTGGCCCCGAACAGCATCGAAGCCGGGAGCAGCTTGCGGTAGTCATTGCCGATATACCGGCGGCACAGGTGGGGGATGACCAAACCCACCCAGCCGATCAGACCGCTGACCGAAACCGAAGCGGCGGTGACCAGCGTGGCGCATACCACTACAATCAGCCGCAGCAGGGCGGTATTGATCCCCAGCGCGCGGGCTTCTTCCTCGCCCAGGGTCAGCAGGTTCAGCCGCCAACGGATCAGCAGCAGCGGGATAAGCCCCAGCGCCATCGGCAGGATTGCAAAGCGGATATCCACCCCGCGGGTGCCGGAAAGACTGCCCATCAGCCAGTAGGTGATTTCCGGAAGCTTACTGCCGGGGTCCGCCACCAGCTTGATGTAGGAAGTCCCTGCCGAAAAGAGCGAGCTGACCATAATACCGGCCAAAATCAAGTTAACAGTTTTCTGCCCCGGGGCACGCTGACCGATCACAAAGACCAGCAGCACCGTAAGCAGGCTGAAAAAGAAAGCGTACAGGGTGATCATAGCGGAGGAACGCCCATGCAGAATGGCCAGTGCCGCGCCAAAGCAGGCACCGGTGGAAGCACCCAGCAGATCGGGGGCCGCCATCGGGTTCTGGAAAACGCCCTGGTAGCATGCACCGGCGGAAGCCAGGCAGCAGCCCACCAGACAGGCCATAATAATACGGGGCATCCGGATATTCAGCACGATGGTCTCCATTACGGAGGGCCAGGTCACAGGCACGGCAAACAGCCGCTCGGTAGCAAAGCCAAACGGCTTACCTGCCCAGTTTACCAGGGCGGTCAGCACCCGCTGCAGTCCCTCGGCCATCAGCCCCAGGAACTGCCCCAGTGTAAGGGATACCCCATACCGCCCCAAAAAGAAGGACCCCAAAAAGACCGCCAGCAGCAGGGCGGCCAAGGCCCACAGCCGGGCAGCGCCGCCTGTGGAACGATCCTTTTTCAGTTGTTTGGCGGGGGTGGTCATATAGTTGCTCTCCTTGCGGGCTATCTTTTACCTTAGCTATAAAATATCCGAACTAATTTTGCAATGAAAAATTATAATTTCATAATTTAATAAGATGCGATCATCTCATTACAGAATAATGGTACTGATAATTATAGCCCCCGCATGTGACGGGGGCAATGATTGTTATTCGGCAATGACGAAATATTATTCGCCATATCAGAATTATATGCTTTTCCTCCGAATATCTTATTTCGTCGCCGGCCGGAATTCCTTTTTTCCGTAGAAGAACAGCGCCAAAGCGCCGGGCCCTACATGGGCGCCGGTCATCGGCTCGTAGCAGGCATTAATGATGTTCTTCGGCGGGTGGTTGCGGTTCAGCAGTGCAATCAGCGCTTCCGCGTCCTCGGGGCAGTCGCCGTGTGCAATGCCGATGGTTTCGCATTCGGCGTGTTCCACATAGCGGTCATATTGCTCTGCCATCAGTTCAATGGATTTCTTCCGACCCCGCACCTGCGCAAAGCATACAATTTTCCCTTCCGGGTCCCCCTTCAGCAGCGGCTTTATCTGCAAAACGGTGCCCACGGCAGCCTTCAGGTTGCTGATGCGCCCGCCTTTTTTCAGGTATTTCAGGTTATCCACGGTAAAGACCTGGCACATATTATGGCGGCCTTCCAGCAGCCGGTCGGCGGCGGTATCGATATCCACCCCTTCGGCACGGTATTCCACCGCCTTTAGCACCTGCAGCCCCTCTCCCAGCGAAGCCGAAAGGGTATCCACCAGCCGTATTTTCCGTTCCGGGAATTCCTCCCGCAGTGTGGCGGCGGCCACCTCGGCGGAAGCATAGCTGCCGCTGATGCCGCTGGACATCCCCACAAACAGAATATCCCGTCCCTCCCGCAGCAGCGGGGTAAAACCGTCAATATACCGCTGCGGCTCCACCAGCGAGGTGGTCACATCGGTTCCGGCCCGAATCATATCATAGTAGGCGTGCCCATCAAATTGCTCCAGGCTGGTCACCCGGTGCTCCTCCCCATTATAATAGAAGGAAAAGGGGATCAATCCCACCCCCAGTTCCTCCAGCAGGGAGCAATCTAAATTGGCGGCAGTATCGGTAAAGATTTCGTACAAGATGTAAAACCCTCTTTCATCTAATGTGCTTCATTAGATTACAACATTTTTATAATCATGTCAAGCTGTAATATTCATCACAAATTCTTGCGGGCACCTTTCATATGTGGTATAATATCGCCAAAAGAGAGGTGTGCTGCCGTGAACTTTGATAAAGATCTGGTAGCGGGCAAGCTGCGTCGCTGGGACCGCTACCTCAACCGCTATCATCTTCCCGCTTGGGAGGAGATCCCGGATATCGGACTGTATATGGAGCAGGTCGTTACCCTGCTGCGCGGCTATCTTGATTATCTTCCCCCTGAGCTCAAGGAGGAGGAGGCTGTCACTGCCGCTGCCATCAATAACTATGTGCGCACGCGCGCCATGCCCGGCCCCGTCAAAAAGCGCTATTACCGACTGCACCTGGCCTACCTCATTATGATTTGCACCCTCAAGCAGGGCCTCGGTATCTCACTGGTGCAGCGGCTCATCCCGTCGGAGCTCACCGAGGAGGAACTGCGTCCCATCTACACCGAGTACATCGGGCGTCACAGCCTGGCCGCCGTTTATTTCACCCGGGAGGTGCGCGCCGCCTGCGCTACCATTCTCAAGCATGAGGACGAGGAGCCGTCCATGCTGGATACCGATCGGGTGGAGGACATCATCGCCACGGCTGCAATCATTGGTGGTTTCTCCCGCCTGCTGGCGGAGAAGCTCCTGCTGCTGGAAGGCCACACCGTAGAAGATGGCGGCAGCCTGGAACTTCTCCCGTAAAACCGGGCACAATATACCCCATAAAGAAACCCGCAGCAGCCCCATGACTCCTGCGGGTATTCTCACCCAAAGATCAATTTCAGATTTTTCAAAAAAATTTGCTCTCCGGCGCAACCAAACCTTCTCACTTGTTGTCTATATGGGTGAGGGCACCGATCCGGGAGCGGGAAAGGAGTGCCCGATGGAGGACGAAAAGATCATCGAGCTTTACTGGCAGCGCAGCCCGCAGGCCATCGATGAAACTTCCCGTAAATACGGGGCATACTGTATGCGGCTCTCCATGAATATTCTGATGAACCGGGAAGACAGCGAGGAAAATGTCAATGACACCTACCTGCGTGTCTGGAATGCCATCCCGCCGCAGCGCCCGCAGTTTTTCGCGGCGTTTCTCGGGCGCGTTGCCCGCAACCTGGCCCTGAACCGCTATAAAGCCCGCGCGGCCGAAAAACGGGGCGGGGGAGAAGCGGCCCTTTCGCTGGAGGAACTGGCGGAATGCCTGCCATCCGGCAGCGAGCCGCAAGATGAGGCCGAAGCCGCTGCGTTTTCCCACCTTCTCAGCGAATTTTTGCGCACCGAAAGCGAGGAGGCCCGCCGGGTGTTCCTGCAGCGATATTTCATGTGCTGCCCAGTCGCGCAGGTCGCCGACCACTTTGGATTTTCCGAAAGCCGTGTCAAATCCATGCTGCTGCGTACCCGCACCCGTCTGGCAAAATATCTTGAAAGCGAGGGATGGACCAAATGAAGCATGAAGCACTGGCGTCCTCCGTCACCGCCATTGATGATGACCTGCTGCAGGATGCTATAACGGTACCGCCCGTTCCTCGCCGTCCGGCCTTTGGCCGCTGGGGCGCCATAGCGGCAGCCCTGCTGCTGGTATTTGGCATCTCGGTGCTGTGGCAGCAGTCCGGCACGCTTCGCCTTTCGGTGGGGGAGACCATCATCGGCAGCCAGCCGGTACCGGCCATAATGGAAGCCATCCCACGCACCGCCGCGGAGCCCGCGCTCTATACCCTTGGCAGCCTGGAAGTCCCCCTGACCCTTTCCGGCCATGGGGAATGGCAGCTTTCCACAGACGATGGCGAATTGCGGATCACCCAGGGAGATGCCGTTTCCGCCTGGAGCGGCACCCAACAGGGCCGCGGGGCCTGTGCCGTTCTTTGGGCCATTCCGCAGCCCACGGCGGGGGAAACCTACCGCCTTACCCTCAATGCACAGACAATGACCCTTTCTCAAAATGAGCAGGGCGTCTGGATGATACAAAAAGCTTTATAAAAGAAGGAGAAATTGTAGCATGAAAAAGATCATTTCCATTCTGCTGGCAGCCGTAATGGTGCTGGCCTTCGCCGCTTGCGGCAACAATTCCGGCAATAACGGCGGCAATGACGCGGCCGTCACCGATCCGCTGGAGGTTCTCAGCAAGACCTGGAGCAGCCTGCCCGAGGAGGATAAATTCCCGGCCGCCGGCGGCGATAACGGCAGCCCCGTGGATGACAAGCCCGGCAAATTCGATATTTCCGATACCGATAATCTGGATTATATGCTGTCTTTCCCAGCCGGCAGCGTCGACCTCATTGACAGCGCCGCCTCCATTTCCCACATGATGAACATGAACACCTTCACCTGCGGCGCCTACCATGTAAAAAATGCCGCCGATGCCAAGACGCTGGCCCAGTCCCTGCGTGACAGCATCCAGTCCCGCCAGTGGATGTGCGGCTTCCCCGATAAGCTGGTTGTCATCACCATAAATGAGGTCGTTGTGGCCATGTACGGTGATGAGGAGCTCATCAACAGCTTCCGTGATACCCTCACCGCTTCCTATCCCGCCGCCGTCATCGATTTTGACGAAGCCATCCAGTAATCGTTTCGGGGGGATCAGCTTATGCTGTTTTCAAGCATCCCGTTTCTCTACTACTTTCTGCCGCTCACGCTGCTGTGCTATTTTTTGGCGCCGCGCCGGGCAAAAAATGCCGTTCTGCTCCTCTTTTCCCTTGTGTTCTATGCGTGGGGCGAACCGAAATATGTCCTATTCATGGTCGTATCCATTCTGCAGGGCTATTTCTTTGGGCGGCTGGTAGAAAAATATCGTATCAGCAATCCCCGGCGGTCAAAGCTCTTTTTGACCGCCTCGGTCCTTTTCAGCCTGCTGCTTTTGGGCTACTGCAAGTACGCCGATTTCTTCATCCGCAGCTTCAATGCCGTGACCGGCCTTTCGGTGCCGCTTCTGCGGGTGGCGCTGCCCATTGGCATCAGCTTCTACACCTTCCAGATCCTTAGTTATGTGGTGGATGTCCACCGGGGCACCGTGGCCGCCCAGCGCAATCTCATCGACCTCGGCACCTATATCGCCATGTTCCCGCAGCTCATCGCGGGGCCCATCGTCCGCTATGCCGATATCGAACCCCAGCTTAAGGAACGCCGCTCCACCCCGGCCATGGTCGCCGCAGGCGCGCAGCGCTTTGTGCTGGGCCTGGGTAAAAAGGTCCTCATCGCCAATGTGCTTTATCAGCTTATCACGGTGTATAAGGCTACCACCCAGCCCTCGGTGCTGTACAGCTGGATGTACGCCGCGGCCTATATGCTGCACATCTATTTCGATTTTTCCGGTTACAGTGATATGGCCATCGGCCTGGGGAAAATTTTCGGCTTCACCTTTGCCGAAAACTTCAATTATCCCTATATCTCCCGCAGCGTCACCGAATTTTGGCGGCGCTGGCACATGAGCCTTGGCTCCTGGTTCCGGGATTATGTCTATATCCCCATGGGCGGCAACCGGGTGGCCCCGGCCCGCCGCTACCTCAATATCCTCGTGGTATGGATGCTGACCGGTCTTTGGCATGGCGCCGATTGGAACTTTGTCCTGTGGGGCCTGTTCTTCGCTGTGTTCCTCATCCTGGAAAAAGTTTTCCTCTTAAAGCCCCTGCAAAGGCTCCCCGTCCTCAGCCATCTTTATACCCTGCTGCTGGTCGCGGTCAGCTTTGTCATCTTCGATAGCGCCGGCCTTTCGGAAGCCGCCGCCCACCTGGGCCGCATGTTTGGGGCGGGCGGGGTGCCGCTTGCCACCGGAGAGACGCTCTATTACCTTGGCAGCTATGCCGTCACCTTCATCATCGCCGTCATCGGCGCTACGCCCTATCCCACCCGCTGGATGAACCGCCTTTCCGAAGGCCCCAAAACCGGCCGGGTGCTGGCGGTCGCGGCCCCTGTGGCCCTGATGACCCTGTTGGCGGTCGTCACTGCCTACCTGGTGGATGGCTCATTCAATCCGTTCCTCTATTTCCGCTTTTAAGGAGGTGCCGCTGTGGAAAACAATAAGACCCGTACCATTCTCACCATTGCGGTGTTGGGGGTATTTTTGGCGGCGTTCACCCTTTGGACTGTTTTTAAGCCCACCGATGCCGCCTCCGATGCGGAGCGCCGCTCCCTGGCGCAGCTGCCTGCCCTCACCAGCCAGTCGCTGCTTTCCGGCACCTTTGCCGATCGCTTTGAGGACTACGCCACCGATCAGTTCCCGCTGCGGGATGAGTTCCGTACTCTCAAGGCCCTGACCGCCACAGGGCTGCTGCGTCAGCGGGATAATAACGGCCTGTACCGGGTGGGAGATCATCTGGCCAAGCTGGAATACCCCATGAATACTGCTTCCCTTGACCATGCGGCGGAGCGCTTCCGGTATCTCTACGAAGCTTACCTGAAGGACGCCGGCAGTCGGGTGTATCTGTCCCTCATCCCGGATAAAAACTACTTTATGGCCGCGCCCAATGGCTACCCCTCCATCGATTACGAGCAGTTTGCTGAGGAACTGCAAAGCCGCACCGGCTATATGCAGTATATCGATATCTTCGATCTGCTGGAGTTGGAGGACTACTACCGCACCGATGCCCACTGGCGGCAGGAGAAGATCCTGGATGTGGCTGCCCGGCTGGCGGCCAATATGGGGGTAGAACTCACCGGCAGCTATACCCAAAAGACGCTGGAAAAGCCCTTCTATGGTGTTTACTACGGCCAGGCCGCGCTGCCCATCGCCCCGGAGGAGATGAACTATCTCACCGGCGGCGCCATCGATACCGCCGCGGTCTATAATTACGAAACCGATACCGAGGGCGGTATCTACGATGCGGAAAAGGCCGCGGGCCGTGATCCGTATGAGATGTTCCTTTCCGGCTCCGTGTCGCTCCTGCGCATCGAAAATCCGCAGAACACCTCCGGCCGCCGGCTGGTGATCTTCCGGGATTCCTTTGGCAGCAGCATCGCACCGCTGCTGGTGGAGGGCTATTCCTCCGTTACGCTGGTGGATATCCGGTATCTCGCCTCCAGCCGGCTGGGCGGCTTTGTCGATTTTACAGGCTGCGATGTGCTGTTCCTGTATAGTGCCGGCGTCCTCAATAACAGCTCCACCCTAAAATAAGCCAAAGAGCCGCTCCTTTTGGGAACGGCTCTTTTCAATTTTCGTATTTATGCGCTCTTTTTCTCCCGTCGGGCCCGGTAAATGGCCCGGACCGTCAGCAGCACCACAGCCGCCGCCAGCAGATTGATAAGGCTGGAGACCACCGGATAGTACCAGCTGGCGGCTTCTGCACCGCCCAGCACCTGCCACAGCGGGGCCAGCCAGCCATGCAGCCCCAATACCACTGTCCACCCCAGTGCCAGCGGGGTGTATTTCTGCCAGCGGGTGTGCCGCAGGGCCAGCACCACATACAAGATAAGAACCGCCCACAATGCCCAGGAGATCAATAGCCCAATTCCGAAATACTCCGACTGGTAGACGATCGGGTTGATCACGCTCCCCAGGCTTACACCGCCAAACCAGCGCTGCGCGGGCAGCAGGATTGCCAGCAGCGTCCCGCCTATAATGATCCGCCCGGCATACCGCCGCAGGGTAAGGCACAGCACCGCGCAAATCAGCAGGTAGCCCGCCGGGATCAGCAGCGCCCAGTTCAAAAACAGCGCCAGCACCGCACACAGCAGTCCCACCCCCAGCAGGATATATCCCACCGTTTTCTGCCCGCTGGGGGCTGCTGGCTTCGCAATGACCGCATCCACCGGTATCTCCTCCGGGGCTTCGGCCGTTTCCTCCGGGGACTCTCCCTTTACCAGTTCATCCAGTGTGATATGGTACAGCCGGGAAAGCGCGATCAGCCGTTCTAGATCCGGCAACCCGGCATCGGTCTCCCATTTGCTTACGGCTTGACGGCTCACGCCCAGCTGCTCCGCCAGCTCCCCCTGGGAAAGCCCCAGCTTCCCCCTGTAATATGCGATCCGTTCACCCAGTGTCATTTCAGCATCCGCCTTTCATGTTTTGTACCGCAAGAGTATCATGGAATGGGGGTGCTGTCGACCAACCCCTCATGGATTTTTAGCAACCTTCCGTTGCCCCCCTCTGTTTGGAGGGCTTTCGCGCGTTTTCTTACCTATATTATATAGGAAACGCTCCGCTGGCTACTGCGGCCTTCACCAGGCAGTAGAAGAGCGGCGTGGATAGGACACAGAACAGCGTGGAAAGCAGACACACCCGTGCGGCCATATCCGCTTCCTCCCGGTAGGTGATGAAGAAGGTGCACAGCACCGCAGAAAGCGGCGCAGCAAAGCACATCACCACCGTCATCAGCGTCACCTCGGTAAAGTGGGTCCATCCGATCTGCTGGAGCAGGCACAGCACCGCCAGGGTATACAGCGGGGCGATAAACATCCGCAGAAAGGAGATGAACCACGCCTTGCCGTCCCGCAGCGCGTCGCCTAGCTGGGATTCCCCCAGTGTCGAGCCGATCAGCAGCATCGCCAGGGGGTTCACCAGGGTGGCCATCTGCGGTACCACCGCGTACAGGGCCGGGAATCGCAGGTCCAGCCGCAGCAGCGGTATGCCGCCGGGGCAGGGAAGCAGTCCCTGTGTCAGCCAGATGAAGAACCCCGCGAACATAGCCAGCATCACCGGCGTCAGGAACGCTTTTTTCAGGTTTTGCTTCAGGCTGCCACCGGTCACCGCCACCCCGCTGATGGAATAAAAGGCGTAGAGGTACAGCATCACCCGGAAGGCGATGGCCACCATGCTGGCGGAAAGCATCGATTCCGACGGATTTTCCCGGTAAATAGCCCGTAGAATAGGCATGGCGTATAGTGTCTGCTGCCCTATGGCAAAGCAGATGCCATATAGGTTGGCCTTCCGCCGGCCGTATTTAATAAAAATAAGCTGCGACAGCGCGATCATCGAAAGATACAGTGCAAAGGAGATCAGCAGGATCTGCACATTGCGCCGCAGCTCCCCGCGGGCAAAATCGGTCATAAAGGCATCAAAGGCCAGGCACGGCACTGTCAGCTTCAGCAGCAGGGCATTCAGTACCGGTCGGCTTTCCGCCTTCAGGATATTTTTCTTCCGCAGCCCCCAGCCGATCCCGATGGTCAGCATGGCGGCGCAAAATACGCTCAAAAAGGATTGATCGGTCAGCAGCCCGGCCGCAGAGGATAACATAGGATCTCCACTCTCCCGTCACTTGGTATACCTTATTATAATAGGATCCCCCGGGCCGGGTGTCAATATCGCATTTCCGCAGGTTTCTGCCAGCCGCTGGCCCGCTCGCCATCTCCCGTTCTTTCCCGCAAAAATCACACAAATTTCACATCAAAACCCCTTGCATTCCGCCATGGGAATGGGTATAATAAGCTTTCAACGATGGAGCGTCCGCCCCAGTCGATGAACCTTTTGAAACCCGTATTACGGAATACTTTAATTACAGGAGGAACATCTGACATGAATCTCGAAAAATACCTTGATATTACCCCCGAGCTGCAGGAAGCCATCAAAAACGGCGAGCCCGTTGTCGCCCTGGAAAGCACCATCCTCAGCCACGGTATGCCCTATCCGGAAAACCTCTCCTTTGCCGCAGAGGTGGAAAAAGAGATCCGGGCTTGCGGCGCTCACCCCGCCACTATGGCGCTCATCGGCGGCAAGATCAAAGTCGGTCTCTCCCCGGAAGAGCTGGAGCTGATGTGCCGCGGCGAAAATGTCGGCAAGGTCTCCCGCCGCGACTTTGCCACCTACCTCGCCACCGGTAAGACCGGTGCTACCACCGTCGCTTCCACCATGATGTGCGCGGCTCTGGCTGGCATCCATGTATTCGCCACCGGCGGCATCGGCGGCGTTCATCGCCATGGTGAGGTCACCATGGATGTCTCTGCCGACCTGCAGGAGCTGGCCCGCACCCCCGTCGCCGTCATCTGCGCCGGCGCCAAGCAGATCCTCGATATCGGCCGCACGCTGGAGTACCTCGAGACTATGGGCGTCCCCGTCATCGGCAATGGCACCAGCGATTTCCCCGCCTTCTTCTGCAAAAAGAGCGGCTTTGGTGTGGATTACGCCGCCCAGAGCGAGGAGGAGATCGCTCGCATCATCAAGACCAAGCTGGAGCTGGAAATGCCCGGCGGCGTCCTCATCGGCAATCCCATCCCGGATGAATACGCCATGGATTTCGATTACATGGAGGGCATCATCACCAAGGCCCTGGAGCTGGCCGATGCCCAGCACATCCACGGCAAGGAGATCACCCCCTTCCTGCTGGCCCACATCAAGGAGTTGACCGGCGGTGAGTCCTTCGCCTCCAATGTCCAGCTGGCGCTCAATAATGCCCGCTGCGCGGCCCGTATCGCTGTTTCCCTGGCTAAAATGTAAAATAAGCGCGGAATCCCCCGGTAGCTTGCTGCCGGGGGAATTTTTTGCCAAATACCACCCCCGCATTTTGTGCGAGTCACCAAAAATTCTCAAAAAGGTTGACACCCCTGCCCAAAAGTGGTAGTTTATTCTTGCTATTCATATCCCCATGGGGATATTGTTGTGTTTGCTCCGCAAACACAACCCCACCTGCGGGAAAAATAAAAAAGAAGAGAGGTTTATTCTAATGAAAAAGCTTTTAAGTGTTGTGCTGGCGCTGCTCATGCTGGCCGTCATGCTCCCCGTCACCGCAATGGCGGAGGAAAACTATGTTATGATTTCCGGCATAAAAGGAGTAGAAAATGAAAAGTATGCTTCTTTTGAAGCGGCTTATAATGCAATTAAACCAAAGCTGGCGGCCCTTTGTGATTCTGACGCTATGGGTGAGGGTGCAACAACAGCGGAAAAGTTTGATGCTCTGTTTACCGTTCGCGATGAAAATGGGAACGCTACACTGACATATACTATTTGTGGAAATATAACCTATGATGAGTTAAACCTTGCAAATTTATTAACCTTTGGTCGCAGAGCATCCCATTATGCTTCTAATCGCCACCTGATTAACTTCAAGTTTGTTGGTGCGACCGGAAGAGACAGCGATACCCTGACTGTAAAATCCAATATCACACTTCCCTATGAGTGGTGGGGGGAGAAAACCACAACATCCATTTCTTTCGAAAACTTGACCATTACGGGCCCCGCACCCAATGGTCTGTATCCCACACAGAAATTCTTCGAGGGCATTAACTTTAAGGTTGATAATTGCAAACTCGAAGGCATTAAAATCTACCATTATAACAATGTCAAGGGCAATATTACTTTCACGAACAACATCTTCGACGGTACCGGAACGGCAGATGCTTATGCTGTGCATTTGCAGGGCAGCGCAACTGAACCGTTGACCATCAATATCAGCAATAATATTATTTCCAACTATGCCCGTGGAATCAATATTGATCAAAAAACCGCTGAAGCTACGATTAAGAACAATACAATCAAAGACTTGTGCGGGATAACCAAAGAGGGTAATACTTATGGTTCTGCTATTCAGCTTACCCAGGGTACCTCCATTACCGTAACCGATAATACGATCAGCACAGAAAATGTAAATGCACTTCATTTCTATAAAGGTTTGGAAGCTGATGTGACTATCAGCAACAACAATATCAAGGCGCCATATCTCCTTTGGAACGAAGCTAATCTCGACCAAAGCAAGATTACCTCTTCCGGCAATACGCTTGATATTGCCAACCGCGACAAGGCAATGACCAAAACTGGTGCGATTGATTCCACCACTACCATCAATGGTACCGTAGTGGAGCATCCCATCGTCATCGTCCCCGACCGCACCGAGGACACCCCTAAGACCGAGCCCGAGAAGAACCCCGCCACCGGCGCCAATGATGTCGTCGCCGCGGCCGTGGCCCTCATGGCCGTTTCCGCCCTCGGCATGGCCGTCCTCACTCGCAAAAAATAACACATTCCCCTCTTTCGGGAGCCCCTTCGGGGGCTCCTTTTTCCTGCCATTTTACTGTAAATAAAAACCAACATTTAGTCAAATCACACCCATATTTTCCCGCATTCGTAAATTTTCCGTGAAAAAAAGTGAATTATTAACCTTTCACCTGCAAAGAAGGGCCGTTTTTGCCGTATTAGTGGAGGGACTTTCGCCCCCGGCCCCTCCGGCATAAAATATCTTACACCCCACGAAAGGAGATCCCCCCATGAAAAAAATCTACCTCTCCCCGGAGCGCCGTCCCGCTCCCCACGGCCCCTACTTCGGCTATCCCACCCTCTTCGAGCACGATGTTACCACCTCCATCGCGCAAAAAACCGCCGCGGCCCTTACCCGCTGCGGCTTTTCGGTCAAAATGGCTCCGCCCGCGGCCAGCGTGCGTGTCCGTGTGGCGGAAGCCATTTCCTGGCAGGCTGATTACTACCTCCCCATCCACACCAATGCCAGCTCCGCCACCCCCAGGGAGGGCTCCGCCCGCGGCCCGGAGGTCCTGGCCTATGGCCAGCCCGGCGGCATCAGCTGGCGCGCCTGCCAAATGACCTACGAGGAACTCATGGCCATTTACCCGGCGGCTACCACCCGCGGCGTCCGCCAGAATACCACCTTCTACGAGATCAACAGCACCCCCATGCTTTCGGTCTATCCGGAGCTTGCCTTCCACGATAATGGCGCCGATGCCCAGTGGCTGGTGGAAAACCAGGGCGAGATTGCCGAAGCCCTGTGCCGTGGGGTTTGCCACTGGTTTGGGGTAAATTACACCGTCCCCGCCGGGGAGGACTGGCAGCAGCGCTACCTTTCCCTGCGGCAGTCCCTGCAGGCCCTGCTGGAGGAAAACCCTGCACAAATTTAGTGGGAAAATTTGTGTACCTCCCCAAAATTTCTCATTTAGGTTGACATCCCCTGCCCAAAAGTGGTAACCTTACTCTGTTCTCATATCCCCATGGGGATATTTTGTGTTTGCCCTGCAAACACAACCCCGCCCGTGAGAAAAATAAAAAAGAAGAGAGGTCAATACCAAATGAAAAAGCTTTTAAGTGTTGTGCTGGCGCTGCTCATGCTGGCTGTTATGCTGCCGGTGACGGCGATGGCGGAGGATGGCGACCCTACCTGTGTAAATGGCGTTTGGCAGAATGTAACTCCCGCCAATGTGCAGGGTGTCCTTGATGGCAAATACGGCTCCATCGATAATACCACCATTGTACTTACTGCCGGTACCTACGGCCAGCTGGAGCTGGGCCGTGCCACCAAGTATCCGGGCAGCAATACCCAGTACATGGTTGGCGGATTTGATGAATCTGCTGCGAATTATCAGAAGTTTAATACTGCAGAGGAAATCATTGCTTATAAGAGCCAGACCATCTGGACTCCGAACTGCTTTTATTGTCGTCCGCTGAACAATGTCACCATTAAGGCAGCAGCGGGTGCGGAAGTAACGGTAGCAGGTCTTTTCGCTTCCTCCGGCCACATCTATCAAAACGCTACGGACTATGTGCTCGATAAAGCGGTCCAAGGAGGAACACATACTTATTTTTTAGCCCAGAAGATGAGTAACATCACGATTGAAGGTATCACATTCACAGCAAAGACCGATATCAATACTTCAATCCCTGAAACTACCATCAACGACTTTACTTTCAAGAACTGCACATTCAATATCGGAAACACCGCCGATAACAGTGATTATATTGCACTGCGTTATTACAACGAGAACAACAACGGTAAAGTCCGTAATCTTGTGGTAGATAACTGCGAGTTCAATAATTGCCGTCAGGGTGTTTATACCCGCTATGTCTACGGTGTCAGCGTAACAAACAGCACCTTCAATACCACCGGCCACAATGCCATTGCCATTCAGGATTCAGAAGCTTGCGACCACGGCAATGTTGTCATCACCGGCAATACCTTTAAGAATGTCGGCGACCGCATCATCCGCTTTAATAATGTTGGTGTGGGTACCACCATCACCATCAGCAATAATACCTCCGTCAATAGCGGTGCTAGCAATGGCGAGATTATCAAGGCTACTACCCTGCCGGAAGGTATGGAAGTTACCATGACCAATGATAATTGGGGCAAGGTTGGCGATAAAGACCCGGTAATTGGTAACGGCTTCATTGAGACCACCACCGGCGGCACCATCGTCATCGTCCCCGACCGCACCGAGGACACCCCCAAGACCGAGCCCGAGAAGAACCCCACTACCGGCGCCAATGATATGGTCGCCGCGGCCGCGGCCCTCATGGCTGTCTCCGCCCTCGGCATGGCTGTCCTCTCCCGTAAAAAATAACCCATGACCCACCCCAAAGCCCCCCTCACCGGGGGCTTTTTCTATGCACCCTGCCCATTGTCAAGCCCCCAAAATGGTAGAATTTTCGTGCACTCCTACAAACTTTTGTTCGCGGCTTTACATCCCCCCATTCTTGTGCTACAATGAAACTGGAGAACTTTCGTTCGCATTCCAAACCGGGAGGAAAACAGGATGATTCTGGGAAAATGGGAGCTGCCCCCCTATGCCATGCTGGCCCCTATGGCCGGCGTCTCCGACCGCGCCCTGCGGGAGCTGGCCATGCGCTTTGGGGCCGTGGCCTGCGTGGGCGAGATGGTGAGCTGCAAGGGGCTGGTGCAGGGTAGCCGCAAAAGCGCCGAGCTGATGGAAATAGGCCCGCTGGAAATGCCCTGCGCCATCCAGCTTTTTGGCGATGAACCGGAGCCCATGGCGCGCGCGGCCGAGCTGGCCCAGCAGTATTCCCCCGCCTGGCTGGATATCAACATGGGCTGCCCCGCTCCCAAAATTGCCGGCAACCGCAGCGGCAGCGCCCTGATGCTGGAGCCGGACCGGGCCGAAAGCATTATACGCGCGGTGAAGGAGGCCAGCAGCATCCCGGTCACCGTCAAGTTCCGCAAGGGCTGGGATGACAGCCACATCAACGCCGTGGAATTTGCCCAAATGGCCGAAGCCGCCGGGGCTGATGCCGTGACGGTTCATGGCAGGACCCGGCAGCAGATGTACGCTCCCCCGGTGGATTGGGAGATCATCCGCCAGGTGAAAAACGCGGTTTCCATCCCGGTCATTGGCAATGGCGATGTGGTGAGCCCCGAAACCGCCAAGGCCCTGTACGAAACCACCGGCTGCGATCTCATCATGATCGGTCGGGGCGCCCTGGGGGCCCCGTGGCTGTTCCGGCAGGTGCGGCAGTACCTGCAAACCGGGGCATATGAGCCGACCCCTCCGCTGGAAAAACGCATGGAGCTGATGGTGGAGCAGATGACCCTGGCCGTGCAATACAAGGGCGAGCGGGTGGCCAGCCATGAGGCCCGCAAGCACTGTGGATGGTACATCAGTGGGGTGCGGGGGGCGGCCCAGCTGCGCCGCCGTGCCGGGGAATTACAGACGCTGGACGACATAAAGCGGCTGGCGGAGGATGTGGTGAAGGCCGCCGCAGAATAACAGGAAACGGCATTTTATCTTGATAAGGGGTTTGTGGACGGCGGAAAGGTCGTAGGGGGAAGTGCGGCAAAGAGGGTAAGTTAGTGTCTCTCGATGTGTCGTAAAGGCCTGCTTTAGATGAACCTAAGGGGTAAGCCCGCCCCACTGTGGGGTGTCCTCTCTTCTTCCAAGCGTAAACCATCGTTGACGATGTTATTTTTGATTTTCTTTCACTGGATTGTTCTGCGGAGTTTTGACACCGGGGAAATGGCACATGGCATTTGTGATCGCAAAACCGAGGGGGGATTCTGTCGAATGTCAGTATAATTTTGCGATAAAGTACGAGCTGTATAAAAGCCGAAAAAAGGGCGGGGCGCAGCCCGGGCCGCTCGGAGGGGGCTGCGCCCCGGTTCCTTGGCCTGGCACAAAGCCCGCGGAGGAGTGGGCGAGCTGCCGTTTCCCAAGCTAGTCCCTTGCATGGACTTGGCCCGATGGATGCGGACTTTTGGCAAGAGATGCTGGCCCGCCGAATGGCAGTGGGCGGGAGATCTGTCGAAAAGAGTATAAATTTGATTGAATTATACGGTTTGTATTGAATATAAAGGCAGGGTTTCTGCAAGGGGAGGGGCGGGCCGCAGGCCGCCCCGGCGCAGCCGGGGCCAGCGGGCGGAGCCCGCTGAAACCGTCCCCCGCGGGGGACGGTTTGGCCTGCGGCCCGAATGCGCCCCCTGCACAGACCTGCGGAGGAGTTCTGCCGCAATTTTCCGGGGCGTTCATACAAAGTTCATTTGAAATGCGGGCCCAAAGCGGGTACAATGGAGAGAGAAACCAAGGGAGGATGTGCCATGATGAAAAAACTGCTGGCCCTGGCCGCTGCGGCGCTTCTGCTGCTGGCTGCCGGCTGTAATAACAACCCGGCCGAACCGGAGCCCAAGCCTGACCCGGAATACCCGGTGACGGTGGGCAATGTGACCCTGACCGAGGCCCCTACGGCTGTGGTATCCCTTTCCCCGGCGACCACCGAAATGGTGTACGACCTGGGCTATGAGGAATTGCTGGTGGGGGTAAGCGAATACTGCACGGCCCCGGCGGCAGCTGTCGCCAAACCCCGGATGGGCAGCGCTTACCAGCCTGAGGTGGAAAAAATAAAAGCCAGCGGAGCCACGCTGGTGCTGTGCACTGTTCAGCCGACCGAAAGTACCCTGACCGAGCTGCAGCAGGCCGGAGCTCAGGTGCTGGTGCTGCCCCGGGCGGACTCGGTGGAGGGAATAAAGCAGAACTACCGGGCACTGGGCAGTCTGCTGGCCGGTAATGTGACCGGCACTGCTGCTGCGGAGACCGTAAGCACGGCGATAGACAGCAAACTGGCCGAGGCGACCGCCGCCCTTTCCGGGATGGCTGCCGCCCCCGATGCCACCCTGCTCATCTCCTACCCCTACCGCATGGCCACTGGGGATACATTGGAGGGCCAACTGCTGGCCCAGGTGGGCTTCCACTGCAGCGGGGCGGACTACACCAACTGGCTGTACCCGGAAAGTGAGCTGAGGGCGCTGGAGCCGGATGTGATCTTCTGTGCTGAGGCGGACGAGGTGGAGACGGTGAAGCAGAGCTATGAGTATAAGGTGGTGGCTGCCGTGAAGAATGACAAGGTCATGGCGATTGATTTTACGGCGTTCCAAAACCAGAGCCTGCGGATGTTTGATACCCTGGCGGAGATGGCGAAATTCACCGCGGCGGAGCCTGCGGAGGCATAAGGATAACGGCCGGCATGGGGAACTGTGCCGGCATTTTTAGCGAGGAGAGGAGAATATGGAGATTCAGGAGCTCACAGTGGCGGAAGAAAAGCAAAAGGTGGTACGGCAGATCTTGGAGGGGCTGCCGGAATGGTTTGGCATAGCTGAGGCGCGGGAGGAATATATTGCCCAAAGCGCCGGACAACCTTGTTTTGCCGCGATGGAGCAGGGAAAGCCCATCGGCTTTCTTTGTCTGAAGGAGACCGGGCGTGATACCATGGAACTGGCGGTGATGGGAGTGGACCGAAAGTACCACTGTCGAGGCTGTGGCCGAGCGCTTTTTGCGGCAGCAAAGAAGTATGCGGCCCAAACCGGGTATTCTTTTTTGCAGGTAAAAACAGTGCAGATGGGGCGCTACAAAGAATATGATGACACCAACCGTTTTTACCAGAGTTTGGGGTTCAAGGAGCTGGAAGTATTCCCAAGCCTTTGGGATGAGTGGAACCCATGCCAGATTTACATTATGGCAATTTAGTGAACGCAAAAGAAAATTAGTTGCGGCTAAAAATGATGCTGTGCCACTATATCTTGCAGGGCAGAAAAACAGCACAAAATGAGGCGGGCAAAAAGAAGAATTTTCTGCGGAAAAGTGTGGTCTTGGGATGGAAAAAAGCACTTGCTTTCGGCACTCTTTACGATAAATATGTGGAGTGAAAAACACCTTCGCTTGACAAGGACACGCACACTTTTGCGTCGGACGCAACCTCCGCTCCTGTCGTGCTGACCCTGCGCTTTGCTTCGGGCAGCCCTCCCCGCTGCGGTGCGTCCTCCTTTCCCTGCAAGGTCTTACGACCTTGCAGGAACCCCAAGCGGAAATCGGCACTGACTGCGTTATCGTCCTTGGCATACGCCAGTATGCCGGCGTCCTCTTCCTTGTCATCATCCGGTTTTCCCCCGCCGAAAAGTCCTACGGAGTTTTTGCGCGGGAGAAATGGCATCCGAGGAAGCGCGGAGCGGCAGGCAGGCTGGCGCCTGTCAACGCGATGCGCAATGTCGGGCGGTATTTATGCCCGCAAAAACTGTATGTGCTCTTGTCAAACAAAGGTAATCACAGAAAAGCATGGCGGAAGCTGCCGAGGTGCCGACTGACAGGAGGCATACAACTATGAAGAAGATCGGATTGTTTGCGGCCGGTGTTCTGTTCGACACCGCCGAGACCCCCGAGAAAGCTGCGGAGACTCCTGCCGAGTGATCGGCGAAGAGCCGCCTGTTTTGGCGGCTCTTCTTTTTCCCTATGGAGGGGAACCGAAAGTATGAAATGTATTATTCGCCATGAGAGCCGCGGGCGGTTGCGGGTGCACCTGTGCTGCGCCCGTATGACGCTGCGGGAGGCGGATCTGCTGGAATACAGCCTGCGCGCGGTAGAGGGTGTGACCGAGGTAAAGGTATACGGCCGGACGCAGGACGCGGTGGTGCTGGTGGGCGTGGATGCCTGCTATGCCGAGATGCTGCCCGGGGATAAGGCAAACTTTATCCGGGAGGAGAAGGTGAAGGGCCATACCGTTATCATGATCGGCGACGGGGTGAACGATTCCCCGGCCCTTTCGGAGGCGGACGCGGCCATTGCCAGGGAGATCGCGGATATCACCATTGGCTCGGAGGATCTCTTTGCGCTGGTGACGCTGCGGCGGCTGAGTGAGACGCTGATGGCGCGGATCCACCAGAACTACCGGACGATCGTTGGCTTTAACCTGATGCTGATCATCCTGGGGGTGGCGGGACTGATCCCGCCGACGACTTCGGCGCTGCTGCACAATGCTTCGACGCTGGGCATCAGCCTGCACAGCATGACGAGTCTGCTGCCGGAGGAAGAAAAGAACAACTGAACAAGGGCAAATAAAAAATCGGGGACGCTGCGGCATCTCCGATTTTTGCATATAGGGCAAGATGTGGTGCGGCCGGAGCCGCGGGACAGGCGCCGCCGCGAAGCGGGGGAGCGTTGTCATTCCACAAAAGGAAAGGGGGATGGCGACGCGATGAGAGCGGAGCGGCGGCGCCGGATGGATCAGAGTGAGGCGATATAGCTGCGCCAGCCGCCGTAGGAGGAGATCTCCTTTTGGCCGCGGACGAGCTCCGGCTCACCGATGACGCCGAGAACGACCTCACCATCAGAGAGGGTGACCTTGCCGACCGAGAGACCTTCGGGCTCCTTCATAAGGACGGAGGCGAGCCGGGCGGCGGGAACCTGCCATACCTCCACGGCGACGCTGACGGCCTGGGGGTCGGCGGGATCCACCCGCAGCATGGCGGGGTTGTTGTCATTGATGCTCCACAGGCGGTAGCAAGGGGCAGTGGCGGCTTCCCGCAGGAAGAAGGCGCCGGCATCGAGGAGGTTCTTTTCCAGCGGGAGGCCCCGCATGAGGGTGCCATTGACGGCGAGCTTGACAGAATCCATGGTGGTTCTCCTTTGCTTTTTATATTTAGGGGATAGTTCAGACTGGCAGTTAGAGCGTGAGCGTGCTTTACGCGATGAATCCGTGGGATTTCCGCTCCCCCAAAGGCAAGCCCCATGCTGCCGAGGATTACGAAATACCGGTCATAGATTTCGCACGGAGTGAGCTTGCGGTTATCGGGGTAATCGGTGACGAATACCAGCCGGTTGACATCCAGCTGCCTTAGAATATGGTTGGTTTTTTCGATGCCGTATTGGCCGGCCCAATCGGTCAACACAGCGGAGATATTGAAGTACAGGCCGAGACCGATGAGCTCCTCGCATTGGAACCCGCCGGCATGCGCCACGGAAACGCGCAGTGCGGGGTAGTTCCGGATAACATTCCTGATGCGTGAGGGGGAACAGACATCATCCGGGAGATGGGTCCTGGGATAGGAGTGGATCTCCACCGGCACACGGCTTTGATCGGCCCACGCGAAAACACGGTCGTAATAGGCACCGTCCACGGGGTAGCCGGTATTGGTGGGGTGAATTTTTACGCCCAGAATTTTTTTTGTTCCAGGGCCTTTTCCAGGAGTTCCAAGGTCGTTTCGACCGGGTTGCGGATATCGATATCCGCGAAACAGAAGAGGCAGTTTTCCGCCTGCAGGCACATGGCGAGCAGGTTATTATGGACGGAGCTGGCCTGAAAATCCATGGAGAGCATGTAGGGATCATTGAACGGCATGACGCAGGCGGCTTCGATATGGTACTGATCCATGAGCCGCAGGTAGTCATCCACGCTGCCGTACTCAACGAAACGGTCGCCGTTTCCCCAGTTGTTTTCGATCACATCGGGAGGGGGCCGGTGGATATGGGCATCTATTTTGGGAATGGATTTCCAATCAATCATGGGAATGCTCCTTGTACTTGTGTAAATGAAGGCCCGAATTAACCAGCCAATTGTTTATGGGCGACGGCAGCTTAATCCGCATGGAATGGCGTTTGTGCCACGAAGTCCATGAACTGATCGATGAGGGGACGCTTAGATGGAATGAGGTTGGCGGCAACATGACATTTGGTGGCGGGCTGTTCGAACAGGAGGGGGATTTTTTTGACATTTTGGTTGGCTAGCACGATGTCCTCGGTGAGAAAGGTAACGCCCATGCCCAAATCCAGCATGGTAGTAACGGCAATGGCGGAATTGGTACGAGTGATGGGACCGGGTTTGATGCCGTAATGGGTAAACAGGTGGTTGAGGGTCCGGGCTTGTTCCCAGCTGCCGTTAATATCAACGGGACAGATGAAGCGTATACCATTGAGCTGATCAGGCGTGATGGTATCGTACTGACTGAGAGGGTGACAGAGGCCGACACCGACAATATAGTTAGAGTGCGAGACCAGCACCTGCCGTACAGCGGCCTCATCTTCAATGCGGGTTTGCGCGGTAAAGATGACATCGCAGGTGCGGGAAAGCAGACTGCCGAAGATCTTATCGTAGTGGTATTCCCGCAGAACGATGGAACACTCCGGGTGGAGCCGCATAAAGCGGCTGACATAAAACCTGGCAAAATTCATATCATAGCCGCCAAAGCCAATATCTAGCCGGGTGGAGGAGGAACGGGAGATCTCCCGGCCGGACTGGAGAGAGAAATTATACTGTTCCACGATTTGGGCGGCTTCCTTAAGAAAGTAGGCACCGGCAGGGGTCAGCTCTACATGGTGACGGGTACGATCAAAGAGACGAAATCCCAGTTCATCTTCCATGGCGGCGATGCTGCGGCTCATGGCGGTTTGGGCAATATGGCATTCTTCGGCCGCTTTGGAAAAATTGAGGTGCTTTGCCACGCTGCAGAAGTACTGAAGGCTGTGAATGTTCACAAAAATGACCTCCTGTTTTTGAACAGATTGAAGAAAAGCATGGTGAATATTAACGGATTCTGAGCATTTGGTTAGTTAAAATACGCATTACGGTGGGGGACTTTTTGTTATTATAACATTTTTATACTAACAATACAACAAAGAGTCGTTTCACATCGAGATTCATTTTATGTATAATTACAAACAAGGACAAAAGTCCTCGGAAAAAGAGCAAAAAATGAAATTGATGTAGGAGGTAAACATGAAAAAGGTTTTAGCATTTGTACTTGCCTTGGTTATGGTGCTTTCCATGGCGGCCTGTGGCAACGATGCCAACAAGCAGGGTGACGCTGAGAAAGAGGTAACTAAGATTCGCTTGGCACACGACTATTCCCCCGAAACAGCAAACTCCATCGGCATGGAAAACTTCGCAAAGCTGGTGGCGGAGAAGAGCGGTGGTACGATTGAGATTGACATTTACAGCAATGGTGAGCTTTCCGGCCGCAACAGCCAGACCACCTTTAAGCTGCTGCAGTCCGGCGACATTGATATGGCAATCGTTCCGCCCCCCAACACCGACGCATGGCAGCTGTTCTATCAGCCCTTCTTCTTCCGCGACAGCGACAGCGCCTATGCCGCCTGTCAGGGTGAAGCCGGTCAAATGATGCTGGATAAGCTGCGTGACAGCAACAATGTTGTGGGCCTGGTCTATCTGCCGATTGCAATGAGAGCGTTTACCAACAGTAAGCACCCCATCCAGGCCCCTGCGGATATGGAAGGGCTCAGCTTCCGCGTGCTGGATGTTCCCACTCTGGTGGCATGGATGAAGGAATTCAAGGCATCTGCAGTTCCCATGTCGATGGCTGAACTTTATATGTCCCTGCAGAACGGTACGGTAGACGGCCAGGAGAATCCCTTGGACACCATTAAAAACCAGGCATTCTATGAGGTTCAGGAGTATCTTTCTATTACCAACCATATCTGGTCCTTCTCGCTGTTTGCGGTCAACGCAGATTTTTGGGATAAGCTGACCACTGAGCAGCAGGATATTCTGAAGGAATGCGCCGTGGAGGCTTCCAAAGATATCAAGGAGCTGGCGCCCGAGGTGAATGACGCTGCTTATGATTTCCTGGTGAATGAAAAGGGAATGAAGGTGAACACCCTGACCGATGAGCAGTGGCTGGAATTCCAGAAGGCGGCTAAGCCTGTATGGAAGGCAATGGAGGCCACCATCGGTGCCGATGTGCTGAAGACCTGGATGGACGCTGTGGGAGTAACCTGGGACTGATATCCTGACGAGATAAAACATGAATAACTGAAAGACGGTAACTGCCCGCCGCCCGAAACGGTGTGCGCGGGCAGTTATTCTTATAGACAGCAGAGGTGTTTTTGATGAAAAAAATAATAGATGCCATGGATAAGGGAATAGGGATGCTGGAGAAAATAGTGCTGTTTGGCTCCATCACTGTTATGCTTATCGTTACGGCAATAGAAGTACTGGACGCAAAGGTGCTGCACGCCAACCTGATGTGGACCACTGAGGTGAACCGCATTATGTTGGTGTGGTGCATTCTTTCCGGCGCTTCGGTAGCGGCAGGAACCAGAAGCCACCTGGGGGTGGAGTTCCTGGTGAGAAAGATGCCGAAAAAGATAGCCAAATGGGTTGTGCTGTTTACCGATTTGATCTGCATTTTTGTAAGCGGATATGTGGTGGCCTCCGGCATTACGCTGGTTTCCATGCAAATAAGACTGGGGTCGGTGTATTCCATTACCCGGTGGCCCACCGCCGTGGGTGAGCTGGCTGTGCCGGTTTGCTTTGCCCTGGTGCTGATCCGTATTTTGTTTACAATCTACCATGACTTTACAAAGAAGGATGAAGAGGAGGTTGCTGCGTAATGTTGATTATGCTGTTGGCTTTGTTCCTGGTGACGATGTTCCTGGGAACGCCCATTGCGTTTTCCATGTCCTTTGCGTCCATTGTGACCAACCTGACTCACGGCGCTTCCTCGCTGATGCTGACGGCGCAGCAGTGCTACGATTCCACCAGTAATCTTTCGCTGCTGGCAGTCCCATTCTTTATGCTGGCGGGTAGCATTATGAACATGGGTGGTATTTCACGCCGACTGATCAATTTCTGCCGGCTGTTTGTCGGCCGCATCCGTGGCGGCCTGGCCATTGTGGCTGTGTTGGCCGCCATGATTTTTGCAGCCATTTCCGGCTCCGGCCCTGCTACCGTGGCGGCTTTGGGTGTCTTTATGATTCCTGCTATGGTGAATGACGGCTATGATGTAGGCTTCGCTGGCGCTTTGATGGGCTCTGCGGGCGGCCTAGGTATTATCATTCCGCCCAGTATCCCCATGGTCATTTACGCTACGCTGGCTGGGTGTTCAGTGGGCACCATGTTCTGTGCTGGTATCGTTCCTGGTATCATTTTGGGGCTTGCCATGATGATCTATGCCTATATCATTGCCCGCAGGAACGGCTACAAGCCCGCCCCTGTGGATGCGCCTACCTTTAAGGATAAGGCGAAGGTCTTTGCGGACGGTTTGCCTGCCATTGCCATGCCCGTCATCATTCTGGGTGGTATTTATTCCGGTATTTTTACCCCCACACAGGCTTCCGGCATTGCGGTCATTTACGGTTTGATCCTGGGTGTGCTGGTATATAAAGAAATCAAGTTCAAGGACATTGTAAAAATGTTTATTGAATCCGGTATTACCGCTGCTTCCGCGATGCTGATCGTCTCGCTGGCCGATGGGTTTAACTGGATCATTACCACCAACCGTGTGCCCAAGATGCTGAGCGACTGGTTCCTGGGGATCTTCAGCAGCGCTGCTGGTATTTTGATTGCACTGATCATTTTGCTGACCATCATTGGCTGCTTTATGTCTGTTAACGCCGCCATGATCGTGCTGACGCCTATTTTGGTGCCGGTGATGCGCTCCTTTAATGTAAGTCCCATTACGCTGGGTATTATTATGATTATCTGCGTTTCGCTTGGTATGGTTACCCCGCCCTTTGGCGTTAACCTGTTTGTGGCAGCCGGTATTGCCAAGGTGCCCTTTGACTGTATGACAAAGCACGCGTTTATTCTGGTGGGGCTATGCCTGGCGGTGCTGTTGGTGATGGTATTCGTTCCAGGAATTATTACATTCCTGCCTTCGCTGCTGGGAATGTCGCTATAAAGGGGGCAGGCCTATATGGAGCGCACAAGGGAAATGCATATAGCGGAACGGGAACGCCGGATGGCGGTCCTAAACGGGCTGATGGAGGAAAACGACCTAGCTGTGATGGTGTGCCATGGAAACGGCGCGATGGCGTATCAGGCGGATGTGAAATACATGACCGACCTGGCGACCCCCTGCGGGCATATGTTTTCCATGATGGTGCGGGGGGAACAGCCCATTGCCCTGCTGGGGCGTGCCGATGCCGGCTTCCATGCCCGACTGAAGACCTTTCTGGACGCGGACCATGTGGTTATCACACCGGATATGGTGGGCGAAATCTGCCGTAGGATAGAGGCGCTGCCCGGGGAACATCCCCGGGTGGGTGTTCCATCACTGGGGGAGTATCCCAAGTTCTTTACGGACGCGCTTTACGAAACCGGGGCGGAGATTGTGGACATTACCGAGGCTTTTGTAGTGGCTAAGGCGCCCAAAGCCCCCTATGAATTGCAGCTGATTCAGGAGGCTTCCGACCTGGCGATTGCAGCCTTTGAGGAGGTTGTGAAATATATCCGGCCCGGCGTGACCGAAAAGGAGGTCATTGGCTATGCTGAGGGCTATCTGCGTGCTCACGGTGCCGAGGATCTGCTGATCCTTTCCCGAGGAGAGTACCCCCATGCCTTTATTAACCGTCCAACCTTCCGCCGCATTGAAAAGGACGATCTGTTTGTGTTTTCAGTGGAGATTGCCGGAGTGTACGGCTACTGGACACAGATCATCCGGCCCATCTTCCTTTCCAGAGGGAGCCACCGTGAGGCCTACGAGGTGCTGTGCCAGGTGAAAGAGGCAATCCAGGCTGGTGTGGAGAAATTCCGCCCCGGCAACCTCATCTGCGATGTAGATGAAGCCATCAACAAGGTAGCGCAAAAGTATGGGCTTTCCAAGGGCGTATGGGCAGGGCACTCCATGGGAATTGATTTGGGCGATGGGTATAATATTGGAGAATCCAATAAGATGGAGATCGTACCAAATATGATTCTGACCTTCCATCCCAGTTTGCTGGATAAAAACGGAGAGGGAGTGCTGTACGCAGATACTTATGTGTCCACTGAGGGTGGAGCTCGCTGCCTAACCGATAAGTACAGGGAGTCCCCCTATTGGGAGGATCTAAAAGAGTTGGTCAAATAACAAACGAGAGGAAAAACAAATGATTACAGACGCGAAATATGTAGCAGAACGGGATAGACGAGTGGCGCTGCTGGATAAACTGATGGTGGATACCAGGGTGGACGCACTGGTGCTGACATCGACTGCCCAGCAGGCCTACCAGATAGCGACTAAGTATGTTTCAGGCTATCAGCTAACGACTCGCCGTGATTTTGTTTTTATGAAGCCGGGTGAGATGCCTCGGCTGATTATCCCCACTGTAGGACAGCAGTTCCATGCCCGCCGTTTGAGTTGGCTGCCGGATGAGAATATTTACTGCGGCCCAATGGTGGAAACGGTGTGTGGTTGGATCCGCGAGTTGGGGCTGACGAAGCCCCGAGTGGGAATGTACGCGACCGCCGAGCTGCCGGTGCCGATCCAGAAGGCAATATTGGATGCCGGTGCTGAGATTGTGGATATTACCGATGCCTACACCAAGGCTCGTCAGCCGAAATCCGAATTTGAGGTGGAGCTGACCCGAGAGGCCACCCGCATCGCGGTGGAGTCTTTTGAGCATGTGGTGAAGATGATAGAGGTAGGTGCTACTGAACGCCAGATGGTAGGCGCTGGGGAAGGCTACCTGAGGGCACATGGCGCGGAGGATTCTTTGGTGCTGGTGCGCTCTCAACATCCGCATTCTTTTATCTGCCGTCCAACTGACTACCGAATGGAGCGGGATACCGCTACCGTTTATTCGGCGGAGGTTGCAGGGCCCTTTGGCTACTGGACACAGGTGCTGCGGCCGATCTTTTTCAGCAAGGGCTGCCAGCCAGAGGTACGGCACATTCTGGAAGTAATAAAGGAAGCAGAGGCTGCCGGCGCGGAAGCGATGAAGATAGGCAACACCGTGGCAGATGTAGCCAAGGCCGTGGAAAAGGTAGTGGCCCAAAACGGCTGCAAGACCGGTGTATGGAGCGGTCATGGTATGGGGCATGATTTGGGTGACGGAGTGGACATTGGCAATATGAATGAGATGGAGATCGTCCCCAACATGGTACTGACCCTACACCCCAGCGTCCTTAGCGATAAAGATGGCTTTCTATTTGGAAATACTTGGCTTGCAACTCCGGACGGTGCCGAGCTGCTTTCTCCACAGTACTACAATGTGCATGAGTTGGAAGAACTAAAGGAGCTTGTGCGCTATAAATAAGGGCTGCAATAAAATGAACATAGTACGGCGGCTGCGGGGCGACCCGCGGCCGCCGTGTGCATGGTGGGAGAAGGGAAGAAGCGGGACATGAAAGGAGACAGGGGGCGCAGCCCCCGCCCGCCGGAGGCGGGCGCCACGAGCGAAGCTCGTGGGTTCCGGCGAAGCCGGAACGGGCTGCGCCCTTATTTTCGGTTTGCAGGGGACGACCGTTAGGGGCAGAAAACAAAGCGCGGGCTGCGGGGGAGAGACGGGTTGTGAAAGGGCCACAAGGCGGTAAAAAGCCGTTGACGAAGGCATTTTGGAGGCTTATAATGAAAATAACAAAATGGGTAAGTAGGAGAAAAAGTGCTTATCCCGGGAAAAAGGAAGGAGTAGCCCCATGAGCAAATTTAACATTATGGAGACCACTGTGGCCAAGGTGCAGGCCGCCTATCTGGACGGAACCCTGACCTGCCGCGAGCTGTGCGAGGATTACATCGCGCGCATCAAGGCGTATGACCACGAGGGCCCGGCCATCAATTCCATCATCTGTGTAAACCCCAAGGCGCTGGAGGAGGCGGATGCCTTTGACGCCTATGTAAAAGAGCACCACGCGCTGTGCGGCCCGCTGCACGGTATCCCTGTGATGCTGAAGGATAACTTTAATACCACCGATATGCCCACCACCGCCGGCAGCATCGCGTTGGAGGGCTGGGTGCCGGATAAGGATGCCTTTGTGACCAAGAAGCTGCGCGAAGCGGGTGCTCTCATTCTGGCCAAGACCAACCTGCATGAGTTCGCCATCTGGGGCGAGACCATCAGCTCGGTGATGGGTCAATCCGTGAACCCCTATGATCCCACCCGTACCCCCGGCGGTTCCTCCGGCGGCACCGGCGCTTCCATCGCCTGCAATATCGGTATCATCGGCCTGGGCACTGATACCATCAATTCCGTCCGTTCCCCCTCTTCCGCCAACAGCCTGGTCGGCATCCGTCCCACCATTGGTCTGGTTTCCCGCGCGGGCATCGTGCCCTATTCCCTGACGCAGGATACCGCCGGCCCCATCTGCCGCACCGTGGAGGACGCAGTCCGCTGCCTGGATGTTATTAAGGGCTATGACCCTGATGATGCCGAGACCGCCTGGAGCGTTGGCCACGAGGAGTGCTACATGGACCACCTGAATGTGGACGGCATGAAGGGCCGCCGCATTGGTGTGCTGGAGAGCCTCTTTGGCAAGGAAGAGATCAATGAATCCACCAACAAGGTGGTGCGCAATGCCTTGAAGGTTTTTGAGGAGAACGGCGCTACCCTGGTGCCTGTGACCGATAACATTGACCAGCCGTGGCTGACCAGCGAGGTTTCGGTCCACCTGGATGACTTCCAGCATGACCTGGACGGGTATCTGGCCACCCTGCCTGAGGATTGGCAGATCCACAGCATGGCGGAGATTCTGGAAAAGGGCCTGTTCCATCCCTTTAGCGAGAGCAATATGCGCGATGCCATGACCCGCGAGGTGGGTTCTCCCCGCTATCTGGAGAAAATGTATAACAAGATCGGTGTGCGCACCCATGTGCTGAAGATCATGGCCGACCTGAACCTGGACGCCATGGTTTATCCCCATCAGCAGCAGCTGGTCTGCAAGATCGGTGCCAACCAACAGCAGCGCAACGGCGTGCTGTGCTCCTCCACAGGGTTCCCCTCCATCGCGGTTCCCGCGGGCTTTGCGCCCGATGAGAATGCGCCCATCGGCGTGCCGGTCGGCATGGAGATCATCGGCCGTCCGTGGAGTGAGGCGAAGCTTATCGAGATCGCTTATGCCTTTGAGCAGCACTCTCACTTCCGCCGTCCCCCCGTATCGGCGCCTGACCTAAACAAGTAAAAGAATACGCCATAAAATGTCCCCCATCGGTGATGAGCCGGTGGGGGACGGTTTTTGCTCTTTATCGGTGGAGGAAAAAAGCCTTCTGTGAGGGCTGGCAGCGAGACGCCCTGCCGATGCTTTTTTCGCCTGTTCGGCGAAAAGAAAGCTTACTAAAGGGGAAACTAAGGGGAAGCCCTCTCTTGCAGGGCTCCCCCTCTTGTGGGAATGACCACACTGGGTCATCCCCACAATTCATCCCCTTTCGGAGCGCCCTCCGGCCTTAAGGGGCTTCGCCCATTGAAATGGGCGACCAAAGACGCTGTCTTTGGAAACTGCAAGCCTTTTGAAAAAGGCTTGACCGAAAACTTTACGAAGCGGCCGCGGCAAAGTACAGCGAGTACCCGCCCAACTGCAGCACCAGCGTTTGCTCGGCGCTGCCATCCTGCCGGGTGGTGACCGATACCGCCGCGGGGCCGGTTTCATCCCCTACGGTGAGGCTGTAAATGGTGGCTTCCACACCGCCGCTATCCTGCCGGGTGTAGCTGCCCTCCCAGCTTTGCGTGCCGGAGGTGAAGGTGAGCTTGCCATTCTCGGCCCGGCAGGTCAGTTCAAGCACTGCGGCATCGGGGTAGATCTCCTGCATGCTGTTCCCAATGAAAAGGATGCTGCCATCCTGGGTGGACTGCACCGTGACGACCTGCCAATCTTTATCCTCGATGTGGTGGGTGGTGACCTGCTTGCCGCAGGCGGTAAGCAGCAATACGCTGGCAAGAATAATAGCGAAAAATCGTTTCATAGGTTCCTCCTTAGTCTGGGTGGCGGCTCATGATGACGCCCAATATCACCAGGGCGATGCAGCCCAATATGGCGAAGAGCAGGCCCCACGGAAAGCCGGCGGTGACAAAAATGGCGGTAGGGCCATCCGCGCCGCCGATGATGCCGATGCTGCTATTGGCCGGGAGGCCATACCCCAGCATGAGCAGGGTAAGCACTAGCTGCGGCAGCAGCAACAGCCCGCATATCCCGGCGGCGATGGCGACCCATTTCCAGAAGCGGCGCCGGCGGTGATTCTGCTCCGCCAGCTGGCCGGTGAGGGCGCTCAGCTTATCCGCCAATACCGCTTGCGGTTCCAGCGGGGCGGTGCTTTCCGGCTTTGGAGCGCCCAGCAGCTCCTCTACGGAGACCTCCAGGCACTCGGCCAGCCGCACCAGCATATCGGCATCCGGGACCGAGAGCCCCTGCTCCCATTTGCTGACGGTCTGCCTGACCACATGCAGCCGTTCGGCCAGTTCCTGCTGGGAAAGGCCCCGGGCTTTGCGCAGTGCGCGGATATTTTCGCCCAGCATGTTGATCACCTCCCTTGGTGGCATCTACCCGCTATTATGGCACAAAAGGCGGCGGGGAAGCAAGCAACACATTTTAACATGGGGAGAGTTTGCAAAAGGGGAGGGGCGGCAGCCCCGGCGCGCGCAGCGCGCCGAGCCGGGCGAAGCCCGGCAGCCCCGCAGGGGCGGGCTGCCGCCAAGGCCAGGATTCTGCTGGGAGGGGAGGAGCAGGGGGGGAGAAGGCCCCGCAGGGGACGCGGCCGCAGGCCGCGGGGACGGGCTGAAAGGCCCGTCACGGCGCGGAGCGCCGCCCTGCGGGGCGGCCATTTGCCGGCTGCATAGAGGATGGACCCGGTGCGTATACTAAGGGCAAAGGGGGGCGTGGCAATGAAGCAAAAACCGTGGAAAGCCTACCTGTGGGCGACACTGCCGACCATAGCAGGCGGGGTGTTGGCGGGGATCCTTTCCGGCAGCGGGGGCAACTACGAAAACTATATAAAACCGCCGTTATCACCGCCGGGGTGGCTGTTTCCGGTGGTGTGGGCGGTACTGTATCTGCTGATGGCGATAGGAATGGCGATGGTATGGAACGCCGACCAGGCCCATGCTAAGCCTGCCCGGAATCTCTATATCGTGCAGCTGGTGGTGAATTTGCTGTGGCCGTTTTTCTTCTTCCGGTGGGAGATGTGGGGCTTTGCGGTGATCTGGCTGCTGCTTCTCATTGCACTGGTGATGGTCATGGCTTTGCGGTTTGAGCAGATAAGCCCCAAGGCGGCCTATCTGCAGATTCCTTATCTCATTTGGCTGTGCTTTGCGGCGTATCTTAATATTGCGATATGGCTGCTGAACCGGTAACAGATAAAAGAAAAATCCCCCGAAAGGGGGATTTTTTGCGCTTTGGATTAGGAAAGCGCAGTGGCAGTATTCTCAGTCAGGCGGAAACGGAAAATATTATCCCAGTGGCGGCGCAAGGCCACATCGGCGGAAAGAGTGCTATTGTGGAAGCAGATGGACCACTGGGTATTGCTGGTGATATCCTTGGAGTCAGGCTCCTGGACGACGGCCCGCAGGGCATCCCATACGGTAAGGGGGGAGAGGACATCCTTTTGCTGCGCGAATATTTTCAGTACAGTATCGTAGCGTTCCCGGCCATGGCCGTAGATACCGTTTCGCTGGTTGGGTTTGACCCGATCCGGGTAGAGCGCGTAGAAGTTGGTGGCGGTTGCCGCGGGGGTATCCACCAGGGGACGGGCGGGATCATCGCAGTCATATTCCACCACACGCCCATCTCCACTGGCATCGGTGATGTAGAAGTGATAATCCCGGCCGCCGGAGGCAAACATATCATACTCCCGCAGCAAGGCTACTGCTTCAGCGGTGGTGGCGGCGTGATCCAGTACCAGACGGATGGCCAAGGTGGGAGTGATGGTGGGTTTACCGGTCTGCTGGTAGGTGGGTTCGCTATCCAAGGTGAGCACAGCAATAGACACACCCTTTTCATTCATGCCATCCAGACAGATGAACGGCGCGGTGAGGGTAGCCAGGCGGGTTTTCAGGCTTTGCTCCGGGGTGTTGGCCTGGATGTTATCCAAGGCGGCAAAGGCCACTGAGCGGTAGCTATCCTGTGGTGAGCAATAGACCACCATGGCGGAGGTATCGTAGCGAAAATCGTAATTACGGCCCATGCAAGCGGTACCATCCTGCTCCACTACGGCAAAGGCGGTGCAGCCGAAGGAGGGTGCCTGGATAGTGTCCGGCAGCAGCGGCAGCGCCTCTTCCAGGATGGCATCCACCATGCTTTGGTCATCGGTGATGCCGCGGGCGAGGAGGTCATTCAGGCTGTAACGGTAGCGGATATCCATGCGGTAGAGGTTATAGCCATCGCTGTAATCAGTGATTTTTTGCAGGGCGGCCATGCTTTGAAAACGGGTAAAATAGATGCCGGTAAAAACGAGGGCGGCCAAAAGCAGCAGCGCGGAGAGGGAGAGCAGAAGCTTTTTCATAGGACACCTCCGGGGTCATTGGTAGTAGATATTTACCGCGCGGCGGACGGCAATAGAACCCGGAGGGGAGAAAAACCGGCAGGAGGGTGCAGGGGCAAGGCGGCCCGCAGGGCCCCCGGCGGAGCCGGGGTGGGGGCGGCCGCAGGCCGCCCCCAAGGCGATGCGAAGCGTCGCCTGCCCTGCGGGCCGGTACTGGGGCCCTGCACAAGGGTGAGGAGAAGCAGCAAAAAAAACAGAAGCTGAGGCAAAGAAAATCCCCTGCCAAAGAGCAGGGGATAGAATTCAGCCATTATTGATTTCCTCAAAGATATTGCCAGAGGAAAATACCACTGTTTCGCCGTTGCCTTCATTGGCGGGGAAGTGGTTGCCGATGTAGCATTCATCCCCATCCGGGGTGATGAAGAACTCCGCCACGGTGGAAAGGTAGCGGGACTGGGTATCGTAATCGGTGATGACGCGCTGCCACACACCATAGTAGTATTCCCGGCCCTCCACCGTCACCGGATCATTGAGGGTGAAGGTGTAGTTCTCCATCGGCTCCGCCGCCGCAAAGATATCCTCCATCTTTTTTATGAGGCGGGCACGGCGCTGCTCCTCGGTTTCCTCCGGTTCCGGTTCGGGCTCTGGGGAGAGGGGATCGGAAGCATCCGGGGTTCCAGCCTGGGGCGGATCGCCATGGACGATCTCGCTGATGGGATTGCCGCAGGCGGTGAATACCAAAAGGGTGGCCAGCAAGGCCAAGGTCAAGGCGATCAGTTTCATACGGCTCATACTGATGGAACTCCCTCCGTTAGGCCGCTCAGTCGGCGGCGCTTGACGATGAAATAGCAGATGATGTGGGTGAGCGAGGTCAAGATCCAGCTGATGGGGTAGGAGATGTAGAGTACCCGCAGATCGTGGTGAGTGGCGAAAATGGTATAGATCCACACCACACGGAAGCCGCAGGCGCCGATGAGAGTGACGATCATGGGCATGACAGAGCTGCCCATCCCGCGGATGATATCCGCCATAATATCCATAATGGCATCCAGACCGTAGGTGGTACCGACGATCATCATACGGATCATGCCCATGGCAATAACTTCCGAATCCTTATTGTAGAAAGCAAGCAGCGAATTGCCAAAGCCGTAGGCGATAAAGCCGAGAATCTCCGAAAGGAGGATGCCCAGGGCCAGGCACCAAAGGGTGATGCCCCGCAGGCGCTTGTACTGCCCGGCGCCGAGGTTCTGGCTGGTGAAGGTAAGGGAAGCCTGCGCTACCGAATTGCAGCTGGTAAAAACGAAGCCTTCGATATTGACGGCGGCGGCATTACCGGCCATGGCGGTGCTGCCGAAAGAATTGATGGAGGACTGGATGAGGACATTGGAGATGGAGAAGATGGCACCCTGCAGACCGGCGGGGATGCCAATCTTGAGGATGCGGATGAGTTTATCCCGGTGGATGCGCAGCTCCTTGAGGACGATGTGGTAGCAACCGTCGGTTTTCAGCATGCACCACAGCACCAGCGCGGCGGAGATATACTGCGAAACAACGGTGGCAATGCCGACACCCGCTACGCTGAGATTGAACTGGATGACCAGAAGCAGGTTGAGACCGACATTGACGATGCCGGCAAAGAAAAGGAAGATCAGGGGTCGGCGGGTATCGCCCACGCCGCGCAGCACCGCCGCACCAAAGTTATACAGCATACTGCCTGGCATCCCCAAAAAGTAGATGCGCAGATACAGGATAGCCAGTGGGAGAACATCGTCGGGGGTATCCATCAGCCGCAGGATAGCGGGGGTACACACCACGCCCACTACCATGACAAAGAAACCGCTGATGAGTCCCACCAGCATGCAGGTGTGGGTGGCTTCGGAGACATCCTCGTACTGGGCGGCGCCGTAGTGCTGGGCAATGACGGCGCTGCCGCCGATGGAGATACCCATAAACAGGTTGACGATCAGATTGATGATGGAGCCATTGGAGCCGACGGCGGCCAGCGCGTGGCTGCCCACATACCGTCCCACCACGATGATATCGGCGGCATTGAAAAGAAGCTGCAGCATTCCTGTGGCCATTAGCGGCAGGGAAAAAAGCAGGATCTTCTGCGGCAAGCTACCGGTACACATATCTATTTCATACTTATGGCGTGCAGTAGCCAAGGGAAACAACGCTCCTTCTTTGTGCATATTGGGAAAAAGCCTAGTACAGCGCCGCGGGCGCTGCTGGGGCATAGAGATTAAGAGGACAGTATAGGTATTATAGCCCTTTTGTGCGCTAATGCAAGATATCCTGCATCAAATCTCCTTATCGCACAAAAAGGCGGCAAAAAGGAGAGAAAAGCACAACAAAACTGCCCATTATCCCAGCAACGGCAGCGCCGCTGCCAGAATTTCGGCGGCCTCCAGCGGACGGCTGCGCAGCAGGGGGCGGCGGGGTTCCTCCGGCAGGGCGGTGGATTCCGCGATGACAGCTTGCAGCTGGGCGGGGGTGTACCAGCGGAAGCGGCCAATGCCAAGCTGTTCGGCCCGGTGCTCCAGCAGGGCCAGCAGCAGGTCATCATAGCCGGCTTCCCGGGGCAGGCGCAGCTCCGCGGCTACGGCCGGCAGAATGTGCTCGAACAGGGCACGGCGAGGGGAGAGCCCCTCCGGCAGGCGCAACGGGATACCGGCGGCCTTTATGGCGTTCTCCGGCAGAGCGGCAAAGGCCGCAAAGCCATCGGCTTTTTCGGAAAAGTAATACAACTGGCCGGGGAGCTCCCGCATAAACCGCATGGTATCGTAGTAGCCCATCTGAATATTGCGGCGGCTGGTGGCGGGATCGAACCGCATGACAGGGCCCAGCTGCTCACTGGGGAAGATCTGACGGATCTTCTGCTTATCCCGCAGCGGATGGATGATGCCGAAGCCATTGAGCCGGATGGCGATGACCTCATCGCAGCCGTAGTCCAGCAGCTCATTATAGGGGCAGGCATCGTACAGGCCGCCGTCCAGGTACTTCTTATCCCCAATGACGGTGGGCTGGAACCCGGGGAACGAAGCCGAGGCCAGCACATGGTCCAGCACATTTTCGGGGGTCATATCTTTCTTATAGGCGATCAGCGGCTGAAGCTCCGGGAAAGCCACGGCGATCATGCCATAATCAATGGGACTTTCCAGCAGTCGCTGGGGGTCAATGTTCTGCTCCAGGAAGGCACGGATTTTGGAGGTATCGATACCGCCGTTTTCCAGCGCGGCTTTGATATTTTCCTTGAGGGCCGAAAGGGTATTGAGGTTCACCTGCCGGTTGATGATTTCCAAAAAGCCTTTGTCCTCCTCAGAGAACAGATCGTCATTGGCGGTCGTCTCCCAAAATTCCGCGGCCTTTTCACAATCGCCCTGCGCCAGCAGCGCCGCATTGATGGCGCCGATGGAAACACCGCAGATGACATCAAAATGATAACCCAGTTCGGTAAGGGCGCGGTATGCGCCGATCTCATAGGCGCCTTTGGCACCGCCGCCTTCCAGTGCTAAACCCAGCATAGTGATGCTCTCCTTTCATCTATCCACAGCGGATTCTATTCCATGCTCATCATAACCGAAAGGGCGGGGGAAAAGCAATGCTCCCGCCGTCCTTTTTACAAATCGTTCATGCTTTTTCGGCAGGGAAAATGCCGCAGACCGTCAGCACATCACCTGCCACGGTAAAGTGCACCTCCAGCCCGGCAAAGGGAAAGCCGTATACCCGGTCGCTATCCTGCTGATAAGCCGGCCGGGGGTCCTGTGCCAGTACCGCCCGCAGGGAAGCCCGGTGCGCCGCGGGAACCTTTTCTTCCCACTCCGGCGGCAGTATCACCGTGAGGACATGTGCTAGCCCATCGGAGGAATACCCCCCGGTGGCCTCCGGGTGGCAATCGGCATGGGGCAGGTAGGGCTTTACATCATAAATAGGTGTGCCGTCCATCAGGTCAGCCCCGGCTACCCGCAGCACCGTGCCCCATTCTGGATGGTGCACCACCCCCAGCAGCTTGACGCAGGAAAGCCCAATGGCATTGGGGCGGAACGGTGACCGGCTGGCAAATACACCGACCCGGCGGTTGCCGCCCAGCCGGGGCGGACGCACGGTAGGCCGCCAGCCCTCCCGCTTCGTTTCGGAAAATTCCCATAGCAGCCACAGGTGGCTGTAGCCCTCAATCCCCCGCAGCGCCTCCGGTACCCGGTACTCCGGCCGGAACACCACCAGCGCTTCCAGCTCCGGCACCAGCCCGCTCTGCCGCGGGATGCCAAATTTGGTGGGAAAGTCGCTGCGGATCTCCGCGATTACCTTAATAACAGCTGTTTCTTCCATGGCTCCTCCCCATGATTTCTGCAAGCCGCAGGGATGGGGCCCGCAGGGCCGCCCGCCGTAGGCGGGCGTAGGCGGCGCAGCCGCCAAACCCATCCTCCGGATGGGTTGCCCTGCGGGCCCGACCCGGGCCGCGAATTCTGACTCTATTTTACCATGCCATCCCGAAAAAGAAAAGCAGATGGCGTGCGGTTCAGTCCTTATTCTCCTTGGCGCTCCAGTCGGCCACCTCCAGCCGCCACATGGCGGTGTGGGCCATGGTCTGCGGCGGGCAGCCCGGTGCGCCGGGCAGGTACCGGTCAATCAAAAGCCGCATGGCCTGGGGCTTTTCTTCCTCGGTCAGCGGGGTAACAGTCGCCTTGCCCATTACGCAGCCGTACCGTGTGGTAATGCCGTGCCCCGGCAGCTGCACTACCCGGTGGCCACAGTCCATCTGGAAGGAACAAGCCCCGTTTTGCCGCAGCAGCTCCGCCTTGCGGCCTTCTGCTGCCCCGTGCAGGTAGAAATACAGCCGCCCCTCTTTTTCCTCCCAGCCAAAGTTCATCGGCACGATGTAGGGGTAGTCCCCATCGGCCAGTCCCAGCCGCAGCACATCGCACTGGCGGATGATCTCCTTGACGGTCTCCAGCTCTGTTACTTCCCGGTCTTTCCGGCGCATTTCTTCCATACTATTCCCTCTGGCAGTTTTTCTTTATTATAGCAGGTTTGGCTTTACGGCACAAATTCCGCCGCCCCGCCTAAAATCCCGGGATTTTGCTTTCCCTCCGGGGCAGGATATGGTATAATAAAATATAAATGTATGTTCTCAAATCTCCCCACAAGGAGGCCCATCATGAAAGTCCTTGCCTTTGATGCCAACAGCATCGTCAACCGTGCCTTTTACGGCGTGCGGCTGCTCTCCACCCGGGAGGGCACCTATACCAATGCTGTTTACGGCTTTTTCAATATTGTTTATAAGCTCATCGAGGAACAGAAGCCGGATGCGGTCGCCTTTGCCTTTGATCTGCACGCACCCACCTTCCGGCACAAAATGTACGAGCCGTACAAGGGCACCCGCAAGGGGATGCCGGAGGAACTGCGCCAGCAGATGCCGCTGGTGAAGGAAATGCTGCGGCTTTTGGGCTATCCCATTCTAGAAGTAGAGGGCTACGAGGCGGATGATATCCTGGGCAGCCTGGCCCGGCAGGGGGAGCAGAACGGCGATACCGTCCTTATCTGCACCGGCGACCGGGACTCCCTCCAGCTCATCACCGATAAGGTCAGCGTCATCTTGGCCAAGACTGCCCCGCAGGGCGCCGTTTATGAGATAATGGACCCCGCCGCCATTCATGAAAAATACGGTGTGACACCCCGGGAAATGATCGAGGTCAAGGCCCTGATGGGCGATCCCTCCGATAACATTCCCGGCGTGCCCGGCATTGGCGAAAAAGGCGCTCTGGCCCTTATCCAAAAGTATCACACCATCGAATATATCTATGCCCATTTGGAGGAGTTGGAGTTGACCCCGGCGCTCCGTAAAAAGCTGGCCGAGGGCCGGGAATCCGCCGCCCTCAGCCGGGAGCTGGGGACCATCTGCTGCGAGGTGCCGGTACCCCAGTGGAGCGAACTGAAGCCCCGGCCCCGGCAGGAGGACGCCCTTTATGCCTTCCTTTCCCGGCTGGAGCTCAACCGTCTTATCACCAGGCTGGGTCTTGCCGCCCCGGAAACGATGCCGGAGGAACCCGCCGCGGAGGAGGCGGCTCCCGCTGTGACCTTTGTCCCTCTTACCGAAGAATCTGACCTTGCCGCCTGGGGCAAGGAAACCCCGATCATCCTTTCGGCCCGCTGGGCGGAGGATGGTACGCCTGCCGCCCTCTGCGTCCTTTGCGGGGAGCAGCTATGCGGCTGCGAGGATCCCGCTGCCTCCCTGTGGCAGAAAATTTTCTCTTTGCCCAATCCAAAAATCACCGCCGACGCCAAACCCTATTATAAAGCGGCGCTAAAGGCGAATAATACCTTTGCCGCCCTATGGCTGGATACCGGCCTGGCCGGGTATCTGCTCAATCCCAATGCCAGTGACTACGCCGTGGAGCGCCAGCTGGCCCAGCATGGGCTTTCCCTCCCTGCGGCGGAGGCCCCGCAGAAGCTGCTGCCGCTGGTACGGGAATGCCTGGGCCTTTCGGCGCTTTCTCCCCTGCTGGAACGGGAGCTGGAAGCGAACGGCCAGCAAAAGCTGCTGCGGGAGGTGGAGCAGCCCCTCTGTGAGGTGCTGGCCTCGATGGAGCTCACCGGCTTTCGCGTCGACCGCGAGGGCCTGCGGGAGTTCGGCATCTACCTGGATGGACTGACCATCCAGCTGGAGCAGGAGATCTATCAGCTGGCCGGCGGCAAATTCAATATCAATTCCCCCAAGCAGCTGGGAGATGTTCTTTTTGGCAAGCTGGAGCTGCCCGCCAAAAAGAAAACCAAGAGCGGCTATTCCACCAATGCCGAGGTGTTGGAGGAGCTGATCCCCTATCACCCCATTATCAGCAAGATACTGGAGTACCGCAAGTACAAAAAGCTCTCCTCCACCTATGTGGAGGGCCTTAAGGACACCATTGGCCCCGATAGCCGCATCCGCTCGGTGTTCCGCCAGACCGATACCCGAACCGGCCGCATCAGCAGTGCGGAGCCCAACATGCAGAATATTCCCATCCGTACCGAACCCGGCAGCCGTATGCGGGATTTCTTCGAAGCGGAGGAGGGCAACCTGCTGGTGGATGCCGACTATTCCCAGATCGAGCTGCGGGTGCTGGCGGCCCTGGCCAATGACAGCGCCATGATCGAAGCCTTTCGGGAGGGCGTGGATATCCACACCCGTACCGCCGCGCAGGTATTCGATCTGCCGGAGGCCTTTGTCACCCCACAGATGCGCTCCCGCGCCAAGGCGGTCAACTTTGGCATCGTCTATGGCATCGGCGCCTTCTCCCTTTCCCGGGATATTGGTGTTTCGATGCAGGAGGCCGATACCTACATTAAGAATTACAAAAAGACCTACAGCGGCATTGCCGCCTACCTGGAGCGTGCCATAGAGGACGCCAAGGAAAAAGGCTATGCCGAAACGCTGTTCGGCCGCCGCCGCCCCCTGCCGGAGCTGAAAGCCTCCAACCGGGTGCAGCGCGCCTTTGGCGAACGGGTGGCGATGAACGCCCCCATCCAGGGCACCGCCGCAGATATTATCAAGATCGCCATGGTGCGGGTGTACCGCCGTCTAAAGACGGAAGTCCCCGCCGCCCGCCTTATTTTGCAGGTTCACGATGAGCTCATTGTCGAAACACCGCAGGGATCCGCCGAGCAGGTGCGGGAGCTGGTGCGCCAGGAGATGGAATCCGCAGTCTCGCTGTCGGTTCCGCTTTTGGTGGATGCCAAGGTAGGAAAAACCTGGGGCGAAGCCCACTGATCCCTCGCTAATTTCTGCAAACCGCAGGATCGGCCCGCAGGCCGCCCCGCTTCGCGGGGGCACGCAGGCACCGCCTGCGTCGGCGGCTGCGCCGCCGGGCCTGCGGCCCGCCCTGCCCCCTGCGGAATCCCACCCCATCCCCGCCGAAAGGAGCCTACCCCATGTCCGTTACCATCCGCCCCGCGGCCGAAAGCGACCTGCCCGCCCTTGCCGCTTTGGAATCAGCCTGCTTTGCCCACCCATGGAGCGAAAAAAGCCTGGCAGAAACGCTCGGCAACGGCCGCTCGCTGTTCCTTTTAGCGGAGCGGGAAAGGGAAGCGCTTGGCTACCTTGGCATGGAATATGTACTGGATGAGGGCGGCATCACTAATGTGGCGGTTTTTCCGGCACATCGCCGCCAGGGCATCGCCGATGCCTTGATAAACGAACTGCTGCACTGTGCGACAGCACTGGGGCTTTCCACCGTGACGCTGGAGGTGCGGGAAACCAATGCCCCTGCCATTGCTCTTTACCAAAAACATGATTTTGTACCGGTGGGCCGCCGCAAAAACTACTATACCTCGCCCACAGAAGATGCTATACTGATGACAGTCACTCTGTAACTGAGTAAAAATAAAAAGGAGTGTATCACTATGAAAAAGAATCCCATCCACTTTTACTGGGGCCGTAAGAACGGCCTGGTCGTCACCCGTGAGGACGCCGAAGGCAACCACCCCGAGGTCATTTTCGTCAGCAATCAGCTTTCTCTGGATAAGCTGAAAAAGACCGGTGTCATCCTCCTGGCCGGACTGTTCCTGTTCTGGCGCATCAGCCGACTGGTACGCCGCATTGCGCGTCATCATAAAAAAGAGAACTAACCCGGAGTCTGTATGAAAATTCTCGGTATCGAATCCAGCTGCGATGAGACCGCCGCCGCGGTCATTGAGGATGGCCGGAAGATCTGTTCCTCGGTCATCCATACGCAGGTGGAAGAACACAAGCTCTACGGCGGGGTCGTCCCGGAGATCGCCTCCCGCCGCCACATCGAATCCATCTGTGGGGTGACCGCCGAAGCGCTGGAGCAGGCAGGCCTTACCGCCCGCGAAGTGGATGCCGTGGCCGTTACTGCTGCGCCGGGACTCATTGGTGCAGTGTTGGTGGGGGTCAATTTCGCCAAGGGCTTGGCACTTTCGGCGGAAAAGCCCCTCATCCCGGTTCACCATATCCGCGGCCATGTGGCGGCAAATTATTTGGCTCATCCCGAGCTGGAACCGCCTTTTTTGGCGCTCATCGTCAGCGGCGGGCACAGCCATATCGTATTGGTGCGGGATTACTGCGACTACACCATCCTGGGCCGCACCACCGATGACGCCGCGGGCGAAGCCTTCGATAAGGCCGCCCGCTGTGTCGGCCTGTCCTATCCCGGCGGTGTGGCGCTGGATGCCATCTCGCACGAGGGCGATCCCCACGCCTACCCGCTGCCTACCCCCCATGCCGAAGGGGAGTTCAACTTCTCCTTTTCGGGGCTCAAAACAGCGGTCATCAATCTGGCGCACAATGCCGAGCAAAAGGGCCAGCCCCTGGTTCCCGCCGATCTTGCCGCCAGCTTTTGCTGCCATGTCAGCGAGATCCTGTGGCAAAAGACCGCCCTGGCCGCCGAACGCTGCGGCTGCGATAAAATCGTGCTGGCTGGCGGTGTTTCCGCCAATAGCTGGCTGCGGCAGCGTGCCCGGCAGGGTTGTGCCGAAAAAGGCTGGCAGCTTTACATGCCGCCGCTTTCTCTCACCGGGGATAATGCCGCTATGATCGGCGCGCAGGCATACTACGAGTATTTGGCCGGCCACACGGCGGATGAATCCCTCAATGGTCTGCCCACCATGGAGATCACCGAACAGTTTGGGGCATAAGGGCTTATTAGCCCGCGCTTTTTCCGTTCGCGGAAACTTAACAAATTTGGTGGTAGCATTTCCCGCGGGGATAGGGTATAATAGATGCGTAAAAACAGGCCGGTTTTCCGGCTTTATCAGAAGGGAGATATAAAAATGGCACTTACTTCCAACAAGTCCGTTCTCAAATGGGTGGACGAGATGGTCGCCCTCACCAAGCCCGATAAGGTCGTCTGGATCGATGGCAGCGAGGAACAGCTGGAGGCGCTGCGCGCCGAGGCTTGCTCCACCGGCGAGATGATCAAGCTGAATGAGGAAAAGCTGCCCGGCTGCTATCTGCACCGTTCCGCGGTCAATGATGTAGCCCGTGTAGAAGGCCGTACCTTCATCTGCACCCGCAAGGAAGAGGACGCTGGTCCTACAAATAACTGGATGGACCCCAAGGAGGCCTACGAAAAGCTGGGCAAGCTCTTTGATGGCGCCATGAAGGGCCGCACCATGTATGTCATCCCCTACTGCATGGCGCATGTCGGCTCCCCCTTTGCCAAGGTGGGCATCGAGCTGACCGACTCCATCTATGTCGTTCTCTCCATGGCTATCATGACCCGCATCGGCCAAAAGGTGCTGGATTTCCTGGGCGACAGCGATGATTTCGTCAAGGGCCTGCATTCCAAAAAGGATCTCTGCGAGGAGGACCGCTACATCGTCCACTTCCCGGAGGATAACACCATCTGGAGCATCAACTCCGGCTACGGCGGCAATGTGCTGCTGGGCAAAAAGTGCTTCGCCCTGCGCATCGCCTCCTTCCAGGCCAAATCCGAGGGCTGGATGGCCGAGCATATGCTCATTCTCGGCATCGAAAATCCCGAGGGCGAGACCAAGTATGTCACCGCCGCTTTCCCCTCCGCCTGCGGAAAGACCAACCTGGCCATGCTCATCCCGCCCAAGAAGTATGCCGATATGGGCTACAAGGCTTGGTGCGTCGGCGATGATATCGCCTGGCTGCGCATTGGCCCCGATGGCCGCCTTTGGGCTGTCAATCCCGAGTATGGCTTCTTTGGCGTAGCGCCCGGTACCAATGCCAAGAGCAACCCCAACGCCCTGGCCACCACCCGCAAGAATACCATCTTCACCAATGTGGTGCAGAACCTGGATGATAACACTGTCTGGTGGGAGAAGCTGGATAAGAATCCTCCCAAGCACGCGCTCAATTGGAAGGGCGAGCCCTGGGACGGCAGCGACGGCACCCCCGGCGCCCATCCCAATAGCCGCTTCACCGCGCCCAGCCACAATTGCCCCTGCCTCTCTCCCGAGTATGAGAATCCCAATGGCGTTCCGATCTCCGCCATCATCTTCGGCGGCCGCCGCGCCAAGACCGCTCCGCTGGTCTACCAGTCCCGCGATTGGGCCCACGGCGTCTTTGTAGGCTCTGTTCTGGCCAGCGAGACCACCGCTGCCGCTACCGGTGCTGTCGGTGTAGTCCGCCGTGACCCCATGGCCATGCGTCCCTTCATCGGCTACCATGTCGGCGATTACTTCGGCCACTGGCTGGAGATGGGCGAAAAGCTGGGCGATAAGGCCCCGAAGATCTTCCATGTCAACTGGTTCCGCACCGATGATGAAGGCAACTTCCTGTGGCCCGGCTTCGGTGATAATATGCGTGTTCTGCTGTGGATCCTGGCCCGCTGCGAAGGCAAGGTCAGCGCCCGCGAGACCGAAATCGGCTATCTGCCCTATGTCAAGGATATCGATATCGAGGGTCTGGAAAACGACGGCAAGGAGTTCACCCACATGATGCTGGATGAGCTGCTCAGCGTCGATAAGGCCCTGTGGCGCGAGGATGCCGAGAACATCGAAGGCTTCTATACCTCCATCGGCGAGCGTTTGCCCGCCAAGCTGTGGGAGGAACTGGAGACTCTCAAGAAGAACCTCGAATAAGTGTAACATTTGGCCGGCTCCCTCATCGGGCGATGGGGGAGCCTTTTCCCACTATTCTTACCCAAAAGACCGGAGGACGCCATGGAAAGCATCTTTGAGAATACCACCACCCTCACCCGACAGAACCTGACCGAAATGGCCCGGGCCACCGTCCCCCGGTGGAGCCTGCTGGTCGGCATCATCCCGGCGGTTTTGGCGGTCGCCGCCGCCATTTGGGATCTTGCCCGGCGGGGCATCAGTCTGTGGGCCGGACTTCTGCTGCTGGCGGCCTTTGCTTTGGTTATGACCACCTACGGCGCGCCCGCGCGGGTCGCGCTCAAGATCGCCAAGCGCAATTTTAAGAAATACGGCAGTGAGGTCACCGCCACCCTCTGCTTCTATGAGGATAAGGTCATTGTCCACAACCATCAGGAAGATTCCGAGGGGGACCTTCGCTACGAGCAGATTTTAGCCGTCCGTCAGAGCTCCCGGCTTTATCTGCTGGAGCTCCCCGGCAAAACCGCCCTGCTGCTGGAGAAGACCGCCTTCACCAAGGGCGCCCTGGAGGAATTCCCCGCCTTTATGCGGCGGAAATGCCCCGGCCGGGTCGCCTTTTAAGGAAAGCCCGCAAAAAAGACTTACATCCTGGAGAAAAGTGTGCTATACTATTTCCCGTAAAAAGTGTGATCTAAAATTCCGCAGCATCTCTTCTAATAGAAATAAGTCCTATGGGCGTAGTCTATTGCAAGTGCAAAAGATTACGCTCTTTATTATTTCTTTTACAGGAGGGCAGTAAAATGCCAAAGACCAAAACACAAAGGATCGTATTCGGGATATTGATGTCATTTTTTATGGCATATGGCATGGAGGTTTACAATATCGCCATCCGCATGGGTTACAATCTGACCGTGGGACAGGGCTTTTCGTCCATCACTTATCCGGTGTTTCTCGAAGCACTGAAGGAAGCAGTGGGGATGAGCGTGATTGTTTTTATCGTCTCCAATTTGGTCGGCAATCGGGCCGGGGCCGCCTTTATGGCAAAATACTGTGCCCCCGACAAGGATAACCCCTATTTCTGCCGCGTTATGCGCCAGGCCGGCACCATATTGGTCATGTGTCCCCTTATGAGCCTTATCGCGTCCATTCTTTTTCAGATCATTCTGGGCGGCCAGCCGCTATTCCGACTGCCGGCCATCTGGATTGGGACGGCCATGAAAAACTTCCCGATGGCCTTCTTCTGGAACATGTTCGTCGCCGCGCCCCTCATCCACTGGATATTTGAAAAATGGAACAGCAGAGCCCATTGAACAGTCCCCGGATAATATCAAAAGAAAGCCCCCGCCGCACGGTGAGGGTCTTTTTTATCGTTATATCACTTTTTTCTTCAGCCACCGGCCGCTCAGGTACCGCGGCAGATAAAAGGCAATGCGTATGAACCAGTCCGCCACAATGGCCACCCACACGCCCATAATGCCCCACCCGAAGGAAACAAACAGGTGGCTGCACAGGATGCGTCCCAGCCACATGCCGGTCATCGCGCCGATCAGGCAGAACCGCACATCGCCCGCCGCCCGCAGGCAGGGGGTAATGGTAAAGGCCAGCGGGTACAGCGTCACCACAATGCAGAAGTAGAACCGCAGCAGCCGCAGCGCCACCGCCGTGGTCTCCGGCGTCAGCTTAAACAGCGATAGAATAGGATCGGCAAAAAGCAGTGTCCCGCCCGCCGTAATAAAGAGGCAGATATAAGCCAGCCCCACCAGCCACTTGGTGTAGTATTTGGCATCCTCAGCTTTGCCGGCCCCCAGGCATTGCCCCACTATGGGGACTGCCGCCAGGTGAATGGCCGAGGTCGGAATTAGGATGATGCTCTGCAGCGTGTTCATCACCGCGTTGGCGGTAATGGCTGCCGTCACCAGCGTGGAAACCAGGCTTGCCACCAGCAGCTTACCAATGTTAAAGGCCGCGCTCTCCAGCCCGCTGGGGATGCCGATACGCAAGATCCGTCCGAACATCTCCTTTTGAAACCGCAGGTCGCCAAAGGAATGCATCCCCACCTTGCAGTCCGGCCGCAGCAGCTTATAGAGCATAATAACAGCACCCAGAATGCGGGAAGCCAGGGTAGCTAGCCCGGCGCCCAGCACCTCCAGCCCAAAGCCATAGATCAATATGGCGTTGCCGATGAGGTTCAGTGCATTAGCCGCTGTGCTCACCGTCATCGAAAGCTTGGAGTTGCCCACTGCCCTAAATACGCTGGCCCCTACATTATACAGCGCCAAAAAAGGATAGCTTATTATAGAAACGGTAAAGTAGGTACGGGCATAGGCCATCACCTGCGGCTCTATCTGCCCAAACAGCAGCACCAGCAGCTCATCACGGAACAGCATAAACAGCACTGAGATCATCAGCGAAAAGCCCACCAGCAGCAGGGTCAGCTGCCCCACGCTGCGCCGCGCGTTTTCTTCCTCCCCCCGGCCGATGTACTGTGCCAGTACCACACCGCCGCCGGTGGCCAGCGCAGGGAACAGCCACAGAAATACCGCGTTCACCGAATCAATGAGCGATACCCCGGAAACCGCCGCTTCGCTGCAGCTGGCCACCATCACCGTATCCGCCATGCCTATGGTCATGGCCAGCGCCTGCTCTACCATCAGCGGTACCAGCAGCTTCCGCAGGTCCGCCCGGCTAAACATCCTCTCCAACTTACTGTCTCCTTTTCCTCTGCAAAAATCACGAGCCCCTATTGTACCACGCCCGCGGCGCAATTGCAAATGCAGGTTTCAGCAGGGGGCAGGGTAGGGCCGCAGGCCAAGCCGCCCTCCGGGCGGCTTATGCGGGCTTTGCCCGCATCGGCGGCTCCGCCGCCGGGCCTGCGGCCCCTGATCCTTCCCAACCCCTTCCCCTTTGCGGAAAAGCCTTCCCCCCCGCACCGCTGCGTCGTACAAGCTCTATTAAAATGTAAAATATACTTGACATTATAATGGAACAGTGCTATGCTGAAAGCAGAAAGCGAGGCGAGGAGCGATGGATGCTTTTCTGCAAAGCCCATGGGCGCCGCTGCTGCTGACAGTAGTCGTTTGGGGTGTAGTACAGCTGATAAAGGCTCTGTTGGATCGCAAATAAGGGGGCGCGGATATGGACTTCGTATTTTTGGGCTTTATGGCGGCGATGGCTGTCGCCGGCTTGGTGGTCGGCAAGCTGGCGGGGAAAAAACTTGGCAAAGCCGAATTTGATGAGCGGCAGCAGCTGGCCCGCGGCAAAGCCTATAAGGCTGGCTTCTATACCTTACTGGTGGGGCTGCTGGCGGTGTACCTCATCCCGATCTTTACCGAGTGGCAGCCAAAGGATACAGCCCTGCTGCCCTTTGCGGTGATCTGCGTGGGGGTGACGGTCTTTGCCTGTGTTGCCGTTGCCAACGATGCCTACCTCGGCATCCGGCAGAACCCGCGCGCCATGCTGCTTGTGCTCGGCATCGTGGTGGTGGGGAACCTGACTGCGGGATTTTCCGTTATGGAATCGGCGGGCTTTGCCGATGGCCTGGCGGTGGAGAACAGCATGAATTTCATCATCGCTGCCATGGGCCTCATCATACTGGCGGCATTGGCCATCCGGCTGCGCATGGCTGCCCGGGATGAGGAGTGACGCCATGAAGAACCTGAAGTTAAAAGCGGCCCGGGCGGCGGTGGGGCTTTCCCAGCAGGCGCTGGCGGAGCTGTGCGGCGTTTCACGGCAGACCATCGTGGCCATCGAAAAAGGGGATTACAACCCCACCATCAACCTGTGCCGGCAGATCTGCCGGGTACTGGGCAAAACACTGGATGAGCTGTTCTGGGAGGACGATCAAGGAGAGCCGGAGGGCTAAAGCCCCGGCCCGCATGCCTCCATCCTCTCTCCTCAAATTAAAATCACACCTCTCCCAAAAGGGAAAGGTGTGCTTTGGCTTTTTTGTACGGGTTACAGCTCCTCGCGGGCCAGTTCCTTCATGCTGTCCGCCTCGGTGATCTTCCGGATCACCCGGCAGGGGTTGCCCGCCGCCAGGGTCCCGTCGGGGATATCATGGGTCACCACGCTCCCGGCGCCAATGACCACATCGTTGCCAATGGTCACCCCGCCGATGACCGTCACATTGCACCCGATCCACACATTGTTGCCAATGCGGATGGGCTCGGCGTTTTCGGCAATGGTGGGCAGTCCGTCATCACCGCACATCAGCCCCAGCCGCTCGTGCGCGATCAGTGGGTGAGAGGCCGCCATCAGCGAAACATTGGGCGCGATCATCACATTATCCCCAATGTAAACATCCGCGTCATCCAGCACGCAGAAGTTGTAGTTCGCGAAGAAATCCTCCCCGATGTAGGTGTGGATGCCATAGTTGAACTGCACCGGCGTCTGGAAGTAGAACCGCTCCCCGATCTTTCCCAGAATGGAGCGCATCAGCCCCGGAATGCGCTCGTCGTACTCATCCAGCGTATTCACCAGGCGGCAGGTCTCATGCGCCTTGTGCTTGGTGTCCCGCAGCTCCATGGAGTTGGGCCTAAACAGCAGCCCCGCTTTGATTCTCTCGGTTTCTTTCATGTCGTTTCCTCCTTTGTGGCGTATCTCCGGTGATGTAACCGGTTACATTCTGCTTACAATATACCATGCCGCTCCCTTGCTGTCCAGTGTTTTCTGCCGCTTTCGCAAAAAATCTTGACATCCCGCCCGACAATTTGTACTCTTAGGTCGTATCATTATATGAGTAAAAGGAAGTGAAGCCATGCCGCCCGATTTCGAAGCCTTCTATCTGCGGCACTGCCGGGCTATCTACCGGGTCTGCTTTGCCTTTCTCAAAAATGCCTCCCCTGTGCAAGGGGAGTTGTTAGCCGTAAGGCTGACTGAGGGATAGACGGAACAAACTATGCCCAGCTTCATCTCGCCTATCGGCGTCGCGGAGTCTTTTACAAAGGCGTAACCTATACGCCTATCTGGCGGGGGCCAGTTTGTAGTCGCCTTCGGCGGCGCAGAGTCACCGGAGAGTGACGGCCTGCACGCCTGCCCGGCGGGGGGTTACTTTTCTATGAAGAAAAGTAACCAAAAGTCATT
>ERZ827088.194-NODE-194-length-91119-cov-15.725369_pt1 | contig 91119 bp, 82 predicted proteins | sample MGYA00519922_ERZ827088 | MGnify/ENA primary metagenome ERZ827088 (study PRJEB31778, sample SAMEA3449254) | human gut metagenome | biome: human gut; feature: human-associated habitat; material: faeces | place: United Kingdom | collected 2010/2012 ... | reverse complement strand
ACACCCAGGGCATCGACCCCAGCACCGGTCGCGCCATTCAGAAAAGTGTGTCCGCCCGGACGCAGGCCGAATGTAAAGAGAAGCTGGCAAAGGCCATCCGGGACAACCGGGGCATCCCGGTAAACCACAACGAGGACTACACCGTGGCGGAGTGGTGCAGGCTGTGGTTTGAAACCTACAGCAAGCCTGTGATCCGCCCCAACACCGCAAAGACCTATGAGAACATGATCGAAAACCACATCGTACCGGCCGTCGGAGGAGTAAAACTCAAACGGCTCACCGCCATCCAGATCCAGAAGATGTACAACGATTCCAAGACCAAAGGGCGGGTGCAGCGGTTTGAGAAAAAGACCGACATGGCCCTGTCTGGAAGCACAGTGCGGCGCATCCACATGGTGCTGTCCTCAGCGCTGAAGCAGGCGGTCAAGGAGCGGATCATTCCGTATAACCCCTGTGACAACTGCCGCATTCCGCCCAAGGAGAAAAAGGAGATGACCATCATCCCGCCGGAGAAGCTGGGGGTATATCTCAGCGAGGCGGAGAAGTACGGCGTCCTGCCCATGTTCTATCTGGAGCTGTCCAGCGGCCTGCGCCGGGGAGAACTGCTGGCGCTCCAGTGGGAGGACTTGAATGTAAAAGAGCGCATCCTGACAGTGAATAAGCAGGTCACCCGTATGGAGGGAGAGCTGGATGTGACGGAGCCGAAAACGAAAAACTCCGTCCGCAAGGTGGCGCTGTCGCAGCAGGCGGTGGACCTGCTGGTGCAGGAGCATGAACTGCACCCTGACAACCCTATCCTGTTCTCGTCGCCCCGGACAGGCGGCTACTGGAGTCCGGATGCCGTGTCGCGGATCAACCGGAAGCTGCTGAAAAACGCAGGCATCGAGGAGCATGTGCGTTTCCACGATTTGAGACATACATTCGCCACGATGGCGATCTCCAGCGGCGTGGATGTGAAGACCCTGTCCAGCATGCTGGGCCACTTCAGCGCCGGGTTTACACTGGACACCTATACGCACATCACCAACGATATGCAGCGGGGCGCGGCGGAGAAGATCGGCGGCTTCGTGGAATCGGTCACGGCAACCAACACCCCGGAACCTCCCGACCCACCGGAGGAAAGCCGGTGCAAGGTGATACCGTTCGAGAGAGTGGGATAAGGGAAATCCCCCAGAGGCGTATACATACTGTCTCTGGGGGACAAATTATAAAGTGTTATTTCGTTTCCAGTTTAATAGCATAGTCTCGACCAAGCAAATTGGAAACCTTGTACCGTCGTGACAAGGAATACTCTTGGATCATTTTGAACATAGGATTATTAAGCCAAAAGAACAGGGAAACTGTCTCATTTTACATACATCCATAAATTTTGCGTTTGTCTGTAATTCTTCTTCGCTCCTAAGGACACCTCGCAGTATTCGGTTTATCAATTTTTAGTGCATTTATTTCTCTGGGCTTGAAGATTGCTGATTACGGTTGTTGGGTCAACTTGTATTTGACTAACGATAAGATCGATAGCCTTTGCCGAATAGAAAAACTCGGTTTTCCCGCTGCGCACATATTTTTTGCAGTACTCAGAATTCCCACGGAAAGCAAAGACAGTTGAGAAAAGTTGGAAGTGATACTTAGAAAAAGTGATCGGATGCCCTTCTCTTTGTAAAGATACATTTGACTCTTCCAATCTCCGCCTAATTGTAGCAATACACACTTTTCGATTATATCTACAGGTATCATCTTCATCCTCAATCAATGTGTAAGTAATAATATTTCTATAATACTCTGCCCCGACAGGCGAAAATCCTAAACTGCCAAGGAGTTTTTGCAATTCTTTCGCTTGATCACCAGCGGCATTGTCAATGGTATTTTGGTTCACCGCATGTATATAAAAAAACTTCATAACATCGTATGAGCCAATATAGTTCTGATGAAGGTGTCTGTCAATTTTCTCTACAGCTTCGTAAACAACATTAAAATATTTAATGAGCTTATCATGTGAGATACGCTGAACTGGACTCGGTTCGAAAAATAAGGGGGCCTCATATTTCTGCTTTTCACGGCCAAAATAGTGCCCAACCAAATTTCTTTTCTGCCGAAGATCATCTAACTCAGAGATTTCTGTTGCCGAGAGTGGCATATTTCCGAAATATTTTATATATGCATTTGCACGTGAATTCCAATCACCTTGGTAGACAGAACCGATTTCTTCCAAGAATTGATAATCTTTGCTCCCATAATTTCCATAGTTGCTATTCTTTCGAAACAGAAACCAGCCGTCAACAGCATCAGGCGCTTTAATGATTATTCCTGGTTTAGATTCCAATGAAAGGGAAACAATTGTGCGAAGATATGTTTCAAAGCACGAGCTTAAGAGCATTAACATATTTAGTCGAGTATAGTTTGAAAACTCTCGATAGAAAGATTTCCATTGAGCGTATGTTTTGGGAATTCGACGATCATCTTTGTCTGGAATCAAAAAGTAGCGCTTAGGATCTGCGTCTTCAGATTTTAACGCTTCCAAGGCCTTCTTCTCAATTGTGCTGGCCGCCGGAACATGTGCCCAGTATACATAGTTTAGTTCGGTGAAGTGCTCCTTGAACAGTACAAATGCAATTGTATGGGGAAATGGAGAATTCCATCGTTCATTGGCCATCACATTTACCTCCTAAAAATTAAGCCGCATGGGAATACGCCCACACGGCTACCTTGGTGGCGCAAAGCCTCACCGTAGAATTATTATAAAGGATAAGTTTGGAAAACTCAAGAATTTGTCGTATCCGCAATAGAGAATACAGCAGTCACGCCAATTAGGGATGGGTTAGGGATTTGGAGGTTCCGGCGGCTTTCCTCACTCGTGCTGTCGACGCTTTCCTTCCCCTGAAACCACCGCTGAACAGCAATCGCCCTAAGCACAAAAACAGAATAAAAAGCGAAGAAAAACCGCCTAAATAGGCGGTTTTCTAAGAAAGGTGGTCCGAGTGACAGGATTCGAACCTGCGGCATCCTGCTCCCAAAGCAGGCGCGCTACCAACTGCGCTACACCCGGTTATTGAGTTTTTTATCCGGCTGGTCGTATTCTCCCAAAGCAAGCGCGCTACCAACTGCGCTACACCCCGATACGGTATTCACTTTGCATCGCAAATCCGTTTTTGACAGCCCTAATAGTATACTGGATTTTGGCCGGAAAGTCAACCGGCCGGTTGCATATCCCGCCCGAATAGCCTATAATAAAAATATCACCCAATATATAAAGGAGCGTGCCCTATGAGCGGTATGAAAAATATCCCCAAGAACGAGCGGATGACTCTGGCTTCCCAGATCGATTACCAGCCCGGCCAGGTGGTCAGCAAAACGCTGGCCCAAAATAACGCCGTCAGCCTTACCCTGTTTTCCTTCGAAAAGGGTGAGGAGATCAGCACCCATGTCTCCGGCGGTGATGCCATGGTGCAGGTGCTGGAGGGCACTGGCCGCTTTACCGTGGATGGCGTCCCCCACATTCTGCATGAGGGCGAAAGCATCGTAATGCCCGCCGGCATTCCTCATGCCGTCTTTGGCGAAGAGCGCTTCAAGATGCTGCTCACCGTCATTTTTTAAGTCCTATTGGGCCATATTCCCGCGGCAGATGCCAGCTTTGGTATCTGCCACCTTTTTATAATGCAAGAAATTTCTGCATGAATTTCAATATTTCTATCAGTAAAAATAAATTAACCAGCGCTGGCGCACACGAACCGCGAAATGTGTTTTCTCAGAAAAAACACTTCGCATTTACCTGCCCTTGGCACTGCAAAACCGCCTATCAAAGGCATTGACATTTCCCCCGGCCTCACATACAATAGTAAAAATACGGCGAAAAGTTGCCGTAATTTGTGTGACATCCAGTAAGAAAGAGGGTTTTATCGTGGAAAACAGCATGCAGAAACGCTATGGCCTGTTTACCGCCATTTCCATGGTCGTGGGCATCGTCATCGGCAGCGGCATCTTTTTAAGGCCACCAAGGTGCTGGCCAATAATAACGGTGATATGGGCCGCAGCCTGCTCACCGTCGGCATCGTGGGCGCCATTATGCTCATCTGCTCCTTTGTGTTTGCCAATTTGGCCTCCCGGTACGAGAAGGTCAATGGCGTGGTAGATTACGCCGAGGCGGCGCTGGGCCGCGGCTACGCCTACTATGTGGCCTGGTTCATGACGCTGATCTATTATCCCACCATCACCAGCACGCTGGGCTGGGTCACCTCCCAGTATGCGGCCATTTTGTTTGGCTTTCCGGTAGCGGGGATGACCCATTACTGGGTCGGCTTCGGCATCCTGCTGGCGGATGGCCTCATCAATGCCTATGCTCCCCGGCTGGCCGGCAAGCTGCAGGTCTCCGCTACCGTTATCAAGCTTATCCCCCTTATTCTGATGGCCGTTGCGGGCACCATCACCGGCCTTTCCAATGGCCTCACCGTGGAGGCCTTTACCGCGGCCAGCGCCCAGATAGCCTCCCAGGGCAGCGGCCTGATGGGCGCCATTGTGGCCTTTGCCTTTGCCTATGAGGGCTGGATCATTGCCACCTCCATCAACAGCGAGCTGCACAATGCCAAAAAGAACCTCCCGCTGGCGCTGTCCCTTGGTGCGCTCATTGTGGTCGTTATCTACATGGCCTACTTCGTGGGCCTTACCGGCAGCATGAGTACCGCCGAGATGATGGCAGCAGGGGATATGCTCCCGGAAAAGGCCTTCGGCAATCTGTTTGGCCCGGCCGCCGGTACCATTGTATTTGTATTTATTGTTATCAGCTGCCTGGGTACTACCAATGGCCTGATGATGGGCTGCGCCCGCGGGGCCTACTCGCTGGGCGTCCGCGGAGAGGGCATCGCGCCGCGGTTCTTTGCCCGTGTGGATAAAAAGACCGATATGGCCACGAATTCCGCCTGGTTCGGCATCATCATCGCGCTGCTGTGGTACTCCTACTGGCATTTTTTCTTCATCCACGGCATGGGCCCCTCCTTCTTCAATTGGGAACCCGATGAACTGCCCATTATCACCCTGTATGCCGGCTATATTCCCATGTTTATCTCGGTCATGGTCCATTCCAAGGGAAGCAAGCCCCTTATGCGGTACATCCTGCCGGTGGTGGCCATCCTGGGCTGCTGCTTTATGGTGTATTGCGCGTTTGTGGCATACGGCATCCAGGCACTGTACTACCTGGGCTTCTTTGCCCTGGTCATGGCGGTCGGTGCGCTGGTGCGCATTACCCAGTCCCGGCAAAAATCAAAACCCGAATAAAAGGAACAGCCCCGCGGCGCAGCAGCCCGGGGCTTCTTTTTTTTGCTAAATATCCGTCCAAACTGCCCTGTGATACAAAAAAGCTCCTCTTTCGAGGAGCTTTTTTCCTATAATGAAATTACTGGGCGTCCACTTCCGCCATATGGCCGATGAGATCCAGCAGCTTGTTGCTGTAACCCCACTCGTTGTCATACCAGGAAACCAGCTTCACAAAGTGATCGTTCAGCATGATGCCGGCCTTGGCATCAAAGATGGAGGTATGAGGATCGGTGTAGAAGTCGGAGGAAACCACATCCTCATCGGTGTAGTCCATAATGCCCTTCATCTCGCCCTCGCAGGCAGCCTTTACCGCCTTGCAGATCTCCTCATAGGTGGTGGGCTTAGCCAGAGAAACGGTCAGATCCACAACGGAAACATCCAGGGTGGGAACGCGGAAGGACATACCGGTCAGCTTACCCTTCAGCTCGGGGATAACCAGGGCACAGGCCTTGGCGGCGCCGGTGGAGGAGGGGATGATATTGCCGGCAGCGGCACGGCCGCCGCGCCAATCCTTCTTGGAAGCGCCGTCTACGGTCTTCTGGGTGCCGGTGGTGGAGTGTACGGTGGTCATCAGGCCCTCAACGATACCAAAGTTGTCGTTGATGACCTTGGCCAGAGGAGCCAGGCAGTTGGTGGTGCAGCTGGCGTTGGAAACGACCTTCATATCCTTGGTGTAGGTATTCTGGTTTACGCCCATAACGAAGGTGGGGGTCTCAGCGTCCTTGGCGGGGGCGGAGATGATGACCTTCTTGGCGCCGCCTTCCAGGTGGGCCTTGCACTTTTCGGTGGTGGTAAATACGCCGGTGGATTCCACTACATAGTCAGCGCCTACCTTGCCCCACGGGATCTCAGCGGGGTTCATCAGGTCAAAGACCTCAATGGCCTTGCCGTTGACGGTGAACTTCTCGTCCTTGATCTCCACAGTGCCATTAAAGCGGCCATGAATGGTATCGTACTTGGTCATGTAAACCATGTAGTCGCGGTTGATGGCGGGATCGTTGATCGCAACCACCTCGTACTTCTCCGGCTGCTCCATGGCGGCGCGGAATACCAGTCTGCCGATACGGCCAAATCCGTTGATACCGATCTTGATTGCCATAAAAAATCTCTCCTTATAGTTTTTTAGGGGGTTATGCCTTACATTGTTTATTTTATAACATTCTTTTGCAAACTGCAAGTGCTTTTCCCCTGGAAGTATAACAAATTATTCCCCCTTTGGCAACGATTATTTGGTTTTTGGCCTGTTTGCGGGCCCCATAACGGAAATAATAGTAGAGATTTGCTCCATTTGCTAAAAAAGGAGTGACAGCGCCGTTAATTTATGGTAAGATGATGTTGTCGAAATTTGTCGAAAAAGGAGGGCGGCCCCATGGCACAGGATCAGCTGGATCTTACCCCGCAGGATACCCTGGCGCTTTCCGCAGCCATGCGCCGCCCCCTTACCGATCTGTTCACCCGCATCCGGGCCATCGCCGCTCACGAGGAAATGCTGACCCCCTACCTGCGGCAGGAGCTGGAGGTGCTGCTGCGGGATGGCTACCGCCTGCTGCGCCTGGCCGATAGCCTGAGCACGGTGGAATGCTATGAACTGCCCCCCAATGCCGCGGTGTTCCCGCTGTGGCAGCAGCTGCAGGAGTGCCTGGAGAGCACCCGGCTGCTGCTGGGCGCCAATGGCCGTACCCTGTGCTACGATCTCCCGGAGGAGAATGACATGGTGCGGGGAGATGCCGAAATGCTTATGCGGGCTATTCTGCATCTCATCTGCAATGGCCTGGACGCCGCCGATGACGCAACGGCCCCAGTAACGGTGCGGGGCAGTGTGGCCGGGGATCAGGCCATCCTCACCATCCTCGATGAGGGACGGGGCATCCCGCCGGAGCAGCTGGAGGAGGTCTTTACCCCCTACCGTTCCCACGATAAGGACGGTCTCCCGTATCAGTCACCGGGGCTGGGCCTGCCGCTGGCCCGCCGGGTGCTGGAAGCCCATGGCGGCTCCCTGCGGCTCATCAGCAGCGAGGGCGGCACCGCCGCGGTCTGCTCGCTGCCGCTGTGCCGGGAGCTGCCCACCCTGCTGCGCAGCACAGCTCCCCACTACCTGGAGGATATTTTCTCTCCGCTTTACACCATCCTCTGCGATTATATCACGCCCCCTTGGCCTTATCCCCAGCCATAAATATATGCCAAAGCCCCGGTTTGTGCGACCGGGGCTCTTTTATACCCCCTGCAGGGCGCGGGATACGGGCCGCAGGCCGTTTCGGCTTCGCCGAAACCCGCGGGCTTCGCCCGCGTCGGCGGCTCCGCCGCCGGGCCTGCGGCCCGCCGTTCCCCTTGCAGATATAAAAACTCCCCCAGCCTTCCGGCCAGGGGGAGTCATCATTTCTTATTCTACGGAGATCAGGAAATAGTACACTGGCTGCCCGCCATAGGCCACCGTCAGCTCTACCTCCTCCGGCAGCAGGGAGCGCACCGCCTCCTCCACATCGGCAGCCTGCTCCTCGCTCACATCGGCGCCGTACAGCAGGGTGATAAACTGGCTGTCCTCCTGCATCAGGTCCTTGGCCACCTTGGCCGTCACAGAGCCCAGATCGGTCCCGGTAAAGGCCACCTTACCGTTTTCCAGCGCCAGCAGCTCGCCTTCCTTTATCTGATGCCCGTCGTAGTCGCTGTCCCGCGCCGCGAAGGTCACCGAACCGCTCTGTACGCGGGAGGCCGCCTCCTGCATGGCCTCCACATTGTCCTTTATCTCGGCGCTTTCATCATAGGCCATCATGGCGCTGATCCCCTGCGGGATGGTCGTGGTCGGCACCACATGGATGCGCCGCACCCCGCTGGTCCGGGCCAGCCGCGCGGCCTGCTCCGCCGCCATCACGATGTTTTTATTATTGGGAAGAACATAAACATCCATAGCGGGCACCTGCTCTGCCGCGTGCAGAATATCCTCAGTGGAGGGATTCATGGTCTGCCCGCCGCTCACGATCTGCTGGACGCCCAAATCACGGAACAGCTGCTGCACGCCGTCGCCGGCCGCCACCGCCACAAAGCCCGCCGTCAGCGCCGGGTCTATCTCCGCCGCCTGGGGAGCCGCCGCTTTCTGCTGCTCCTTTACGCTGGCTACCTGCGCCTTGTGCTGCTCTATCATGTTTTCGATCTTCAGCTTGGTCAGCATGCCGTAGGTCCCGGCCTTTTCCAGCGCCAGGCCCGGGTGGGCGGTGTGCACATGGCACTTGATGATCTCATCATCGTCCACCACCACTACGCAGTCGCCGATGGATTCCAGATAAGCCCGCAGCCCGGCGGGGTCATGCTTGGGGTCGTCCCGCATCACCAGGAACTCGGTGCAGTAGGGGTTGTTGATGTCCACTTCCTCCACCTCGCCGGCGGCGTTCACCACAGTGGCAGCCTCCTCAGCGGGGGCGGCAGCGGTATCGCCGGCAATACCGGGCACCACGCCCTCCCCGGCAAAGACCTGCCGCATCCCCTTCAGGATGTACACCAGTCCCTGCCCGCCGGCATCCACTACACCGGCCTTTTTCAGCACCGGCAGCTGCTCCGGGGTCTGGGCCAGCGCCTCCTCGGCATATTGGATGATCAGATCCCATATCTCCAGCGGCTCCATGGTGTCGGTCAGGGCGGTCCGGCTCTTTTCGGCAGCCACTCTTGCCACCGTCAGGATGGTCCCCTCGGTGGGCTTCATCACGGCCTTGTAGGCGGCCGCCACACCGATCTCCAGCGCTTCCACCAGATCGGCGGCGCCGGCTTCGCTTTTGTGCTTTAGCCCCTTGCTGAAGCCACGGAACAAAAGCGAGGTGATAACGCCGGAATTGCCGCGGGCGCCCCGCAGCAGCGCGGAGGCCGCTTTACCGGCCACATCGCCCACGGTGGGGTAGTCATTGTGCAGCAGATCCTCTCGGGCCGCGCCCATGGTCATGCTCATGTTGGTGCCGGTATCGCCGTCCGGGACGGGAAATACATTTAGGGCGTCCACCTTTTGGCGGTTGTTTTCAATATTATTGGCGCCGGAGATATACGCCTCCGACAGCTGCTTTGCGGTGATCAAATCGTACGCTCCTTCCGGGTGCGCCGCGCGGCGCTCCCTGCAAATTGCAATAATAAAGCGAGAGCCGTTTTACGCGGTCATCTCATCCACATATACATTTACGCGCGCTACCTTAAAGCCGGTGCATTCCTCCACCGTATAGCGCACATTGTGGATGATGCTCTGCACGATGGCGCTGATATTGATGCCGTAGGTCACAGCAATGTGAATATCAACGATCAGTTTGCCGTCGGTGGTTTTTACACGCACGCCCTTATCGGGCACATCACTTTTGGTGATGGCGTAGCGCAGTCCCTGGTAGGTGGAATTGATCATTCCGGCAACGCCATAGCACTCGGAGGCCGCCATGCCGATCAGGTTGGCAAAGTATTCCTGCGAGATCTCCACGGTACCCAGTGTGTTTTCGTAGCCTATCATCGTATCCCTCCGTTTTGGTGGCGGCCGTTTTGGGGCGGCCGCTTGGTTTTGCTGATTTTTTATTATACTATACTTTTTTGGTTCTGGCAAGTATGCAGGCCATTTGTTCAGCAGATGTTCAGTTTATCCGTCCACATTTACCCGCTTGATGGAAACCGCCTTGCCGGTTTTCCCGTCCACCTCCAGCAATACGCCGGAAAGCCGCACCGGCCCCTTCACGCTCTCAAACCGGGTGGGCAGCCCGGTCCGGAACCGCCGGATGGCAGGCTCCGGCGCCAGCCCCAGCGCGGAATCGAATACCCCACACATCCCCGCGTCGGTAATGTAGGCCGTTCCGCCGGGCAGCAGCCGTTCGTCCGCCGTTTGGATATGGGTATGGGTCCCAATGACAGCGCTTACCCGCCCGTCCAGGTACAGCCCCATGCAAATCTTCTCGGAGGTCGCCTCGGCGTGAAAATCCACAATTTTTATCGGTGCGTCAATCTCCCCCAGCAGGCGGTCCATGCAGTCAAATGCGTTTTCGTAGCTTTCCAGCAGGTAGTTCCCCTGCAGGTTGATGACCGCCACCCTCGGTTTGCCGGGACAGTCATACAGGCACCAGCCCCGCCCCGGCGCGCTGGCGTGGAAATTCGCCGGCCGGATGATGCGATCGCTCTCCTCCAGCATCGGATAAATTTCCCGGCGGCGCAGGGCATGGTTCCCCAGCGTGATCACATCCGCCCCGGCGTCCAGGATCAGTTCGGCGCTCCCCGGCAGGATGCCGTTGCCCTCGGCAGCGTTTTCCCCATTCACTATGGTCATATCCGCCCCGTAAAAGCGGCGCAGGTTCGGCAGCTCCCGCCGCAAAAAATCGCAGCCCGCCTGCCGCACCACATCACCCACAAATAATATCTTCATTTTTACGCTCCACTCATCCGTTGTATTGGTTTATCATTTCTGCCCTGTTTATCATGTGCTAAAAATCCAGGCGCTTGTCCCGGCAAGTTCCGGCCCCTTCCTCGGCCAGCTCCCGCAAACCGCGGCCTCGGCCCGCAGGGCAGCCCGCCTCCGGCGGGCTCGGCGGCTTCACCGCCGGTTCCGGCTTCGCCGGAACGCCCTGCGGGCCGCCTTACCGCACATACTTTCCCCCTTATTTTACCCCAAATCCGCCCCCTTTGCAATGACCGTTTGTTGCGGCGGTCCGGCAGCCATGATAAAATAAAACAGGAAACAAAAATAGTGTCTTAGACCGGACAGCTTTGCCCAATGCGGAAAAACACGGCATTTCTCGCTTTGCGTCGTGTTAATCTCACCCACCCGGCGCTATACTGAGGGCGAAAGGAGGCCCCTATATGGATCAAATCAGGATCGGAGCGTTTCTCAAAGCGCTCCGTAAGGAAAAGGGATTGACGCAGGAGCAGCTGGCCGAAAAGCTGGCGGTTTCCGGCCGGACAGTCTCCCGCTGGGAAACCGGCAGCAATATGCCCGATATCGGTATGCTGGTCGTGCTCGCCGATTTTTATGGCGTCAGCATCCCGGAGCTTATCAATGGAGAAAGGAAAAGCGAGAATATGAATCAGGAAACAAGAGATACCGCCATCGCCATGGCGGAATATAGCCAGGTTACAGCAAAAAGCAGCAGGCGGAAAGTCATTGGCATTCTGTTTATAACATTTGGACTGTTTATTATCATATCGGCCCTGTCCATCTTTCCCAGCGAGAGCAGCTGGGGAAGCATCTACGCCACGCTGGGCAGCATTATTCTCATCGCCGGCATCTATCTTATCATCCGCCAGCTGGTCGCAAAGCGCGCTGTGCGCTTAAGCCTTGTCTTTGGCTGCGCCGTGCTGCTGTTCGGCGCCTTTACCCTGTCCGACTATATCGCCGTTACGCAGTTCCATCAGGTGCCGCGCTTCAGCTACGAAACAGTTTACGATTCCCGCCTCCCGGATCAACTGGTGCACAAAACCCTGTTCTTCACCGCCATCCAGCAAAATCCCGGCACCCCGCAGGAGCGGGTCTATATCGTAAAATAGACCCTATAAAATCCGGCAGTCCCTGTCCGCCTTCCCCTCAGCCCGCTGCAAGCCGCCCCCTTCCCCCCGCGAACTTCCCCGCCCCGATGGGCCGAAACCTTCAGCCTGCCGGCTAATCTCGCTTTTGTCGTCTCGCAGAAACCAAAGCTCCCTTTGTGTAAAGGGAGGCGGCGCGAAGCGCCGGGGGGATCGTTTTGGGACAGGCTGCAATTATTTCAAAATGATGGGTCGGTCACAGCTCCTCCTACCCAAGGGAGCCTCAGGGAGCCTTTTAGAATCTGCCATAACAGACTTTTTCAATACGCAAAACCCCCGGCCATTGGACCGGGGGTTTACTCGCACTGTGGCTGCCCTGTGGAGAGGGGCAGGGAGGAAGGTCTTAGTCCTTCTTCAGGGAAATGGCGGCGGCGGAAACGCCGGTGATAACCACCAGAGCGGCCGCTACGCCTACGATGTCATTGGCACCGGTGGCAGGATTCTGGCTGCCGCCATTGCTGTTGGAGCCATTGGAGCCGCTGTTGCCGCTATTGCTGGTGGTGGTCGCGGTCAGTGCCTTATCGGTCACGATGACCGGGCCGGTCAGGGTGCCGCCAAAGCTCAGCAGACCAGTGCCCTCATTAAACTTGGCGCTCAGGCTCTGCAGGGAGCCGTCCTCGCGTACCATGTAGGCATTGTAGCCCTTGGCCATGCCGTCCACGGTGATCTCCGCCGGGCGGTTGATGATGACCTGCTCAGCGCCGTAGCCGTAGGAAGCCTTGATGGAAGCGCCGGCCTTGGTTAGGTTGTCGTTCAGCGCCTTCTGGGCGGCGGGGGAAAGGGTGGTGTAATTCACGGTGCCAAAGTAGATCTTGTCGCCGGCCTTCAGCGGGACAGAAACAGTGACCTTGCCGCCGTTATCCTCGGTGACGGACTGGTTCCAGCTGCCGCTGGTGATGTACTGGCCATCTACGGTGGCGGCCTTTACAGTATACAGGATCTTACCGGTCTTATCCATGTTGGCGACATTCAGTCCGCCCGCGCCAAATACGGCGTCGGCCTCATCAGCCTTGCGGCCGTAGTCGAAGCACATGGCCAGGATGTGGTCCTCGCTCTTGGCGTTCATGGGGCAGAAGTTGTCGCCCGGCTCCTTGGCGGAGAAGCTCGCCAGCTCATCAAAGCTGGTAACATAGGTATAGTTGGTCACGCCGTTTACATCCTTCACATAGCTCACATTCAGCGCCGGAGCGGAAACACCGTAAACGGTGACCTTTACGCCGGAAATGATGATATCGGCATTGTTATCCAGTACAGAGGTCTCATTGGCCTTGGTGGTCACCACATACTTGTAGGTGGTCTCATCGGTCCGTACCCAGCCCTGGCTGGCGATGAGATCGCTGCCTACGGGGACGGTCAGGGCAACGGTATTCTTCTTGGGGTCAAAGCTGCCGTTGGTCTTGCCCCAGTTCTGGTCGGTCAGGCCCAGCTCTTCCTGGGTGAATACGATAGACTGTCCGGGCACGATGGACTGCATGTAGGTGTTATCGGCCGCGGAGGTGCCGCCGGGGTAGCCAGTCTGGTTCCCGGTGGAAACCGCAAACGCCATGGTGCACACCATCAGCACAGCCAGTGCCAGTGCAAATGCTTTTTTCATGGGTTACTCTCCTTTGGGTAAAAATCATTTTGGTTTGTGAAGACCCGGCGGCATGCTCCACATCTGTCCGCCCGGCTTCTGTGGCCCATTGTACCGGCCATCGCCCACTTCCACAAGATGGAGATTGTAACCAATTTGTCATTTTATGCGTTTTGCCGGTTTTGCGTCATTTTCTCTCTTCCCGGTTGCAAAAACGCCGAAATTTCTGGATTTTTCGCACCATTCTTCCCATTTTTACCCTCTGCCTCCCCGCTGCCAAAAGCTCCAGCAGCACCCAACTCAGCATAATTATTACATTTTGTAACCAACCGCGAAATTTGGGCGTTGGGCCGCAAACCTTCCGCTTGCCGCCCTCCGCCAGCTCCAGCAAGCCGCAGCATCGGGCGCAGCCCGTTCCGCCTTCGGCGGAACAAAGCAGGCTCCGCCTGCTTTCGGCGGCTTCGCCGCCGGGGCTGCGCCCGCCGCAAACCCTCTACCCTTTGCCCCCACCTTACATGTAGGCCGGGTCGGCCAGCACCAGCCGGGTCAGGCAGCCGCTCTCGGTGTAGATGATCTTCACTTGATAAGCCGCCATCAGCCGGTTGCCGCTTATTGTGGATTTCAGATAAATGGCCTGCCCGGGGGCGATGTTGTGCAGTCCCGGCACCGTTACCCTGGCGCTGTGCAGCCCCAGCTGGCCTTTCATCACCCGCCGGTAGGCGTCCAGCGCCGGGTTGCCGGTGTATTCCCCGGCCGGGATGATGTACCGGTTGCGCCGTACCTGCTGCTCGTTGCCAAAGGGATTGTTGTATAGCTGGGAATAGGCCCCGCCCGCATCCCGGTAAACAATGGTGGAAAGCGGGCTGCTCCGCCGGGTGATGTACTCCAGCGAGCAGTACCGCAGTACCCCGGTCTCGTTCACCGCGTTGCTGATAATAATGGGGTCATCGCCGGTCAGCGTCTCCACCACCACGGTGTTCCCGGCGGTGATGTGCGGCTCCCGGCCATACAGCCGGAAGCACAGGATACAGAAGGCCTCCCACACCGAATGCCCCTTCCCCAGCTGGAAGGTCGCCGCGCTGGCGGTGGTATTGGGCAGTGAAAGCCCGGTAAACCCCAGCGTTTTCAGCTCCGCGTTAAAGTATGCCTGTGCCGTCAGGTCGGTGTAGGTCTTGGGCAGCGCTTCATTATCGCACAGCAGCGCCCCCGGCGTCCGGGCACTGATGCTGACAAATGCCCCGTTCCCATCCACCGAGCGCACGATCTCATCGCACAGCCCGGCAAACAGCGCGTCGGTGCCGTGCTTCACCTGAATTTTCGTCAGGTCGTCCAGCGGCCCCTCGTGCGGCAGGGTGATATCCAGCTGCCACGCCGGGGAATCCCACGCCCTGGTGATGACCATGGAGCTGGGCTCCTTCAGGGAGATGGTCTCATTCCCCAGCGTCAGTCCCAGCAGCTCAATCGACATGGTGTTCCTCCTTCCCAGTTGCGCCGCCGTCCGGAATACCGCCCGGTTTCAGCGCGTCCTGTCGGGCTGCTATCGGCCCCGGCAGTCCACTCGGCCCGATTTGCTTCTTCCGTTCAGTCCACATAGCGTGTTCCCTCCCGGTCGGTGGAAGCGATCAGCTCGGTGAATTCCGCGGTGTACCGCAGCACCGTGCCGTCTCCCTCCCCGGTATAGCTCAAGGCAGTGGGGAAGGCCACCACCACCCCCATCCCGGGGATGCGCAGATTGCCGGCGGTGGCCTGCCACATCAGGGCCTCCAGGGCGGTGTATTGGGTTTTGGCGTTGGCCCCGTAAAATACTCCCTCCGCCCGGATGATCCGCCGGGCCAGCCCCAGGTTCTGGTGGATAGGCCCGTATTCCGGGCAGTGGGCGGTGGCTATGCGGGTCTCGGTGGTTACCGTTATCCTCTCCGGGTTGTGCGGAAAGGTGAAAGTTTTAAAGCTCATTGTCGTCATGGAAGGTTTCCTCCTCTCAGTACAGCGGCTCGCCGCAGCGGTCCATCTCCGGGGCCAGCCGCAGCTGGCGGCGCTGCAGGGCGCTCAACTCGGTCTCCAGTGTGGCGGTATCCTGCAGGGGGATCTCCCGGATGACGGCCTTTTCCTCCAGCCGGGTGTTTCCCTCCCGGCGCAGGCTGGCCGCTGCCTCCGGCTCCCGGATGGCTGCGGTCACGGGTTTTGCTTCCTGGGCCATCATGCCCCACCTCCTTCTCCTGCCCGTCCCATGCGCGCGGAGCCCGGCCCCCGGCGGCGCCGCGGCAGCCTCCGGCTGCCGCCGCCATACGGCAATCGGGCGCTTTCAGCGCCCCGCGGCGCCGCCGGGCCCTTACTCAGCAGTCGCTTCATCCCCGGTCACCTCCGTTCGGGCCTTGGCCGTCAGCGTGGCCCGCAGCCAGATCAACGGCCGGCGGGTCTCCTCCTCTATGGCGGTCCATTCGCAGCCGGTGTATTGCACCGTCTGCCCGTTTCTCGTAATTTTCACGGTAAAATTACTCATTGTATAAAAATTCGCGGGATTTTCCCATTTTATCTGCTCCAGCTGCAAAATATGCGTTACCGTGCCGGGCAGAAAGGTTAGCGGCTCGGTGCTGCCATAGGGCCGCACCGCCGTCACTGCCCGGCTGGATTTGACCTCATACCCGGCGGCGTGGGCCAGCACCGTGCCCCCCGCCTCAATGGTGATCCCCCCAAGGGAGTGGATAATCTGGTTCATGCCTCATCCTCCTCTTCGGGGGCCTCGGCCAGCGCGCAGCAGACCTTCAAAAGCCCCCGGCGGGCAAAGGCCCCGCACCCCCGGTCAAAGCCGATTTCGGCCCACTCCAGCCCGGTCACCCCGCAGGGGAAATCCCCCCGCAGCGTCAGTGCCGTGATGGCGTCGGTCAGGGTCTCCACCGCTTCCATGCTGTCCCGGTGCAGGGCGGTCAGCCGCAGGCCCACCTCCAGCAGCAGCGGAGTGCTGCCGGGCAGGGTGTCCTCGCTGCGCTTCACACTGTGGTCGTTCAGCACCAGCGTGGTCACCCCGGCGGCCAGCGGCCTTCTCACCGTCGGCATACTGTATAGTATTTCACACTCGCCCAGCAGCGGCAAAAGGTACACCGCCAGCTGCTGCCGCAGATCAAAAAGACTGGTTACTTGCATGCTGTCACCTGCCCAAAGTAGAATTTTCCGCCGCCCAGCTCCCCGGCGGCCGCTGCCAGATATTCCTCACACAGCGCCTTGGCCGCCGCCAGCGTGTCCTTATTCACCAGAGCCGCCGCCCCTACATGGGGCAGGCTGCTTCCGCTCATCTGCGCCAGGCACCAGCGGTAGTAGGCCAGCGCTGCCGCGGCACTGCCCAGGGGCTCCGCCGCGGGGAGGGCCGACCGCCGTTTGGCGGTCAGCTGCTCCATGGCGTCCCGGCAGTAGGGCAGGCAGGCTTGCAGTTCTTCCCCGGTCAGCCCGGAGAAAACCGCGAATTTTTGCAGGATCAGTTCGATATCCATGTTGCTGCCTCCTTCATTCTGTCGGTTTATCCGCGTTAGGCGGTTTTTAGGGTCATCACCTTCACCGCGTCGGGGAAGATCATCGAGAAGCCCGCGGTGGAGGAAACGGCGGCACGCTCCAGCTGGCAGTCGATCAGACGGTCGGCGTCCACTGTCACGGCGTCGCCCACCACCATCTCCAGGGCGTAGCGGCGGTCCAGCGCGATGATGGTCCCATCGGCCACCGCGTCGCAGAGGATCATCTCGGCGCCCAGCGGGGTGCCCAGCTTGCCGGTATTCTGGAAGTGCAGGCCGGTGGTGGGATCGCTGAAGGCGGAAAGCCCCAGGATGGCGGCGGCGGTCTTGGCGTTCACCAGCAGGGTGTTCATCTGGTAGGCGGTAAACTTGCTCCACAGGGTAAGCAGATCGCTGTAAGCCAGGGTAGTGGCCGCGGTGGTCAGCTTCTGGGGCGCGCTGCCGGTGGAGCCGTCGCCGTTTACCAGCACATCCACGGCGTCCTTCATCTGGCAGCGGGCGATCTCAGCGCCGATGCGGCGCAGCGCCAGGGTGAAAAGATCCAGCCGCTGGAACTTGATCGCCTCGTAGGAGGCACGCAGCATACGGCCGCGCTTTTTCAGGGCGGTGGTCTTGTCCTTCAGGCTGATGGTGGTGGTGGAAAGGGCGGCGGCCTCATTGGTCACATCGGCCTCCAGGTCGTCGTTGGTGGTAAGACCCCGGTAATCGGTGGCGGAAATGAGGGTGCGGGCGGCCACGATGGAGGAAAGCGGATCATTTTCCTCCATGCCCTGGCGGATGGCTCTCATCAGGTATTCGGGGAACAGCACGGCGCTCTGTCCGTTCTGGAAGAACTTCTCCAGCGCGCTGGAGTGGCTGCCGCCCACCTGGATATCAAAGCGCTTGAGCTGGCGCTGGAAGGCATCCAGATGGCCCAGCTCGGTGCCGCGGTAATTCTCGGTGGGGTCCATCTTTTCCAGCCGCTCGGCAAAGCTCTCGCCGCAGCCGCGGTACAGGGATTTCTGGATGTTCAGTTCTTTGTAGTTATTATTCATGTGTTTTCTCTCCTCTTTCTCATCAGATGCAAAATGCACGGTTATCGGTTTCGTTTTCGGGGGCCGGGGCGGTCTGCACCACCGGTGCAAAGCGCTTTTCGGCCTGCTGCTTCATCAGGGCGGCCAGCTCCTCCAGCTCGGTGACGGTCAGCGGGGCTATGCTCTTTTCCAGCAGGGCGGGGGGCATCTGCGGCTGGGCCAGCATGGTCCGCCTGCGGATGGTCTCACACAGGCTCTGCCGGTAGCGGCCGGCCTCCTCGCTCTTTTCCTCCAGCGCGGCGATGTGCTTTCTCAGCCCATAGGCCGCGGCGGCATCCAGGTGCAGCTCGCCCCGCTCCATTTCGGCTATGGCCCGCTCCGGGGTCAGATGCAGGGCTTTGCGGGCGGCGTGGCTTTTGGTCACCCCGGCGGCCGGTTGGGCCGGCACCGCCACAAAGCTCCATTCATAGGCGTCGGTGGGGTCCTCCAGCAGGGTGTAGCACAGCCGGCCGCCGTACTTTTTGCCGGGCTGGTGGCCGCAGGTCGCCTCCTGGCGGTCCGCCCCGCAGATGGAACAGACTTTTTTGCCGATGGAGCAGCCCACGCTCACCTCCTTCTTGATGCCGCCGTCGATCTCCAGAATGAGGTCGGCATTGGTGGCGGTGCGCACCATGTAGGCCCAGGCCCTCAGGGCCTTATAGGGCTCGCCCCGGTGGTTCAGGCGGCCGGGTTCCTCCTCCACCGCGCAGCGGTAAATGCGGGCGGTCTGCTTTTCCCCGCGGGGGTCGTGGTCAAAAATGCCGGTCTTTCCGCGGAACAGCACCGCCAGCTTTTCCAGCGCCGCATCGGTAAAGCATTCGTGGTCTCGGTCCAGGTCGTTATCGCACAGCACCAGCGGGAAGGTGTAGACCTCCTCGGCGGTCAGTTTGCGGCGGCTGTACCGGGCAATGGCCTCCAGCTCCGCTTCGGTTACAGGGCAGCCTTCGGCTGTGATATTGGCTTGGTTCATACTTTTCCCTCCTTGCCGGCCCATGCGGCCGGCTTCTGTCTTGGTTCTTCGGCACCGCCCCGCAAACCAAAGGGCATTCCGGCCGCTTCGGTTTTGGTCACAGGGCAGCCCCCGGCGGGGATGTTGATTTCGCTCATGCTTTTCCCTCCTTGCCGGCCCATGCGGCCGGCTTCTGTTTTGGTTCTTCGGCACCGCCCCGCAAACCAAAGGGCATTCCGGTCGCTTCGGTTTTGGTCACAGGGCAGCCCCCGGCCGGGATGTTGGTTTTACTCATACCGTTCCCTCCTGTTTGGCCTCATGGGCCAGCTTGCGTTCCAGTTCCTCGGCCTTAGCGCGGGTCAGGCGGGCGGTGGCCTCCTCGGTTTCATCCTGCAGGCTGATGGGCGCCCATTCTACCGCGACCTCCGGGGCAAAGCCCTGACTGCGCAGGTACAGCCCGGCTATTTTGGCAAGGACGGGGGTAAGCAGCCGCCGGTAGGATTCCAGCTCGCCGGTAAGCAGATCGCTCTGCTGGCTGCTCATCCGCTCGGTGCTGCTCCAGCTCAGGCCCAGCAGGAAGGGCGGCAGCCCCAGCTTGGCCACGATCTGCTCCAGCAGCTGGCGGACGGGGACCTCGGTGGCGATAAACTGGTTATCGGCCCCGATGACCCGGATATCCACATCGCCCACCGCCACAAAGTCCCGGATCTCGCCTTCGGCGGCGGCCTGCATGGCGGTGCTCCATTCCCGGCTGATCTCATTTGCCACAGCGGCGGCATCGGTGCCATCGCCGGGGGTGGGACGGTAGGTGACGGCGTACCGCAGGTTGCCCATCCGCTCAAAGTTCTTGCCGATGGCGGAATAAATTTGCAGCAGCACCCGGGAGATGGCCGGCAGGCCGGAAAGCAGCGATTGGCCGGTGATCTCGCCCGGGGCCGGGTGCAGCGCAGTGAACAGGATGAGCTCGGGGCAGGGCAGGGGACGGCGGTCCCGGCCCTCACCGGCGCAGATGACCGCCTCCAGCGGGCTGCTGCCCTGCTGGAAACTGAGGTGGGAAAGCGGCGGCAGGTACAGCCCCAGGAGCTTTTCCCGGTCGTGGTCCAGCACCACCTCGCCGACGGCGCTGCCGTAGCACAGCAGGCTATCGAGATACTGGCCGGCAAAGGCCGCCAATCCTCTGCCGCTGGCCCCTACCGGCACTTCCGCCGCAAAGCGGGAGAGCAGCGGCTGGGCCTCCGGTTCGGCGGCGGTGAGGGTAAAATCCACCGTCAGCCGGACGATTTTTTGCAGGGCGGCATCGATGATGGGAATGCTCTGCCGCAGGGCCCGGTACAGCGGGGCCTCCGCCGGTAAAAAGCGCTGGGGCTGCCAGTGCTCCGGCCGCGGCTGGGGCGCTGTTTGAACCGCGGCCCGGGTCGTTTTTTTGTTTTTGGGATCGAAAATACCCAATGTTCGGATTCCTCCTTTCGGGATGGCCGGTTTTTGTTCCGCGGCCGCCGGGAGAGGGCGGCCGCGCCCGGGAAACCGGTAAGCCCGGGACTTGCTGCGGGGGAAGGCCGTTCGGCGCGCGCGGGGCAGAGGCTCCTGCGCCTGGGCGGCCCGCAGGGCAGCCCGCCCGCGGGCGGGCTCGGCGGCTCCGCCGCCGGTTCCGGCGCAGCCGGAATGCCCTGCGGGCCGGGCCGGCGCCGATCGGTCGGTCTTCCCCCCGGTTCAGGTGCCGGCCGGCTGCCGGGGGAGGGCAGCGGCGTGGAAAGCGGGCTGGTTCCTTGGGGCGGGGGAGAGCACAGTGGAAACGAAATACCGGATCTCATCCATGGCATGGTCGTTTTCCTTGCGGGGCCGGTCCTCGGGGGCGTTCTCCTCCCAGCGGTACTGGGCAAACTCCCGGATGGTATCCCGGCAGGCGACCGAAAACAGCAGCTTGCCGCTGCGCAGCAGCTCGCTGACCCGGCGGATGCCGTCGAGGACCTCATTTTTGGCGGGGAGGACGGTGTAGACGCCGTGACGACGGATACACTCCATAAAGCTGGCGGCTGACGGATCCACCGTCACACCCTGTATGGGATGATCCCCGGCCAATTGACAAAGGGCCGCGTAGTACTCCTCGTCGGTTTTCTGTACTCCCTCCCGGCGGGAATCGTGGTAATACTCCGCTGCCCGGTACCAGATCCCATCGGCGGGGCAGTAGCCCCACAGCCCGATGGAGCAGGGGTTGACGGTGCCGTAATCACAGCTGAGGTACCACTGGGTAAGACCCGCCGGCAGGTGCTCCACAACATGGGTTTGCGGGGAGAACATGGGGTAGACCGCCCCGCTGGGGGCGCACCATTCTCCCAGCACGAACCGCCGGTAGAAGGAGCCGGAATACAGTCCCTCGTACCGCCGCCGGATCGCCGGGGTCAGGGAGGGGTTATCCCGCATGGTGAAGTGGAGATAAAGGCAGTTTTTTTCCCGTGCCTTCTCGATCCACTCCCGGTAGAACCAGTGAAAGGGATGCTCCGGATTGCAGCAGAACCAGTACCGCGAGCCCGGCACCGAACAGCGGGCCAGTGCCTGCTCCACAAAGGAGCGGGGCATCAGGGCGACCTCATCCAGCAGGACCCCGGCCAGGGTGACGCCCTGGATGAGGGAGGCGCTGCCCTCATCCCGCCCGCCGAAGAGGTAAAACCGGTTTTCGCGCCGGCCCAACCCCACCGTAAGCACCCGCCGCCCGGCGGCAAACCGGCACCGGTACCCCATCCCCCGCAAAATGGGGAGGAGGGGCTCCAGCAGGTTGCGCTGGAGGGAGAGGATGGTTTTGCCGCAGAGGGCAAAATCCTGGCCGGAAAAGCAGTGGGTCGCCCACATCACGAAGGAGAGGGAAAGACATAGCGTTTTGCCGCTGCGCACCGCCCCATCGCAGAGGATGGCGTCTTTTTGACGGTCCGGGGAGCTGGGGCGCCACCAGGTGAGCACCCGCAGCTGCTTTTTGCTGAAGGGGGCAAAGCGCATCACCTGTCCTCCTCATCCCCGGCCGCGGCCCCGGCGGCAACGGCATCCAGGAAGCCGAAGGCATCCTGCTGGACGGCGGCCTCCTTCTGTTGGGCGGCCAGCCGGTCCAGGGCCTCCAGCCGGTCGAAGAAGGTGATCTCCAGCCCGCCCTTGGCCTGGCTGATTTTGGAGATGTTGTAGAGATCCATCTCCTCCAGGGGCGGGGTTTCGTCCTCAGTGGGGAACATCAGCCGGACGGCATCGGTGACCGGGCCGAAGGCCAGCCGGCGGTAGCCCTCCTCCGCGGTGGCGGTGAGGCCTTCGCCGCCCAGGGCGGCTTCCACCTGCCGCAGGTAGTCCTGGGCCAGGGGCGTTTGCAGAAGGAGGAGGGCTTCCTCCCGTTTTTCGGGCGCCCGGAAGCAGCGGTCGGCGGCTCCCTGGGCATCGCGCGTGAGGGCGAACCAGTGGCAGAAAAGCTTTTGCCGGGCGTTCAGATAATTTGGTATTTGCTGCATATTGAAACAACTCCTTTCACTAATACGGCAAAATCGACCCTTTTTTGCAGTTGAAAGGTTAATATTTCACTTTTTTTAACAAAAAGTTTACAAATGAGGGGCTTTTTGCGATAAAATATGGTAGAATAGGGTCGTTTGAGGGCAGCTGTGCGGGGTGGCGCAGCGGGGCGTGAACGAGGTGAAAATTGGAAATATATGGGGATTTGCAGGGGCCCGAGGAGGGGCGGGCGGGGGCCGCAGGCCGCCCGCCGGAGGCGGGCATGCGGACGGCAGTCCGCATCGGCGGCGGAGCCGCCGGGACTGCGGCCCCGACCGGCCCCCTGCAGGGACCGGAACAGGAGCGAAAAGGAGAGAGGTAGAAATGGCGATTCTGAACATTGTATTGGTGGAGCCGCGGATCCCGCAGAATGTAGGGAACATAGCGAGGACCTGCGCGGCGACGGGGGCCCGGCTGCATCTGGTGGAGCCGATGGCCTTTACCATAGACGATACCAAGCTGAAGCGGGCGGGGCTGGACTACTGGAAGTATCTTGATGTGACGACCTACCCGAGCCTTGAAAATTTTATGGAGCGGCACAAAGACGAGCAGGAAAAGATGTATTATTTCACCACCAAGGCGCAGCATATCTACACCGAGGTGCAATACCCGGACGGGTGCTGGCTGCTTTTTGGGCGGGAGGATGCCGGGCTGCCGGAGGAGCTGCTGGTGCAGCATCCTGCCCGGTGCCTGCGGTTCCCGATGCGGCAGGGACTGCGCAGTCTGAATCTTTCCAATTCGGTGGCGATAGGGGTATACGAGGCGCTGCGGCAGTGGGATTTTCCCCAGCTGCAAAACGAGGGGCAGCTGCACCGCCTGAAATGGGAATAAAATAAGTTAATTTTTTAACAAATTTGCCGAAACTCTATTGCAAAGCGGCGGCGGATGGGGTAAAATAAAGGCGGAACCACAAAAAATACTATAAAGAAAGAGGGATACCGGATATGTCTTTTCTGAACAAAGTGACTGTGGAAGATCTGGATGTAAAGGGCCGCCGTGTACTGGTGCGGGTGGACTTTAATGTGCCGCTGAAGGACGGCAAGGTGACCAACGATAACCGCATCGTGGGCGCTATTCCCACCATCCGTTATCTGGCTGACCATGGCGCAAAGGTCATTCTTTGCTCCCACCTGGGCAAGCCCAAGGGCCCCGACGCGGCCTTTACCATGGCTCCCGTGGCCGCCCGCCTGGGCGAGCTGATGGGCCGCCCCGTCCTCTTTGCCGATGACGATACCGTAGTGGGTGAGAATGCCCGCCGGATGGTATCCGAGATGAAGGACGGCGATATTCTGGTGCTGCAGAACACCCGCTTCCGTCCCGAGGAGACCAAGAATCTGCCCGAATTCAGCAAGGAGCTGGCTTCGCTGGCGGATGTATATGTGGATGACGCCTTTGGCAGCGCCCACCGTGCCCACTGCTCCACCGTCGGTGTGACCGACTACATCAAGGAGACCGCTGTGGGCTACCTGATGGAGAAGGAGATCAACTACCTGGGCAATGCCGTGGAGCAGCCGGTGCGTCCTCTCGTGGCCATCCTGGGCGGCGCCAAGGTGGCCGATAAGCTGAAGGTCATCAACAACCTGCTGGACAAGGTGGATACCCTGATCATCGGCGGCGGCATGGCCTATACCTTCCTGGCGGCCAAGGGCTATGAGGTAGGCACCTCTCTGCTGGACGCCGAGAAGATCGACTACTGCAAGGAAATGATGGCGAAGGCCGAAAAGAACGGTGTGAAGCTGGTGCTGCCGGTGGATACCGTGACCACCGCTGAGTTCCCGAACCCCATCGACGCGCCCATTGAGACGCTGGTGGTGGACAGCGATAAGATCCCTGCTGACCGTATGGGGATGGATATTGGCCCCAAGACCCGCGAGCTGTACGCTGAGGCGGTGAAGGATGCCAAGACTGTTGTGTGGAACGGGCCGATGGGCGTCTTTGAGAACCCGGTGCTGGCGGCGGGCACCATTGCGGTGGCCAAGGCGCTGGCAGAGACTGACGCGACCACCATCATTGGCGGCGGCGACAGCGCAGCGGCGGTACAGCAGCTGGGCTTTGGCGACAAGATGAGCCACATCTCCACCGGCGGCGGCGCTTCGCTGGAGTATCTGGAGGGGACTCTGCTGCCGGGGATCGCCTGCATCCGGGATAAAGAATAAGAAAACCCTAGGCGGCCCCGTTTTATTGCAAAGCGGGGCCGTATGGCTTTGGCGGGAACGGCGGGGCGCAGCCCTGGGAAGATGCCGGAATGGCGGGGCGCAGCCCCGCGCGTCCGCTGGACGCGCGCAGCGGACGAAGTCCGCTGACCCGCCGCAGGCGGGGGGCTGCGCCCCGAGCCGGTACCCTGCAGGGGGCTGGCCGAGGATAGGGCGCAGACTGGCGGAGGGAGCCGGGCCGCAGGCCCGGCGGCGGAGCCGCCGCCGCGGACGAAGTCCGCGGAAGCCGCCCGGAGGGCGGCTGGGCCTGCGGCCCGGAATTTGCCCACTGCTGGGGCCTGCCGAGGAATAAAGGAAAAATAGACTATCCAAGGAGGAAAAGGATATGAATAAAGCAAAACGCCGGGCGGTGATCGCCGGGAACTGGAAAATGAATAAGAACCGTGCCGAGGCGAAGGCGCTCATTACCGAGCTGCTGCCGCTGGTGAAGGATGCCGACTGTGAGGTCGTCCTCTGCACCCCGTATACCAATCTGGAGACGGCGCTGGCCCTGACCGAGGGCACCAATGTAAAGGTGGGCGCCGAGAACTGCCACTGGGCCGAAAGCGGCGCCTTTACCGGGGAGATCTCCGCACCGATGCTGAAGGAGCTGGGCGTGCAGTATGTTATCATCGGGCACAGCGAGCGCCGGCAGTATTTCGGCGAGACCGATGAGACCGTCGCCCGGCGGGTGCGTGCCGCCCTTGACAGCGGCCTGGAGGTCATCCTGTGCGTGGGCGAAACGCTGGAGCAGCGGGAGGCCGACATCACCGGGGAGACCATTGCCATTCAGGTGAAGAAGGCGCTGGCCGGTGTGACTGCCGAGGAGCTGCGGCACATCATTATTGCGTACGAGCCGGTATGGGCCATCGGCACCGGCAAGACGGCGACCGACGAGCAGGCCAATGAGGTCAACCATATGATCCGCGCGCTGCTGGGTAAGCTGTACGGAGAGGACGCGGCGGAGGCCACGACTATCCAGTACGGCGGCAGCATGAACGCCAAGAACGCGGCGGGCCTTCTGGCGCAGCCGGATATCGACGGCGGGCTCATTGGCGGCGCTTCGCTGAAGGCGCCGGATTTTGCGGCGATAGTGGAAGCCGCGAGCAAATAAAAAGGGGGGAAGCTGCGATGAAAAAGCCACTGGCACTTATTATCATGGATGGCTTTGGGCTGCGGAAAGAGACCGAGGGCAACGCCATTGCCGCCGCAAAGCACCCCACCCTGGACCGGCTGTGGGAAACCTGCCCCCATACTCAAATCGGGGCCTCCGGGCTGGATGTGGGACTGCCGGACGGCCAGATGGGCAACAGCGAGGTGGGACACACCAATATGGGCGCCGGGCGCATCGTTTACCAGGAGCTGACCCGCATTACCAAGTCCATTGAGGAGGGAGAGTACCTGACCAACCCCGCGCTGGTGCACGCCATGGAAAACGCCAAAAAGCCGGGGGCCGCGCTGCATCTGATGGGACTGCTTTCCGACGGCGGGGTGCACAGCCACAATCGGCACCTCTATGGCCTGATAGAGATGGCCAAGAAGAGCGGTGTGGAAAAGGTGTTTATCCACTGCTTCATGGATGGGCGTGATGTACCGCCGACCTCCGGGGCGGAGTACATTGATGAGCTGCAGCAGGAGCTGGATAAGATCGGCGTGGGCAAGATAGCCACCGTAAGCGGCCGCTACTATGCCATGGACCGGGACAACCGCTGGGAGCGGGTAGTGAAAGCCTATGACGCCATGGTGAACGGCGAGGGCGTAAAGGCACCCGACCCGGTGGCGATGATGCGGGAAAACTATAAAAACGGTGTGACCGATGAATTTACCGTGCCGGCGGTGGTGACGGAAAACGCGGCCATCCGAAGCGGGGACAGCGTGATCTTCTTCAACTTCCGCCCCGACCGGGCACGTGAGCTGACCCGCGCGCTGGTGGACCCCGATTTTGCCGGGTTCCGGCGCAAAAAGGGCTTCTTCCCGTTGGTGTATATCTGCATGACCCAGTACGATGCCACCATGCCCAATGTGGAGGTGGCCTATAAGCCTGAGGATCTGACCAATACCTTTGGCGAGTATATCAGCAAGCAGGGACTGACCCAGCTGCGCATTGCCGAGACCGAGAAATATGCCCATGTCACCTTCTTCTTTAATGGCGGCGTGGAGGCCCCCTATCCTGGTGAGGACCGGGTGCTGATCCCCAGCCCCAAGGTGGCGACCTACGACATGCAGCCTGAGATGAGCGCTTATCTGGTGACCGACGAGGTGGTGAAGCGTATCCGCAGCGGCAAGTATGATGTCATCATCCTGAACTACGCCAACTGCGATATGGTGGGCCATACCGGTGTCTTTGAGGCTGCGGTGAAGGCGGTGGAGACGGTGGATGCCTGCCTGGGCCGGATGCTGGCGGCCATTGAGGAGATGGGTGGCCGAGCCTTTGTGACGGCGGACCACGGCAACGCCGACAGGATGACTGACGAGGAAGGCAAGCCCTTTACGGCGCACACCACCAATCCGGTGCCGTTTATCGCGGTGGGCTTCCCCGAGGGGACAAAGCTGATGCCTGAGGGCGGCCGGCTGGCGGATATTGCCCCGACCATGCTGGCGGCGCTGGGCCTGCCCCAGCCCGCGGAGATGACCGGACGCTCGATGCTGGAATAAGTGATAGAATGAAAAGCTCCCCCATTCTGCCTGGCGCAGGGTGGGGGAGCTTTTTGGGCGGGGGCGCAGGGATCCGGGAGGGAGAGGGAGGGCCGCAGGCCCGGCGGCGCGCAGCGCCGCCGAAACGGACCGGAGGTCCGTTTGCCCGCCCGGAAGGGCGGGCGGCCTGCGGCCTGATCCTGCCTTCCGCACGGACTGCGAATAGAAGCGGAAAATCCGTCCATACTCCGGATAACGAACTAACCCGGAAAGGACGGAAAACCAATGACAAAAAAGTGGGACAGAGTGCTGATTTTCGGATTGCTGCTGGCGGTGATCCTCAGCATGGCGGCGGGCTTTGATAATGAATGTGAGACGGTGCGGGAGAATGTACTGCGGCTGCACATCCTGGCCAACAGCGACAGCGAGGAGGACCAGGCGCTGAAGCTGCGGGTGCGGGATGCCATCCTGCGGGAAACGGCGGAGGACTTTGCGAAAAGTGAAAGCCAAATAGAAACGATGGCGCGGGCAGAGGAGCTGTTGCCCAAAATGAAAGCGGTGGCGGAGGAGGCTCTGGCGCAGGCCGGCAGTACCGACGCTGTACGGGTGGCGCTGGTGAATATGTATTTTGAAACCAGGGAGTATGATGGCACCATTCTGCCGGCGGGGTACTATGACGCGGTGCGCATTGAGCTGGGAGCGGCAGAGGGCCACAACTGGTGGTGTGTGCTGTTCCCACAGCTGTGCATTGGCACAGCTGCGGAAGGCTCGGAGCTGGATCAGATAGAAAAACTGGCGGAAGGTCCGGAATACCGGCTTTCCTTTGCGCTGGTGGAGTGGCTGGAACGCCTGCTGGCGGCAGGGAAGGAAACAGCAATATCATAATTTAACACACAATAGAGCGATGGAACATGAAAAAGGACCCGAAGCGGCAGAGATGTCGGCTTTGGGTCCTTTGCTTTGTATAATGGTTATGTTTTTCTTGTTGCGTGGTTAAAAAGCGCAGCTTTTTAGTCCAAAGTATCACATTAAGTGGTAGTATGATGGTAAGGAGAGGGATGTGTGGAGGGGGAACCACAGCAGCGCCCTCCGCGCGTTTCATTAGGGCACAGACCAACCCTTTGCGCAGGCTTTCTGTTCCCCTTGGCACCAAATAAAAAAGACGCCCAAAGATTTTTGCGCAGGCTTATCCCCTACGGAGGGAAAGAAAGTGTGAAAGAAAACCGTCAGGACTGTCTTTCGCGTTTCATTAGGGCACAGACCAACCCTTTGCGCAGGCTTTCTGCTCCCCTGGCACCAAATAAAAAAGACGCCATATGGCGTCTTTTTTATTTGGTCGGGATGACAGGATTTGAACCTGCGACCTCTGCGTCCCGAACGCAGCGCTCTACCAAGCTGAGCCACATCCCGTTAGAAAAACCCTCGCTGCTATCTTAAACGGCGAGGGTCTTTGTGGTTGCCCGACTAGGATTCGAACCCAGACAAACAGAGTCAGAGTCTGTCGTGCTACCTTTACACAATCGGGCAATAGCAACATGAATAATTATAGCGGTTCTGCCGCAAAAGTCAAGACCTATCGTAAAAAAATGCCGTTTATTTTTTGCTTGGAGAAAAGTTCCTCTAATATACCGCCTGCTGGCGCACACAATACACATTGCAAACGCCAAATTAAGAAAGAGAGGAATAAACCATGTCTAACAAGAAAGCCAAGGAAGCACTGAACCAGATGAAGCAGGAAGCTGCCAACACCGTCGGCGTTAACCTCAAGCAGGGCTACAACGGCGATATCACCGCCCGTCAGGCCGGTTCCATCGGCGGCGAGATGGTGAAGCGCATGATCGAGAGCTACGAGAGCGGCCATTCTGCCAAGTAACTTTCCCCATCCCCACACCCGCGGCTATGCCCAGTGCAGGCCGCGGGCGTTCTTTTTGCTTAAGTACAGCCAAATTAGCCAAACCTACGCAATGAAATTCTCCACCGCCCCCCTTGCGCCCCGGGCCGTGTAAATGGTACCATAAAGGTGTAGGAGACCACCCGCTTCCCATAAAAAGAAAGGAGTGTGCCCCATGAAAAAACTGATTGCCCTTACCCTGGCCCTGCTGCTCGCTGGTCTGCTGCTGCCCACCACTGCGCTGGCGGAGGAGAATAATAATGTGGCAAAAATTGGTGATACAAAATATGCATCCTTGAAGGATGCATTGGGTGTCGCCAATGATGGCGACACCATCACCCTCTTAAAGGACTGTGAGTTATCGAATGGATACGATAGTATCAGAGTGCTAAAATCTATAACACTGGATTTGAATGGCTGTACGATGACTTTGAAAAGTCTGATTTCCGTGCAGAACTATGCAACCTTTACAATACAGAACGGCGAAACTACCGGAGGCATAAAAGTAGGATATAAGAATGTTTTTGAGGGGCTTAATGGGACTACGGTCAAATTGATAGGTGTGAAGATAACAGAAGCAGACACGACGGAAAAAGGGCGGTTGTTTAATGCGACTTCAGGTTCCAACTTTATAGTAGAAAACTGCGATATTACATGGAGTGGCATATGTTGGCTTAATGGTGATAGTGCTACCATCGAGGATACAAGAATGGAACTGACCGGGAGTAATGACGCTTTTATCATGGACAGTTCGTCCTCTAGGTTGGAAATAATCAATAGCACTATCATCGGTAAGGGAGCCAAGCTATATATCACCCCGGATACTAATAAACAAGTTGATAGGCCGAGCGTTTCCATTGCGAATGTCAAGCCGCAAAGCGGCATCATTGAATACTCATACTACTACGAATTCAACAACGGAAAATTCATTTTGCCGGGGGTAAGTGAGGCCAGCGCGAAGCTGAAGGCTATGCTGGCAGATAGCTTTACAGGAGATACGCTGCGTGTTTCCGTCCCCGATGGGCTTTACATCGGCGATGCGGCATGGGAATGCTTGGATGATGTAAAGAGCGGTGAAACCTATACCATAGAGCAGGTGGGTACCCCAGAACAAATGGCGGAACTTGCTAAAGCGGGGGCAGTCCGTGCCAATGGGTGCACTATCGTGAATGGAACCAATGCAGCCATCACCGTGAATGAAGTGGTCATCCAGCCCGGAAAGTCCTATACCTTTACCGAAAAGGGCCCCGAACTTGACCCCGAGCTCGATCCGCCCAGTACCATTGTGATCATCCGTCCCACGGAGGAGGAAGCCACCCAGCCCAACCCGGCCACCGGCGCTCCGCAGGTGATCGCGGTGGCGGCCGCGGCTTCGGCCATCGCGGCGGTTCTGGCGGCTGTGCTGCTGCTGCGCCGCGAAGAAGAATAATCCGCACCGCCGGGGGCTGCCTCCGGCGGTTGTCCTTTCTCCACAAAAAAGGCCTTGCGCATCTGCCTCATGCTTGGTACAATGAAATCGGCATTTCGCCCGATTTTTTGTGATAGAAAAGGAGTGACCCAATTTGGCAGAAAAAAAGAAGGTCGAGCGTGAGTTTGTGGAGGCTTCCACCGGCAAAACCAGCAAGGGCCCCGCAGTCGTCACCGCCGCCAATAAGAAAAGCGCCACCGGCAAGCGTGTAGCCGCTGTCATCCTGTGGGTGCTGGCCCTGGCCGCTGAGGTATGCGCCATTCTGATGCTGAACGGCAGATGGTACATACCGGAGGAGCAGAAGATGTACTGGCTCATCGGGGCTCTGGTCATCGATCTTATCCTTGTCATCATCGGCAGCCAGCTGTGGAAAAAGGCCAACCGGTTGGACCCCGCCAGCAAGCAGAGCAGCGTGAAGTTCTTCCTGTGGAACAATATGGGGCTGATCGCCTCCGTTATTTGTTTCTTGCCCATTGTCATCCTGCTGCTGGCCAATAAGGACCTGGATGGCAAGACCAAGAAGATCGTGACCGTAGTGGCGGCCATTGCCCTGGTGCTGGCTTCGCTGTTCTCCATCGATTTTAACCCCGTTTCCGCTGAGGAGCTGGCTGACGCCCAGCAGGCGGTGGGCACCGGTACCGTCTACTGGACCCGTTTCGGCAAGAGCTACCACCTTGACCCCAATTGCCACACCCTGATGCGGTCCAGCAAGGTCTATCAGGGGACCATCGAGGAGGCCTTTGAAGCCAACCGCACCGATCCCTGCGATTTCTGCGCATTGGATCAGGCCTGAGGAAAGGGGCGCTGACAGATGAATTTGACTGATCTGCTTTCCAGCAGTGTGATCTCCTCCATAGCGGGCCAAACCGGCACCAGCGAAAAGGACACCCAGAATGTCCTGGCCAACGCGCTGCCGGCTTTGGTAGGTGCCATGGTGCAGAATGCCTCTACCGAGGACGGGGCCAACAGCCTGTCCAAGGCCCTGGACGACCACACCAGCAGCAAAGGGTTGGCAAGCCTTTTGCAGAATGTGGATACGGAGGACGGCACCAAGATCCTTACCAAGATTCTGGGCGGGGAGACCGAGACCGTGCGGAACGCCGTTGCCAAAAAGAGCGGCGCCAGCAAGGTGGATACCTCCAAGATCCTAGCCATGGCGGCCCCGCTGCTGCTGGCGGCCCTGGGCAGCCAGAAGAAAAAGACCAAGACCCAAAGCGACGGGCTCGGCGGGCTGCTCACCAGCCTTTTGGGCGGCGGGGATGATGACGAGGATGACGGCAGTACCCTTATCTCGCTGGCTGGCAGCCTGCTGGGCGGCAGCAATAAAAAGTCCGGTAAGAGCGACAGCGGCGACATTCTTACCAGCCTGGCGGGCGGCCTGCTGACCAGCGCCCTGGGCGGCAGCGGCAAAAAGAGCAGCAAAAAGAGCGATAGCAGCGATGTGCTGAGCTCCCTGGCCGGCAGCCTGCTGGGCAGCGCGTTGGGGACTTCCACCAGCGGGAAAAAGACCACTTCCTCCGGGAAGAAAACCACCTCCAGCGGGAAAAAGACAACTTCTTCCGCAAAAAAGACCGCTAGCGGTAAGAAAACTACCTCCGCTAAGAAAACCACTTCTTCCAAGAAGAAATCGACCGCCCAAAATGACGACGCGGCGGAGCTGCTGGGCAGCGTCCTAACCGGCCTGCTGGGCGGCAAAAAGTAAACTGCATAAGAAAAATGGGGCGGAAGAAGCGAACTTCCGCCTCTTTTTTGCGCGTTGGGGAGGGACCATCACCCATTCTTCACGCTCTGTTCATATCCTACCGGTAGACAAAACTGATTCTATTCTGTATAATAGGGACGGATTATTACAAAAATCGCCCGAAAGGAGGGGCTCTTCATGCCGATATCGCTGAAAACCGGCCGCGCGCTGGCCACCGCTGCTGCCCTTTTGCTGCTGGCTGCCTGCGGCAGCACCCCCACCGGCGCCGAGAACCTGCCCATCTATCCCACAGTGCAAAGCGGACAGGCCCTGCTGCCGGATTGGGAGCATATCCCGCAGAATGAGGTGCTGCCGGAGGAGAATGAGGAACCCGCCGAGAATGACGGTCAATCCGGGGAGAAGCAGCCGGAAAAGACGGACGCCAAGGCCGAAAGTAAGGCCGATGATAAATCCGGGGATAAAACCGATTCTAAAACAGAAAATTCTTCCGGGCAGACCGGGGACAGCAAAAACGATGCCTCCGGCAATGACAACCGGAATGACACCACCGGCGGCAATTCCAATAATTCCAATGGTTCGGGCAATGCCGGGAATACTGGGAGCACCGGCAATACCGGCACCGTAAAGGCCCCGGAACCGACGCCTGCTCCGGCTCCAACCCCTGAGCCAGCCCCGGAGCCAGCCCCCGCCCCGACCCCTGAACCGGAACCGGAGCCGGATAACAGCGGCAATGATACCGCTGATTACGGCCAGCTCAGCGTTATTGATGGCAGCACCCCGGTAGTTGGCGATACCTATGAGATTCTGTGCCGCGTGGTGCAGAATGAGGTGGGCAACAGCACCGAGTGGGAATCCACCAAGGCCATGGCGGTGGCCTCCTACAGCTACATCAAGTATTACAACGACTACCTAGGCCGTGCGCCTACCCTGCGCCTTAGCAGTGTGGAACCCGGCGACCGGGTAAAGGCCTGTGTGAAAGAGGTGCTGGGCCAGGCGGTTTACTATAATGGCCAGTACGCCAACTGCACCTATTTTTCCATCAGCTGCGGCGTGACCACCACGGCCCAAAGCGTTTGGGGCACCACCCAGTACCCCTACCTTGTTTCGGTGGATTCCTCCATCGAGGAGGGCTATTCCTACAGCTGGTCGCCTTTTTCCAAGGACTATACCTATACCCCGGAGCAGATGGCCGAAAGGATGAACAGCGCCCTTGGGACGAGCCTGGACCCCGCCAATGATGACCCAGCCACCTGGCTGGAGATCACCTCCCGTACCGATGGGAAATATGTAGGCACCGTGCGGGTGGGCAATACCACCACCACGGGACGGAAGATAAGGGAGAGCATCCTGGGACTGCGCAGCCATGCCTTCGATATCAGCTATGACGCGGACAGCCGCATTTTTACCGTTACCACCTACGGCTACGGCCACGGTGTGGGGATGAGCCAGACCGGCAGTATGCTGTACGCCCGGCAGGGCTGGACCTATGTGCAGATTTTGAACCACTACTACCCTGGTACGACTGTGGCATAATAAAACGCAAAAAGGATCCCCGCCACCGGCGGGGATCCTTTGGTGTATAAGGGGAAAAATTACGCCTTGCCGGAGCAGCCCAGGACATCGTGCATCTTGTGGCGGACCAGCTCGCGAATGTGATCGCGGGCGGGGGTGAGATACTGCCGGGGATCGAAATGATCGGGATGCTCGAACATGTGCTGACGGATGGCGGCGGTCATGGCCAGGCGCAGGTCGCTGTCGATATTGATCTTGCAGACGGCCATTTCGGCGGCGTGGCGCAGCATTTCCTCGGGGATGCCGATGGCATCGGGCATCTTGCCGCCGAAGCGGTTGACGGTTTCTACATCGGCCTGGATGACGGAGGAAGCACCGTGCAGCACGATGGGGAAGCCGGGCAGGCGGTCGCTGACCTGCTGCAGGATATCAAAGCGCAGCTGGGGCTTCTGGCCGGGCTTGAACTTATAGGCGCCGTGGCTGGTGCCGATGGCGATGGCCAGGGAATCCACCCCGGTGCGGGAAACAAATTCCTCCACCTCGGCGGGATTGGTGAACTGGGCATCGGCTTCGCTGACATTGACAGCGTCCTCAATGCCGGCAAGCTTGCCCAGCTCGCCCTCCACCATAACACCGTGGTCATGGGCATATTCCACTACCTTGCGGGTCACAGCGATGTTTTCCTCAAAGCTCAGCTTGGAGCCGTCGATCATCACGGAGGTGAAGCCGCCGTCGATGCAGTCCTTGCAGATCTCAAAGCCATCGCCGTGGTCCAGATGCAGGGCGATCGGGACATCGGTATCGGCCACAGCGGCCTCCACCAGTTTGGTGAGATAGATGTGCTTGGCATATTTGCGGGCGCCGGCCGAAACCTGCAGAATGACAGGGGCCTGCTCCAGCTGGGCCGCTTCGGTAATGCCCTGTACGATCTCCATGTTGTTGACATTGAAAGCGCCGATGGCGTAGCCGCCCTCATAGGCTTTACGGAACATTTCCTTGGTAGTGACCAGTGGCATAATATTGATCCTCCTTCAAAAAATAGAAGTATAAAGGGATGGTGCGTTCAGCCCTATTGTAGCAATATTGCCCGCCAAATGCAATAAGATACCGGCAGATTCCGCAAATTTTTGTGAAATAAATAACGATATTTTCCCGACCGGCGTTTAGTTTTCATTTGTGAAAAAATCCGGAGCGGGGAGCAAGGCCGGTAAACTTTTTGTAGTGTCCATTTACTGTAAATTGTGGATAAAACAGATGTTTCCACCGGTGACAGGAGAGAAAAAGGGACGAAATGGGGACACTTTTTCACATTTTCCACCGAGTTTTCCACACTGCCGGGGGAAAAGTGTGTGGAAACTGTGCAAAAGTAAAAAATACGGTCTGTATATCTCACTGTCGCTTCCGCCAGGTGGGACTGCATAAATTCCACAGCAGGAAGCAAAATAACAGGGAATTGATGCCGCAAAAGGAGGGCTGCGTGATGCTGAAGGGAGTCAATAAGCAGGTGGTAGAGGTAGTGGAAGTGGATAATGAGTTTTTTGAGCGGGCGATTTTATTCGTAAAGCCGGAAAAGCAGCAGAACGGTGAGGAGGCCCTACGGGAGAATGCCCGGCGGTATGTAGGTTCGCTGCGGTGGCGGCCCCGGCAGCCCGGCGGCTGGCGGCTGTGGGGCGTCCGGCTGGCCCAATGGGGCAGCGCCGTGGGGCTGGGGGCCCTGCTGGGCGGACTTCTGATAAAATAGGGTCGATTTTTGCGAAGGGCTGTGTTATAATGGTACCATTCATAGGCATGCACAGTGCGCAGCGCGGGAACCGGCCCCCGCCTGCCGGCCCTTATAGGACCGGTGGCCCGCAGCCGTAGGCTGCGGGTGGGCGCGCCGAAGGCGCGCAGGCGGGGGCCGGTTCCCCGGCGGTGCGCACAGCCCTAATAGAAGAAAGGAACTATGACCATGCAGGAAAAAAAGCAGACTGGAGAGCAAAACCAGGTGCTGGCCGGGCGCAACCCGGTGCTGGAGGCCCTGCGCAGCGGCAGGGAGCTGGAGTGTATCTACATACAAAGCGGCAGCCCCAAGGGGCCGGTAGCCGCGATTCTCAATAAGGCGCGGGAGCAGGGTATCCCGGTGAAGGAAGCGACGCGGGAAAAGCTCACCCAGCTTTCCGGAATAGAGACCCACCAGGGGGTTGCCGCCATCTGCGCGGCGGCCGCCTATGCCGAGATGAAAGACATCTATGAGCGGGCAGGGGAAGAGCCGCTGTTTGTGGTCATCTGTGATAACATCGAGGATCCCCACAATTTAGGCGCCATTATCCGTACGGCGGAAGCCTGCGGGGCCCATGGGGTCATCATCCCCAAGCGGCACAGCGCCGGTCTTACTGCGGCGGCAGTCAAGTCCTCCGCTGGGGCAGCAGTGTGCCTGCCGGTCGTCCGGGTCGCCAATATCGTGGCCACTATGCAAAGCCTGAAGGCCGAGAAAAATGTGTGGTTCACCTGCGCCGATATGGATGGGGTGAATTGGTGCCAGCTGGACTTTAAGGGTGCGGTAGGTTTGGTTATCGGCTCGGAGGGCAATGGAGTCAGCCGACTGGTGAAAGAGGAGTGCGACTTTGTGGCGGCACTGCCGATGCAGGGTCAGATCAATTCGTTGAATGCTTCGGTGGCGGGCGGCATTATTCTGTACGAGATCACCCGGCAGCGGCTGGGGCTGAAGGCCCGGTGAGAAAAAACGGCTCGACAAGTTATTTGACATGATCTCTCCGAGGGTGTTGCCTTGGGAGAGAAAACCAAAAAAGCGGAGGGAAAAAGATGGCAGAAAACCGCTATAATGTAGACGATATCCTGCGGGAAGTAAAGGAAAAACGCGCCCGGGAGGAACGGGCGGCTCAGCCGGAAAAGCGGGCCACCACCACTACGGAGGACCTGCTGCGGCAGTTGGATGCTGCTCAGACCGGGTTGTCCAGGGCGGCGGGGGCAGCGTCGGAAAGACCGGCACCCGCCAAGACTGCACCCCAGCCGGTAAAAAAGGCAGAGCCTTTCCCTGGGGAGCTGCTGCAAAAGACAGAAGCCCCGGCGGCACCGGCCCCAGCGGCCGAACCGGAATTTAAGTGGGAGGAGCCGAAGCGGCCAGAACCGGTGATGCAGCCGGAGGAATGGACCCCGCCCAAAAAACAGGAGGCACAGCCTGCCCCAGAATTGGGGGAGGAAATGCCGATGGGCCGGGAGATTCCCGTGGCCAGGGCGAAAAAGCCGCTTTGGGAGGCTTCTGCTGCCCGTAAGAGTGCTGAAGCCCTGATGCAGACGCTGAAAAAACGGCAGCGAAGCCTGGCAGTCACCTTGATCCTCAACCTGGTGATGCTGCTGGGGGTTATCTATTTGGCGTTGGCACCGGTGTATCACCTACTGCTGCCGGATTTCCTCGCGACCTCTTCTTCCATGAGATTGTGGGGGATGGTGGCGCTGACCGCCGCTTCGGCCCTGTGCTGCGGCGGCACGCTGGGCAATGGCTTTTTGGCGCTGTTCCCCGGCCGGCAGAGCAACGATGCCTATGTGACCTTGACGGTCTTCGCCTGCCTGCTGCAGGGCAGCTTTATGGCGGCGCAGCCTGCCCTGCTGGAGCAGTATGGGAACAATATCTTCCTGCCGCTGGCGGTACTTATCCTGTTCTTTAATACCTGGGGCAAGCTGGTGAAGAATGCCCGCCAGCGGGAAAGCTGCCGGGCCATGGCCACCCTGCGGCCTGTGGCCTGCCGCACCCTGCCGCAGAGCCGCCTGACTGAATGGGCGGCGGAGCTGCCGGAGCAGCCGGAAAAGACGGTGACGCTGGATGATGCCGGTCTGCCGGAGGATGCCGAGGCCGTGCTGGAGGAAACCGGCATGACCGAGGGCATCAGTGGGGTGCTGGCCCCCATTACCATACTGGCGGCAGTGGTAATGGCGCTGCTGGAATACTTCCTGGCCAAGGGAACGGTATTCGAGGCGGTTTCCATCTTCACCTCGGCACTGTGCATCACCTCTCCCCTGGCGGCCACACTGGGCAGCCATATGCCGCTGCGCAGTGCCAATGAGGGGCTGAACCGCTGGCGTGCCAACCTGCTGAATGAAGACGCCGTGGAGGAGCTGCATGATACCGACGGCGTTCTGCTGCGGGGCAGCGACCTGTTCCCCAGCGGGAGTATTACCCTGCATGGGATAAGAACCTTTGAGAAAAAGCCCATTGATGAGGCTATCCTGAATGCGGCCAGCGTGCTGTGCAGCGTGGATAATTCGCTGACCGGCATTTTCCGCGGGATGATCACCAATGAAAAGAACCTGAAAACGGTGGAAAGCGTTGCCTGTGAGGAAGGGAAGGGCATTTCCGCCTGGGTGGATGGCGGCCGGGTGCTGATTGGCAACCGCGGCCTGCTGCTGGCCCACGGTGTGGCCGTGCCGCCCATTGAGGTGGAGGCCGGCTTTACGGCAGAGGGCAAGGAGCTCCTGTATCTTTCCAACTTCGGCAGTCTTTCGGCGGGGTTTGTCATCAGCTACCATGCCGATAAGCAGCTGAGGACCCAGCTGCGGGAGCTGGAGAAGGTGGGGATCGCCCTGATGGTGCATACCACCGACCCCAATATCACCCCGGCGCGGGTGGCGCAGGTCTATGGCCTGCAGGAGGAGAACATCCACATGGTGCCGGCGGCGCTGCAGCGGGAGGCCGAAGCCGCGCTGGACGGCACCGGTGAGACCGCGGCCGAAATGGTGAGCGGCGGCATGGCGGGCAGTCTGCACAGCCTGCTTTCCGCCCAGCGGGAGTATGGCCTGGCCAAGGCCATCAGTGTGCTGCTGGTACTGAGTGTGCTCATCGGTTTTGCCATTATCACGCTGCTGGCCTATTCCGGGGCACTGAGCCGGGTGACTTGGTGGAGCCTGGGGGCTTATCAGCTCCTGTGGTTTATCCCAACGGTGCTGCTGGGACTGGTGCGCAAAAAGTAATAGGACCGGCCGGGGGCCCGCTGTGTATGGCAGCGGGTCCCTTTTGGTATTTTGGGAATGCGGAAGGGCGCGGGCTCGCACTGCGGGCCGAATTTGCGCCTTGCAGGGGCCCTAAAGGGTGCAGGATGGAGCCGGGAAGGCTGAAAATCAGCAAATAGCACAAAATAACGCAGCGTATTTCGGCAAAGCGCCGTGCAGATTAACGGAGTTTTTTATTGCGTAAAACTTGACAAAAAGGTATAATTGTTCTGTAATGCGCCCCTATGGCGTTGCGACTCAAAGATTGAAAGGGGAAATCCTAACTATGAAACAGTACACCGCGGATAAGATCCGCAATGTCGCCTTAGCAGGCCACAGCAGCGCCGGCAAGACCAGCCTGGCAGAGATGCTGCTGTTCAAATCCGGCGCCACCGACCGCCTTGGTAAAATTGCGGACGGCAATACCGTGTGCGATTTTGATCCCGAGGAGATCAAGCGTCAGGTATCGGTCAGCTCCGCCATTGCGCCTTTTGATTGGAACGGTGTAAAGATCAACCTACTGGATACCCCCGGTATGTTCGATTTTGCCGCCGGCGTTTCGGAGGGCATCCGTGCCGCCGAGACCGTGCTGCTGGTCGTTTCCGCCAAGGACGGCGTGGGCGTCGGCACCGAGAAGGCTTACCGCCTGGCTACCCGCATGAATAAATCCAAGGCGTTCTTCATCAATAAGCTGGATGTGGAGCATGCCGATTTCTATAAGACTTTTGAGGGCATTAAGGAAGTATTCGGCAATTCCGTCTGCCCTGTTATCATCCCCCACATGGATGGCGATGTGGTAGACTGCTACATTGACCTGGTGGATGAGAAGGCCTATAAGTTCGACCCCAAGGCCAATAAGCTCAATGAGATCGCCATCCCCGCCGCGGCCGCAGACCGTATCGAGGAGATGAAGATGGCCCTGAACGAAGCTGTGGCCGAGACCGATGACGCCCTGATGGAGAAGTTCTTCATGGAAGAGCCCTTTACCAAGGAGGAGATCCAGAAGGGTATTGCCGCCGGTGTTAAGAGCGGTACCATTGCGCCCGTTTTCTGCGGCAGCGCCGCCACCGGCTCTGGCAGCCAGGTCCTTATGGATGCCATCGTACACTTCCTGCCCAGCGCCGCCGATGGCTGCTGCGAGGAAACGGTAGAGGGCGAGACCATCAAGTGCGACCCCGACGCTCCCGAGTCCGCCTTTGTATTCAAGACCGTTGCCGACCCCTTCGTTGGTAAGCTGTCTTTCGTAAAGGTCATCACCGGCAAGCTGACCGCCGGTATGACCCCGGTAAACGCCCGCACCGGCGAGCCGGAGCGTCTGGGCAAGCTGCTGTGCTGCCGCGGTAAAAAGCAGGACGAAGTGGACTGCATCACTGCCGGCGATATCGGCGCCATTACCAAGCTTTCCAATGCCGTGACCGGCGATACCCTGTGTGATGCCAAGCGTGTCATCTCTTATAAGCCTACCGAGTTCCCGGCCCCCTGTCTCTCCATGGCCATTGTGCTGAAGGGCAAGGGCGATGAGGCCAAGATTGCCGGCGCGATGCAGCGTCTGATCGAGGAAGATCCCTGCATCAGCTTTGAGAATAATGTGGAGACTAAGCAGCAGGTCGTTTCCGGCCTGGGCGAGCAGCACCTGGATGTTGTGGTTTCCAAGCTCAAGTCCAAGTTCGGCATCGATGTAGCCTTGGTGAAGCCCCGTGTGGCTTACCGTGAGACCATCCGTAAGAAGGTCCGCGTACAGGGCAAGCACAAGAAACAGTCCGGCGGCCACGGCCAGTATGGTGATGTTTGGATCGAGTTTGAGCCCTGCGATAGCGATTCCCTCGTATTTGAGGAGAGAGTAGTCGGCGGCGCGGTGCCCAAGAACTTCTTCCCCGCGGTAGAAAAGGGTTTGCAGGACTGCGTTTCCCGCGGCATGATCGCCGGTTACCCGGTAGTAGGCTTGAAGGCCATCCTGGTGGATGGTTCTTACCACCCCGTAGATTCCAACGAAATGGCCTTTAAGACCGCTGCTTCCCTGGCCTACAAGGCAGGTCTGCCCCAAGCCAATCCCGTTATTCTGGAACCGATCGGCACCCTGAAGGTACAGGTTCCCGCGGCCAACATGGGCGATATCAATTCCGAGCTTTCCAAGCGCCGCGGCCGTATGATGGGTATGAACCCCGCTGAGGATGGTCTGCAGGAGATCGAGGCGGAAGTCCCCATGAGCGAGATGTTTGACTTTGCCACCTCCCTGCGTTCCATTACCCAGGGCCGTGGTTCCTTCACCCTCACCTTTGCCCGCTATGAGCAGCTGCCCAAGGAGAAAGAGGCAGAGGTCATTGCCGATGCGAAGAGCATGATGGAAGAGGAATAATTACTTTGCTAACCAATGCACCTTTGCGGCGGACGGTATCCCTATTGGATGCCGTCCGCTGCTGTTTTTGTATATTATGCAGGGTGAGAGCCGGCCGCAGGCCGCCCGCCGTTTCGGCGGGCTGGCGGACCTTCGGTCCGCTTCGGCGGCGCTTTGCGCCGCCGGGCCTGCGGCCGGAACCTGCCCTTCGCGGAGATTTTCTTTTGCCGCTATCTCTATTCCGTCAGCTTGCCGCATAAAGATGAAACGGAAGCAGAAAGGAGTGGGGCATATGGGTTATCATTCGGTACGGCTGCGGCGGGGCAGCGTTTTGGCATTTGCGGTGCTGCTGGTAGCGGCGGTGGTAGGCACGGTGGTGCTTACCAGTCAGCAGCCGGTAGCGCTGCCGGCCTGGAGCCTTTTTAATAAAGGCATCCCCGGCGGAGAGGAAAACCAGCGCATTGAGTTCCTGCGAAAATACGGCTGGGAAGCGGAAGTGCCGCCCATTAGTGAAGGGGAGATCGTGATCCCGGCGGAGTGGGATGAGGTCTATACCGGGTATGCCTCCCTACAGCAGGCGCAGGGCTTCAATCTGGATAAACTGCGGGGCAAAACCGTAACGGAATATACCTATCACATCACCAATTATCCCGAAAAGGATGAGGTAGCTGCGCACATCCTTGTCTATAAGGATAGGATCATTGGGGCGGATATCAGCGAGATGGAGCAGGGAGGCTTCTGCATGGAGGTCATCCCGGGCTGAGAAAATGGGGCGGGGCGGTTGCATCCCGCCCCGGTTCCCTGCTACAATAGGAGAAGAAAGGGGGCGGCCGCATGCAACGACTGGACAAGCTGCTGGCTTCGCAGGGAATGCTCTCCCGGCGGGAGGTCAAGGAACTGATCACCAAGGGCCGGGTGACAATAGACGGTACGGTGGAAAAACATCCGGAGCGCAAGGTGACCGGGGAGGAGCAGATTGTGGTGGCGGGGGAGCTGCTGCGGGTGCAGCGCACCCTGACGCTGATGCTTCACAAGCCGCAGGGGGTTGTTTCCGCGGCGCGGGATGCCCGGGATAAAACAGTGCTGGAGCTGGTGCCGCCGGAATACCGCCGCAAGGAGCTGTTCCCGGCGGGACGGCTGGATAAGGACACCACAGGGCTCATGATCCTAACCGATGACGGTGCCCTGGCCCACGAGATACTGGCTCCCCAAAAGCATGTGCCCAAGCGGTATCGCGTCACCATCGATATCCCCATGACGGAGGAAATGGTACACCGCTTTGCCGAAGGAATAGAGCTGAAGGATGGCCGCTGCCGGCCGGCGGAGCTGACCATTGAATCGGAAAATACCGGAGTGGTGACGCTGCGGGAGGGCCGCTACCATCAGATCAAGCGGATGTTCGGCTGCTGCGGAGCGGTGGTTACGGGCCTGCACCGGCTTTCCATGGGGGCGCTGCGGCTGGATGATACCCTGGCCCCCGGTGAGTGCCGCCCCTTGAGCGAAGAGGAGATCTCTCTGCTGCGGCAGCAGCACCTGCCGGAATAAATGTAAAATGGCAGAATGGACAGTCCTTACCGGCAGCGGCAGGGACTGCCGTTTTTCTTGGCAGATTGCACCAAGCTCCGGAAAATCCTCAAGCAATCATCACCGGGGGGTCACGGAATATTCATATTTTTATGGTAAATTGGAACTACACCAGCCCCCTGTGACCTGGCTTTCTTTGTGCAAAATGATGGAAGCGCATCCCCCCATTTTGTGCCGAGGCCGCCAGCAAGGCCCAACATTTTGGGTTGGAGGTGTTGGATTTGACAAGAAACAGCCCCATAATCTGATGATATTGCCCAAAGGAATTGATGGTTTTTCCAAGGAAAAAGCAGAAAACTGTTGCATTTGCACAAAATATTAGGTAAAATAAAAGTGTTCATTCATCACAGACTGTGTGTGACAGCAATTTTTTGCGAAAGTAGAGGGGTAGTTTTATGTCGAACCGTTTGTTCCAGGGCCTGGTTTATCAGATGCGGGATACTGTGGACCGCATGATCGGCGTCATTGATGAGAGCGCCACCATCATTGCCTGCAGCGACCTGACCAAGATCGGCGAGCCGAACGATTTTTTGGCGGCGGATCTGGGCGAAAATAACGAGCTGTTCATCCGGGACGGCATTACCTACAAGCCCTTTGGCTCCAAGATGAAGTCGGAGTATGCCGTGTTTGTTTCCGGCAGCGATGACCTGGCGGCCAAAATGTGCGGCGTGCTCAGCATCTCTCTTTCCAGCATCAAGCAGTACTACGATGAAAAATACGACCGCGGCAATTTTATCAAGAATATCATTCTGGATAACATCCTGCCCGGCGATATCTTTGCCAAGGCGCGGGAGCTGCACTTCTCCTCCGATGCCAGCCGCGCGGTGCTGCTGGTGCGGGTGCAGGCCAACAGCAGCGTTTCCGCCTTTGATGTGGTGCAGAACCTCTTCCCCGATAAGCAGAAGGACTTTGTCTTTAATGTCAATGAGACCGATATCGTACTGGTGAAGGAAGTCAAGCCCGGCATCGAAAGCAAGGACCTGGAAAAGCTGGCCCGTTCCATCGTGGATACCCTGGGCGGTGAATTCTACACCAAGGCGCAGGTCGGCATCGGCAGTGTCATTGCCGGCATCAAGGATCTGGCCCGGTCCTTCCGTGAGGCGCAGGCCGCGCTGGAGGTGGGCAAGGTATTTGATACCGAGCGGCTTATCGTCAGCTATGATAACCTGGGTATCGCGCGCATCATTTATCAGCTGCCCACCACCCTGTGCGAGCAGTACCTGCGCGAGGTCTTTAAGAAAGGCTCCATCGAAAGCCTGGATCACGAGACCCTTTTCACCATTCAGAAGTTCTTCGAGAACAACCTGAATGTTTCCGAGACCAGCCGTAAGCTGTTTGTTCACCGCAATACCCTGGTGTATCGCCTGGAGAAGATCAAGAAGCTGACGGGTCTCGATCTGCGGGAGTTTGACCATGCCATCATCTTTAAGGTGGCGCTGATGGTGAAGAAGTACCTGACCGCGAACCCTGTGAAGTACTAAAAAGACAGCTTTGATGTCATTTAAGGGCTGACCCAATATCCTATAGAGCAAGGCGGTGTATCCCTTGATTGATCTGCAAGGAGTAACCAAGACCTACCCCAACGGCGTATGCGCGTTGGATGGGGTGGATCTACATATCGAAAAAGGCGAATTCGTCTTTGTGGTGGGGCATTCCGGTGCCGGCAAAAGCACCCTCATCAAAACGCTGTTGCGGGAGGAAGTACCCACCGAGGGCGAGGTGACGGTAAACGGCCGGGACCTTACCCATATGAAGCAGCGGGAGATCCCTTACTTTCGTCGCACCATCGGTGTAGTGTTCCAGGATTTCCGGCTTATCCCCACCATGACGGTCTTTGATAATGTGGCATTTGCCCTGCAGGTGACCGGTGTGCCGCGGCGGTTTATCCGCCGGCGGGTGCCCTATATTCTGAATCTGCTGGGGCTGGATGATAAGTACAAGCACTATCCGCCGGAACTCTCCGGCGGCGAGCAGCAGCGTGTGGCCCTGGCCCGCGCGCTGGTGAATAACCCCGACCTGCTCATTGCCGATGAGCCGACCGGCAATATCGATCCGGAGCTTTCCTACGAGATCGTGGAGCTTTTGGATGAGATCAATAAGACCGGTACCACCATCCTTATGGTGACGCATGAGCATGAGCTGGTAAATCGTTTCCACCACCGTACTGTGACACTGGAAAAGGGACGCATTATCCGGGATCAAGGAGGTGCTTCCCATGTTTAAGAATTCCTTTGGCTATCTGGTCAAGGAGGGCCTGCACAATATCCACGCCAACCGGCAGATGTCGGTGGCTTCCATCGGCGTGCTTATCGCCTGTATGGTGCTTATCGGCGGGGCGCTGCTGCTTTCCCTCAATATCAATTCCTTGATGGGCTATGTAGAAAGCTTCAATGAGGTTGTGGTCTGGATCGATGACGACCTCGGCAGCGCCGGCACCGAGAGGCTGAAGGCAGAGATCGACGATCTGCCCAATATTGCCTCCAAGCAGTACATCAGCAAGGAGGACGCCCTGAAGGAGCTGAGCGACACCCTGGGCAGCCAGAGCTTTTTGGAAGGCTTTGAGCAGTACGCGGATGAAAACCCGCTGCCGGCTTCCTTCCGCTTGAAAGTGAACAGCCTGGAAAATCTGCCGGAGACCGTCAAGGCGCTGGAGAGCCTTTCCGGGGTGGAAAGCGTGGAATCCAGCAATGAGGTGGCCACGACCCTGGTGGGTATCAAGACCGCCATCCATGTGGCGGGGCTTACCATCGTCGCTATTTTGATGGTCGTTTCCATCATTATCATTGCCAATACCGTCCGGGTGACGATCTTCAACCGCCGCCGGGAGATCAATATTATGAAATATGTCGGCGCCACCAATGCCTTCATCCGCTTCCCCTTTTTGGTGGAGGGCATGGTCATTGGACTCATTTCCGCCCTCATTGCCTTTGGGCTGCTGTGGGTGGGCACCCACTTCCTGTACCAGTGGGTAGGCCAATCGGCCAGCGGCTGGCTGCAGCTGGCCTACCAGAGCCTCATTCCCTTTGTCTCCATCGCCCCGCAGATGCTGCTGGGCTTTGTGGCGGCGGGGGTGCTGTTCGGTATGGTGGGCAGCTTTATCTTCGTCGGCAAATATCTCAAAGTATGATGCAGGAAAACGCCCTCTTTACACACACTATGTAAAGGGAGACTTCCTGTTCTGATAAGACAACAGCCTGAAGTTTGACAGAAGAAAACCCACAGCAAATGTACAAACGGAAAGGACAAGGCAAATACCATGAAGAGATGCAGCAAGCAGATCCTGGCAGCGGTGATGTGCGCCGCGGTGCTGACGGTCTCCGCGCCCATTACCACCTACGCGGATAGTACCCTGGATCACCTGAACGGCCAGTACAGTGAGCTGGAAAAGCAGCAGCAGGCCCTAAAGGATAAACTGAACCAGACCAAGACCGAAAAGGAAAAGCAGGAAGCGATCCGCAATAACCTGAACAATCAGATTACCAATACCCAAAAGCAGATCACTCTTTTGGATAACAAGATCAATTATCTGCAGAATGATATCGCCGATAAAGAGGAGCGCATTAACGAGCTGAACACCGAAGTACTGGAGCAGCAGGACCTCTTTATGAAGCGCATTCGCTCTATCTACAAGACCAGCGTCGGCACCAGTATGTTGGGCATGGTCTTTGGCGTGGATAGCCTGGGCAGTTACCTCAGCTACGGCAAGTATCTCAGCCGCATCTCGGAGCACGACAGCGCCCTGCTGCAAGCCCTCGCGGATAACATCACCGAGCTGCGGACGCTGCAGGCGCAGATGCAGGAGGAAAAAGAGGACCTGGCGGATACCAAGGTGACGGCGGAGGGCAAGAAGGCCAGCCTCACCAGCCAAAAGACCGAGGTGGAAAGCACCCTGCAGGATATCAAAAAGATGGAGCAGGAATATCTCGCCGATCAGGCTGCCATCCAGAAGGAGATGAAGCAGATCCAGGCTGATATCGACGCCATCTATGCTGCCAATGCCGGCAACGGCAGCCAGGTGGATTACAGCACCACCGGATTTATCTACCCGGTAAAGGGCTATACTTACATCAGCAGCTACTACGGCTGGCGGTTTAATAACACCGACTACCATACCGGTGTGGATTTCCCCGCCCCGGCCAATACCCCCATCCGGGCTTCTGCTTCCGGTACGGTCATTTATGTGCGCACCGGCGCCGGCTACGGCCGCGCCTGGGGCTACGGCAATTATCTCATTGTGGATCATGGCGGCGGCTTCTCCACCCTGTATGCCCACTGCACCTCCATTCCGGTAAGCGTGGGAGATACCGTGACCAAGGGCCAGACCATTGCCTATGTGGGCACCACTGGCTGGTCCACCGGCTATCATCTCCACTTTGAGATCCGCCGCAACGGCGCGCATACCAATCCGCTCAATTATCTGTAACGGCACTGTGCAGGTAAGCGGCGTTACAACAGGAGCATAAAACAGCATGAACAAGAAAATTTCGCTTGGCGCGGCCATCGCCTATATGGCCATCGTAGCGGCTGTGGCCTTTTCCCTTACCATGATCTACTCGATGAACCTGTTCAATGTGAAGATGACAGGCATCACCGAACGGGAAAAAATGTACAGCTCTCTGCATGAGGTAGACCTGTATGTGCGGGAAAATTACTACGGCTCCATCAATGAGGAAGCGCTGCAGGAGGCCATTGCCCGCGGGTATATCGATGGCCTGGAGGACAGCAATGCCCGCTACTTCACCGCTGCGGAATATGAGGCCTATACCCAATCCGGCAGCGGCAAATATGTAGGCGTGGGTCTGGTGACCGAGATGGATTCCTCCGGCTATCTGCTGGTTCGGGAGGTTTATCCCGATTCTCCGGCGCAGATGGCGGGCATCAAGGTGGGGGCGCTTATTACCAATGTAAACGGCACCCGCGTGACCGAAAATAACAATGAAAGCATGGCGGGCCGCCTGCGCGGCGAAGCCGGCACCAAGGTGACTCTGACCATCCAACAGGATAGCCAGGAGAACAACTACGAGCTGACCCTGCGCGCCATTGAGGTGCCCACAGTAAAAACGACCATGGTAAGTGAAGATACCGCCTATATCAGCTTTACCGAGTGGAGCGGTACCACTGCCGACCAGTTCATCGCCCAGCTGAATGCCTTGAAGGCCCAGGAAGTAAAGGGCATTCTGCTGGATGTACGCGGCGTTACCAGCAATGAGCTTTCCTATGCAGTCCGGCTGCTGGATCCGCTGCTGCCCAGCGGTACTGTGGCCTATTCCCGCGATAAGGACGGCAACCTGACCGCCGTGGCGGAATCCGATGCGAACAGCTGGGATATTCCGCTGGTGGTGCTGGCCGATGAGACCACCGGTGGCACCACGGAGCTCTTTGTGATGGCGCTGCAGGACTTTGGCCGGGCCAAGGTGGTAGGCGCCCGCACCGCCGGCAACGGCGATATCACCGAGATCTTCAAGCTTTCGGGTGGTTCGGCCATCCAGGTCACCACGGCGCAGTATGCCGGGCCCAAGCAAAAGAGCTTTGGTGATACCGGTGTGGGCCCCGACTATGAAGTGGAACTGGCAGCCAGTGAGAGTAACCGGGGTGACATCCTGGGCAACGCTGAGCTGGATGCTCCCTATAAGAAGGCACTGGAAGTGCTGGCAGCGGCCATCCGGTAATATTATAAAATCTTTCGACCGGCTCCAGAATGGGGCCGGTTATTTTTAGTGCGGCAAAAATGTTTCATGTGAAACATTTGTTCGCAAACTGGCGAAGCGGTGAGGCGAATTGGGGAATGTACGGAATTTAATCTGAGGCGGGGGAGAGCTTTAGCAGGTGGAAAGGCAGGGGTGGGGTGCGACGGGGCCCGCAGGGCCGCGGCACTCCGTGCCGCGTAGGGGGCGGCCTGCGGCCGCCCCCCCAAAGCCGTCCGAAGGACGGCTTGCCCTGCGGGCCCCAGCCCGGTGGCTTGTACTAAATGGGCCTAGTGGCGCATAGGATGGAACAGGACAGGCAAAGGGGGCGCAAGGGATGTTCATGGTGGTAGCAGTAGAGGACAAAAAAGAACCGCTGCGGCAGAGATTGGGACGGCTGCTGCGGGGTGATGCCCTGGAGTGGGAGGACCGCAGCTGCGGTGGGAACCGCTACCGATATATAGTGTGGCACGGCCCAGTAGAACGGCTGCCTTGGAACCGGCTGGCCCTGCTGTGTCCCCGCCCGCGTTCTCCGGTGCTGCTCCCTCCGGAGGTATTGGCACCGGAGGGCTGCCCACTGCGGGATTACCGGCCGCAAGACTTTACGGCAAGGCTGACGGTGGCAGCCGCCCGGCAGGCCATGGAACAAACCGCGGGAAAGGGCAGCGGATTGCTGGGGCTGCTGGACCCGCAGGGAATAGCGCCATGGGCCTGCGGGGAGTGGCTGGACTGCTGCCGGGGAGTAAAGGTATATACCTTGCGGCGAAGCCGCTATGCTGCCGCGGAAACCATGCTGCGGGTGGAATACGGCCTGCCGCTGCTATGGGCGGAGACCCCAGCCGAGCTGGAGGACTGTTCCATTTGCGCGGCGCCCTATCCAACAGGAGTGATACGGGTGCGGCGGCCGATAATCACTGCAGACCGCAGTGGGATACAGGGGAACCCCACAGTGAACCGGCTGACGCTGGCACTGACGCCGGAACAGCTGGCGGAGGTGCCGCCGGGGGCGGAACCAACCGCCTTTTGGGGGATGGTAACGGAGTGCGGTACCCGCCGGGTGAAGCTGCCGCTGACCCTTGGGGGATGCCGCATTGATGGACGGCTGGCGGAATTTACCGAACTGGGGAAGCTGATGCGTACTTGACATTTTGGGCAGAAAAAACTATAATAATTAGACTATCGTCGGGCAGCGGGGCACCGTTTGCCTCCCGTAAAGGAGCTGTATTTCATGGTAAACACCATTCAAATGACCCAGACCGGCTATGATGAGCTGGCCAAAGAGCTGGAAGAGCTGAAAACGACCAAACGCAGCGAGATCGCAGAGAAAATAAAGATCGCCCGCGGCTACGGCGACCTTTCCGAAAACAGTGAATACGATGCTGCCAAAAACGAGCAGGCGGAAATAGAAGCCCGCATTGCCGTGCTGGAAGAGCAGCTGAAGCATGTGACCATCGTGGATACCGACAGCCTTTCGCTGGATGTGGTGGGGGTTGGCTCCAAGGTGAAGGTGCTGGATAAGGATATGGAGGAAGAGGGTGAGTACCTCATCGTTGGCGCCATGGAAGTGGGCCACGAGATGAACACAATTTCCGACCAGTCCCCCGTAGGCCATGCGCTTATTGGCCATAAAAAGGGTGAGACCGTGGTGGTGGAAGCCCCCGGCGGCGCCTTCGAGATGGTCATTCTGGACATCAGCAAGTAATTTACCGGCAAAAAGGCAGAAAAGTGCTGAACTTTTCTGCTTTTTTATTTGCCCTGCGGGGCATTTGATGGTAGAATAAAGTGATACCCACAGCAGCGGCAGTGGCGGGAACACCGGGCGCTCCGCAGCGAGGGAGGGCCATCCCCGGCGAAGCGGGGCGGCTCGATAAAAGCGGAGGGGCGTCCGGAGATTGCCCCCTGCAGGAATGGATGAATGTGACGGGGCGGGTATGCCTGCGCCGGTGAAGGAGGACAAAATATGAGCGAAGAAAAGGTAATGAACCCGGCGGCGGAGGCCGAGGAAGAAGAGGAGCGCCTGCACGAACAGGTAAAGGTGCGCAGGGACAAGCTGGCGGCACTGTGCGAAGCCGGCAAGAACCCCTATGAGATCACGAAATATGACTGGGATACCAAGAACCAGGAGATCCGGGATAACTTTGAGGCGCTGGAGGGCAAAACGGTACGCATTGCCGGCCGCATGATGAGCCGCCGCGTGATGGGTAAGGCCAGCTTTATGGATCTGCTGGATTCCACCGGACGGCTGCAGGTATATGTGCGCCGGGATGATGTGGGTGAGGAAGACTATGCCGACTTTAAGAAGTGGGATATCGGTGATATCCTGGGCGTGGAGGGCACCGTGTTCCGTACCCAGAAGGGCGAGATCTCGGTTCATACCACCCATATCAAGCTGCTTTCCAAGGCCCTGCTGCCGCTGCCGGAGAAATTCCATGGGCTGCGGGATACCGATACCCGGTACCGTCAGCGCTATGTGGACCTTATTGTGAACCCGGAGGTGCGGGATACCTTCTATAAGCGCAGCCGCATCCTGACCGAGATCCGCCGCTACCTGGATGAGAAGGGCTTCCTGGAGGTAGATACCCCCATCCTGGTGCCGCTGGAGATCGGCGCTTCCGCCCGGCCCTTTGTGACCCACCACAATACGCTGGATATGGATATGTACCTGCGCATTGAGACTGAGCTGTATCTCAAGCGGCTCATCGTGGGCGGCCTGGATCGTGTGTACGAGGTGGGACGCATCTTCCGCAATGAGGGTATGGATACCAAGCACAACCCCGAATTCACCACCGTGGAGCTGTACCAGGCCTACACCGATTACAAGGGCATGATGGACCTGGTGGAGGAGCTGTATACCCGCCTGGCGCAGAATGTCTGCGGCAGTACCAGGATCACCTACCAGGGTGTGGAGCTGGATCTGGGCCACTGGGAGCGCCTGACCATGGCGGAATCGGTGAAGAAGTACGCCGGGGTGGACTACTACGACTGGAAGAGCGATGAGGACGCCCGCGCCGCCGCCAAGGCGAAGAATGTGGAGGTCCCTGCTGATGCGACCAAGGGTACCGTGCTGGCCGAGTTCTTTGATGCCTATGTGGAGGAAAACCTCATTCAGCCGACCTTTATTTATGATTATCCAGTGGAAAACAGCCCGCTGGCCAAACGCAAGCCGGAGGACCCTGCCTTTACCGAGCGGTTTGAGTATTTTATCTGCGCTACCGAGTACGGCAATGCCTTCAGCGAGCTGAACGACCCCATTGATCAGAAGGCGCGCTTTGAACGGCAGGTAGAGGCGAAACGCCATGAGGAGCCGAACACCCGTGCCGAGGTGGACTATGACTTTGTGACTGCGCTGGAGTACGGCATGGCCCCCACCGGCGGTTTGGGCTTTGGTGTGGACCGCCTGGTAATGTTGCTGACCGATTCGGCTTCCATCCGGGATGTATTGCTGTTCCCCACTATGAAGCCCCTGGGCTGAAAATATTATAATAACCGGGACGGTCGCTTTTTCAGCGACTGTCCCGGTTTTAGTGCTTTTGGTATTTGGAGGGGAGATAGTAGAGTTATAAAATGTGGGCCTTATCGGGTATCACGCAGTTTTAATCTGCCACCCCAATGGGTATTTGACTGAACGGCCACCGAGCGATTTACGCCCGCACATAGAGGTATACGCGGGGATGGGTGTATTCATCAAATTCTTCCTCGGATTCGGTTTCAAAGCTCCAATAAACACGGGTGCTTTCACCATTTTCGGAACAATCGATGCTCTGATAATAGGTGCCGGCAAGGAAGGCCTCCCGGAATTCTTCGGAAAGCTGATAGGTGGTGAGCAGTTCGGGGCTTTGGGTGGGAATGTCTGCTTTTTGCAGGACGCGGTGAAGTGTTTCAAAGTCCTTTTCGATACGGCTGAGGTTTTCCTCCAGGCTGAGTGACATAATAATTTCCTCATCGTAGGAGAGAGATTCCAGCACACCGGTTGAGTCCAGCGAAATGTAAACATAGCATTTGGGGGCATCGGTATTCATGCCGCGCAGGTAGCCAATGACACGATAGCCGTAATCCTGATAGCGTTCGGCGGGGTCATCGGCAGAGATGTATTCACAGACCGGATCCAAAGCTTTGGTGATCTCTTCAATGCGCTGGGAAACGAGGAGGGTATTCTGCTGCATGGCAGTATGGGCGTGGCTGTACTGGGGGATGTAGGTGCCAATGAGAATCACCAGCGGCAGCAGCACCAGTACAGTTCTCAATCCTTTGGTGCGGGGGAGGGGGACACCGTAGGCTTCCGCCATGGCCTGAGCATTGTGGGCAATCTCGGCGCTCATGGCGCCGGCCGTGGCCACGGCCCCCACTGCCCCGGCGACCTGGGCGGCAGTACCGGCACCCCGTACTGTTTTATTTTGGCTTTTTTGCATTAGGCGGCCGGCAGCCCCCATGGCCATGGCGCCCGCGGCAGCTGCGGAATAATCGGACTGCTGCTGACGGACCTTGAGACGGCGCTGCAGCTCCTGCCATTCCTCTTTCCGCATTCCCAGCTTGGCTCGAAGGGTGCAGTAACAGAAAAGGATGAGATACAGGGCCGCGAAGCCCAAATAGACATAAAGGCCCCAAAAGATGACTTCTTCATCGTGAAAAACGAGATCATCGATCATTTCCAGCAGGATGAAAGGGACCCCCAGCGCCAGCGCCATAATGACCGCTGTAATAGCGATTTTGGGGTAAATATAGTATCTTTGGATAAGTTTTTCTTCGTGCTCGGTCAGCATGAGCATCCTCCCTAGGGTGTAATGGTAGATCAGCTCTATTTTATAGGTTTTTATGAAGGATAGCAAGAGGGAGATCTGCTTGACAAGGCGGGGAGAGTGGGCATACTAAAACCAGTGAAGATCATAGAAAGCCGCCGAACACCGGGTGGATCGACGAGCATGTGGCCTGCGTACGGGAATAGGTGGCCAATATCTTCTTTTACCGAAAGGGAGACACCACCATTATGATCGATGCCGGGTACAACGATGAGAAAAGATGGGCTGGCTGGGGATTGACCCCAAGAGTATCGATAAGATTCTGATGAAACCGGATTACTATGATGCACTCATCAATGGTGTGATGAAAAATAACTTCCCGCCGGTACCGGTGGATTATGGCTACCGGGATTCCACGAACTTCTGGTACACCCAGTTTCCGCGCGGGCTTAAAAAGCCCATTGCGGAGCCGATCCCGGCACCCAAGGAAACGGATCTTGAATCCATCCGCTATGCTGCCAACCGCTGCGATGACAGCGTATAATTCACCGATGACGCGCTGAAAATTTCGTCAAGGTGTCTCGGCCGTTCCTAAAAACGGTATTGAATGGCTGCGCGGCCTAGGCCAAAGAAAACGGTGTGACCCTCATCACCGATGAGCATATCAAGAACATCAATGATAAGCGTCGGCAGGAAAAGCAATCCCGCCGGTAAATAAAAAATCTCCCCTGCTTATTCAAGGCAGGGGAGATTTTTTGGATATGCGGCCGAATGGCCGTGAAAGAAAGGAAGATAGCGTCAGGGGTGTTTTGGCACGGGTGAGGCAGGCATCTGCCGCAGGCGGCGCAGATAGGGCAGCAGCACTGCCAATGCAATGAGAACACCGACAAGATCGGCGGCGGGGGAAGCCCAGGCCACGCCATTGATGCCGATGAGGTGATAGAACAGCGGCATCAGCAGCACATCGGTGGTGCCCTTGCGCACCAGGGAAAGGAAGATAGGCTGAGCCCGCTTGCCTGTGGCCTGGAACACCGTAATGGCAAAGAAGATAAAGGTGCTGGTGGGGCAGGTCAGGCAGATGATCCGCAGGAAGGTGCGCCCATGGGCCACCGTTTCGGCATCATTGATGAACCAGCGGGTAATAGGTGCGGCCCCAAAGTACAGCAGCACGGTGATGAGCAGCGAGACAGCCAGACAGCCTATCAGTAGGCCGTAAATGGCTTTCAACATCCGCTGGCGGTTGCCGGAGGTGTAATTGTAGCCGATGAGCGGCAGGGTACCCTGGGTGATGCCCTGCCCCACGGCAAAGGCCAGCAGGTTCACCTTTTTGGCAATGCCCATACCGGCCATGGCGGCATTGGAATAACCGGAGGTAAAGTGGTTCAGCACGGTATTGCTGATGGCGCCCATGACCGAGATGAGGCAGCTGGGCAGCCCTACGGAGAGTACCTCTCCGGGGATGTGCTGCCCCAGCGTATACTGCCGGGGAGAGATGGTAATGGCAGTCTCATGGCGGATCTTATGCAGGAACAGCGTGAAGTAGCCTGCCGCAGCCAGATTGGAAAGCAGGGTGGCAACGCCAGCCCCAGCGATTTCCAGATCCAGCACGAAGATGAAGAAAGGGTCCAGCAGGATATTGAGGATGCCGCCAAAGGCGACCCCCAGGCTGGCCTGCCGGGAATGGCCCTCCGCCCGGACCAAATGCGCCAGCATGGGATTGAGCGCCGCCGGCATGGCGCCCAGGCCGATGCTGTAAAGCATATAGGAGGAAGAATAGCTGAAGGTTTCGGCATCAGCGCCCAGCAAGGGCAGCAGCACCGGCCGCAGCAGTAGGACCGCTATGCCATAGATAAGAGAGACCGCAATGGCGCTCCAGATGCAGAAAGCGGCGGTATGTCCGGCTTTTTGGCGGTCGCCCTGTCCCAAACAGCGGGAGATCAGGCTGGCGCCGCCCACGCCAAACAGATTGGCCAGCGCGGTGATGAAGATGAAAAGCGGCAGCGCCACGGTGGCGGCAGCTACCTGGTTGGGGTCGCCCAGCTGGCCCACAAAAAAGGTATCCGCCATATTGTAAATGACGGTGATGATCTGGCTGATGACGGTGGGCACGGCCAGCGAGGCAATGGCCCGGCCGACCGGCATGGTATTAAACAGATATTCTTCGCTTTGGGTATAATTCAAGATGGATTCCTCTTTTCCGCTTCCAGCACGCAATCAATAAACCGCTGAATGGCAAATTCAAAGCTCAGCTCGGTAGAGGCCGGATAGTGAGAGAAAAAGCCCTCATCCTCCTGCGAGGCAAAGCCGTGTACAATGGCCCGGAACATCCGTCGGAAGTGGATCTCCTCCCGCGGCGGCAGCCGGAAGCCGGAAAGCACCTGCTTCAGCGGCTCGGTAAAGCGGGCGGCGGCATCATCCAGTACGCGGGGCTCGCCCGCGGCGGTATCCATCACCAGCCAGTATAGCTCCCGGTGCTGCTGCGCAAAGCGCCGGTAGGCCCAGGCCAGGGCCCATACGGCTTCTCGGCCGGTTTTCCCCGCGATGGCCCGCAGCTCACCGTCCTCCTGCATCCGCAGGGCATAGCGGCATACCTCGGTCAAAAGGGTATCCATGTTCTCGATGTGATTATAGAGCGAGGCGGTTTTGACCCCCATGGTATCAGCCAGCAGCCGCATGGAAAACCCGCTGCGCCCGTACTGCTCTATCAGTTCAGCTGCCGCGACAGTGATGCTTTCAGCGCTCAGTCCTTTGGCCATCAAGGTGCCTCCCCCATAAACTAATATCATTAGTTTTATGATAATGCTCTCCTCGGCTGTTGTCAAGGGGGCAGCTTGAGTTTTGCCGAAAAACAAAGTGTGATAGGAGCGGAACGACCTGACCATGGCCACCGCTGCCGATGAGGAGGATTATGACCGTGCCATGGAACAGGCCGCCCGCCAAAGCGGCGCGCTGACCGATGCTATAAAGGCCCTCGGCCATTTGCGGCTGAGGACCCGAAAACCACCCGATTCAATGCTTCCGCCAATTACGAGAGTATCCGGGAAAGGGATGGGAACTACCGGCAGGTGTTTACAGGCTATCAGTGCAGTCAGGGCTTTCGGTTAGCTTTTCCGCGGGATATGAAACGCCTGGGGCAGGTGCTTTCCACTATTGCGGGCAGCGGGACCCAGCCGGAGCTGCACATTGCCTTTACCGTCAAGGCTCCGGGCAGAGCCTCCTCCTTGCCCGGGCTGCTTTTCTTCCCCTAGGATAAAAATTTTTCTCCTTTTTGTCACACTTTCCCTTTCTCATTCGTTTACAGTAGTGTAAGATAGTAACCACAGGACATTCAGGGAGGATAACATGAAGAAATTTCTCAAAAAGTACGGCTACATTCTATTGGTAGTAGTCATTGCGGCGGGGTGCTATACCGGTTTCCGGGCATTCCGGTATTACTACCATGATACGGATGACTACTGCCTGCGCACCTACGGTACCATGGCAAGGGTCGAAGAAAAGTGTGGGAAAACAGGGCTGCTGCATATGGAAAATGCCGGGAACTGGAGCAGCCATGACTATTGGCTGAAATACCCCAAGGATGAACCGGAAAACCCGGAGGATATCACCTGCTACTATGACTGGAGAAAAGAGAACCACACCGTTTATCAGATCGATTTTCATAAGAACGGCGTGACCCTTGAAGAATACATGGGGCGCTATCACCAGGACCCGCCGGAGGGCTCCGGCCAGTATACCGATACTGATTTGTGGACCGATTTCCCTGTGCCGGTGTACTACGATGTAATCGTTTACCCGCATACCTACGAGCCCAGCGGCTACGCCTTCTTCGAGTATGGCGATGCTTATTACCGCATCTCTGTCAGCAGCCGCGAGGAAGCCCGTACCGTCTGCGCGGCGCTGTTCGCCTCCGCCGAAAGCTGAAACTACAGACAAAAAACTTCCCCCATGGCTTACCGCTTTGGGGGAAGTTTTTTATCAGAACAGGGGCTCCTCCGGCTCCGGCGGGAACTCCCAGTATTGCGTCAGGTCGGCGACGACCGCCGAGCGGAACACCGGGTGCCCGGCGCTGAAATCAACTGTAAGCAGAGTGGGGTAGTTGCAGTAGCCCTCCCAGCTGTCCATGGATTTGGTGACCACCTCCAGGGTGAGGGTGCCGTCCTCATTTTCAGTATAGCGGATCAGCCCCATCTTTTCCGTCGCGTTGATCTCGGCGAATTGATACGAATAATCATAGTTCAGGTCACAGTAGGCGTCCCGTTGGGCATCATAATACAGCGGCCGCATCTTCACCTGTTGGTCCAGGTCCTCCTGCGTGATGCCGAAGAAGTACGCCCCGAATTCCAGCAGAGCTTCCCGCTGCACCCATTTGGTGGAGGCATCAACATAAGGGTATTCCAGCCCGTAGGCGTCGCAGTAGTAGAACATCATCTGCAGCAGGTGCGAGATGCTGATATTGGCGCCGTCATTAAAATTGGTAACATTGCGGAAGCTTGCCCATATCTCCAGTGCCTCCCGCACTTCCTCATTCGGCACTTCGATGTACTCAAAGTCCTCATAGTAGAAATGGGGATATTCCACCCGCGTACCGCCGTGGCTGGTCCATTTATCGGTGTAGTAGCGGATGGTATACAGCACCCGCTCCAGGATGCTCTGCTTTTTCTCCGCAGGGGAAAGGGCAAAGGTAGTGGTAGCCGCTACCGCTATTGTCAGGAAGACCACCGCCACGCAGCTCACCGCTTTTTTGGCCCCGTACAGCACCGTGCCGCGGGCTTCCTCCCAGGTCACCCGGCGGAAAGCCGCCCGGATGACATTATCCTCCGCAGGGGGAACGGCCGCCTCCCCGGCGGCTTCCTGTTCCAGCCGCGCACTTTCCTTGCGGGCGTGCTCCTTTAGTGCCGCCTTGATGAGCAGATCCTCATACTGCTCCTGCATATCGTTCTGGTCCAGGGGATATTTACTCATCTGCTTTTCCTCCCTTCTCACGGTAGGCTGCCAGCACCTTTTTCTTGGCGCGGCATACAATCATCCTCGCGTTTTCCGCGGTCAGTCCGGTCAGTCTGGCTATCTCCTTATACGGCAGCTCCAGTATGTAGTAGTAGTTCAGCAGGGCTATCTCCCGCTGCGGCAGATGCGCCAGGCAACGCTCCAGCAGCTCCCGCTGCTCCAGCCGCAGCATGGTCTGCTCCGCTGTGTTGTCATCGGCCAGGTGCTCCGCCCAGTCATTTTCGTTCCCAATGGTTGCTCGGCTTTCCCGCTGCCTTTTGCGGTATAGGTCTATACTGGCGGTCTCGGTCACTGCCACCAGGTAGTACAGTACCTCATCCCGCGGGATCATCCGCACCTTTTCCAGGTGCCGTATCACCCTCAGGATAGCCTCATGCACGGCCTCCTCCGCGTCACTCTCGTTTTTCAAGATAGAAAGTGCGCGCCGCTGCATGGCCGGCTGGCAGCGGGCATACAGCTCCGCCACAAATGTCCGGTCATCGTCATTTTCTATTGCCATGATAAATACAGGCAGCATATGTTTTCCCCTTTTGGCTTTTTTCTTGATGGTACCACAAGAACGGCAGCCGGTGCAATCGGTTTTGGCCCTTACACCCCTATAAACGCTCCGCCGCCGTATTTTGTGACAGCATTTTATAAAAAATTTCCCCCGCAGCAAATAAAGAACCCCTGCCGTCGGTTGGCAGGGGCTATTTGCTTCTTTTATCCCAATAGAATGACCGCTTCTTCCCCGATGGTCAGCATGCCATCGGCTACTGTTACTGCTTTGCCACTTAGGGCATCGGTGTAGGCGCCATCCGGCAGGGGTACGGCCACGGTGCCGCCGTTGCCCTCCAGCGGGAAGCCGCCCACAGCCCGTGTGGCTGGCCCGATATAGCTGGCGGTCACTATGCCCTGTGTGTCATCCGCCCCAATGCGGAACAGCTCATCGGTGGGCAGCTTCTTCTTGATGGCCGCGAGCTTGGCCAGATAACCGCTGATATCCTTTCCGCTGTTCCAGTCCACCGGCTCCTTCTCAAAGAGGGAGGGCGTGTGCTTTTCACATACCTCCTGCCCAGCGTACAGTAGTATGGTACCCTTCATAAAGTAATTCAGCGCTGTCCAGGCCAGCAGCTTCTTCCGCTCCGGGAAGCGATCCGCTGCGCGGCTGGTATCATGGTTTTCCAGGCAGCGCAGCTTATTGTATCCGCTCTCAAAGCTCACCTCCTGGTAATCCACGGCATCAAACCACCGGGAAAGCGGCAGCCGTCCCTCAGTTACATCCTCATACAGCGGCCACAGGTCGTAGGGGTACAGGATATCGAAAGCCGTGAACAATTCCGTATCGGTCGCGGCATAGAAGCCCATCTCCCGGAAGGCCTGAATGTGCGCCAGGTGTACGCTTTCTCCCAGCCAGATGGCCCCCGGCCGTATCTGCTCCACAGCCCGGCGGGCTTCCTGCCAAAAGGCCACCGGCACGGTACTGGCTACATCGCAACGGAAGCCATCCACATATTGTGCCCAGTAGCACAGCGAATCAATCTGATACTGCCACAGCGCGCGGTTTTCATAGTTCAGGTCCACCACATCGGTCCAGTCGCCCACCTTGTTGCCGCGGCAGCCATCCGGCTTATAGTAGAAGTAGTCCGGATGCTCCGCCACCAGTGTGGAATCGGGCGAGGTGTGGTTATACACCACATCAATGATGCACTTCATACCCCGCTTATGGATCTCCTCCACCAGGTGCAGAAAATCCTCCAGTGTGCCGTATTCCGGGTTCACGGTGCGATAGTCCCGGTTGGCATAGGGGCAGCCCAGGCTTCCTTTTTTGTTCAGCTCCCCAATAGGGTGGATGGGCATAAACCATACAATATCCACCCCCAGTGCCGCTATCCGGTCCAGGTCAGGCTCTATCGCCTTAAAGGTCCCCTCCGGTGTGTGGCTGCGTACATATACTTCATAGATCACGCTGCGCCGCAGCGCATTGTCGGTATTTATGGCCATGGTGTTTCCTCCTTTATATGGGCGTTCTTTCTTGGCCGCTCCGCACACCGCGGGACCATTTTTCGCGTAGATTATACCCGATTTCCCCGGGCCTTTCAAGATGCTTTTGCAGGAATTGCTGCATAAAATCCCGTTAACATAAAAATGCAGGATGTTAATGCAAAATTTATATACTCCAATAAAATTTGCAGTTTATTTGCGCATTTTGACGGATTCGTCAAAGATTTGGCCCTATTTTCGGCATGTTTCTGGTTCAAAAGGGATGACAAGGCGTTAATATTATGTTAATATATCTTCACAGGGTTCCAAACCCGCAAACTGTAAGAGATATTGAGGAGGATTTTATCATGGGTGTTACTTACATCATCGCTATCGTAGCTGCTGTTGTTCTGCTGGCTCTCAATCTGATCCGCGACTACGGCAAGAAGGGCTGATTTACAGCTTTTTTCTCTTTTGTCACACATAAGGGCAAAAAGAGCAGGGCGTATGCCCTGCTCTTTTTGCGTTAAAATACCCTTGGGGCTGGTCACGGAATTTTTACAAAAAGTTTTTTCTTTCGCCATTTCCTTGGCCGCCCGGCAGTGCTATCATACCGCCAAGCCATCCCGCCGGGCTCTGCCACAGCCAGGCATATGATAAAGGAGGTTTTCCTATGGATCGAGTTTATATTATCGCTATCGTGGCCGCTATTATTTTGCTGGCCATTCACCTTATTCGGGATTACGGCAATAGGGAATAAAACCGTCCTGCTTACAGGCCGATTCGCCAGGAGAAAAGAAAAAAATTTTCTCTGCCGGAAGAATTTTATATTTTGCAGGATTTTCTATCATTACGGCTTTTATTTTGCTGCCGGATGTGCTATACTATCATCGGATTACAGCGTCAGTATGCTGTCATTTTCATAGAATGTATGATATCAAAAATATAGAAAATAACGAGGATCGCCCAATGAAGAAACTCATTGTCAACGGCGCGGAGCAGCTCTACGGAGAAGTTTCCGCCGGCGGCGCGAAAAATGCCGCCGTTGCCATTATTCCCGCTACCGTGCTGGCCCGCGGCCGCTGTGTGCTGGAAAATGTCCCCGATATCCATGATACCGAGCTGCTGTTCAGTATGCTGCGCGCCATGGGCGCCACAGTGGAAAAGCTCAGCCGCACTTCGGCTATTATCGATACTTCCACCCTCACTGAATCCACCGTCCCCTACGAGCTTTCCAAGCATATGCGCGCCAGCTATTATTTCATCGGCTCGCTGCTGGGGCGTTTTGGCCAGGCCTGTGTTTCCATGCCCGGCGGGTGCAATTTCGGCGTTCGTCCCATCGATCAGCACATCAAGGGCTTCGAGCTGCTGGGTGCCGAGATCCGCATCGAAAACGGTCTCATCTACGCTGATACCGAGGGCCTGCAAGGGGCGCACATCTACTTCGATCAGGTTTCGGTCGGCGCCACCATCAATGTCATGCTGGCCGCCGTGAAGGCCAGCGGTATGACCGTGTTGGAGAATGTTGCCAAAGAACCCCACATTGTAGACCTTGCCAACTTTCTCAATTCCATGGGCGCCGATATCCGCGGCGCCGGTACCGATGTCATCAAAATCCGCGGGGTGGATGTGCTGCACGGCACCGATTACAGCATCATCCCCGATCAAATTGAAGCCGGGACCTATATGGCGGCGGCCGCAGCCGTCGGCGGGGATGTCCTTGTTAAGAATGTTATTCCCAAGCACCTGGAGCCCATTACCGTCAAGCTGCGGGAGGCCGGCGCCACCATCACCGAAGGAGATGACTGGGTCCGGGTCGTCCGTACCGGGGCGCTCCGCCGCATCAATCTCAAAACCATGCCGCATCCCGGCTTCCCCACCGATATGCAGCCCCAGATGGCCGCCATGCTCACCTGCGCCGAGGGGACAAGCATCATCACCGAGGGCGTGTGGGATAACCGCTTCCGCTACACCGAGCAGCTGGTGCGCATGGGCGCCCGTATCACCGTGGATGGCAAAGTTGCCGTCATCGAAGGAGTGAAGGGCTTGCGGGGCGCGCCGGTCAAAGCGTGCGATCTGCGCGGTGGGGCGGCGGTCATTATCGCTGGACTGATGGCCAAGGGCACTACCGAGATTGAAGATACCCTGCATATCGAGCGTGGGTACGAGAATGTAGTGGAAAAGTTCGCCGGCATCGGCGCAGATCTTCACTATATCACCCTGCCGGATCAGCCCCTTTCCGAGCAGGCCTAAGACCGTAAGCTTATTTTTACCGGGCCGGAGTACTGTTCTGCTCCGGTCCCCTTCTTTTGGCCGGGAGCCCCCGGGCGGCGCGCCCCGCCTTTCCGGCTCGTGCCGGCCCAAGCCCCCGGCCGCCCCTCCGCCGTCCGGTGGGGCGCGCCGCCCTCATCCTACCCATTCCCCCGAGGTGACAGCATGGTAACATTTTATCCGCTTTCCAGCGGCAGCAGCGGCAATAGCTACTACCTTTCCGCCGGCGAAGGCCAGGGCAGCCTGCTCATTGATGCAGGCATCTCCGCCCGCCGCATCCGCACGGAGCTGTGCGATGCCGGCATCGATCCCGCCGGCCTGCGCGGTATCCTCATCACCCACGATCATGCTGACCATGTGGCCGGCCTGCGGGTGCTGGCCAAGCAGCTCAAGCTCCCGGTCTATGCCACCGCAGGCACACTGGAGCGCCTGGCGGCGATGGTGGAACCGACTACCCGTCTGCTCCCGCTGGAGGAGATACAGGAGGTGGCCGGAATGCAGGTGCAGCCCTTCGCCACCCAACATGATGCCTCCGATTCCTGCGGCTTCCGCATCACGGCCGGCAGCCGCACCATCGGCTTCGTTACCGACCTGGGCCTTGTTACCCCCACAGTGTGGGAGCACCTGCGAGGCTGCCACCTCGCCGTGCTGGAGTCCAATTATGAGGACTCCGTCCTGCTCAATTGCGGCTATCCCTACTATCTCAAACAGCGCATCCGCTCGGAGTACGGCCACCTTTCCAATGCCGAGGCGGCCCGCACCGTAACGGAACTGGCCAAATGCGGTACATCTCACTTTGTGTTGGCACATTTAAGCCGGGAAAGCAATACCCCGGCCCTCGCCCGCGGCAATGCCGAAGCGGCCCTTTCCGCCGCGGGAATGCAGCCGGACCGGGACTACCGCCTGTGGATCGCTCCACGGGATTGCCCCGGTCAGATGATCCGCTTCTAAGGAGATACTGTAAATACAGACCATCGCGGCGAAAGCGTCACCGTCGGTCTGCACCGCGGATCCGCCCCAATCCAATGCTCCGTGCTTGAGGAGGAAGTAGAATGCTGAAAATACAGGTTATTGCCATCGGCAAAGTGAAGGAGGATTGGATGCGGCAGGGCATCGCCGAGTACCAAAAGCGCCTGGGTGCCTACTGCCGGTTCGAGATCATCGAGCTGGAGGAATATCGCTTGCCTGATAATCCCTCCGAGGCCGAAATCGCCCGCGGCCTGGAGGAGGAGGGAGACCGTATCCTCAAAAAAGCCGCCGGCCTCATTTTTCCCTTGTGTATCGAGGGAGAGATGCTCTCCTCCCCGCAGCTGGCGCAGCTCATTTCCTCCTCCGCCCAAAAAAGCGGCTGCCTGAGCTTTATCATCGGCGGCAGCTTTGGTCTTTCCCCGCGGGTAAAGGCGGCCGCTGCCCGGAAGATCAGCTTTTCTCGGCTTACCTTTCCGCATCAGCTGGCCCGGGTGCTCCTCTGCGAGCAGCTCTACCGTGCCTGCTCCATCAATGCCGGTGCCAAGTACCACAAATAACTACCAGTTCCCCGGAGCTTTTACAGGCTCCGGGTTTCTTTTATTTTATGCCCGGCAAAATGTTTCACGTGAAACATTTGTTCGCAGACAAGGCCGGTTTTGGCGCCCCGCGCCCCCGCCGCAGGCGGGGAGCCGGAGGGGCGGTAAAACCGCCCCTCCGGCCAGGCGGCTTTGCCGCCGCGCGGGGCGCCCTGGCCCGGCACCTGCACAAAATAAAACCCCCGCATCCGTAAGGTGCGGGGCAAGTTGATTCCGGGTATTCAGCTTTGGGTCAGGGCGGTCAGCCCGGCGGTCAGGGCGGTATTCAGCAGGGTAGGCGCACCGTACAGCAGCAGGGTGCGGCTATACTCCGCCCCGACGAGGGCAGCCAGCTGTTCTTCGCTGCACCGGGTCACATCCACATAGGTGATGCGGTCATAGTGCAGCGCCAGGTAGGGGATCACACACAGGGCATTCTCATCCCCCAGGATCAGCAAGCTGCGGGGAATGCTGCCTTCAGCCGTTACGGCAATGATAGCAGCCGGTCCGCCCAAAATACAATCCATCCCCGCGGTGCCTTCCAGCGGGTACAGGGTATTCCACCGGGTCACAGTGCCATCAGCGGCGGTGTGGGTGATGGTGTAGCTGCGGCTATCCTCCAGCGGCAGCAGCGCCGTTACCACATCCGCCCGGACCTTATCGTAGCTCCAGCGGGCATACAGATCGCCGGTGCAGTCATACCGCAGCGGCGTATTGCTAAAGCTGTCCTTTGCATAGGGGAAGTAATCCAGCGCCTGGCCCAGCGCCTGATACAGCAGGTAGCCGGTCAGCTGGGTGGGGCGGGAATCGGTGCGGTAGAACAGTCTGCTATCTCCATTTTCCTCCAAAAGCGGGTAGGCGTTCAGCACCTCCCGGCACAGGGGAGAGAGCGCCGCGGCGGCATTTTGCAGCCAGGTCTCCTGGTCAAACAGCAGGGCGGCTTCCGGCAGCAATTGACTGCTGATGGCACAGGCGCTGGGCAGCAGCACAGTGTAGGGCTCCGCTTCTCGGCAGTAGTCCTGCAGGGCAGCGAGGTTTTTTTCTCCCAATGCTTCATCGGTCACGGTCAGGTTCTCAATAAGGCCTTCCCCGGTAAAGTAGATGCCGTCCAGCTCCTGCACACCGCCCAGCATCAGCAGGGTGGTTTTCCAGCGCTTTAGGGCATCCCGCAGCGGCAGGTTCTGCCGCAGGGCGGTTTCAGTCCGCGCACCCGGGGTACCTTCTGCGGCAGTATAATCACCGGCAAAGTGCCCGGTAAGGAACAGGCTGCCCAACAGGCCGCCGAACAGCAGCACGGCATAAATGAGGGCAATGATGCGATAGCGGTTCATTTTGGCAGCAGCCTCCTTTTGGTAGAGAGGGATTGGTTTTTGCAAGGGGAGAGCGCGGGCCGCAGGCCCGGCGGCGGAGCCGCCGACACGGGCGCAGCCCGTGTGCCCGCCGGGACGGCGGGCGACCTGCGGCCCGATCCTGTTCCTTGCGGAAATTTTTGAAGGGGAATAACAGTGCGGTAGCACTTAATGGCAGTGAGCCGGCCTTACAGCAGGAAGGCCAGCGAGGTGGCCAGCAGGATGAGGTTCCACACCAGGGTGGCAGTGTGGGCGGCAGTGGGCCAGCGCCGGGTAAAGCGGGCCAGCAGCGGGCTTACCGCGCCGCTGCATAGGAACACGCTGGCGGCCAGCAATAGCCAGTGGGTCTGCAGCAGGTACAGGCAGCTTTGGTTGGCGGCAGCGGCCCCGCCCAGCCCCAGCATCACCCGCAGGGAAGCGGCCGAAGCCGCCAGGCTATCGCCGCAGTACCAGCAGAAGGAAATGAGTATGGCAATGAAGGTATACATCCGGCACAGGTAGGGTGGGATCTTTTCCACATGGCGCTCGATGTACAGCACCTCGAAGATGATGAACAGCCCCAAAAAGGCACCCCACACCAGGTAATTAAGGTTGATACCATACCACAGGCCCATCAGCATAGTGATGAGCAGGATATTGACCGAGGTGGAAAGGGGACCGTTATCCTCCGCGCCCAGCGCCTGGTAAACATACTTGCGCACAAAGCGATTGGCGGAGATATTGAACCGGCCAAAGAAATCCGCCACCGAGTAGCTTTGCAGCGGGTGGTGGAAGTTTTCCGGCAGATCCAGCCCAAAGACGGCGCCGGTGCCCCGGGCCATATCGCTGTAACCGGAAAGGGTAAAGTAGATGTAGAAGATGTAGCACAAGACATGCAGCCAGGTGCCCAGGATGGTGACCTCCAGCGAAAGCAGCGTTTCCCACTGGATGATGAGCTCCTGCAGGGAACCGGCCAGAATGACGATTTTGGCGAGGCCCCGCAGATACTGTACCATTCCCCGGGTAATGCCCTCGGCGGTCATTTGGGGATCATCCAGCTGGGGGACGAACTGCTGCGCCGAAACGATGGGGCCGATATACAGCTTGCCGAAGAAGCTGCAGAATACCCCGTAGCGGATGGGATCATCGATGGGGTCACATTCACCGTGGTACAGGTCGATGAGGTAGCCCACCGAGGTGAAGGCGGCGATAGAGATGCCCACCGGGAGGATGAGCTTATCCAGTTCGGTAAGGATAGAGCAGACCACTGCCAGAGAGATGTCCTTGATGACGCAGCCCAGCAGGATGGACCGGGCCCGTGGGTGAGCCATGGCGATATACCGGGCCAGCAGGTAATCCGGTACCATAACGGCCAGCAGCAACAGCAGGCACAATGGGGAAAGCAGCCCCACAAAAAGCAGGGAATACCCCAGCAGGAACCGCCGCCGACCGGCCCCGCGCAGGAAATAGTAGATGAGGCCGCCGACCGGCAGCAATACAAACAAAAACCCCAGCGATGTAAGTTGCATGGCAGCAGCCTCCTTTCCTTGGTATGGTGGGTGCAGGATCCTGGCTCCGGGGCGCCCCGCAGCCCCCTGCGGGGGCTGGCGGGCGAACGCCCGTACCGGCGCCTTCGGCGCCGGGCGGGGCGCCCCAAACCGGATTCCCGCGAAAATTCAAAAATCAATTGCCCGCGGGAGCGTTACAGGCCAGCCGCAAGCGTTTCCAATTCCTCCGGGCTGACCAACCGGGCCAGCACGCCCGGCAGGGCGTTGGCACTCAGCCCCTGTGGTAAATTAAGTTTACGGCACAGGGCCCGGCGCTTTTCGGCGCTGCCCGGTCCGCCGCTCAGGCCCAGCCGGTACAGGTCGGCCTTGGTAATGGCGGCAGGGCAGGGGACTTCGCTATCCTCCAGCAGCCCGGCCTGTTCCAAAATGTTCAGCAATATTTCGGGCGGCATGCCCTCTACCCCCAGCTTGCCCTCGGCACTGGGGGCTGTCTTACGCCGCTCCTTGCCGTATATTTCGGGGATATATACCTGGATCAGCCGCTCCGGAGGAATGGCCCCGGCCAGGTGCCCCCGGATGGAAAAGCCTGCCCGGTCGCTGTCGGTCAGTACCGCCACCGGGCCGTTTTGGGCCAGCTGCCGGAGAAGCGAAAGCATTTCTTTGTTTTTGTAGATGTGAAAGCCGTCGGTGAGGAGGATCTCCCCCTCCACCAAATTACTGAGGGTCGCTTTATCGTATTTTCCCTCCACGATAAGAGGATACTTCAACCGCCGCTTCATGCCCGTTCCCTCCGCAGCAGTTCTATCAGCCGCAGAATGGTGACCTCCAGTACGGTGCGGCCATCGGCAGCGCTTTGCTTCATGCGGGCATCAGCATCCGCCAGAATCTCCAGCGAGCCTTCCAATGCGGGGCGGCTCAGCCGGCCGCATTGCTCCAGTGCTTTGGTAAAGCGGTAGCTGCCGCCGTAGCCCAGCTCCTTGCGGGCGGTGGCATCCGCTACCCCGGCCCGGCGTACCGCGGCCGCCCGGTAGTAATCCACAAAGGACATGGTAAGAATGGTGAGAATACTTTCCGGCCGCTCCTGCAAAAAGAGCAGATCATCCACGATTGCCATAGCCCCGTTAAAATCCCCGCGCAGCACCTTATCCCCCAGCTGGAATACATTCGCATCCACGGTGGGGGCCACCAGCGCCTCGATGTCCTCCTTGAGGATCTTGCCGGTGTAGCCGTGGTAGGCTGCCAGCTTTTCCACCTCCTGCCGCAGCCGCAGGCTGTCCAGATTGCAATAATCCGCCAGCAGGGCGGCTTCCTCCGGTTCCAGTACGCAGCCCAGCCGCAGCGCGGTCTGCCGCGCGAATTTTCCCACATCGCCGCGGGTCATGGCGGCAAAGCGGCACACGCCGCCCGCCTTATCGCACAGGTTCAGCAGCTTGGTGGCCGCCGCTTCCTTTTTGGCAAATTGCCTGGCGCTGCCCCGCACTGTCAGGATCAGCACCCCGTCCTCCGTCGGTTGGGCCAGCAGCTCCGAGAGCTTGCTCATGCCGGTGCTGCCCAGGCCGGAGGGATTCAGGTCATCCACCACGGCGCACTTGCGCCCGGGGGTAAAGCTCATCGACCATAGCAGGTCGGCAATGCCGTCCCAGTCTACCTCGCCGCCGCTGCCGTCGCAGCGCAGCAGGTTCATGCTGTCCCCCTCCGGTACGATGGTTTTCACCAGCCGGTCCCGTGCCGCTTCGATCTGCCGGTTTTCTTCGCCGTACAGCAGATAGACCGGCAGCAGGGCTCCGGCCTTGATATGGGTATCCAGCGCGCGCAGATCGGGAAAGATCACAGGGCAGCGTCCTCCTTTGGCAGGGTGATGGTCAGCTCTCCGCCCCGGTACAGCTGCCAGCGGCAGCCGGGGGCCAGCCACAGGCGGCCCTCCCGGTCTATCACGGCGGTGATATCGGCGGGGATGTCCTCTGCGGTTATTATATCATAGCCTGCCCAACATTTCAGCACTTTTTGCGTGCCGAATTGCAATACTGTTCCTACGCCGTCCAGGCTATAAAGTGTATAATTCGACAATATATTACGAACTGTATCATAATTCGGCAGCAGGATGACATTTTCCGGGAGCTGTGCTTCGCCCAAAAGCGCCGTTTCCTCGCTGCACAGCATCAGCTCCGGCTCCAGCAGGCGGGCAAGGCGCAGCTCGGCGGAAAGGTCATGCTGTTCCTCCGGCTGTACCAGCACCGTGATGCGCGGGCTGCCGCACCGCTGCAAAAACCGCCCCAGCATCTGGAGCTCGTAGCCATCCTGCACCCCGCTGATCAGCAGGCCTTCGCCATTCTTTTGTACTAGGACGCTGCCGGTGGCGGCATCGGTGGTCAAGGTCAGGGCGCTTTGCAGGGTCAGGGCACTGCCCAGCAGTACTATTCCAGCGGCGCATCCCAAAAGCAGCAGACGCAGTCGGGCCCGTTTGGTGCGCAGCAGCGCGGCTGCAAGCAGCAGTACCGCGAAAATAGCCGGCACGGTCCATTGCCAAGGAGCCACACAGGGCAGCACCGCGCCGGGCAGCCCGGCGATACCGCGGGCCAAGGCCGCTATGCCGCCCGCAAAGCACCTGGCAACGGTAAAGGGATAGACCCCCACACCCAGCAGCAGGCAGGGGAGGGTGAGAAAGGCGAACACCATGACGCCATACACCAGCGGCAGCACCAGCAGGTTGCTAAGCAGGCTGTACGCGGGCAGATAACCGAAGCTGAGCGCCGTGATGGGCAGGGTGCCCAGCTGCGCCGCCAGTGAAACGCAGGCGCTTTCCCACAGCAGGCTGCCCCACCGGCTGCGGCGGGCGGCAGGCCACAGGCGGGCCAATGGCCGGGCCAGCAGCAGGATACCCAGGGTAGCCCCGCAGGAGAGCAGAAAGCTCAGCTCCCACACGGCGGCGGGGTTGCACAGCAGCAGAATCGCTGCCGCAAAGCCCAGTCCGGTCAGGCCATCGCCCCGGCGGCCCCGCAGGGGCGCGCCCAGTGCCAAGCCGGCCATCAGGGCGGCACGCAGCACGCTGGCGCTAAACCCAGCCAAAACGATCATGGTAAGACAGCACAGTCCGCTGTAAAGGGCTTTCCTTTTACGGCTCCACAGCAGCAGGTCGCCCAGTTTACCGCATACCGCCAGCAGAATGGAAAGATGCAGCCCCGAAACCGCCAGCAGGTGACTGATGCCCGCCCTAGAAAGGGCGGTGCGCAGCCCAGCCGGCAGGTCAGCGGTATCGGCTGTCAGCATAGCGGTGACCAAAGCGGCGCTTTCGCCCTCGCCCAGTGCATTTAGTTGTTCGATGGTTTGGCGGCGCAGCCGCAGCAGCCACCCCAAAGGGGAGAAGCTTTCTTCCGCCGGCTCTGCGGTCAGCTGCCGGGCCTTTAGCGCCACTCCGCCGGAAAGCAGCAGGGTATCTCCCTCGCTTTCCGCCCCGGTAATGGTCAGTGTGCCGGCAATGCGCTCCCCTGCCAATGGGGTCTCCTCCTCCGGCAGGTAGGCGGTCAGGTCGATGACACGGTGTTGCCCGCCCACCCGGGCATAGATGGTGCTGCGATGGGCGGTGTAGGGGCTTACCTCCAGCACGGTTCCGGTGAAGGGCAATTCGCAGCCGGTCAGCTGCTCCGCGGCGGTATACCGCCAGGCGTAAAGGCCGCCCATCAGTGCTGCGGCCAGCAGCCCGCACAGCAGGGGCCGCCACAGCGGGCGCAGGGCTTTGATGAGCCCCAGGGCAAGGCAAAGCCCCAGCAAAACAGCCAGTGCTGTGCCGCCTGCCCGCAGGAATACCGCAAGCCCCACGGTCAGCGCTGCCGCGCCGATGGCCAGGTACCGCCGGATGACCATTTTTTTGCCCCCTGTCACTTTTTGTCGATACCATCATTATACAAGATAGAGGGACCATTGGCAATTTGTTTTGCTGCCGCATAGCATGAAACACCGCATTTTATTAGATCTGCCCGCTCCCCGCAGGGAATCCGGGCGGGCACCCCTCTGCTATGGCTGGGCCGTTCCTCCGCTTCTCTGCGGGCGGCCCTCCCCACGCGCCGGGGCGCCCGCCCGCCTGGCGGACTGGGGCAGGCCGAAAGGGAGGAAAACCCATGATCTGTGATGCCACCCTTATTTTTCAGCTTTCCACTGCCCGCAGCGCGCTGCCGGTGCAGGGGGCCAGTGTCCTTGTCACCGATCCCATCACCGGGCGCAATACCCGCCTGACCACCGACCAAAGCGGCCGTACCCATGTGCTGTGTGTCACCGCTCCGCCCCTTTCCTGGAGCCAAAGCCCGGGAAATGACGGCCGGCCGTACAGCATCTATCACGCCGATATTCGGGCGGAGGGCTATGTGCCGGTGCGCCTGACAGGGATTCAGGTCTTTGCCGGGCAGCAGTCGCTGCAAACGGTAGAGATGATCCCCTGCGAGGGGGGGAAGAGCATGACCAATACGCCGGAGGAGACCATTGGTGAGCCGGGGGACCCGCTGAAAAGCGAGCAGCCCGGCCGCTTTGCCCAAAGCCCGCAGGAGGATGACCAGCCGCCAGGATCCCTGCAGGGGGCGGAGCCGGGCCGCAGGCCCGGCGGCGAAGCCGCCGACACGGGCGAAGCCCGTGTGCCCGCCGTTCCGGCGGGCGGCCTGCGGCCCGAACCAGTCCCCGCCGCGAATTTGCCAGAAGCGGAGCCATCCACCGCCGATTTGGCGGCTCTGCCCGATGCGCGGGAGCTGGCCCTGCCCCGCGCTATCCCGGTTCTGGCGGCAGCCGGGGAGGACGATGAGAGTGATAATGACGATGAGCTCACCGCCCCGCCTGTCACCCGCAACCTGGCGGAAGAGAGCGTCAACACCCGCGCCGCCGAGGTGTTGACCGGCCCCCGGGCCGCTTCGCAGGTATATGTGCCGGAATACATCACCGTGCACCTGGGGGCTCCCAATGATACCTCCGCCCGCAATGTCACTGTCAGCTTCCGGGATTACATCAAGAATGTCGCCTCCAGCGAGATCTATCCCACCTGGCCGGAGGCCGCCCTGCGGGCCAATATCCTGGCGCAGATCACCTTTGCCCAGAACCGCATTTTTACCGAATGGTACCCCAGCCGCGGCTACAATTTCAATATCACCAATAATACCGCCTACGACCAGTACTTCGTCTACGGGCGCAATATCTTTACCAATATCAGCCGCCTGGTGGATGAACTGTTCGATCAGTACATCCGCCGCCGCGGCGCGGTCAACCCCATCTTCGCGCAGTACTGCAATGGCACCACCGTCACCTGCGGGGGCCTTTCCCAGTGGGGCACCGTTGCCCTGGCCAATAACGGCTACACGCCGCTGGGCATTCTGCGTTATTACTACGGCGATGACATCGTCATTGATACCGCCACGGTACAGCGCCGCATCACCTCGTCCTATCCGGGGGCGCCGCTTACCGTTGGCAGCCGCGGGGAGGATGTCCGCACCATCCGCACCTGGCTCAACCGCATCCGCCGCAATTATCCGGCCATTCCCGCCATCAGCACCACCGGCGATACCTACAATGCCGAAATGCAGCGCTCGGTGCAGGCCTTCCAGCGCATCTTCAATCTGACCCCCGATGGCATCGTCGGCCCCGCCACCTGGAATAAGATCGCCTATATCTATGTAGCGGTCATGCGCCTGGCGGAGCTGGGCGGTGAGGATATTCCCCTCCCGGCCGAGCGCCCCAGCAGCACCCTGCGCCGGGGCAGCAGCGGAGAAACAGTGCGCCTGGCGCAGTACTTCCTGCGGGTCATTGCCCTGTACGATGATGAGATTCCTCCCATCACCATCGATGGCTCCTATGGCCCGGCCACCGAAAACGCCGTGCGCGCCTTCCAAAAGATGCAGGGCCTTACCGTGGATGGCATCATTGGCCCCGCCACCTGGAATGCCCTGTACGAGCGCTTCCTCGGCATCACCCAAACCACCGGTCTGGCCGTTACCTACCCCGGCACCCCGTTGAAAAGCGGCAGCCGCGGGGATAATGTCCGGGTGGTGCAGGAGTACCTGAATACTCTGGCCCGTGCCTATCCGCTGCCCCGCGTCACCGTGGATAGTATCTACGGCCCCGCGACCGAAAACGCTGTGCAGGCCTTCCAGCGGCTCTTTGGCCTCACCGCCGATGGCATTGTGGGTCCCCGCACCTGGGAACGCCTGGTGGGGATCCGCCTGCTGCTGCGGTAGGTTTCAGCAGGGTCCGGGGTCAGGGCCCGCAGGGCGCCCCGGCTTCGCCGGGGCTGGGGGCTTTGCCCCCTACGCCCGTCCCCTGTAAGGGGGACGGGCGGCCCTGCGGGCCCCATTCTGCACCTCGCACTTTCGCAAAGACCGCCAAAAAGGCCCGCTGCGAACCACAGCGGGCCTTGTCTTTATATCATTCAGTTTTCTTCGGTGGGCGTTTCCTCGGCTGCCGCGGCCGCCAGCTGCGCCGCCAGCCGGTGGGTCATGCGGCGCAGCCGCCGTCCCGCCAGGAAGCAGAGGCCCAATACCAGCACCGCCAGCGCCGCTATCCCCGCGATGCCGAAGCTCGCGCCCTCCACAAAGAGCAAACTCAGCGGATTGGCGGTATTGCACAGGGTGTTAAATTCCCCCGCGCCGTAGGTCGCCGCGTCCATGGCCTTGGCCGCCGCCGTAAAGAGATAAGTCAGCAGCGTGCCGCTGTACAGCATGACAATGGCGCTGATGAGCCCGGTCACCAAACTGCGCAGCAGGCAGCCGCCGCTCATCGCCGTCACAAAGATCATCAGGTACAGCAGCATGGCCACATCGCCCTGGGGCAGCACCAGGTTGCCCGGCAGTACCGCCGCCAGCGCCACCGTCACCGGCACCAGTATGATGGCCGAAAGCAGCGTAGTGGCATTGGCGGTGCCTACTACGGCGTTCACCGCCACATTCAGCGGCAGCCGGCCGTGATAGGCCTTTCTGGCCGTCAGCGGCTCCAGCACCGAGGCCGCCGCGCGTCCGAATACCCGCAGCAGGCGGGGCAGGGCAAATAGGCACCCGGCGGCTACCAGCGCAAAGGAGACCGCGTCGTAGAGGGGCAGCCCAGCCGCCATGCCCATGATAAAGCCCAGGATCAGGCCCCACAGGCTCGGCTCCAGCAGGAAGTTCCCCCGGCGGGATTGCTCCAGCGAAACACGCCGGTCCCGCAGACCGGGGATCAGATTGATGAGAAAATTGCAAAGCCACGCCAATGGGGCCGTCCCCACGGCAAAGCTTTGGGTAAAGGTGATGTGGGATGTCCCGGTCAGCCGGCTCACCGGTGCGGTAAAGACATCCGCCAGGATGATCTGCAGCACAACCATCAGCAGGGCGGCCGTCAGGCCGTACCACATTTCGCCGGTCAGCTGCTGCACCAGTACCCCCGCAAAGGCCGCCTGCCACAGGCTCCACAGGTCCATATTCAGCACACGGGTCACCCGGCAGGCCAGCATCAGCAGGTTCAGCAGCACGGCGCCCGGCAGCACCCAGTACAGGATATCACTGTTCAGTGTCACCTCGGCCGCTTTCTGCCAGTGCAGGTTGGCCGCCCCGGTGGAAAGGGAATAGGTATCGATCATGGTATTCACCAGTGTCACTAGCTGGCCGCTCAGTGTGCTGATGAGCAGCTGGATGGCCACGGTGCTGCCCAGCACCGCCAGCGCGCACTGGCCGGAGCGCTGAACGCCCGCACGGCTGGCCAGCCCCAGCAAAAAGAAGAATACCGGAATGAGCAGAAAGCTGCCCAGCCCGCTTACGATATCATAAAGGGAATGGAGTATATCCAAGGTTGTACCTCCTTTGGGGGAATGCCCGTCCCAACCATTATAACCGGGGAATGTGACGATAGTATGAAGAAATCGGATATCTTCCCGTTTTTCAGCCTATCTATTTTCCCATACCGGCGGCGTAAAGTCAAGAGCGGCAGCCCGAAGGCCCCCCTTGCGGGGTCGTCCCTGTTATGGTATAATGCAGCGGGCCCATTCGGAAGGCGCACCGCCCCGTGCAGGACAGGACAGGCTGGAAGCCGCAAAGGAGTGTGACAGCATGAAGAACTATTGGTTTTTGTTTTTTCTCGGTATTTTCAGCGCTATCTTTTCAAAACAGATCGACACGATCATAGCCCGTGCGATCAAGAGCGAGCGGAACAGGGCGATATTCAAGGGCGTACTATTTGCAGTCCTGCTCGGCATAATAGGGATTCTTATCTGGAAAAACCGGGTATAAACGCCGCCGAAGCAGCCGTTGCTCCGGTTGGGGATTTATAATATCATAATGAAAATAAAGGGAGGCACCACCATCATGGAAGAACTCATTCTGAACAATATCCTTGAAACACTGAGGGAGATCCAAAGAGAAATGGAGCGCCAGACCGAGCTGCTGCAGCGCATCGAGCAGAACACAAGAGACTGACCCCCGCCCCGGCGGGCGGCCGGAACCGCAAAAGGGAGCCCCCGAAAAGAGGCTCCCGCTTTTCTTTTTTTTCAGCCCTGCGCCGCCATCTCCCGCAGCAGGTCATACAGCCCGGCATCACGGCCGGCATACCGGTGGTTCCCCACCGTCAGCCACAGCGTGCCGTCCTGCATACAGTACAGGATGGTCTGCTGCTCCCGGTCATCAAAAAAGACGATGACACGCGCCATTGTAAGGGCGGAGGAGCCGGACACCCGCAGGCAGAACGGCACCCCGGCCAGCCGTTCGGCAAGGGCATCGCTTTCCCCGGCGGTCATCGGGCGGCTGCCCCCGTCCCATTGCAGGGACTCCGCCCGGCTGTGCGGCAGCCCGGTATGGGGGAGGGAAATCACCCCGAAGAAGATAAGAGCCGCAGCCAGAATGAAAATTGCAGGCAGCCATTTTTTCATGTTGTTTTCTCCTTTGTGCTTATTTATGATGCAGCAGCCAGACGAGATAGCGAACGATCAGACAGATCATCATCGGACCGAACCGGAAAAAGCCAAGCGGCTGCGCTTTCTCTTCGGATATTTTTTTGACCTGCCGAAACCAAACCTCCGAAAGCCCTGCCAGCAGTACGCCTGCTGCCCAGTACCAAACCGTTCCGCGAAGATCATGGGTAATCATCCCCCACGCAGTAAAGGTGACGAAGCTCAATACAAAAAAGATAGTGTATCGGGTTGCTTCAGACATGTTGTTTTCTCCCCTTTTGCAAAGTGTTTTTTTGCTGCTTCCATTATAGCAGGGAACCGTGCGCCCCGCCATTGGCGACTTCCACATTTTTCCCGCCCTGCGTTTGGCAGTAATGCCTTCACCCTATATAACGGCCCACGGCGGCATTTTGCAACAGCTTCCTTGACATTTTTTTTGCGCTATTGTAAGATGGGAAAGGTTTCATCTTAAATCATTACGCCGCTGTGGCGGAACAGGCAGACGCAAGGGACTTAAAATCCCTCGGTGGCAACACCGTACGGGTTCGATTCCCGTCAGCGGCACCACAAAGGGAGCAGCCACCAGCCGCAGGTTGGTGGATGTTTTCTTTTTGGCTATGACGCTGGGAATCGAACAGGGCGGCGCACCGCAGTGCGTAAAAAAGCTGCCGGCGGCAGGTTTTTTAGCCCGCGGGTAGATTCCCGTCAGCGGCACCACAAAGGGAGCAGCCACCAGCCGCAGGTTGGCGGCTGTTTTCTTTTTGGCTATGACAGCTGGGAATCGAACAGGGCGGCGCCTGCAAATTTCCTATCAGTGTGCCCCGCGGCCCTTGACAAATCCCCTCCCTCCGCCTTATAATACTTTGGTAAATAGCACAAACGGCTATGACAGGGTCAGTGCTGCACCCCGCCCCCAGAGAGAAAGCCCCTGGCTGAAAGGCTTTCGGCATCCCGGTGCATCACAGCCGCCCCCGAGCCATCGGCGTGAAGAACGCCGGCGTCCCCGGTGCGTTAAACCGGCAAAAAGCGGCAGCGTCCTTTCGGCGCTGCAAACTGGGTGGTACCACGGAAGATTTGGCTTTCGTCCCTACGGCTTCGTAAAAAAATGAAGCAGGGGAGGAGAGCTGTTTTTTTGTGTTCTCACCCTTACCAAAAGAAAGGAATCAACCCACTATGAAATGGACAGGACTCAATGAACTGCGCGAAACCTTCCTCGAATTCTTTGTCAGCAAGGGGCATACCCGCCTGCCCTCGGCGCCGCTGGTGCCGCAGGATGAGGCCAGCCTTCTGCTCATCAATTCCGGCATGGCCCCCCTCAAAAAATACTTCACCCGGCAGAAGTTCCTGCCGAACGACAGCTTCCGCGCCACCAGCTGCCAGAAGTGCATCCGTACCCCGGATATCGAAAATGTAGGCAAGACCGCCCGCCACGGCACCTACTTCGAGATGCTGGGCAACTTCTCCTTCGGCGATTACTTCAAGGAGGACGCTACCCGCTGGGCCTGGGAGTTCATCACCGAGAAGCTGGAGCTGCCCGTCGATAAGCTCTATGTCTCTGTTTACCAGGATGATGACGAGGCCTATGATATCTGGACCAAGCGCCGCGGCGTTGCCCCCGACCACATGGTCCGTCTGGGCAAAGAGGATAACTTCTGGGAGATCGGCTCCGGCCCCTGCGGCCCCTGCTCCGAGATCTACTTTGACCGCGGGCCCGAAAAGGGCTGCGGCCGTCCCGATTGCCATGTCGGCTGTGACTGCGACCGCTATGTTGAGTTTTGGAACCTGGTATTCACCCAGTTCAATTCCGACGGCGAGGGTCATTACACCCCCTTGGAGCACAAGAACATCGATACCGGCATGGGCCTGGAGCGCCTGGCCTGCATCATGCAGGGCGTCGATAACCTCTTCGAGGTCGATACCGTCCAGAACATCATGAAGAAGATCTGCGAGATCGCCGGCGTCACCTACAAGCAGGATGAGAAAAAGGATGTTTCCATCCGTGTGGTCACCGACCACATCCGCTCCACCGTCTTTATGATCGGCGACGGCGTTGTCCCGCAGAATGAGGGCCGCGGCTATGTGCTGCGCCGCCTGCTGCGCCGTGCCGCCCGTCATGGCCGTCTCCTTGGCGTCCGCGAGCCGTTCCTGTATAAGGTCGCCGATACCGTCATCCACGAAAATGAGAGCGCCTATCCTGAGCTCGTCCAGCGCCGGGACTATATCGTAAAGACCATCCGGGTGGAGGAGGAGCGCTTTGCCCGCACCATCGATGCCGGCCTCGATCAGGTCAATTCCATTCTGGAAAAGCTCTCTGCCGAGGGCAAGACCGTCTTCTCCGGCGAGGATGCCTTCCGCCTGTATGATACCTTCGGCTTCCCCATCGATCTGACCCGTGAGCTGTGCGAGGAGCGCGGCATCACCGTGGATGAGGAGGGCTACAAGGCCCTGATGGAAAAGCAGCGTGCAACCGCGCGGGAAGCCACTGCCCGCAATGTCGGCGATGTAGCATGGGTCGAGGATGTCCTGAAAGGTGTCAAGGGCGGCGAAGATTTCGTTGGCTACGAGAGCCTGACCGCCGAAAGCGAGATCCTCGGCATCGTCTATGAGGGCGAGCGGGTTGAGGCCATCGGCGAGGGCGATGCCGCTCAGATCGTGCTCACCCGCACCCCCTTCTATGCCGAAATGGGCGGCCAGGTGGGCGATAGCGGCACCATCACCTGCGGCGAGAATGTCTTTACCGTCACCGATACCCGCAAATCCGGCTCCGGCCACTTCATTCATGTCGGCACCGTTACCCACGGCACCTTCCAGATGGGCGATACCGTCACCGCTGCCGTGGATGAAAACCGCCGCATGAGCATCATGCGCAACCACACCGCCTGCCACCTGCTGCAAAAGGCACTGCAGGAGGTCCTGGGCGATCATGTCCATCAGGCCGGTTCTCTGGTCGATGATAAGGTCTGCCGCTTCGACTTCAGTCATTTTTCCGCCGTGACCCCCGAGGAACTGGAAAAGGTGGAAGCCCGTGTCAACGAGCTGATCCTGGAGGCGAACCCCGTCACCACCACCGAGATGCCGATTGAAGAAGCCAAGAAGATGGGTGCTATGGCCCTCTTTGGCGAAAAGTACGGCGATACCGTCCGGGTGGTCAATGCCAATAATAAATCCATCGAGCTGTGCGGCGGCACCCATGTGGATAATACCGCCAAGCTCGGTCTCTTCAAGATCCTCAAGGAATCCAGCGTGGCCGCCGGTATCCGCCGTATCGAGGCCGTGACCGGCCGCGGTGTGCTGGAATACATGGCGGAAAATCAGGCGCTGATGAATACCGCCGCCCAGAACCTCAAGCTGGGCAGCCCCGCCGAACTGCCCCAGAAGACCGCCCAAGTGATGGCGGAGCTGAAGGCCAAGGAAAAGGCACTCTCCGACCTCGAAAATAAGATGGCGGCCAGTGCTGCGGCCGATCTCTTCAAGAACGCCGTCACCGTCAAGGGCCTGCAGGTCGTCACCGGGATGCCCGGCGAAATGAAGCCTGATGCCCTCCGCCTCATGATCGATGAGGCCCGCGGCAACCACCCCGATGCTGTTATCGCTTTGGGCAGTGTATTCGGCGGCAAGGGTACCATCGCCGTGGCCTGCGGTACGGAAGCCGTGAAAGCCGGTGTCAACGCCGGTAAGCTCGTCCGCGCCCTCTGCCAGCTCACCGGCGGCAACGGCGGCGGCCGCCCCGATAGCGCCATGGGCGGTGCCGGCGATCCCGAAAAGATCGCCGAAGCCCTCACCCATCTGCCCGAACTGATCTGATTTTTGCGGCGCCTTTTTGCGGCGCTCCTCCGTGGAAAGCGCTCCCGGCGTCGTCGCTGCCCTTGACAGGCATAAGTACGATTTCATCGTACAACAGCCTGCCTGCGGGCGCTTCTTGCCGGGAGCCCTTTCCCTCCGTCGCGCCCGTCCGTTTTTCCCCAGTTCCATAAATCCCCGGAAAGGAGTATTCTCTCATGTGTGTTTTCTGCAAGATCGCATCCGGCGAGATCCCATCGAACAAGCTGTACGAGGATGATAAGGTCCTCGCCTTCTATGATCTCGATCCTCAAGCGCCCACCCACTTCCTGGTCATCCCCAAGGAGCACATCGCCTCCGCGGCCGAGATCACCCCGGAAAATGCCGGGATGGTGGCCCATATCTTCGCCACCATCGCCCGCATCTGCGCCGAGCATGGCTGGGAAAGCTACCGTGTGGTGACCAACTGCGGTGAGCAGGCCGGCCAGACGGTGCAGCACCTGCATTTCCATGTGCTCTCCGGCCGGGATATGACCTGGCCCCCTGGCTAAACCGATCGCATTTTCCTGTCCCCGCTTTTCGGCGGGGACTTTTTCTTGCAAATGCCGCCGCGCTATGATATAATTTATCCAAATTTTCGTTTGATGGGGAGAGGGAACATGGCAAAAACCAATAGAAAAGAATCCAGAAAGATCTACGAGGGCTATAAAAAACGCCAAAGACTTTGGAACACTATTTTCATCGTCTTCTTTGCCGTCATCGGCATCGGTTCTGCAGTGCTCAATGGCACCATGGAGCTGGATCCGCAGATCGTCATTGGCAAATACGAGTTTACCTGGTTCCACCTGGTCATTCTGGCCGTCCTGGTGGTGCTGCTGGGCTTCGGCATCGTGGCGCTCAAACGCGACAGCAGCGAGGAGCAGCAGGAGATCTACCGCCAGGAGCGCGAGGAAGCCATCCGTCTGCGGCAGGAGGTCATGGCCGAGCGCAAGCAGGAGATGCAGGATGCCTACAATGCCATGAAGCGCCGCCGCGCCGAGCGCCTGGCTGCCCAGGGTATGGCCCCCACCGCCGCCCAGGCCGATGTGGTGGATGCCGTGGAAATGGTGGAGGCCGTGGAGGCCGAGGCCGCCGAAGCAGTGGAGATGGCGGAGCAAGCCAATGGCGAAAAAGAGGAGAAAACCTCTTGACATCGCCGGCCGAAAGGGCTACAATAACCGCATAAATCCCAAAGCGTTATGAGAAAAGTTACCCGCGCCCCGGCACTCCTGCCAGAGAGCGGACGGCACAGGCTGCAACCGTCCGCAGGAGAATGAGGAATTGCGGACCGCCTTTTCCAGTGCGGTGCCAAATCACCGCCGGCCCGGCCCCGTTACCCGCCGCAATGAAGTGGATCGCTTTAGCCGATCCGATTCGGGTGGAACCGTGGGATATTTTGTCTCACCCCGGCTGTTTTCTTCGCAGGAAGAAAGCAGCCGTTTTTATTTTCCCTTTTTCGGCGGCGGTGAAAACCGGCGCTGGCTGTGTCGGGGGTTCGCCATACATCAGTCCGATTTCATCGGACAAGAGTATGCCGTCACCCGCCTCCTTGCCATCATCCGATTTTCCCTCGCCGCCCCTTTGGGATCTTCCGCATCAATTCATCAATGACCAGAAATGGAGGAAATTTATCATGATCAAAATTACCCTGAAAGATGGCTCGGTCAAGGAGCTGGCCGCTCCCCAGTCCATCGCCGATTTTACCAAGGATCTGAGCATGGGCCTGTACCGCAATGCCTGCTGCGCCCTGGTGGATGGCAAGGTCGCAGATCTCTGCGATCTGCTGGACCACGACTGCGCCGTGGAGATCCTCACCTTTGAGGATGAGCAGGGCCAGCGCGCCTTCAATCACACCGCTTCCCACATCCTGGCGCAGGCGGTGCAGCACCTGTTCCCCGGCGCCAAGCTTGCCATCGGCCCCGCCATCGAGGATGGCTTCTACTACGATTTCGATGTCCCTACCCCCTTCACCCCGGAGGACCTGGAAAAGCTGGAGGCCGAAATGGCTGCCATCGCCAAGCAGGATCTGCCCATTGAGCGCTTCTCCCTGCCGGTGGAGGAGGCCAAAAAGCTGATGGCCGATCAGCCCTATAAGCTGGAGCTCATCGAGGAGCACGCCGGCAAGGGCGAAGCCATCGCTTTCCGCCGCCAGGGCGATTTTACCGACCTGTGCGCCGGCCCCCACCTCATGTCCACCGGCCCCGTCAAGGCGGTCAAGCTGACCAGCTGCACCGGCGCCTACTGGCGCGGCAGCGAAAAGAATAAGATGCTCAGCCGTGTTTACGGCTGCGCCTTCCCCAAGCGCAGTATGCTGGAAGAACACCTGGCCCGGCTGGAGGAAGCCCGCCGCCGCGACCACAATAAGCTGGGCCGTGAGCTGGAATACTTCACCACCGTTGATGTCATCGGCCAGGGCCTGCCGGTCCTGCTGCCCAAGGGCGCCCGGGTGGTCCAGCTGATGCAGCGCTGGGTAGAGGATACCGAGCAGCAGCGCGGCTACCTCCTCACCAAGACCCCCCTGATGGCCAAGCGCGAGCTCTATAAGATCTCCGGCCACTGGGATCATTACCTGGACGGCATGTTTGTGCTGGGCGATCCCAACGATGAGACCAAGGAATGCTTTGCCCTGCGCCCCATGACCTGCCCGTTCCAGTACCAGGTATTCCTCAACCGCGCCCGCAGCTACCGCGATCTCCCCATGCGCCTGGGTGAGACCTCCACCCTGTTCCGCAATGAGGATTCCGGCGAGATGCACGGTCTCATCCGTGTGCGCCAGTTCACCATTTCGGAGGGCCATATCATCCTGCGCCCCGATCAGCTGGAGGAGGAATTCCGCCACTGCCTGGAGCTGGCTAAGTACTGCCTCGAAACCGTCGGTCTGCTGGAGGACTGCACCTTCCGCTTCTCCCAGTGGGATCCCAACAATACCGAAAAGTACATCGGTACTCCGGAGCAGTGGGATGAGGCCCAGGGCATCATGGGAAAAATTCTCGATCACCTTGGCATCAAGTACACCATCGGCATCGATGAAGCCGCCTTCTACGGCCCCAAGCTGGATATCCAGTACAAGAATGTCTTTGGCAAGGAAGATACCCTCGTCACCATCCAGATCGACCAGCTGCTGGCCGAGCAGTTCGATATGTCCTACATCGACCAGAACGGGCAGAAGGTGCGGCCCTACATCATCCACCGCACCTCCCTCGGCTGCTACGAGCGCACCCTGGCCTACCTCATCGAGAAGTACGCCGGCGCCCTGCCCACCTGGCTTTCTCCCACCCAGGTGGCCCTGCTGCCCATCGCCGACCGTCACCTCGACTATGTCAATGAGATCAAGAAGGCACTGGAGCAGCGCGGCGTCCGCGTAACGGTGGACGACCGCAACGAGAAGATCAACAAGAAGATTCGCGACAGCCAGATGGAGAAGATCCCCTACATGCTGGTCATCGGCGACCGCGATGTGGAAAACGGCACCGTTTCGGTCCGCTCCCGCAAGGAGGGCGACCTGGGCGCCATGGCCCCCGCCGATTTCTACGCGAACCTCACCGAGGAGATCACCACCCGCGCCCGCTGATCCGAACCCTCTGCAAACGGCAGGCCCCCACCGGGCCCGGCGCCTTCGGCACCGGGCCCTTTTGCACCCCTCCGCAGGCCCCTGCAAGGGGCAGAATCGGGCCGCAGGCAGGGCCGCCCTCCGGGCGGCCTCAGCGGGCTTCGCCCGCTGGTTCCGGCTGCGCCGGAACGGCCTGCGGCCCGCCCATTTTTGCTAAATTTGCGGCTTGCAGCGGCCTGCTGCCGACCCCGGCCCCTCACCCAGTTTTCCCCCAACCGTCACATTCCGTTTACAAAAGCAACAAGAAATCCCCCGCCCATGGTGGTATACTGGCAGCATCGGCAGTCCGCCCTTGGCTCCACCCAAAAGCCCCGGGCTGGACAAAACCGTAAATCTTTGCTATAATACTAAGCTGTGTTAATACGCAAGGAAGGAGGATGCCCCATGACGGAAGAAAATAAGAGCCTTCAAACCCCGCAGAATGAGCCGGAACCCGAAGCCGAGCCGGTGGATACCGCCGCTGCCATGCAGTACTTCGAGGCCTCGGAAGCCGCCGCGGAAGTCGGCCGGGAGATCCTCGCTTCCCGCAAGCCCAAAAAGCAGAAGCAGAAAAAGCCCAAAAAGAAAAAGAGTCCTGTACAGCAGGAACCCGAAACTGCCCCCGCCCCGGAACCCGTCGAGGAACCGGCGGAGCAGCCCGCTCCGGAAGCGACGGAAACCAACGGCTGGCAGCCCTCCCAGCGGGAGGAACCCGCCGCGGAGCCGGCAGCCGAGCCAGCCCCTGCCGAACCCCAGGAATCCCCGGAATCCCAGGAGCCAAAGGCCCCCAAGAAGCCGAAGAAAAAGAAGAAAAAATCCCGGCCGAAGCAGGGGAAGAAAGCCCCCGCCAAGGCAAAGAATGCAAAGCCCAGGGAAAAACGCCCCACTTTGGCGGAATCCTTCGAGAGCATGGAGCGCGGCTGCGCCTACATCGGCATGCAGCTGCTGCGGGAATACTATGCCATTCGCCGGGGCATCGGTCATGTGTACGGCCGTGTCCGGGCCCGGGTGCCCATCCTGTGGCGGAGCCTGCGCTTTAAGGTCGTCCGCCGGACGGAGCACTTCGCCGATGAGGTGCTGTTCCCCTACCGCATCCTGCACGATGAAACAGCCGAGCTGGCCGCTGCCCTGCGGGATAAGACCCCGGAAGGGAAAGCCGGCCGCCGGGAGGCCTGGCGGGATTACAGCCGGGCAGTTGCCCGCCCCTTAAACCGCATCGCCAATTTCTTTGCACCCATCTTCGGCCTGGCCATTCTGGCCGGCGCCATCGCCTTCTTCAATCAGTTTACCTTTGCCCTTCGGGTGGAGTATAACGGCGAGTCCATCGGCTACATCGCCCAGGAAAGCGACTTTTACGAGGCACGGGATGCCATGCTGGCTCGCCTCATCAATGAGGAATACATCCCGCCGGAGGATACCATCCCCACCCTTTCTTTGGCTGTTGCCAAGGAAAAGGACCTCCTGACCAAGGAAGAACTCACCGATGCCATCATGCGCTCCTCCGGCAATGAGCTGGTGGATGCCTCCGGCTTCTATCTCGAGGGCAAGTTCCTCGGCGCCCTGGAGGACGGCAATGAGTTCCTGCTCTACATGGATAAGGTGCTGAATAACTACCGCACCGGGGAAGAGCACGAAACGGTGCAGTTCACCAAAAATATCCGGCTGGAGGACGGCGTTTATCCCGTTAGCTCGCTCATGACCGTTTCCAATCTGCAAAGTTACCTGCGCAGCAATAAGGAGCTGCGCCGCAGCTACACCGCCCGCCCCGGCGAGACCATCGAAGCCATCGCCAAGCGCTACGGCCTGACGCTGGAGGAGATGTACGACCTCAATATGGAGCTGGAGGAGTATCTCACCGCCCTGCGGCAGCAGCAGCTGGGCTACGATCCCGATTCGGTCATCCTGCCCGATTCCGGTACCCCGGCCGAGGAGTGGAACGCCCGGCTGGAGGATATTTCCGTCAATGGCGAAACTCCGCTGGAAACCGCCGTCAATAACGGCATGGTGCTGTATATGGGCCTGCTGTACTGGCCGGAGGACCTGCCGGATGGCGCCGCCGAGGAGCTGGCCGCGGCCGCCGGGGATAACAATGCCCTGTACCGTCTGCAATATGGCATCACCGATGAAACGGCGGAAGCCCCGGCCGATGAGGCCCCGACGGATGCCGCTACCGGCGATACAGCCGATTCGACCGATCCCACCACGCCGGCGGAGAACGCCGAAAGCGGCGAAACCACCACCGGCACCCCCATGCAGACCATCAGCCTCATCCCGTTGGAGCAGGTGCCCCTGCAGGGCGATGAGGAACTGCTGGTGGTGCAGATGGATGTGGAGCTGGGCATCCAGGTGACCCGCCGGGAAACCTATATGGCCAATGTCCAGTTCGGCACCACCTATCAGGATAACAACAAAAAGCCGATCGGGGATACCAGCACCATTTCCGCCGGTATTTACGGCCAGGATGAAGTGGTGGCCGATGTCACCTACATTGACGGCGTAAGAGTGGGCGAAACGGTGCTGAGCCGTACCCGCCTCAAGGACCCGGTCAATCAGGTTATTGCCCGCGGCACCCAGACCATTGATGACTATTTTGCGAGCACCGGCGGCCGGTTCATCTGGCCCGCCGATGGCGGCTACTTCTATGGCTCGCTGGGCAGCTACGGCGGCCACACCGGCATGGATATCGCCTGTCCCCTCGGCACCACGGTCCGTGCCTCCAAGGCGGGTACCGTTACCACCGCCCTCAATTACGGCTGGAACTACGGCTATGGTAAAACGGTGGTCATCAACCACGGCTACGGCCAGATCACCCGCTATGCCCATATGTCCAATGTCATTGTTACGGTCGGCCAGTATGTCAAGCAGGGCCAGGTCATCGGTTACAGCGGCAGCACCGGCAATTCCACCGGTCCGCACCTGCACTTCGAGATCCGTATTGATGGTGCCATCAAGGCGCCGGAGAACTATATCGGAAAGGTTTACAACCGTTAAGCCAAAGAAAAATACAAGCCTTACAGTCCCCCCAACGGAGTACTCCGCTGGGGGGACTTTTTGGGGGAAAGAGGCAAGGCCCGCAGTGTTTTGAGGGAAGCCTCCCCCAAAATGAGCTGCGGCAGGTTGGGTGCTATTTTGCCGTCCTACCGGTGAGCTGCCGGAAAGGGAAAACTTTACTGCCCCGTGGCAGTGATGGTAATCTGCAGGGTCAGATCGGCGGCGGGGGCGGCCCCCAGAGCGTAGACGGTCAAGGTGCCATTGGCATTGGCAGCGGTAAGGGCGGTGACCCCGGCCTCCTGCAAGGCCATCAGCTGGGCGGCGGTGGGATGCAGAGCCACCAGCGAACCAGCGGTCAGCCCGGCCAAAGCGGCGGCTTGGGAATAGGGTTCCTCGGTACTCCACCCGGCAGCGGTAAGGGTGATGCTCCCCAAAGTAATGGCAGCTTCGCCGGGATCGCCTTTCGGTCCTTGAGGGCCGGTCTCGCCGGGATTGCCCTTCGGCCCTTGGGGGCCGGTTTCACCAGTGTCGCCCTTCGGTCCCTGAGGGCCGGTCTCACCAGTGTCGCCTTTCGGCCCCTGGGAACCGGTCTCACCGGGGTCCCCTTTTGGCCCCTGAGGACCGGTTTCGCCGGGGTCACCCTTCGGCCCCTGGGAACCGGTCTCACCAGTGTCGCCCTTTGGTCCTTGAGGGCCGGTTTCACCAGTGTCGCCCTTCGGCCCCTGGGAACCGGTCTCACCAGTGTCGCCCTTCGGTCCTTGAGGGCCGGTTTCCCCAGTTTCCCCTTTCGGCCCTTGGGGGCCGGTTTCACCAGGGTCGCCCTTTGGTCCTTGAGGGCCGGCTTCGCCGGGAGCGCCGTTTTGGCCGTCTTTTCCGTCCTTACCATTGGTGCCGTCTTTGCCATCCCGGCCGTTAAACAGCCCGGCATCGGCATCGGTCCGGAGGGCATCTGCCACCGAAACGGCGGCTTCCGCCTTGGTAAGCAGGCTTTGGACGAGGGTGGGGGTGGCTTCAGTGGGGGTATTTTCCTCCGGCTGGGTGCCGGTGCATATGGGCCCCAGCAGGCAGCTGACTGTCGGCAGGACCATTTTCTCCCCGCGGGTGCCGTATACCCCCACACGCAGGTACTCGCCCGCACGGGTGAGACATTCCCACGGGATGAAGCATTGGTTATCCTCCCCCAGCAGGCAGCTGACGCTGACGGTGCCGGCGGTGAAAACGGCGGTGCGATCGAGGGCAGCCCACTGCGGGGAGAAGCGGAACCGCACCGGGACGGCCTGTACCATACCGGTGGTGAGAAGTTCATTTTGGGCCACGGTGATGGCGGCCCCGGTGACTTGACAAATGATCATAAATTTCCTCCTTGTGATAAGATCCCCTGCACTAATACGGAAAAATGGCCCCTTTTTTGCATGCGAAAGGTTAATATTTCACTTTTTTTAATGGAAAATTTACAATATTGGAGGAATATGGGCTGATTTTACATAAGGATTGGGCTAATGAGAGAATGATTTACTGGGAATATAAGTTTGTTTCGCGGGACGATTTGCGCCCACCTGGCTGCGAAAGCCTCACTTGTGTAAAGGGAGGTGGCGAAGGTGCCTGCGGCGCATTTTATTTTGGATTCTGCAGGGACCGAATTAAAAATCAACCTTATAAGCGTCGTCGCGTCGGACGCAACCTTCGCTTAAGTCGGGCTGACCCTGCGCTTTGCTCCGGGCAGCCCTCCCCGCTGCGGTGCATCCTCCTTTCCCCACAAGGTCTTACGACCTTGCGGGGGCCCCGATTATACGGGGCGTACCGACGCGTCGGGTCTTTAGGGCGCAGCCCTAAATGACTTTTGGTTACTTTTCTTCATAGAAAAGTAACCCCCCGCCGGGCAGGCGTACCGGCCGTCACCCTCCGGTGACTCCGCCCCGCCGTCAGGCGAGATGAAACCGCGCCTAAATAATATTTGCTAAACTTTAGCTGAAAGTTTTATTCCGCGCGCAGCCGCATGGGCAGCACCAGGAACAGGAAATGGTCGCCCTCCAGCGGAAGGACCTTCATGGGACTTAAAGGGCCGCACAGCTCCAGCCGTACCATATCAGTATCGACATTTTTAAGGGCATCCAGCAGGAAGCGGTTATTAAAGCCCATTTCCAGCAGGTTGCCGGTGGTGGAGCAGCAGCATTCATCGTAGGCCTTGCCGATGCTGGTGGAGCAGCTCATCTTAATGACCGATTCGCCGAAATCCACCCGCAGCGGGCTGCGCAGCCGGTCGCTGATGAGCAGGCTGGTGCGCTCGATGGAATGGATGAGGGCACGGGTATTCACCACCACATTGGTGCTGCTTTCCCGCGGGATGGCCGCGTGATAATCGAGAAAGTCGCCCTCCAGCAGACGGCTGACCAGAGTGCAGTTGCCCATATCAAAGAGGATATGCTTGCGGCTGGCTTCCACCACCACATTACCTTCCTCGCCCATCAGCTTCAGCAGCTCACCCAGCGTTTTGCCGGGGACGATGAACCGCATCGGCTCGTGGTGCTCCACCTTTTCCCGGCGCAGCGCCAGCCGGAAGCCATCCACCGCCACGACCACCAGTTCGTCATCCTGCAGCTCAAACAAACAGCCGGTTTGTACGGGCTTGGTATCATTGGTGGCAATGGCGTAGCGGGTCATATCCACCATGGAGGAGAGGGTCTCCATGGGGATGGAGAAGCCCTGGGCCTCCCCTACCTCTGGCAGCTCAGGGAATTCTTCCGAGGTCATGCCCAGGATGGTGAACTGGGAAACACCGCCGGTGATCTGCACCAGGCACCGGTCATCTGCTTCGATGGTGACCTCATCACTTTCGATGCGGCGGATGATATCCGAAAAGACCTTGGCGGGAATGATGATCTCGCCGGTTTTTTCTACCTTGGCATCCACGATGGCGGTAATGCCCATTTCCAGATTGTAGCTCATCAGGGTGATCTCCTTGGTGGTGACCCGGACCAAGATCCCCTCCAGGGCCAGCAGGGTGCTTTTGGGGCTGACGGCCAGCAGGGCGGAATTGATGCCCTGATTAAGCTCCCCGGTATTGCAGGTAAATTTCATCATCATTGCGGTGTCGTCCTCCTTGTTTCACGGCGGAAAGGGGCAGCTGCGGTTTTTCACAGCGCACGGCCGCCTACGGCGGCCATTTTTCCCTTTTAGTGCTTTCTTCCGTGAAGATAAAATATAAAAATCAGTAGCCGTAGTAGAGCGTGTGGGAATGTGGAATGGGGATAAATAGGCTTGTATTGATGCGGGCTTGTACCCGATAGCGCGGTATGGAAAGAGATACGGAAAGTTTGTGGGGAATGTGAAAAGATTCTGGACTTTGCACAGCGGGGTGGAAAACCCGATGTGCAAAGTGGAAAAGCTGTGGGAAGATATCAGCCGTTCAGGTTGCGGATATTTTTGATGATATCTTCGATGACTTCCTTTTTGCGGGGATCGGTCTGGATGGCTTTGGTGACCTGCTGAAGGGCGTACACCACGGTGGAGTGATCCCGCCCGCCGAACTCCTGGCCGATCTCCAGCTGAGTCATGCCGGTGATCTCCCGGACCACATACATGGCCACCTGCCGGGCGGTGGAGATTTGATTGCTGCGGCGCTGGCCCCGAATATCCTCGGCGGTGACACCGTAGGTGCGGGCCACCTCATCGATGATGCGATCGACGGTGACAGGCAGCGGGGTCTGCTCGGTCATGATATCCTGGATGGCGTTTTCGGCCAGCAGCATGGTGATAGGCGCTCCGGTCAGATTGGCGTGGGCATCCAGCCGCTTGACAACGCCCTCCAGTTGGCGGACATTATCCTTCAGCTTGCCGGCGATGAAGGCCGCAACATCCTCCGGGAGGTCAAGTCCCAGGCTATCCGCCTTACGGCTGATGATGGCCATGCGGGTCTCAAAATCCGGGGGCTGAACATCCACCAGCAGGCCCCATTCAAAGCGGGTGCGCAGCCGGTCCTCCAGTGTTTTGATCTCCTTGGGGGGACGGTCGCTGGTCAGGATGATCTGCTTGCCGCATTCATACAGCGAATTGAAGGTGTGGAAAAATTCCTCCTGGGTGCTTTCCTTGCCGGCGATGAACTGGATATCATCCACGGCCAGCAGGTCGGCCTGGCGGTATTTTTCCTTGAACTCGGCGGTGGTGCCGTTGCGGATGGCCAAAATCAGCTCATTGGCGAATTCCTCGCCCTTGACATACAGGAGCTTATAATCCGGGTGATTTTGGCGTATCTTGCCGCAGATGGCATAGATGAGGTGGGTTTTGCCCAGGCCGCTGCCGCCGTACATAAAGAGCGGGTTGTAGCTTTTGGCGGGGTTATTGGCTACCGCCCAGGCCGCGGCGTGGGCCAGGCTGTTGCCGCTGCCTACCACGAAGGTCTCGAAGGAATACTCCTTTTCGGGCTGGAAATCCAGCCGGTTATTCTCCTGCGCCGCGGGGGCTGCGGGGGCAGCCTCACGAGAGGTGATCTCCACCTGCACCGGGAAGCCCATGATCTCCTCAAAGCTGGCGGTGAGCAGGGCATTGTATTTTTCGTTGACGATATCCCGCTTGAACTGTGTGGTGCATTGCAGGCAGGCGGTGCTGCTATCCAGGGCGGTCAGCTCCAGCTCCCGGATCCAGAGATCATAGGCGACCTCGCTCATTTCGCCGCGGCACAGCTGCTTTACCCTTTCGAATACATCGGAAAAAGAATCCATATTGAACCTCATTTCATTTGCATCCCCGGTTTTCCACAGGGGATAAATACCTATTTTATATAATAGCACATTTGGGGCCGAAGCACAACAGAAAAGGCCCGAAAAGCGTGGGATTTTTCCACATTTCCATGGGGCATAGGAGGAGGAAAACGCCAGGCGGCGGAGGCGGAGCCTTTTTGCAAGTCTTAGTTAGCACGCCTACCCGGCGGGGATAGTTTATGGTCGCCTAACGGCGTCGCGGAGTCACCGGAGGGCAACGGTCCATACGGCTCGCCGCCGGGGCGTTCCTTTTACTCGTGTGCGTCGTCGCGGGCTTTGCTCCATGTCGGGTCGCTATCCCTATGGGATAGGCAAC
>ERZ827088.185-NODE-185-length-93909-cov-78.669401_pt1 | contig 93909 bp, 157 predicted proteins | sample MGYA00519922_ERZ827088 | MGnify/ENA primary metagenome ERZ827088 (study PRJEB31778, sample SAMEA3449254) | human gut metagenome | biome: human gut; feature: human-associated habitat; material: faeces | place: United Kingdom | collected 2010/2012 ... | reverse complement strand
GATGTGTGCCTAATATAAATTCTTAAATGATAATTTTAAAAATTTTAAGGCGAATTTTCCATTTTTAAAGCGGTGGTGAAAATTTCGGCGGAGAATTTTAAGCACGTTTTTACTATTTAAAGGGGGGGCTATATTTAAAGTAGCCCTATAATAGTTCTATACTTTAAAGGCGTTCTACAATTCCTGCCGCCGCCTTTTCCACTCTTTAAAAGTGATGTAATAAGACAACTGTGGAATTAAGACAGCGGTGAAAATTAAAATAGCGATGTAAAGCGTGTAAAAATCGGCGGCAGTGTAGTTATACCCTTTCTATATAAGAGAGTGGGTATAACAATAAGAGAGTAGAGGAATATAAGAGTGGCAAGTATATAAGAGAGAGTATATAAGAGAGAGTATATAAGAGAGAGTATATAAGAGAGAGTATATAAGAGAGGTGTAAAACGGCGGGGCAAGATTAATAATGCCATTAGAGAGTAGAGAGTATAATAGGCATATAAGAGAGTATATAAAAGTGGTGTAAAATATGCGGGGCTGTGTAGTATATAAGAGAGAGTATAAGAAAGTGTATAAAGGGCGGCAGAAGTATAAGAGAGTATAGTATTCATAGCGTGTATAAATCCATTATATAAACAAGTGTTCTATATTGTTTGCCATACTCTCATGTGTGCCGCCAAATCACATTAAATGCGCACTCAACGTGTACCCCTAAACTACATTAAATTTATTTCGTAAAAAATTTCTCTTTTAAAAGGCGATATGGGATTACCTTGATATTTTATAAATTACTACAATATTTTATAGATTACTACAATATTTTATAAAAAACCTTGATATTTTATAAAAAACCTTGATTTTTTATAAATTACTACAATATTTTATAAATAAGTGGAAAATACTTTCTTATTACATCTATAAACAATAAGTGAATTATTTCTCTCTTATATACTCTCTACTGTTATAATATACCTTCTGCGGCCGCCATTTTTACCATCCTATTCCTGCGCCCGCCGCATTTTTCACAGTATCTTTTTGATACTTACTATATATTATAGAGTAATTATCTTTATGTTATATACTATATCATTTTTATATTATTACCTTTTATATATTTATATGCTTTTTAATAATTTCCCCCTTTTCCGCCGCATTTTTTTCCAAAATAAAGGGGCTTTTTCAGCCCCTCATTTTACGCATTTTGTAATGCTTTATAAATTTCACTGCTTACCTCATTACCTACTTCAGGCATTTCTTTAATCACCATCAAAGATAAAAAGGTTAAAAGACTTTGTTTTGTTTCTTGCCATTCCTCTACCGTTAAATTCGGATTATGTTCTAACTCCCTTTCCATTATTTTTTTCAACAAGTTCTTGCCCACGTTCCGTGTTAAGCCCGTCTTTTACTGCACTTACAATGTTTTCTAATTTCAATTTCATTACCTCCCTTTCACATCTCTATTATACTATATACACATTAATGTGTCAACTCCTTAAAAAGAAAAAGCAGGGGAATTTCCCTGCTATAATAAAACTATACAAAACATTGAAATGAAAATTACTGATAACATAAATATATCATTGTCTACATGATAAATTATACAATAGAGGATTGCAAGCATCCATAAAGCTATAACCATTTTGTATATAAATATATTTGTAATTGTAAAAGTTATTATTTCAAACATTTATTTTACCTCTATATTATCATCAATAAGAATTATTGAACCAATAGTTACTAAAGCTGAAATAATTATTACAAGCCCTAACATTATATCCTTTTGTGCATACATTAAATAAGCAGCAAAAAGAAATATTCAATTTATCATACTTATTGCTTTTAGTGTATTCATTAATTTTTAACCTCACTCCATTTACCACCTACAAGAATAAACTCTTTATAGTAATCGGGGTTATACCAGTTGGGCATATAATGTTTTTTCTTAAAGAATTTTCTAATTGTATCTTTTATTAAATCTTCTAATTCTAAGGTATCTTCAACTGTTAAATCACTTAAATAACTATCCGCTGCTTCCCCTGCTTCATCATAAGCACTTTCTTGCATATCCTCAATAATATTATCTACATTAAAGTATGGAATATCAGCAAATTCACCTTTCATTATATATACAGTATCTCCATCTTTAAGTTCAAGAACATCTTTAGCTTCCTCTAATGCATCTCTTAATTTAGTAAAAGGTGAACTCCAATAATAATCAGTCAATCCTTCTGCCCATACATAATATTTCATTATCTTTTCCCCCAATCTAATTTTTGCCCGCAATTTTCACAATAGTTAGGTAGTCCAAAGAAATCATCATTAGGTAGTTCATTTGTGCAGCGGGGACAAATAGGATAATCTTGGTCATCTGAAGGATAAATAGGTTTTTCGGGGCTCTGTTTAGTTAAAGCCTCTATTACAATTTCAATTACTTTATTCATTAATAAAACTCCAATCTAATTTCTGTCCACAGTTTTCACAATATTTAGGTAATCCAAGAAAATCATCAACAATCATTTTATTACAAAATGGGCAATGATAAATATTGTTATATTTTTCGTTCTTTACAGGCGTTTTAGCAATAGCCTTTTCTAACGCTGTAACTCTTTCAGTTGGTGAAAGTTTTTTCATTTTTATTCCTCCATTTCAATTAATCCTTCTACATATTGCATAGCTTCATCAAGTGTTAAATATCTCTTGATAATATCATAACCTGTACTTTGAACATTGTCAACATCTTCATCGTTGTAATTCCTTACACCTACAAAATAAAGCTGTTTATGGTTTTCGTATTCTCCTAAATCAATATGAACTATGTATTCACCGAGAGTATAAACATCTCTATCAATCTTTTGCCAAGGGTAAAGAACTGATTTATCAACGGTTCTAAAATCTGTAATAGGTAAAGGAATATTCTCCATCCTTGCGCCGCACATGGGACAGAAAGGTGTCATATAAAGTAATTTTGACGGCGCAAAATGGCAATTACTACATTCACAAGTCCTATTAATATCCTGTTCAAATTTTTTATGGGTTTGCCAATATGCTTTCATTCTACACACCTCTCAAAATATACAAGATAAACTTTAACATTATTGCCTTTAACTTTTGTTTCAAGTTCTAAACAACTACTAACACTTCCAAATCCTAATACTTCGTATGCAGGAGTGCGGAAAACAAGGCTTTCTCCTAATTTTAATTTATTCTCTGCTATGAAAAAATTATCACCTTTGCTAATAATTCTTTCTTGCTCAAGTTCATTTAAAATAATATCCATTTTAAAACCACTCCTTATAAAAATTAGTTTTTTCAAAAACCTCTTCCCCGTTATAGCCTGCTTTATTTAAAATTTTAATAAAATAATGTCTATAAAGACATTTTAGGGGATCAGGTTCTATAAGTTTTGCAATAGCTAAAGCACTTAATGCCCCATAAAGTCTATCTAAAAGTATTAAGTAATTATCTCCTACTCTTATTCTATTTAATTCATTCTCCATAAACTGTTTTAAAACAGTTACACCATCAATCATAAAGTTCTTTTGCCTCCCCTTCAATTTTACGCAATAAATCAATATCTACTTGCATAAGTGGGGCTACATTATAGTATGCTTCTACTTTACCTAATGCAATATGATATTCTGCTATTCTTATATCAAAATCAAAATCCTCAAAAGTCATATTACTGGTAAGTTTGTCCATCCTATACATTTCCTCAACTGCATTTTTAAATAATCTGATGAACTGTTCCATATTAATTACCTCCTTTTGTTGTATTTATTATAGCATTTATAACTGCTGCTGTCAACCCCTATTTTAAAAATAAATAAAAAATGGGACTACCACTTGATAGCCCCATATTTCCATTTTAAGAGGTTTAATTTACCAGGGATATATAATTATACCCCTTTATAAATAAAAACGCTCTAAACTAATTCTCATGCGTGTCAGCACTATTTCCAATTCCATACATCTTCAAAAGTTTCAATAGTTTGAGTAAAAAGATATTGTAAATCACCACTCTTAATAATTCTATCATAAATTAATCCAAAAATACTAAAGACTAAAATAGGAATTACTAAAAGCATAAAAGCAATAACTCTTAAAAAACGGAAACGGAGGAAATCCATTAATTTAACTAACCAATCAGCATAAGAGTTCTTATTATAATTCATCTTATCCCTCACTTATAATATAGTTTATCTCATCATATTTTTCAACTTTATAATCAAAATGGGCAAAGAAATTAGCAATAGTATCATTAAAAGTAAACACTTCAAAGTTCATAGGAGTATGATAATTTAAAATATCTTGCATTAAATTCTGAATATCCCTGAACTCACTTACTGTAAGGTTATATTTATGTAAACCTGATTTACACTTTTTACCATCTTTAGTCCAATAACCATATTGACATTCATCACAAGCAGCACAAAGTCTATCCCATTTCTTCAATTCTGTACGCTTTGCAACTACAAAGAGTTTACCAATATCACTCTTATAAACTCCATAACTATCCCCATCTTCATCCCTTACTTTAAACATAGAGTATCTATCTTGCCCAGGTTTTGCACCACAAATAATAGACCGTGCATGAGCGGGATAAAGTTTACCCTTCTTAAAGTTACCGTATTTACTTGTAATACATTCAAATATCTCAAAATTATGCTGACTGCAAAACATCTTCAAATTTCCCTTCTGTAATATAAAATAACCATTCTCCCGCTTTATAAAGATTTACAATACCTTTTAAAATAAAAGGTTTAGTACCATCGTTACACATAATGTATGTAAAGCCCTCTAAAGTAGCTTTATGTTCTATAATACCTTTTTTAACTGCTACATCTACCCATAAATCTTTTTTAAAGAAAACAGCAAACTTTTCCTCACTATGGTACATATCAGCGTTAAGGGCAAGTTTAGTGCATAAATCCATTAATCTGACCACCTTTCAAAGAAGATGTAGCCATCACGATAGTAAATACCAAAACGCCCACTAAAAGTAGCAAGATAACCTTCATCACCTGTGCTACAATCATCATCATAAATATTAAAAGTACCTTTAAGGCAAGTAAAGTAACGGAGTTCATTCTCACCAAAATTATTGTATTCTAATTCCTTTTTAGGGATATAATCATCAAAAAAGGCTACTCTTGTATCCCCATCTCCATAGCCATTAGGAATGTTGATACTAAATTCTGCACTGCCAACTCTTAATCCTCCGATGTCACTACTTGTTACAAAGCGTTTATTTGATTTTCTCCAAAGTTTGTTTAATGTCATTTTCTGCATCTTTTCTCAACCTTTCTATATACCATTTTTCAGGCTCATATTGTGTAGGATGAGCAGCCATTAAAGACTGCTCACAAATTACACAATAACTGCTATTCCTATGTTTACAGTAAGAACAATACACTTTAATTCTCCGCAGATGTTACAAACTTATCTTTTAAAGTTCTTAAAGCATATACACATTCACTCTCTGTTTCAAAAGCCATTCCTGCTGCTTTATAGGCAAAATCAGAAGGGGTATTGCACCATACTTCCTGCATTACTTTTGTCCAGTCATTAGCTTTAGGATGGTAGTACATTTTACCATAAGTAGGCTCAAAAGTAGGTCTTACAATAGTAAATCTACCTACACAAAGGTCAGCCAAATCTAAATCAATTTCACAAGCATCTCCCCAAGCACCTGCACCATCATTAAAGTCAGCATCCCAATAAAAGAAACCATCTTTAGTGATTTTAAATTTGTCACCTTCAAATTCCTCAAGTTGAAACTCCTGCTCAAGTCCAAGCCCTAAAAGTTCTACTACTTCACTAATTACATTTGTTTCCAATTAAATCTCCTCCTTAAAATACATTGAATAAATCAAATGTTATAATGATTAATAAAGTTAAATTAAATATGCATAGTTTTTCTAAACCTTTATCATTTTTTAAATACATTTATTTATCCTCCTGTTAAGAATATATTATCATGTATTCCCGATTTTGTCAAGTATTTATTTATTAAATACCTCTAATATTTCATTTACTTTACTCAAAGTGTTTGTTTTAGGGTCAAGTTTACTTGCCATTTTACAAATTTTCAAATCACTGGCGTTTAAGTCTACACCATGTTTTATATCAAAATCAAGGTTACTGATATGTTTAATAAGATTATAGAGATTTATCATTTTAGGTTCTTTATCTGTATGTCCTTGCCTTCTTAAATTAAGATAAATAGTACAGAGGTTAGCAAAACCATGTCCAACTTGTTTAAGTTCAAATAACATTTAAAATCGCCCCTTTCAAGTATTATTATACCAAAGGGGCGATAACTTGTCAAGCCTTAAAATTGTAAATAGGCTTAATAATCTGTTTAATTTTAACAGTATCTTCAATAGCGTCTATAATCTCTTGTGCAGGTTTATATGCCATAGGTGCTTCATCAATAGTGGAATTATTAACTGATGTAGTATAAATACCATCCATAGTAGCCATATAATCTTTTAAATCAATTTTCCCTTTAGCTTCGCTAAGGATAGCAATTATATAACCAAGTAAGTCTATAATCATTTTATACCTCCTATTTCCACTTTATCAATGCTCACCTTGTAACCATCAACTTCTGTTACCTCTCGTGGTATACATCTGTATACTTGCCAATCAAGCATTTCGCCAACTCTATCTACTGCTTCTTTTTCATTTTCTGCAACTACTAATATTGCACCTTCATCACTATAGCCAATATATTTAACAGAATATAATTTCATTCTTTAACCTCCATTTTAGCACCACAATGAGGGCAATATTTATACCATTCTGTTGCTTCTTGCCATTCATAAGAAGCACCACAATTAGAACATCTTGCCGTTTCATTACCCACACCTTCTGTAAAGGAATAATCCCAATTAGCATATAACTCATCATTAGTAGCAGGGTAATCATTTAAAATCTCAATCATATCAGAAGCCATAACGTGATGGTCATAACTCCAAGTTTGCTTACTTATATCACAATAAGTATCTTTTAACCATTTAATCAAATGTCCTGCATTTATAAGTTTCATTTATCATCCATCCAATCAACAGGTAATAAATCGCTTACCTTTTTATAAAATTCAGCTTGTTCTGCTCTCCATTTATCAATGTCAAAAGTTTCTTTGGCAATAATCTGCTCATCTTCTAACATTTTATGATAATTAGGAATGAATACATCCCAGGGATATGTGTCTAATTCGCCATTTAAAGCAAGTTTAGGGAAATTATTTGCATAATAGAATTTACGTTTAAAACGCTTATCAGTTCCAAGAATTAGGTCATTAATACATACATACGCTCCAAAAAGATTAATAAAGTATACATTAAAATTTTCTGTATATCTGCTACTTAAAAACTCAATACAGTTTGTATGTAAATCTAAATGCTTCCCTTCAAACTTTCCTGCAAGAATAAGTTGAACCATCTCTTCCATTTCTTTATGAGAATATGCCTTTTTATAAGCAGCACTTAAATGTTTAAGTCCATTATCATTCTCAATGTAATTCCAAATAGGGAGGGGATTAATTGCATCATAATGTACATAAATACTATCTTTTGCACTACCTCCCTCAAAAATACTAATATGACTGCTATTTTCAGGGTCTACAACTGCCAAATCAATTTTCATAAAAACCTCCATTATACTCTAATTCTAAATCTTTAACAAGTAATCCTAATATAAAAGCAGGAATTATTGCAACAGGGTATAATTCTGCCCAAAAAGTTGTTATAATTGCTAACACATTGATTGCCATAAGTAATTTAGTCATTTTCATTACCTCCTCTTTATGTTCTTATTATAGCACATATAAAAGCGTTTGTAAAGGGGTAAAATTAAAAAAAGGAAGATTATTCATCTTCCTTTATCATTCTAAATGGGTTTATAAAAAATGCAATCATAGCCCTATCTAATGTCATCTCACTATGATTAAGTTTCCATCCAAAATAAATTCTTAAATAGAATTTCCAAAACCAAGGTTTTGTGTAATAAAAACGCCACAAATAGGAGTCTTTAATTTCATAGTGATGGCACTCATTATATTTAGTGTCTTTATAATCTTTAAGTGCAATAATATTCTGTGGATTATATTCCTTACCACAAATATAGTAACTAAAACCGTAACCAGTATTTCTATAAAGCCACCATAAACGGCAGAAATATCTCTGTACCCTCTCCCAAAGTGTAAAATTCGGATTTACAATAAAAACTTTACCAGGCTCACAAGGGTATTTAGATTTATCCTCATATACATAATAATAATGACTGTTATAATTATACCTAAAAATTTTAGGCACTATACCTTCTGTAACCATCCACTCTACATCTAATGTATTATCATAGGTCTGCCATAATTTGAAAATTTTAGGCAGCCTGCCCCTTTCATCTGCAAATAATACAACAATAGGGTTAGTGAAATAACAAAGTATAGTAAATGCAAAATCAGCAATTACATAAAGAAACCATATAATATATTTCAAGAATTATTCTCCTTCCATTTTAAATAATCTTCTTGTTTAATAGAGTATATATTAGTATAGCCACATTTTGAACATACAATTTTGAAATAATATACCCCATCTATAAGATTTTCAACAAAATTAAATGTATGATTGCAATTCCTCTTCCAACTCGACACGCTTATTACGTTTGTAAGGTTTTTTAGGGGAATGGACTCTTGTATAAGGTTTAATACTTCCCCAATCCTTTCTTTTTTCATTATAATATTCCTTTCTATCTTTTTTACTGCGCTTATCTATTGAAATAAACATAATTAACCTCTTTTCGGCGGCATTAAATATGATTCACGATTATGTATCACGGCTGTTATTAATTTGTTAAATACTTCATTGGCAACATCTCTATTATATTGTCCAAGGCAATAAACATTGCCACTTTTAGAATAACTATAAATATTAGTATAATAAGAACTTTGTTCAGTAATTTTTATGGATTCAATATTATCTGCATTTATAGCCATTTGTTTATCTTGTGTTATAATATACATTTTAATCCTCCACTACAAATACTGCGTCATCTCTTACTAAAGCGTTGAATAGACTATTAAGAACCTTTCTTGCTTTTACGGAATTATTTTTATAATCAGCAATTACAATCTTTGTATCATCATTGAAATAAGCATTTACATATCCATTAAATTCAGCAAATTCTGCGATAGAATTAGCATTTACAATGCTACCTTCTTGCGTTTTAATCCACATAATTAATCCTCCAATTTCACAATTCTATTATATAATACATAGAATGGTTTATAAACTACATCTAAATGGTAATGCCCCATAAACCATTTCCACTTTTTCCCTGCTATGTGGGCATACAATAATTCCAAATTCTTGCAGCTTTCATCAACCTCATTAGGATTAAAAGGAATATTCTCATTTAAGAAAATTTTATTACGAATAGAGAGTGGTGCGCAATGAGAAATTACATAATCAATATTATTACTGTTTTTAATTGCCTTATTTACCGCTTTAATTGATACTCTCTCATCACGCCACCAGTTTTTACCTTCAGTGCGATATTTTTTATCAAAACTCTCCGCACCTCCAATAAAAAGAAAACGCTTTCCATTAATCTTCAATACTTCCCCGTCCATTACACGATAACACTTTTCAGTGATTTTTTGTACTTTACCACCATAAAGTTCGGTAACAGGGAAGGCGGAATAGCGGGGAAAATTCTCGTGATTCCCTGTTACAAATAACATAGTACATTTAATAGACTTCATAAGTAAGTCTAACTCTTTACGTTCTATATTATAAAATTCAGGGCGAGTTTCCCAAATATATCCAAAATCACCACAGACAATAAGAACATCATCCTCTTTAACTTCATTGATAAATGGAAGTTTTAAGAGTTTTTTAGCATCTAATCCTCCATGTAAATCACCTGTAATATAAATCATCTAATATCACTTTCCTCAATTTTATCATGAAAACTATCAGAATATTCTAAAATCGCCTCTCCAAGTTACTTTCAGGAAACCAACTACGCTCACGATTTTTCTTTTCACAAAGATAACAGAAGCAGCCTACACCCCTACCCCATTCTACATCTACAACAGTACAAGGTATTTCTGAATTAAAATGTTTTGCAATAACTTTATCACCAGTATCAAACTTACTTGTTACTTCAAATCTCATGTTAGTACCTCAACAATCTGCTATAATTTCAAGAACACTTTTGTTTTCAACATAATCATCTTCGGCGGCTCTTAATTTATAAATGCCAACTTGGTCACCGTCAATGTTGATTACTAATTCCATATCATCAGGAATCCTCACTTCCTCTAATATTTTCTTTAACATACCTACTGTAAACATTATTCTCCGCCTCCAACTAATAGAATATTTACAGGCATATCCGCACCTCTATGAATTACAGCTACTTTAGTTAAAGGAAAGTCATCATCCAAACATTCAGAAGTGGAAACTGTAACTTCAGATTTTTCATTATATTGGTCTAAAATATCAACCAAATCTTTAATTTTCATTTTTAAACAACTCCTTAAAGATATAATACAGTACATCTACTACAATACTATTACCTGCCATTTTATAAAGCTGCGTATTACTTATTCCTTTACATACTTCAATATCCCTATCCTCAAAGCCCATAAGTCTAAAACATTCTTTAGGAGTAAGTTTACGGATTCTATTTTCAACTTTGTAGAGTCCTGTTTTAGCACCTAATCCACCTGCTTCACCTTTAAGAGTAACAGATAAACCATTTACATCATAAACTCTTTTAGCTTGCGCCATACCACTTGTAAGTTCTGTAAGCTGTGGAACTACAACACCCGTTGCATTTCTATCACCATTTTGTAAGAAATTTGCTTGTGAAGTTTTATAATAATTAGCTTTAATAGTTCTACAAGTACCATCTTTTTCAGTACCATAAGGCGTAACAGATTTAAAATGTTTGATGTAATCTTTAACTTTATCATCTCGCATAAAGTATCTATCTTCTACCTCATTTTCAAGCACATCCTTTAGACTTTTAGTAAGTAGAAATGGTGCAGGAAAGTTAAAACCTTTATCAATATCTTTCCTAATAGATACTATAAATACCCTTTCTCTTCTTTGAGGTATTCCATAATCTGCGGCATTTAACACCTTCCAATAATTATTATACCCCATCTCACTTAAACAGTCAAGTATATAATTAAATTCTTTTGTAAATTTTTTACCAGTCAAATTCTTTACATTCTCACATACTGCATATTTAGGTTTAACAGCATTAATAATCCTTAAAGCGTCAAACACTAATCCGCTACGAGTTTTCTCACCATTATATTCCAATCCCATTCTCTTACCACTAACAGAAATATCTTGACAATTATGCACTATAATGTTATTGACAGTATATGAATTATCATTTTCAACTTCAAGATTGAATACCTCGATAGGCTTTTCAACCATTTCAATAGCTTTAATAGGTACTGCTATTTTATCTCCTATAACTAATTGATGCAATGCTCTATCAGAAAACTGCGCATTATAACAATCTTTAAAACTATCTTTTCGTCTATCTTTTCTAATACTTGTTGTAGGTACTACATTATAAAGTTTAATAACAATTCTACACAACTGTAAAAACATCTGCTCATTTATAGTGCTAAACATAGAAGTTGCTCTATCTTTTCTTCTATGCCCACCGCCACTCATATAACCATCAAAGAATTTAGATAACTGTTCTTTATTTAAAGACACAACCCAATCAGGAATTTTCTTAATATCTGCTCCACTACCACAACTATGTATTACAGATTCTAATTTATCATCTATAATTCTAAAGTCAATACACGTTCTTTTACTATGTCCTTCATTATATCTGATATTAGTTAAATGTTTTATAAATTCCTCTTTCTTACCTGAACCAATACAAAATATGGGACGTTTCTGATAAAGTTTTTCACAATAACCGTCTGCAAAATATCTACCAAAAAGCCATAACCTATCATCATCTAAATCTGTATAGGCAGACTCTGTATTTATATTATAGGTAATGAAATCTGTAAGTTTTAAATCTTTAGCCTTAACCCAAACAAACTCCCCATCCCTATAAACATATAAAGGATGCTCACCAGTTAAATAAAGATTATAAGCCCCTACCCCTTTAATATGTCTAATACTATTAGAAATTCTTGACATCGTTCTTAAAACTTTTTGATAATTATTTGTATGTGTAAGTACGTAATCACCTACAGTTATATCTTCAATATTTTTATAACCACACTGCACTTTAATTTTTGTTCCAGCAGGAACACACGGAAACCCATAAGTCACTAAATCCACGTTAGGAAGTTCACCTTCATTTACTTTAGTAATATCCCAAAGGTTTAAACTTTCAGGCACGTTATGGATTAATGAATATGCTTTACTTGCATACTTATCTACTTCACAATAGTTGACAAGAGTATAAGTAATTCCTAATCTTTCAAGGGCTTTCTCAAAAGCCCCTATACCACTAAATAAACTTAATAATTTCATTCGATAACCTCAATTTTATTTACTTGAAAATCTCTAATAATGCTAATGAAATTTAAAGCGCCGCCAAAGTGATTATAAAGTTTATCTAATACTTCTTTCTCACTGTCAGCTAATACAATATACTGTTCCAACTTTCCGTCATAATAAAATAGAATTACACCGTAAGTCATTTATTTTTCTCCTTTAAGAAAATATCATAGCCTTTTACTCTTACTTCATTGATTAAATAATTTTCTACAACATCTCCATATTTCTCATTAATGTAATCTCTTACTTCTTTTCTGCTTTTAGCAGCATGGGTCATAATAACTTTATCACCATAAAAATCCATCTGAACTAAATAGAGTTTCATTATTCCTCGCCTCCAATGTTTAACTCTTCTAATGCGTTAAAGAGGATTTCATCCATTACTATAAGTCCCTCTTTAAGGAAAAGGTTATCGGTAATCTGACTAAACATTTGTCTTACAAGGTCATAGTCATCTCTTCTGAAAAGCTCTATATCCTCATTATATAATCCATTAATGCCCATTTTAACAGGGGTACTTGCCATAATCAGATAGTCGCCATTATAGCTATCTCTTACCCAAATTCTTTCAACTTCTACAATATCCTGCTGCCTTAAAAGCTGTACTAACATTTTACCTGTCCCTCCAAAATTTCTTTATAAAAATCATATTTACCATCTTTATCAGTAGTATAACTTCTACCTGTAAGATGTACACCATCACTTAATAAAAACTTTTTAAAGTAATCAATCTTTTTAAAGGTTCTCTTATCAAGTTTTCTATAAACTTCATCAAAATATTTACTGCAATTAAAGTTATAAACAATAGGGGTTACTTTACGATTAAACCATCTACGCTCTAAAACGTATCTAATAAGCTGTAAACCTTGTGCAACAGCCCTTGCAGCCCTATTAACATGATTACTGTAGTCAATCACTGTAATGTGACGCCCTATAGCAAGGTTAAGCAGAAAATCATTATCCAAATCCTGAATAACCATATCCCAATTCTTTTGTTCACATTGAGTAGATTGAATACGAATAAATCTTACACTACCAATAGGTTTACAGATTGTTTTTTCCTCATGTAATTCCCAATCCTTTAAGTATTCAATACCATTAGTAAGATTTAAGTAAATCATTTTATCACCTCATTAATAATGCCTTATCTTTGTACTTATTATAGCAAAGATAAGGCATCTTGTCAATAGGTAAATTATATATTTTTTACTACACTTACATAATATCTAAAGGCTTTTCCTGGGGGAACATCTTTATCTGTAAGCCAAAGTTTAGTATAATTTACATAATAATCCGTACTGTCACCAAATAAAGGCTTTAAATCACTGTAAGCCATATTAAGAACATAATACCAATCATAACTATTAAAATGTTCTTTATTAAAATCTATACCCGCTTTTTGTGCAAGTTGAATAGACTGTTCTACAGTCCAATGTCCACCTCTTGTACCATCAACATTTTCCATTCCCTTTACAGCTTCATCAGCAAGCATAGGAGTAAAACATTCACCATAAATAGCAGTATAGATGGCTTTAAATAGTTTTAAAGATTCTTCTTTATGTTCTTCAAAATAATTTTTAAAAAAAAGTCATCATAAGTTTTACAGCGTCAGGATTACTTTCTGCTGCTGTAATTAAAGATTTAATATCCATTCTTTTTACCTCCTAAAATGTCATTAAAGAAATTCATATAATCATTATTATCATAGCCCTCAAAATACTCTTTACTACTTTCAGGATCTATAATAGCCTTTTTAAATTTATCGCAGCCATAAGTATAGTTGAAATTTTTAAAATGTTTACACCCCCTGCACCGCATAGAACTTTACCTCTTTTCCTGCATATAATTCAATCCAATCCTTTAACTCTACTATACAATCAAGTATATATGTTTTACCATTTATTACAATATATACATCTTTTCCCGCTCTTAATCCAAGCAAATCATTAGATTTTAAAGTAATAAGGGTATTTGAAGGTTTATAGTTCATCCGTTTCTCCATACAATGTAACTTCTCCTTTTACATAATCTAAATCATCTACAAATGCACTAACACAAGTAAGTTCACCGTTAAGACTAATAGCACATTCTACGTCACCTCCATAGTTATCTCTTACTTCAATAAGTGCATCAATAAGTTCATTTAATTTCATTAGAAATTCTCTCCTTTGCAATCTCGCTTGTATAAGTCTTGATAAAGTATTCGAGCAATGCAACAGGTTTTTGTGTAGGATGTAATTTGCATTTATCTTTATTAAAATCTAACACATCTAATGGATAGCGTTTTCCATCATTTACGGTTACTACTGATACTTGCTCTCCGTAATTACTACTACCCCTACCACTCTTGCAAGTATAAGGTTTTCCTTCTCTAAATTGTGGATGATATTGGGGGGGGAGGCATAGAATACTAAAATATTTTCATGGTTCTTTAAAGGCATTTTCTTTGCATTTAAATGCCCTGTTCCCTGTGGTTTACGCCATATCCACTCATATTTGAGATTTTTGATATTGCTTACACCTAATACCTTATCAAAAGGAGTCTGTGCAAAGAGTAGGATAGCACCATTATCTTTTATAATACGATTATATTCTTTCCACATTAAGTCCAAATCTATAACACTATCCCATTTATTTCTTGTAGTACCAAAAGGCGGATCACAAAGAATTAAGTCAACATACTTATTAGGTATGTCCTTCATTACCTCTAAACAATCACCTAAATATAATTTTAATTTATCCATCTAACTACAGTTTCTCCTTTAAATCCCTTTTCCCAAATAAACCAAGCATAAGCAATCGCATTGGATGTGTATTTATCAAAATCGCCATTCTTTGCACAAGAAAGTCTACCTCTTGCAACATATACATACTTTGGCGGATTTTCTTTATAAAATTCTCCACGCTCTTTACCTTCTAAAAATTGCAGGCGCAGGAAGAACGCTACAGAGTTACCTTTAGGAATAATCTCTAATGCGTGTTTCACAAATGGAAGTGCTTGTTTGTAAGGAGGATTAGAAACAATATCTCCGCCCCATTCAGTCACATCAAAGAAATTTTGTACCTTACCATATCCTCTATCATAGAGGTCAATACTCTCTACAATATAGTTGGCTTTTTCTAACTCTTTACTGATATGCCCCTCACCACAACAACACTCTAAAATTTTCGGAGCAAATTTATACTCTGCAAGTAATAATTGTACTGCTTTAGGTTGTGTAGCATAGTAATCCTCTAACTGTCTTTCTTCCCTTGAATGATTACTTACACCAAGAGTTACATATACATTATGCTTTCCGTTCATACTTAACCTCCAATTTTAATTCATCAAACTCAAATGTAGTATATTGTAATTCTTCAATCTTTTCCTTTAAATATTTACAGCAGTTTTCTTCTGTCATAGATTCAATAAATTTAGCGTTTTGTAACAAAATTTTCATTAAATATTCTTCAGTAGGACAAAAGTCATACATCCTATCTGTATGTGCTTTAAGCACATATTTATCAAAGGTTACTGTCAAATCAGTAATATAGCTACTGCCATAATTACAAGTTGGACAACCTTTAATCGAATCATGTTCATACTCAATATCTTTAATGCCACCATCAACCAATTTCATTAAATACTCTCTCATTTTTTAATCTCCTTAAATATAATTTGTTTAGGTAAAATCTTATGACATACATATACGCTTGAAAACGGCGGATTAAGAGATGGTCTTTGTTCCCTATAATCTTTAAAATATGCTACCCTTTTATTAAGATACATAATTTCAAATTCATTATCCCTAAACATATTAAACCTCTTTTGACTTTCAAATAATCCTACAACACCTACAAGCATTGCAAACGGTTTACCAATTTCAAATAATCTCTGTAATACTTCGCCTTTTAAAGAATAAGGAGGATTACTTATAATGTAATCACAGTTAGGTACAGATTCTTTGAAAAAATCCTTTCCCTCACTTATATGTGAGTGTATAACCCTATTCCCCCCCTAAAATCTTTACAAAATTTGACTCTTTAGTATCAAAGGGACACCAAATTGTAGAACCAGGTTTTAAATATTTGATTAAAGGTTCGATAGCATATACAGGAGTATAAAATTCATCATTACCGCTGCTTGCCACTTTATCCATTTTCATTCTTTATCATACCTCCCTGCATTAGGTTTATCAAAAGTTTCCCATTTATAAGCACGCCAACCAGTTATAATAGAACCGTTACTTGCTACTACATAACAAAAATCACATTGACGCATTGGTATTCTTACACACACTTTTATAATCTTATCACCGCTCATTGCCATTTCAAAAACCATATTCTTTGAAAGTTTATCCTTTTGTACAAGCGGTAATCTTTTTTGTCTTGCTCTTACCATAAAATGATGAGTAAAATTTACCCTTTCAAAGCCATCCCAAAACTTCTGCATATCTACTTTAGGCATAAATATATTTTTGTGATACAGTTTCATAATAACAACCCCCAATCTTTTCTATGGTTTTATTATACACTACTATTATCACTATGTCAATACCTTTAATAAAAAAGCCGCCCAAAATCGAGCGGCTATTTAGTTAAAGTTTCTTTTACATAAATCTTATATTTAGAATTGCCATAAGTAGAATTTTCAAATGTATTTGTTGGAATTTTAAAAACACTTTGAAAATTCTCACCGACTGATGATGTGTCTATACAAATAAAATAATCCTTGCTTATATAGACAATAAAAGCACAAGTAAGAAAATCCTTCCCCTCATCTATTAAAATTCTAACAGGGAAATTGTTACTAACATATATACAACTCATTAAAAATAATAAGTTGCCATTATTAGGAACATATTTATCCCCATTCTCACTAATAATATATTCGGGAAACAACTCTACTCACCTCTTAATCTTCATCTTCCAAATCACTAACATTCATAAAATCAATAGTTTTAACAGTAGCAAGATTCACATATTTTAAAATATAATTATCTTCAAATACTGTTAAATCCTTGTCATTAATCGTAAAATCTTCACGATCAACATAAAGTTCCTCCATATCATTATTAGTATAAGTAATTAAAATTTGTACCATCATATATTCCTCCTTAATTAAAACCCATAATAATGGTGCATAACACCAAGCGCAAAACCTACAACACCGCCAAACCAAAAGTAACCATTTGTAAATACTTCTTTAACCCTATTGTATAATTCCACTCTTTTCACCTCCATTATGTGCTTATTATAACATATTTTTACTGAAATGTCAAGTAAAATTTATTCCACACTTCGGCGCATTTTTGTTCCACACTTTGGCTATTCATTATTTTTAAGTAAGAAATCAGGATTAATGACTTTAAAGGATATATCCTCCCTATAATTCCTTACAACAATACCTTCCCTATCTATATCATATAAAAGAGATTTACCTCTTGCTTTTTCTACAATATCATGAATAGTTGAAGGAAGCATAAAATCATTTGTAAGTACAGGAACATTATTAAGTCCTAATTTTTTGCAGATAAAACTTGCCTTATCTTGTTCAATGCGTAAATCATCTATAATTACATTGTAAACGAAGAAGTCATATCCTGAAACATGATATTTATTTCCTTGTATAGATTTACCTATAATCTCGCCTTGTATTACTACTTTATTAGCATTATATGTTTTAGCTATATCTTTTAAACAATCTTTTAAACCAAAACGCCTTGCCACTTCCCAATATGGGGAATCATCTTCTTTTCTTAACCATACATTTCTACTGCATACACCAAATTTTCCTTCATTTAAAAAATATGTAGCACTACATCCGTCTAATTTTTCAGTTATATAGAATTTAACATTGTCCTTATGCCATTTTTCATATTGATTAGGTAAATTTTGTACCCTTTCTTCATCTGTCTTATTACATATATTTACAGGAAATGAAGCATTTGTAGTTTTAAATTTCGCTAAAAGTTTTCTAAACCACCTGTATTTCATTAAAAACCGTAAAAATCTTGGGTAACTTACACTCTGTTTAATAAGTTTTGTTTCAGCTTCAGCCTGCGGGTCATATTTAGTTATACCAAGTTCTTTTGTAACATCATCACCGATTTCATGATAACTGCCCCTTAAATAACTCATAGGTAATACCAAACCTTGTGAAATTTGCTTTCTTAATTTAATAGTTCTTACCCTATACTTTCTATCCTTCATAAAAGCAAATTCAGGGCGATGAGGCAAAATGGAATCTACCTCTACAAAAATAACTTTATCCCCTACATTAAAATTATCAGATTTAGATACAACACATTCCCATCCCCTTACAGTAGCCTTGAGTATTCTATCTGCATTGGGGATAGGTTCTAAATTTTCAATTCTTGCTATAGTTGCTAATTTGCGCATTTATTACACCTCACTTTACTACCTCTGCTTCAATAGGCTTTTCTTCTGTTAAAAGTGCTTCAAGTATTCCTCCGCTGCGTGGATTACTACCCTTCACAACGGTACTTTCTATTGTTCCGCCTTTCACTACTGTTTTACTAACCGTTACAGGATTACCATTTACCTCATTCTGTAATTTATGTAGCTTTTCTAAATAACCCCAGGCATCTTTCATTAAATCAGAAGTTCTTTCTGTAGTTATACCACCTTGTTGAGTTTCTTGTAAATATGATTTTTGTACTCTTTCCAAAGCTAAATCGGCTAAAGAAGTCATACCATCTATTACATCATCTTGATTACGAGTATTAAACTTACGGAAAAGATTATCGTAAGCACAGATATATCCTGCTTGATATTCAGGACAATTAGTTGCTAATACGCACCTGTCACATGATAATCTTGCTATTGCTTTAGTAGAAATTTTCTTTTGTTTTCTTAATTTTTTAATACCTGCCTTAATATTACCGTCTTTATCATATATAGGTGTAATATCATTTCTAATAAGTTCTTTTTCTACCTCATCCTTATCATAACCTGCTGTAAGCAGCGCAGGAAGAAGTTTTCCACACTCATCTCTTGATAACTCTACCTCTGTATACTCTTTATCTGTAATATACTGCTGACGCTCTAATGCTTTACGTTCATTATCTAAAGGCTCATGTAAATTCTGTAAAGCCCTCTCCTGTCCATTTAAAGCGTTTTTAAAAGCCTCTTTTAAGAAGGCTATACATTTATCCTTTGTATTATATTTAACACCCTCTGCGCCAAAATATGCGCAAATTTCAATTAAATCTTCAAGCTGATAAGCATTTAAGTCTTTATTATTAATAAAGTTATAAAAATCTAATAATAAAGTAGTGCCAAAATCTTTAGGCACTTGTGTATCTATACCTGCTTCATCTAACTTATCTTCCCAATCGTTCATATCAGTTGAAAACCACTCATAAGAAGGTAACTTATACATCTTTCTATCACTCCAATACTTTTTAGGGAACATAACCTGTTTTACATAATCTTCCATTTTCTTAAAAGCAATAGCTGATGCTTTCATAAGTTCAGTTGACGCTTCTATGTCCAGTAATTTAGGATTAAGTTTAAGTGCTTCTAACTTTCCACGATATTCCCCATCTTTCCATTGCTCTTTTTTCAACCTTTTAAGTTTACCACCTTCAAAATAGTTTACTTCCCCAAACTGTGAACCAGTAAGCCAACTTGTCATATCAGCAGAAAAAAAAGGATGTTTGAGTAATAATTTATTACTTCCTACGCCAAAACCATGTATTTTAGCTTTATTTTTAATTGCTATTTCAAAAAGTTTATCAATATACTCAATAGGGTTATCTAAACTTGCGTTCATTTCAACAGCAGAAAAGCCAACATAAGGATGTTTTCTACAAAGTTTATCAAAATCATCAAAACTATCATCTAAATGATATACATATATTACAGGTATACCCTCTTCTTCTAAAGGCATAAAATATTCTTTACGCCATCTTTCTACAACATCTTTGCCAACAAGACTTGATAAGTCAAGTTCTACGCAAGCAAAGATTAAATCTCTATGCTTTTTAACAAAGCCTATATATTTCTTTAGATAATCTTCCCACCATTCTACGCTTTTATCCCGATATTGAGCGTCATTTATGAAAGTATGTGCGCCACTGTCAATAAGGAATTTCATTCCTTTTTTCTTGTATAACCGTTCTTCTATCTCATCTTTACCTCTACGCCTTATATAGTAATAAGACAATAATAAATTTTTAGTAACAGCACTTGCTATATCATAAATCTGTTTCGGCTCAACACCTGACAGGAATAATGTAAATTCATTCTTCATTATCTTGCAACAGAACGGTATAACGGATTACGGCGAAGTCTATCTACCCTTGAACTTAACCTATTCCATGTTCGTTGATTCCATGTCGGTCGATTTCGGCGTAAACGCCCTGTATCATTACGTTTGATGTCAATGGACACATCATTATTACTATTACCTAATGTATTATAATCTTTTCTACTACCCATTATAACTCCCCCATTTCACTTTTGGTTAAATAGAATTTATATTTTTGCTCTTCTCGCCATTTACAGTCAGTACATTGTCCACAAGGCTCTCCAACATTATTTGCAAAATTACAAGAAAAAGTATCTTCTAAATTAACATTTAAAGAGCAGCCTATACGATACACTTCATCTTTATCCTTGTCTATAAATGGTGCAATTACTTTATATTTGTCCCCAAATTCCACTCTTAAATAAGCATTTATAGCATCCACCCACTTTTGAGTAGTATCTATAAATTCTGTATTAGCAATTAATCCTATATAAATATTAGCGTCCTTTGGATATACCCTATTAATTAATTCTAATACAAATCTTGCATTACGGCAAGGATTAAAACCATCTTTTTCAATTTTGGAGCGCATTTTATCAAAATAATCAAATTCTTTATTTTTAATGATTTCACCTACATTAATAAGTTTACTATTTGTATCTTCCATAATAAAGAAAAATGTTTTAGGATTTAAGCCCTTGTGTTCCATCCATGCCTTCAACACTGTACTGTCATAACCATGACTCCATAATAAAAAATTATCTCTCAATCCAAACTACGCCCCTTTTCTTCCTATATTTTGTAACAAGAGTATATAAACTCTTTGTACCAAATATAAATACCTTATTAAAATTGAAAGCATTAAGAATATCTATATCGCCATTATAAAAAATTTCAAAAGGTACATTAAACTTTTTACAGAAATTATAAACTGCCACAATATTTATGTCGCCTATACTGCAAAAGATATTCATTTTTTTGCCATTTAAGTGAAATTCAAGCACATCTGATATATCCTCTTCTGTCAAAATCTTATTTGACAGGACAAGTGCTTGCTGCATTTAATTTTACCTCCAAGTCTGTTAAGTTATCAACAGAACTATCATCTAAATAAACGTGAGCAAATACTTTTCTTGCTCTTAAATTTTCTATCCACCATTTCATACCGTCAGGGAACATTTCTTTTATACGCTCCAAATCATCATTAACAGCGTCAAACTCTAATCCCAACTTTTTACAATAAGAAACTGCCTCATCTAAACTCTTACCACACCTGCAAGTCCAAAGGATTAATTCGTTCCCTGCTTCTTTTAATTCTATGAGTTTTTCTATTACACATCTACCGCTTTTATCTTCTTTAAGATAGCCAATATTCGGAAAAGCATTTTCTACGATAGTTCCATCAAAATCTACTGCTATAATCATTTTATACTCCTTATAAAATAGTGCGCCAAAAGGCGCACCATAATTAACATTTACTATAGCCACAATTATTACAATAAGCACACTTACCATCAGGAATAAGAGTATACTCACCACATTCGGGGCATTTCATTTTGCCATTATGAATATCCTCTTTTATCTCATAAATAGCTTTCTGCGTTTCCTCTGTAAGTGCTTTTTCAAAAGTATTTTTAGCATCCTCTATGGCTGTCTTATTTTCTTGCAAGTCTTTATAAATATCTCTAATTGCACTTGCAATACAAGAAGCACAAGATTTAGAAATATCTTTTCTACCACTACGCATTAAATAACTACAAGCAGGACAGTTAGCATTGCTTAACTCATCAGCAATATCTAATACTTTACCACCAAGCCTTAAAGCATAGCTTGTAAGTCTTGCGATAGTAGAAATATTAGCTTGACAACCTGTTTCTGCACCTACAAAAACCTCAAAAATGTGATTATCTTTTACATTTACTGTTACATAAAAATTCCTTACACAAGCTGTATGATAGACAAAAGTGCGTCCCCAAAGAGATTTTACTCCATTCCGTTTAACAGGTTCAAGATTATCTAACTGTCTTGCTTGCATATCAGCTACTGTGACAGGCTCTTTAATAATCTCAACTTTCGGCACAGTATTTTTAACTTCTTTATTCTCTACATCAGCACGTTTTACACCATGATCAGTACCAAGGATATTAATGCGTTTGCAGTTGTCACGAAAAATAGTAATACCTTTACAACCATTTGACCATGCCTGCAAATAAAGGTTAAAAATATCATCTACAGTTGCACTCTCTTTAAGATTAATAGTAGAAGAAATTGCATTATCTACATAAGCCTGCATAGTAGACTGTAAATCAACTCTATCTTTGGGGTCAATATCATAAGTATCTACAATATGAGGGAACTTTTCTTTAATCTGTTCAGCAGTAAGTTCATTGAGATTATAACCCCTAAACTTTAAAAGATTTTCCACTGCAAGCATATTAATATGGAAAGATTTACCTTCTTTTTCAAGAACGTGGGTAGTTCTATCATAAGACACCTGATAGTATGGTTCTACACCACCACTTTCTCTAAAGAGCATTGAAATTGAACCAGTAGGTGCAATACTCAATAAAGTGCCATTACGCATATTTTGAGATAAATCCTTTGCTACTCTTGAAGTAAATCTGTACTGAATTTCACGTACCATATCACTTTTATCAAATTTTTCTTTGTCAAATTTACCAAAACTACCCTTTTTTGCCCCTAATTTTGCAGAAGTGGCATAAGCAGTAGTCTGCATATTACGCATAATAAGTGTTATGAGTTCGATACTCTCTTGACTACCATATTTAATACCCATTGCTACAAACATATCTGCCATACCAAATATGCCTAAACCAATGCTACGCCAATCATCAATACATTTCCGATTCTTATCTAAAGGCTGGAGATCATAACCATAGTCAAGAATCTCATCTAATGCAGTTACAGCATTTTTAACTGTATCACAGAATCTTTCTACATCGAATTGCGCCATATCAGTATAAGGATTATCTACGAAGTTATAAAGATTAATACTACCTAAATTACAAGCATTATACTCTGAACCTGCAAATTCACCACAATTCCCTGTCAAAACACCATTGGCAATGAAGGTATGATTTTTAGGCTCATTCATACAATAAACTGTATCAACTATCTCTGCCTCATCAACACTTACAACTTGAATAAACCTACCTGCATTTCTGTTTGTATCAGGATTTACAGAAACTCTATTCAATCTTAAACCAAGTTCAAGCAATCCCTGAACATAATAAGCACTAATTAATAACCTATAAGAAGTTTTACAATCATACTCTGCATATTCATCACTACCGTCATTTTTAGGTAACATTTTCTTTCCTGCTTCTTTCATTAAGCATACAGAAGAATGAACACCCAAAGTATTCAAAAGCAGTCTAACTTTATTTAAAAAGTCATAATCAATGCTGCTAATAGCTACTGAACCTTCAGTAGAATTTGCACAACCATCAGAATCAATAAGACCTGCTAAATATGCCAATTTGTTTTGAATATTAGCATTAAATGGTACAAAATCTTTCTTGTAAGAGTTATTCAAAGTACATACAATTTTATCATGCTCTGCGTGTTCTTTAAAAGAAACAACATCTAATTTATCAATAAGGTCTTTTTTAGATCCATACAAGACAACCTGTTTATAATTGGCAGTACCATCACCACAATAGAAACCTGCTGTATAAAATCTTGTATAGTCATTAATACCCTCATCTAATAATACAGGATAATTACACTTCATAAGTTTGTCGCCAATTTTTAAGTCTTTAGCTTCAACTCTATTGCCATCTTTTAATACCCATTTATGATAGGGGGTACACTGGACAGTAGCACCATTAGAGAATTTAATTTTTAAAGTCTTTTGGTTATGCCCTGTTACTTTAGGAGTAACTTTGCTCCACTCATAACCATTCCAAACTTCTACCTCTTTACCTGCTAATTCCTCAATAGGTTTATACCCTTTTTTAGTAAGAATAAGGGTATCACCAGTTACACAAGGGTTTGTAGTATCAATTCTATACTCATTAATAGGATAGCCACTCAATAAGTTGCACTCTCTTACATTATCAATAAATAATGCCCCAGGCTCTCCCCAATCATACTGCGCTTCACAAAATTTCCTAAAGAAATCTCTTGCATTAATTTCTTTTTTAACCTCTTCACCATTTTCTTCATTTTTAAAGTGCAACTCAAAATTCTCATTACTAATTACACTTGTCATAAAATCATCAGTGAAACATATAGAAATATTCGCACCCTGAATTTTATCATTATTCTGTTTAATAGTTAAAAATTCTTCAATATCAGGATGGTCACAATTCAAGGAAATCAGAATTGCTGCCCTTCTTCCGTTATTTCCAATAACTTCACCAATTACATTATAGACATCCATGAAGGAAACTGCACCGCTTGAAGTCTTTGCAGAATTATTAACTTTAGCACCCTTTGGGCGAAGGTTACTCAAATTAATACCTGCACCACCACCTAAACTAAAAATTCTTGCCATTTCCTTACCTACATCAAAAATAGATTCAATGTTATCTTTAGGTGAGGGAAGAATGTAACAATTACTTGTTGTGGCTCTAAATTTTCCTTTACAACCTGCTGCATAAAGTGTTCTGCCCGCAGGTAAGAAAGTACCATCTATAATACTCTCTGCCATAAAATCTTGTAATTCTTTTGTAGAAAAAATACTTGATACTCTTTTAATGAAAGCATTAAATCCTGCATCAAAACCTTCCTGTTCTACAATTTTTAATTCATCATCGTGCATATATTTTTTCTTTATAATATTTTGCGGAATTTCATCATCCCACCATACTTTATACATATTTACATTACTAATTCTACTCAATTCATTCCCTCCATTATAATAAAAATTCTTCTGCCATTGGCAACTTCTTTACAAAATCCATGAATACTTTATTCCACGCTTTAAGTCTATGGTTCTTACGCTGCGATACCATAGTTTTAATTTGCTGATAATTTGTAGAAATACGGGCAGTAAGCTGATAACCCATTGGTACATTAGCAAGTACAGTATCAAAATCACATTCACCTTTATTGTATCTATCTACATATTCTTCAGCAATAGCGATAACTCTTTCATCTGTACCTTCTACACACATCTTTGCAATATCTGCTTTAAGTAACTTGTGCATTTTACTTGTGCTACTTACAATCTGCTGAAAATGATACCTTTGCCATTCTGCCCAAAAATATTGTGGCATTTCTAAATCAAACTGAACTATAATACCAGTTAAAAAATTATTATGACCGCTTCCGATAGGTGCTTTGGCTAATGCTTCTGCTCTAATAATATGTTTATTTTCATCATCCAATAATGCAATTTTCATTGTCTGTTTATCAAACTCTTTAGCATTAGGAGTTTTCAATAACATAGGATAACCCGAAGCCAAAATACTTTCCTCTAAACCATACACATTTACATTACTTATTTCCATCTTTTACCTCCAAAATCAATTATCATTTTGTTCTTCCTCAAATAATTCATTTAAAACCCTGGGAGCATAAGCACGCCCTTCAGTTTTAGCTAATGCTTTTTTAGTTTCATTAACAATCTTACCCATCCTATTAATAGAATTATTATCATACCCATTTGCAAGCGGCGTAAGAATATCAATTAAATCTTTAGCTACCCTACGTTCTTTAGAGTATTCATTAATTAACCTGCATATTTTAGTCCGCATTTTTCTATCAGTAGGATAATTAAATTCACAGAAGTGGCGAATATCACCAAAGGCTTTATCTGCCTCATTAACAGTAGCACTACAAATTGAAATATCAGATTTTGCATCCTTTAAAACTTCATAAAAATCAGAAATAATTTGACAAATCTCTTCTTTTGTTCTCATATAATCACCTCAATAATGATTATACCATAAAATATCTAAAATGTCAATTACTTTACATTTAAAATTTTATGTAATTGTATACCTATTCTGCCCTTTATACTTCCATCCAGTAAAGTTTTATTTATAAGTTTTACAGATTCTTCATTGTTATTAACTGGTGAGAGGATTATTTCTGCTTTTGTAGGATATTTTTTCAAAATCTTTTTAACAAATTCAATATCCCTTTCATTATCAATCACAAACTTAACTTCATCATAGGATTTTAATACAGCTAAATTATTATACTTATTAAGTCCTTCTACACCACTACATGGACATTTTATATCCATCACATAATTATAGCTTCTTTTATAGTCATCACTATCTATATCTATAAGTCCACTTGTTTCAATACTTACAATATATGAAAAAGATAAGAGTTCATAAATAAACGGGTAAATATCATTCTGTAATAAAGGCTCTCCACCTGTTAAACAAACATATTTATTACCTAATTTACTTACCTCTAACATAATTTTATCCAAACTCATTAAACTATAATTCTTACCCTCACAAGCATATATTGAATCACAATATCTACAAAATGGCTCTGCAACACATCCATAAAACCTAATAAAAGTAGTAGGATAACCCGTATACTTCCCCTCACCTTGTATTGATGAAAAAATTTCAACTACTTTCATTTTCATACCCCCAATCTAATTTGACAACATCACCATTCTTTCTTCTTCCAAAATTTCTTGAAAAACTATCGACTAATAAAAAACGTAACTCTTCTTCAGATTTAACTTTAACTTTAAAATATTCCTTTAAATCTAACTTACTATAGTCATATTTATTTAATGGTGTAACACGTTCTGCAATATTGCATAAACCAAATGGTAAGGAAACATACAACTTGGTAAGATACTTACTTCTATTCCTGTTTTGCCATTCATATTTATTCTGTTTTATGCCTTCACCAACTGTACGATAGTATGGAAATTTTAAAACAAAGTTACCTATAATCAATATAAACCTACTACCACCCCTTGTAGTATAAAACCATTTCATTACCTCAACTCCAAATTGGAAGTCTTAAAAAAGAAGCCCTCATAGGAGGGCTTTTAATTTAAACTTGTAAATAATTTAATCAAAGTGCGTTCTTCACCTTCAACTACAGTAACATCAAATCCTGGGCGCACAACTATATCTCTACCATTTGAAGCAAGAAAACCTCTTGCAACAGCAACTGCTTTTACAGCTTGTGATAAACTTGCAGCACCTATACAATGTAATACTACATTTGAAGCTACTGTATTGCCCTCACCTTTAAGAGTTTTAGCAATACAGCCTGCAAGAGATTTAACATTACTGCTACCACTTACTTTTAATACTACCTCTTTCATTGCCTTACCTTCCTATATTTTCTGCTTATTTATTATACTTTTAATCTACATTTAAAGCCTCAATTATACATATTTATTTCTATACTTTATATTATAACATATTTTGATAAAAATTCAACATTGATTTATAATTTTTTTCTCATCAATAATAGAGAAAAAATCATTAAATTTCAACATTACAAAATCTTGTGACTTAAACTTTCCTTTTACCTGACTTTGGTGCATTATAAGTACAGGTATTTTTCCATTAATGCAATCATTCTCTGCCTGTTTAAACCATTCCTGAACGGAAGTCCATCCATTCTTATGATTTTTAAGTTCCAAATGTAAGAGAAAATTTACATTATCAGTATAACATACTACATCACCTCGCAAAGCATTATTCTCAATTCCCTTTAAATAACCACCGCTTGATGCTGTTCTACCAAATTTAAGTAAAGGAAAAATTTTATTCAACTCATTGACTATTTTCCTTTCAAAATTTGCACCTTTAGTTTTAGAGGATTTACCTAAATTGCTTTTTTTAATTTGTTTTTCTAATTTCTCTATTTCAGGACTATTAGGGGCATTTTCTTTCAAGAAAACTAATTTATCTTTTAATAAATCAACCCTACGCATTAAACTTTCCGCTCCTATTACTATCTTCAAAATCTTTCAAGCGGCGGGAAAGTTCACGGCTCACAAGGAAAGTGCCATCTTCATAAGATTTAAGAATATCACTTAAATAATCATACTTCTCAAGTGCATACTCCATTGCTTTCCTGCTCCCCTCTGCAAAAGAGTCATTAAATACTCTTAACTCTTTTTCTGTTACACTCATTCGTGGGGGACATTCTGAAAATACCCTGCATTTCTCTTTATCAAAAATTGATTTAGCTTCCCTATATACTGCCCTTGCATCACTCATAAGTGTTCTTACATACATTCTCTGTTGTACAATAGCATTAAGATATTTACTAATATCTGATGTAGATAAAATAGTCAAGTCCTTAGGCAATGTAAGATAATCAATTTCTACATTTTTATTATTAAACAATACTACCCCATCTTCCTGTAATTCTTTCTTAATTCTTTCTATATTTGTCATAACTTACCTCACTTATAATTTGTGGAAAACATTATTCCTACTGCTGATGTTTCACCATCTGTCATTCCCCAAGCATGAACAGGAGAATGTCCCAATCTTAAAGTTGCTATCCCTGCAACCTTTTTATTAGTAGATATGCCTACACCCACACCCCATGTTGGCTCTAAAGGTTTATTATCAATGCTTAAATTATACTTACTTTCCTGCTTTAAACTTACATAATCCCTGCCATATTCAAACGTATCTTTATTTTCAGGCTTTAAATTAAACCTTTCACCGTTTAATTCTACATCAAAAGTTTGTTTACTATTATAAACTAAATCAGGGTCAGAAGTGTTCTTTTTAGTTTGAACACTTACTGACGCTGTATTTTCCGTTCTGACAACTTCAGTTACTACAGGGGTATTAACTACCCTTTCTATAACTTTCTCACTTGTAGGCGGATTTATGTGGATATAAACGGCATATATAATACAAACTATTGCTATTATATAAGGTAATGTGTCTTTAATTTTTTCCCACATTTACTTTATCCTTAAAATTAAAGAATAAACTAACAAGCAGGGTATAGAACACTAAATAAAAGAAGTATAAATTAAGCCCTGTAAAATGTAAAGCACCGTAAGCTGCTACCACAGTCCACAAACAAGCTGCCACATATACAGTTCCTACTACAATAGCCATTAAAAGTACAATGACTAAACCCATAAGTAAATATTTCATTTAATTTCCCCTTTCACACAAATCTTTAAATGCACACCATTTACAATAACGTGTATTATCCTTTTCAGGAATGATTCCTTCTGCTACATACTTATTAATCTCCTTACAACGGTTAAGCAAATCACTAATTAAATCTCTATCCCATTCAAGGGGAAATTCCTTCAATTCTTGTGTATCTTTACATTCATAAAGAAAAATAATCTTTCTAATAGGTTTAGGATATTCCTCTAAAAGTTCAAGAGTTTTATCAAAAATTGCCATTTTCTTTTCCAACTTCTGCTCTTTTGTATATTTTCTACCATCCTCTAAAAAACTCTCTAATTTAGTTTTATAAAGATTTCTTAACCATTCCCCATCACCTAAAAGAACTTTTTTACGCATTTCATCTAAACAATACATATATAAACTTGCTTGAAGTTTATGTTCAGGTTTTGCATCAGTTAAAGCATTAAAACCGTTACTATTAATACTCTTAATTTCGAGTATTGATAATCTATCACCATCTTTAAGTAAACCGTCTGTATTACCCATTACTTCATATTCCACATTAAATACAGGTGCCTCATCAAGTAAAAGTACGCCTGCTTCTTTTAAATAACCTTGTAATCTCTCATGTACAAAAGTGCCATTATTTAAAATGCGGAGGGAACGTGGGTCATCATTAGCATTAGTCTTTTTAGCAAAACAACGATTATAATAAGAAGCCCTCATACAACCTCCTATACCACTTGGACTATTCCATCCATGCCCCCTATCCTCTGTTCCGCTATCCTTCATTAAAAGCATATCAATAGCAGGAATTAACAAACTGTTCTTTGTAAGTGTATTTAAAGAGGGAACACTTCCTACTACTTTAAACTTCTTCAAATTACTGCTACCTCCTTAAAATCCTCTAATCTTGTTATCTGCCAAACTGCACCACCGTTGAATCTATACAAATATAAATACCCCACATCAATATAATTTAAAATATCAGCAGAAAGTTTAGAACTCTCCTTACAATCTAATACATCACTCTCATTATAGTAACCATAAAAATCATAAGCCCTATAAGCAATATAATCTTTATCTTTAACTCTTATTGCAAGTAAGGGTATTCTATTACATTTAAGTGCCTCATTCTCAATCTTACTTAAAATCTTCCCCTTTAAAATGTAATAACCTTTTTCAGTTGCTTTACACTCAATTAAATAATCACCTGTTACTACATCACCTTTTGCAAAATATAATGCGCCTGAAGCTATTACTGTTTTTCCACCTAAACTTTCTGCTATAAATGTTTCATGCTTATTACTTAACTTCTTCGGTTTCATCTTTCACATCCTCTGGTTTCCAAAAACAACAAAATGTTCTACCTTCCTCTGTTACCATGTCGAAGGGGGTAACAAAAGAATTTTGGCAGATGTCATTTTCGTCATAATATTTACAACTCTCACACCTTGAAATGAAATGGGCAGCTTTCATTAAGGCATCATATATCCTCTCATCATACCCTCTATGAAAATTCAACTTATAACCCCCAATCACATTTTATAATCTCATTAACCCTTCTGCCAAAATTTTCATATTGACCATCTGATAAAATAAAATCTAATTCTCCCTCATCTTGAATTAAATTTTTATAGTGGTTTTCTAAAAATTCAAAACCTATGTCTAAATTTTCAAACTCTATGCCTAAAGGGGCTAACCCTTCCATAATATTTAAGAAACCAAGAGGTGCAGAATAATATAAATGCGCTAAGTATTTACTTCTACTTCTATGCTTCCACTCATTTCTATTCTGCCTCATTCCTTCCCTAAAAGAAGAAGGGCGGGGAAATTTAAAAGCAAAATCCCCTAATAATATAACAATACGTGAACTACCTTTTAAACATTTCATAATCTTGAAACCATCTCAGCAAAAAGTTCTTCATTCTCTCTTAAAAGACGGACTAAATTATCTTGACCTTGTGCAAGCATTTGGGAATCCATGTAATACCATGCTCCCTTACGCTCTATAATACCTTTAAGAACAGCTAATACAACTAACTCTTTAGCAGTATCAATAGAACCTTTAGGAAGTAATCCATTATCAGTATATAAATCATATTCACCTGTTGTAAAGGCAGCACCTAATTTATTTTTCTGAATTTTCCATTTAATTACACGCCCTACAATTTTAGCATTAGTACCAGTGCCTTCTTTAATGTAATCGCCTGCCCTTAAACGGATTTCAAGAGAATTAGTATATTTCTGCGAATTGCCCCCAGGGCAATTATGCACTACTAACCCACTTCCTGTACCACCTGCAAGAAAATTATGATTTTTTTCAATTTTTAAATCATATAAATGTTTATTTCTAAACTTTCTTTTAGAAGCTATACCTGCTTCTAAAACTAAAACAGGTTCAGTAATAACTTCTTTATTAAAATTTAAGTCAAAATCTTCATACATCCCTCTAAATTCCAAGGGCAATTTATATTGCATACAAGGCGGAACATATTTATAAATACGTTTAAACAAATTCTTTGACCCATTAGCAGTAAAATTAAACTTGCCACATTTTTTATCTACACTACACTCTAAACCAATATCATTAAAGAATTGATTTACAGTATCTAATACATTATTATTTTTAAAACGCTTCATTGTAAGAAAAGCACGATTACGATTTATATCTAAACAACCATCATCCATATAATATACTGCTAAACCTAAATCTGAAAAATTATTTAATAAATAGTTTATATCACGATTTACAAGCTGTGGCTTTAAAGAAGCTAATTCAACTGTATAATTACTCCTGTAAACCTCACTATTTTTAAAAGAACACTTTTTAAAAGTAAAAGCATTTGACAATTTTGAAACTTTCCACTCTAAATACTCTTTATTAGATTTATCTTGAAAACTTAAATTAGCAGTATTGCCATTCAAAATTAAAGAACAATCTCCAACTAAAGTACCTGCTAAAAAATCTTTTAAAGTTCCATTTATAACTGTATCTTTTTTAGTAATTAAGTAATCACCTTTTTTAACTTCCTCAGCAAATTTCCAACCCTCAGTAGTTAAAACTTTATGGTCTAATGTAGTAGTAATACTAAATTTTCCATTTTTACTTCCTACACCATTAGTAGTAATAGTATAAAAACTATTATCTGCCTTTAACTTACCGTTATCCATCCAATCTACAATTTCAGATTGTTCAAATTTACCTGTTGCTTCATTCAACGCCCAAACTTTACCTTTAATTTTCTCCCTTACAACCTTTTCAATAGGAATAGTACGCCCATCTACAAATACTACATTTGTTTCACCATGTAAACAAACTGTAGGGTCACCATAACCACCAATTTTATCCCTAAATTGATTTATGGATAAGACAGTAGTAGGCAGTTTACCATTCCTCTCCAAAGTGTTATTAAAACTTTGAAATTTACCGTGATAAGTCTGTAATTTCAATGGTTTAATACCCATTTGAGCAGTATCAGAAATATCTGTTTCAATATACTTTGTAGGTAACATGGCAGCAATAGAATCTATCACAATAAATTCCACACCCGCTTTTTGCAATTCTACTGCAATATCTAATGCTTGTTCCATACCTTCAGGTTGACAAAATAGTAATTTATCATTATCAATACCATTCTGCGCTCCCCATTCCTCACTATAACTACCACTTTCAATTTGAATTAAAGCAGCTTGTAGAGGTATATCACCATCATCAGCTACTACCTCATATTCAAAATTGCCTTTAGTTATTTTCTTCTTATACATATTCTGTACAGCAGCAATGGCTTTATAAGCAAGTAAAGATTTACCACTACTCTCTTGCCCTGCAAGTGTAATATATCGCCCCGAAGGTAAGCCACCACCTAATGCGTCATTAAGTGATACACTACCTAAAGGAATTTTGAAATTCATTTCATCATTTATATCTGCGCCCTTACGGATGGCATTTATGCCAAAGCGTTTGTTTATATCTTTTATTAGTGTATTTATATCTGCCATAATTTCCTCCTTTATTTAGCTTCATAATAACTATGCCCACAGTCGGTTTCTGCTTCAAGTGGAATTGTTAAATGAATACCTCTCCTTGGCATACAATGACTCATTATATACTTCATTCTATCTTGACATAAATGAGCAAATTCTGTAGGACACATCATTACAACTTCATCGTGTACAGAACTTACTTGATATGCACCGATAGAATTAAGAACTGTATCATTATCCAAATCAATTTGTGCAAATGCTACCGCATCAGCAGCACTACCCTGCGAAAGCACATTCACTGCTACTCTTTCAAGATAAGAACGTACTCTCATATCCTCACTATTTATATCCCAAAGATGTCTTTTATGTCCACCCAAAGTTTTTACATAGCCATTTTCCCTTGCAAACTTTACTGCTGCCTTATCATAAGCGTGTAAACCGCTGAAACCCTCAAAATATTTATCAATATATCCCTGTGCTTCCTCTTTACTAATCTCAAGGTTTTTAGATACTGCTATACTCGTGCCCCCATAATCTACCAATCTGTATTCTCATATTACTATGAGTGTCAGACTATGCCTTTAAGAATATACAAAGATAGGAAATTTAATGTATATTCCACGCTCTCCATTAAATGTACTCGCAAGATTTATACTTAAAGTATATCGGCACATTATAAGTCTTTACACCGTCTTATTAAGAATTTCGGCACGGCGTTGACCCTTACAGGCTTTCACCGTTTTGAGAAGAGTTTTACTTCACCATAAATGTTTAGCGAAGCCTATCTTTTTAGCTATCTGCCTCTTTTCAGGGGCAATCTTTTTAACATCATTGGGGTTTACATCTTTAAGTTCAGGAAAAACCAAAGTAGCTACTGTTCCATGAGGGTCAAGGTTTTCTACCATCATTTTAATAAGCATTTTATCTTGAGATAAATGTGCAGTTAAAAATTTTTCCAAGGCATGATAATCGGCTGCTACTACTGAATAACCTTCATCTGCTATAAAAAGTTTTCTTATTTCAAATCTATCCCAAAAATCAAAATAAGTTCTATCTTCACCCTCTTTAGGCTCTTCTAACGGATGAGGAAGTTGTTGAAGATTTACATTTTGACAAGTCAACCTAAAACTATCAGTACCGCAAAGCCCAAAACTACAATGCACTTTACCATCCTCATAAATATGCTCCCAAAGCCCATCCATAAAAGCACTTTTTAATTTTACTAACTTCTTATAATCAGTAAGACAGTCTATAAATTTATGCGCTTCCTCTGATACTTTTTGGCATTTTAATTTCTTTAATTCATCTTTACCTACCTTTGGCGTTTTTAATTCCTCATAGGCATATTGCCCTCCTGCTGTCCACTCTACCACTTTAAAGCCAAAATTTTTACTTACAAAATCCTTATTATAACTTTCCTTAAAGATTACATTTGCCCTTTCAGACATTAACTGTTTCTTATAGCTTAATTTATCTTTTGTCGCCAAATTCTTTGCTACTTCATCATACGCTTTCTGCGCACTCTCATTAAGCTGTACAGCTTTCTTTTTAAAACCAAATAATAACTCATAAAGATTTTGTGAACTTGAAGGATTAAATTCTACCCCTGCTAAACTATACAGCTTATACTCGAGATTTTTAATCTCTATCTCTGCTTCTTTAGACATTTTCTCCAAAAGTTGTGTATCAATTTTAAAACCTTTTCGCTCCATTTTCCACAACACTTTAAGATAAGGAATACGCACTTTATAATAGTAATCCGTCATTCCTTCATTCTTTAAGCCCTCAATAAGCTGCGGAAACATCTGTTTCATAAACCATACGTCCTCGGCAGAGTATTGTCCACCAATAGGAATCTGTACTTGCATAAAAGCGGCATTAGCATTGGCTTTTATACCTACTGATAATTTCTCATCATTTGTAACAGTCTTAATAACATCACTATAATGTGACTTTTCTACGCCATAAATCATTTTAGTTACTGCTTCCAAATTCTTTTCCACAGTTTCATCTATAGTATGAACCATTACCATTGTATCTTCAATAATATTTTTATTAAAAACTTTTACTATATCTATACCCTCATTAGCAATGGCGTGTAAGTCAAAATCTATATTATGGGCAATATATGTTTTGCCCCCATTTTCCATTATTAATCTCAATCTCTGTGCAAAATTATAAGCATCTACATTGTAATATTCCCCTTCAAACTTTGATTTATCAAAATCGGGAAAATATTTAGGATTAAAAAATTTTGGAGGAACAAGTCTAAAACGATTATTCTCTTTATATAATCCTTCAAAATCATGCCTTACAGGAACATAAAATACATCTTTAGATACTTCATCTTCAAAAGCAAACGTATAACCTACTACATAATCTTTCCCTGTCCACCTAACTTGAACGCCTGAAGTTTCACAGTCTATATACGCCATTTTTGCCCTTTCAAATAAAGCAAAAAAGGAGTCTAAAGAATGTTCCTGCACAATACTTAAATTAAAATATTTTTGGTGAAACATCTTTACTCTCCTTTACTACTTTCCTATACCTCTCTGTCATACTTGGCACAATGCGTGTTACTTTAGCATATTCCATTTGTCCTGTAAGCACGTTATGATATTTTTTGGGCTTTGATTCTGCAATATGGTAATCCATAATAGGATATAACCTAAAACGCTTATATCCGTCTTTAGTCAAATCCTCAATAGCGAGTAATACATTGTCTACCATCTTTCTTGCCTCATTAAGTGATACATTCTGCATTGTCCCAATTTTCCTTGCAATAATCTCTCTATTTGCTAACATAACATACTCCTAAATAAACTAAAGCCCCATTCGCAGGGGCTTTAGTATTATACCTTAAAGTCTTTTAAGTCCAGTAGCTTGCTGTACTTCTTTAGGCTCTTCTACTTCAGTTTCACCATAAGGTACAAACAAACTCTGTAATACACCCATAAAACCTTCAGTCTTTGCAATCTCCTTATACTTTTCAGGCAGAGATTCAATAATCTTTTCTTTGGCTTCCTCCGTTAAAGGTGCTTTAGACCAGTACAATGGGTCTTTACCTGCGGGGCAGTCATCTACTCTATCAAAGTTATAAGGGTTCTTCTTACCATTCTTACTTACATAGTATGCTCTATCAAGTAAACCATACTTTTCTTTATTACGCTGAATAGCTGCAACATCAGAAGTACCTCTCACCATTACTCTTACTTGGTCAGTATACTCAATAACTTTACCAGTAGGTGCGCCATTTACTACCTCATCTTTTGTAGTTACAGTACCATCAAGTACAAGAAAGGCAGATTTAATGGAGCGTTTATTAAGTTTACTTGCGTCAAAACTGTCAGGCTGCTGACAGCCTTTGCAATCAGGCTCACCAGTGCATACGAATACACGAGGTACAGTACCTACCTTAATGGTATGAGCATAAAAGGAAAGTGGCTCATCAGTTAAGAAACGCATAAGTTTCTCTTCCCCATCTTTTACATAAAAATCATAAATACCAGTTTTACCTGAATTTGCTTTTGCTTCTTCACTCATTTTATTAACTGCATCAAAACCTTTTTGAAAAAAACTTTTCACTTTACATTCTCCTATTCATATAAACTATAATTTCTCTTTGGATAAATTTCCAAACTACTAAACATTACTTTTAATTCATTTTCATTACAATCTTGTACATCTTTTTTACCATCAGGAAATCTACAACGCATAAAAGTAAAATCATTCTTTAAATACTTATAAATTCTTTTACAACCATCTTCTCCTGCCTTATCATTATCTAAAGCTAAAATAATTTTATCCGCTTTAAACATTTTAAGTTTTTCAATTTGTGTCTTACTAATTTGAGCAGATATAATGGAAAGAGTATTAGTATAACCAAATCTATATAACCAAATTGCATCTAATAAACCCTCCACTAAAATAATCTCACCTTTAGGTTCAAACAAGTTCATGGGATAGAAATAATCTTTAGCATTAAAATGATTATAAATCTTATATTTAGGTTCATTACCATAAATAGAATTATAACCTTTATCTTTTTCAGATAATACTGCCCTACTACTAAACCCTAAAAGATTACCACTATAATCAAAAAAGGGAATTGTAATACGTTTTAATTCACCATCCCAACCTAATTTAAACTTAACAAAATCTTCCTCACTAAAACCTCTCTTTAATAAATAAGGATGTACAATTTCTCCACTTTTAAAAGGCGCAAGCGCACTCATAGACAATACATTTTCTTTAATTTCTTCGGATTCTCCGTATAAATTTCTATGTCTACTTACAGCCATTCTAAAATCTTTATTAAAGTAACTGTTAAGAAATTCATAAGCGTCCATAATTGAAATATCTTTTACAAACGCTACTAAAGACACTAAATTGAATTTTGCACCACAAGCAAAACAACCACCTACCTCTTTCTCTGCATGAATACCACAAGAGGGATTACGTTCACCATGATAAATAAGGACAGCAAAACATAATATTTTCGCCCCTAACTGTTACTTTTTCAAGCCCCAGTTCATTGCAAAAATTCTTCATTTCATCTACTGTCACATAACCACCCCCTGTTTTATTCTAAAAAATACTTTTACGCCATCAATTACAGAACATCCTCTGTTACTACTAATAGTATGCCCTCTTATCATAGCGTGTACTATTGACTTATCTTTATTAGGAAATAAGGTACGAGAAGCAGCCTTACTGCTCTTAAAAGTAGCTAATACCTCATTACTTTCCACAGAAACCATCTCAACTGGTTTTTCAAATAACCTATGTAACTTTTTAGCGGATATTCTTGCTTTCTCACGAACATTCTCTCTTAAACCGATATTCCACGAATGTAATAAATTATCTTTGTTTTCTATCCACTCTAAATTTTCAACATGGTTATTTAATTTATTACCGTCTTTATGATTTACCTGTGGTAAATTATCAGTGTTAGGTATAAATGCTTCTGCTACTAAACGATGTACCCTTTTAGGATAACACTTACCATCTTTAGCTAATGCTACCTGTAAATAACCCTTTGTAGTTGTGTTTGCCATCAAACACCTCTCTTTATTATACTTATGAGATATTACTACCCCTTCATCTGTAACAGTATAATCAGGAAAATCTTTTACAATAGCTTCTATAAGCATTTCACCTCCATTACTTCATATATTATATCATAAAATTACCAATTTGTCAAGATAATTTTTTCAAAGTTTGTGGTTTATCTACCTTAAATGTTCGCTCTTTCTTATCATCAAAATTTGCATAGACTACATCATAATTCATTTCCCTAAAATCAAATTGCATTGTAAATTTTGGTGTCCATTCACCATCACGAATTTTAAGAGTTTGAATTTCAACCTCTTTAGCTGCCCTCTGTACTTCATCCTGTAACATTGCCCACATCCCATCACAATACTGTTTAAGACTTGTAGCATAAGCAATATTACCCTTATCAGTAAGCTGTGTAGTAGTAATAATAGGTATTTTCCTGTTTAAAGCAATAATTTTAAATGCCTTAAATACTGATAGCACTGCTTTCCAATCTTCAGGGTCTTTACCCTCGCTCATAAGATAACCACCATCTATTAAAACTATATCAGGTTTATAGGCATCTATTTTAGCTGCGCACTCTGCTACACCATTTATAATAAGTTCAATGCTTAATTTAGAAGCATACTTTGGCGCAATATTCTCAAGATAATCTTTATAAATACTTTCTTCATCATTAGTTAAAGCACCATCTTTTAAGCGGCTATAGCTTACACCACTCATTATAGCATCCACCCTTTTTAATATTTGATGTGGACTCATTTCCTTTGTAAGAAAAAGTGTCTTATAACCTGCTTTAATTAAATTAGAAGCTATAATACATAACAAAAAAGTTTTACCCACACCTGACTTGGCAAGGAATGATATTAAATCTACCTCTTTTATGCCACCAGTTTGTTTATCAAGAGGGTAAATCCCAAGGGGTATACCTGTCATACCTCCTGTAGCTTTATTTACTAAATACTCTTGAAAACGCTTCTCTGTATTTGCTCCCAAATCAACTTTTTCAGTAAAGGTAAAATCACTATTTACTTCTGAAATTAAACTCTCCAAAAGGGTATAACATTTATCTACATCTCTATCATTTATAAGATTATCTATCTTTTCTAAAGTAGTTACTAACTTATTATGCCTAATCTTACGGCGCAGTTCATCACAATAATAACCTACTGTTTCAGGACTTTCAATGTTAAGATTGACTTCAGGAAAATGCTTTTTAAAAGTTTCCTTATCAGGCAGTTCACCATACTTAACTTTAAAATCAGATAACCACTTAAAAGCCCTTTTATTTGCACCTGAAAAATAGTCAGCAGTTATATCTTTGTTAAGTACAGTTTCCCATTCTTTTGTTTCAATAAGTTTTCTTAAAAAAGAATTTTCTACTGACATTAATACATCTCCTTAAATTCCTCTAAACTGATAGCATTTTCCACAAACTCCGTGGTATGTGTTTCATCTATATAATACTTGTACAAATATATGCAATTACTGTATAATTCATTAAGAGAAATCTTTTCAATTTGATTAAAAAATAAATATTTACCAAACAACTCATCCTCATATACACTTATATCCTCTTTTGTTGATATAATATGTATGTTAAATTTATCAAAAAGTTTTAAAGTTAAATCCCTATATTCAGGATTAAACTTATATTTAAAACTATCCCCAAATATGCCCCTTAATCTTTGCATTGTAGTAGGTTTTCTATTAAAAATTGTTTCAAAATTTATAGCAATTATTGGAGCAGTTTTATTACTAATATCACCGTTTTTCACGATACTTCTCATCCAATTCTGCTACCAATAAATCACCATTTAAAACAGCCAGTGTATGATAATCACATAACGGTACTGCATTTTCTCCTGCTTTACTACGAATCGTATAATTATCCTTACCTTCTAACAAACAAGCAAAACATTTTTCTTTTACCATTTTAATCCTCCTATTTCAAATACTGTAATGCGGATTTACTTCTTAAAGTTGTTTTCCGCACATCTTCACCTGTAATATCAATCTTGATATACTCACTTAACATAGAAAATACTGTATTTCCATACCTTGTCTTGATAGTATTCAAATCTAAATTTGTACAAATTATTGTAGGTAAACCTTTTGAGAATCTTTGTTTTAAAAGTTCCTCTAATAATGATTTTTCAGAGGAACTTTTAAGATTGACTTCTGCTCCTAATTCATCTAATACTAAAAAATCGACATTATAATAAACATCTACATCCTCATTGTTAAAAGTCTTTGAAATTAAATCCTTAAAAGTCAGAAGCCTTGCAGTATAATAACATGAATAAACATATTGTAAGATAATAGAAGAAGCATAAGTTTTCCCAACACCATTACTACCACTTAAAAGAATACAAATGTTATCTCTATACATTTCATCACAATGACTTGTATAACCAGTCAATACCTTTTTGAGTCCCTCATTTGTAAACCTAAAATCTTTCCATGTCAAACCTTGATAAGTAACAGGAATACCCATTAAAGTAAGTGCTTCACTACTAATAACATCTCTTGTTCCTCGTTTAAAATTCAATAGTAACACCTTCCTTAACTGCTTCCCTACCTCTTACAAGGGTTTCTTTATAATTATTATACCACCTAATTGCCTTATTGTAAATACCATTTAACCATTTATTAGATAAAAGAAAAAGCCCATAAGATGTGTAATTTAATACACCCTCTTTAGTATAAATTCTCTCATCACTATCCCAAAGATAATCCATCATTATTTTAATCTCACTACTCTTAAAATTCTTCATAAGACTCTTAATAATTGCTCGGTCACTGTATTTAACAGGAACATAAATAATATCTTTTTCTTTTGCTTTAGTTTTCCAGTATTTCATAAAATCATCAGCGGTATAGTTTTCTACATCTAAAGCAGATTTTAAAACACCCTCTGCTTTAGATGTAACTACTGCTTTACCAAATAAAACTTTGCTCATTGCTTTATTATAAAACATCAGCCTTGCAGCCCCTTAAATTCTTCCTCTAATACATTATCAATTTGAATAGAAAGTCTTTGAACTTCTTTTTCCCAATCCTTCTCATCTACAATAGTTTCAAAACCACATTCAACTCTTGCACTTTCATAATTACCCATATTTACTGTTTGACTTTTTACTAATCTAATTAATCTCTCACCTTTATTCATCTAATAACTCCCTTTCTAATGCTTCTTTGATTGCTAATTGTAATCTGCTCTTTAATACATCATTCCAAGAACTTTTCTTATCTGCTCCACATTCAATAAATGTGAGTACAATAGCTTCAATCATTGCTCTTGTATAATAAGATTTTCTATTAATAATAATAGGACTTTCAGGTAAAATACCATTTTTACGCCATAAATTAATAGTTTGATAAGTTCGTGGAATACCATAAGCAGAAAAGGCTTCTACTAATTTAGCTGTAGTATAAACCCTTAATTCTTTTCCATTAACCTTAATGATTCTGCCAATAGTTGCCCAATCTTTAAAATGCTGTGCGCAAAACTCCTTATTCGATTTCTTCTTCCTGCGTTTCCGCTTTTTCGACTGCATAAAGTGCATAACTCTCCTTTCGCTTAAACATTTTACTCAAATCTTCTTTATTTATTGTACCATCTTTTATGTAATTTGTCAAGACATTTAAATCATATTGCGGTACAAAAGTTACTACCTTGCCATAAATGTGCAAGCGTTTAAGGATAGGGTCAGCCATAATTGGGTCAATTTCTTTAGTAATTCTTAAAACATTTTTAAAGTTACCATTAGAAGTTTCAATCCAATAGTTACCGCTACCATCCCTATTTACAAACTTGTCCTTTAATAACTCTTTAATCTCTTTGCGTCTTTTCTCTGCCATTGAAATAGTTTTTGTATACATTACATATTCATCGTACAAAGTATCTAAATCAATTTTCTTTTCTTCCCCCACTACAACCACATCTATTTTTTTCACTATTCTACCTCCATATTAAATATACCCATGTTTTTATAAAAAATATCTCTCTTATAACCATGATAACAAATACCTGATACAAAAGGATGACGATAATCATAAAAGATTATTTTTTCTTTTCCTTCCTTTGTACGCCTCAATCTGCCTATTATTTGAATTAAATCTTTTTCGTTAGCTACACTTGATACTAAAAATCCTACTTCCCATGACTTAACATTAGTACCTTCAGTAGCTATTGCAACAGTAGCTAATGTTACTAATACTTCTTTACTCTCTGCCTTTTTCAAAACCTCTTCTTTAGAGTCGCCCATATTACCATAAAATTTTTGAATTTTGGGGCAGGAAGGTAAGAGCATTTCATATAGATTATCTAACTGCTCAATAGTCTTACAAAATACTATACAGGATTTTCCCTCATTATAGTTCCTTTTAATATCAGCACATATCATCCTATTAAAATTATCATCATTAGCAATTTTAGCGTATGCTTCATGTAACCTTAAAGGATAGGCTTTTATCTTGCCTAATGCTTCAAATTCACTACACATATCACGCCATTCAGGAGTCCCCTCCACATATTGATTACCCTTATACACAAAACTATGTATATCTTTCAGAGTTTTAGCATCATAATAAGATTTCTTATGATACCATTTCACATTACTCTTTCTTACCCTTATGAGTATGTTTTCAGGGGCTATTATAGCGTCAGATTTTAGTTTTGAGCCGTCAAAAACTGTCCCCCCACAAATTATATCTACCACATCAACAAGCCCGTCATTTCGCATTTTTGTAGCTGTAAGCCCTAACCTGAACATTGCAGGAAAATTAAATAATACTTTATAACTTGCTGCGCCAACATGATGTACCTCATCACAAATAATGAAACCAATATGCTCATAAAGCTGTTTAAGTTTAACTTCACCCAAACGTGAAAGAGTTTGAATTGTAGTAAGTGTAAAGTGCTTACCAAGTTTAAATACTTTTCCTTTTACAAGTCCTACATCAGCTTCTCCATTATATGCAAGTTCAATATCCTTTTTCCACCCCTCAATTAAATCATCTTTATTAACAACTATAAGAGTGCTTTCAGACATTCGCCCTGCAAGATAAATGCCACAAAGACTTTTTCCGCTACCAGTTGGTAATACAAGAGTTCCGTATGGATAATTACTATTTAACCACGCTTCAGTAGCCTGCTTTTGTATATCCCTTAAATCTAAAACAAATTTAGGAAATCCCACAGTATTTACTACCCTTGAATCATTTACCACCTCAAAATCATCTATTTTAAGAACATAACCCATAGGCACTTCAATAAATGCTTTATTTTCCTTATAGTAATGCAAATATGGAGGTACTTTTGTTTTAGCATATTTACTATATTTTAGTACACTTTCATAGGCAGGATTTTTAAAAGTTAAATCTTTTCTTATCTGCATTTTTTGTTCTTCTGTTAAACAAAATATTCTTTTACAATTACTGTATGCTACTTTTATCAATACCAAAAAACTCCTTCCTTACTTTAAAAATCAAATCCCAAAGTTTATCACTATCTTTATGCGGTAACATAATTGCCCTTAAAGAAAAATAAACATCACCCTTATCAGAAAAACTTACAAGTAATCCATCACTATCTTTAATACAAAGCCTTAAATTGTTATTTTCCTCTATAACCAACTTTATCACCTCTGTACATATATTACCATACTTTCTGCATTTTGTCAAGTCTTATAAATAAAAAAAGTAACAAGAGATAACTCTTGTTACTGTAAATAATCTGTTACACCTCTTGCAATGGCTCTTGCAATATCATCTTTTTTATTTACTAAAATATTTGCATCGTCCATATTATCAATGAAGGCAATTTCTACTAAAACGGCAGGCATTGAAGTAGAATTTAATACCACTAATCCTGTCCGTTCTTTCAAACCTCTATCTACTGTGCCAATAGTGCTTACAAGCTGATTTTGTATACATTGCCCTAATTTTGCACCTGCACCGTATAGACTATAAACACAGGTTTCAGTACCTTTAGCTTCTGTATTAAAAGCATTACAATGTAAACTAATAAATAAATCAGCATAACTATTAGCAGATTCTACAACACATTCCCCTATACCATCATAATTAAGGTTATCAGACTGCAAGAGTTTTACCTCAAAACCTGCATTTTCAAGATAACCTTTTAACAAATTACCTATCTCAAGAACTGTATCAGCTTCAGTAATACCTAAAATATGATTTACTGCACCCGAATCGATACCAGGGCAATGCCCAGGATTTATAAAAATCCTCATTTCTTATCCTCACCTTCCTCTAAAGCATCAGGAGTGCCATTGTTATTAGTATCTACAAGCATACCTAAAATAAAAGTTACGAAACCTACCATAGAACCGTCAATTAATATCCTCAAGTATGCTAAAAGTTCTGATAACATCACTTTGTCTAATACAAATAGATATATCCAACAACCTAAATATAATAATAAAACAATGGCAACTATTAATATATACCCTATGAGTACATATTTCACAGGTTTAGGCATATTCTCTAAACCTACCCTTAACTTATTAAGAAGTTCAGGTATTTTAGATTTAATAGTATTTAATAAATTATTCACTTTCTCACCTACTTTAAAATACCTAATAAAATCGAACTTATTAAAGATATAATAAAAGCAATTATAGAAGCCATCCTATATATATTTTCCATTTTATCATCTAATAATTTAGAAAAATCTACTTGCCTATCCCTATTTAACTTCTTTTCCGTTTCAAGCCCTCTATCAACACTCTTTAAAGAAACTTCAAGCACGGCAATATCCTTGCTGTGCTTTTCAAGTTCTTTTGCTTTCTCTTTTAAATCTTCAGCAAGTGCTTTCTGTGCTTGATTTACCTCTGCCAATTTAGAAGTGGCATCTAAAAGAAGTTCTAAAATTTCTTTCTCCATAAAATCACCACTTTAATTATGGTAAGAAAATTATGCTACTTTAACAACAGTCATGGAAGCATTAGTAAGTGTTACAGCAGCATCTACCTGTACTTGTAAACTTGCGCCCATATTAGGATTACAAGCACATGGTTTAGCAACCCTAATTAAAGTTGTAAAACTTAAATTATCAGTAGAACCTTCTGCACCTGTTACAGACGCTTCTGCACCATTTACATCTACACCATTATTTACTAATTTAATAGAATATAAACCTGCAACAGTAGGTACTGCATCTACATTTACCTCTACTAAATAAATACCTTCTCCACACAAATTAATAGTTGTACTACCTGCAACGTGTTTAATATGACAACCACTGCATACATTGTTTGTGCTAAAATCAATAAAAGCATTAGCCACTAATGCTTCTGACGCTGTATTCACAGTATTAAGAGTAGAAGGACACACTAATAATCACTCCTTATTTTAAAAATAAAGGGCAGAATTTATCTCCCCTAAACCTCACTTCCAAAAGGTTTTCCCCTCAATTTATCATATCTTTCTTGTCTGATACAACCACAACTTTGTGTATGTCCACTTGTCAATTTTGTTGTTTCAACATAAGTAATGTTTCCACAATCACATTGGCATTTATAAATAGATTGTCTACTATTGCTGACACTATAAAACTCAACTACTGTTAAGCGTCCAAAGCGTTTACCAATCATACTATCTTTATCCCTCTCCCTTTTAGGAGTAGTCAAAGCCTTCTCAATATCCCAACCCCTATTTAACCTTGCAGTTACCATAGAACGTGGAATATTAAATTTGTCACACCATTGTTGCAAGTTCAAAGTAGTACCATCTATTGTATAAAATTTTGAACTACGCCTGTTCTGATTATTTTCTTGATGAGTTATCCACCTGCAATTTTCGGGGGAATAAGCACCATCATTGTCTATTCTGTCAATAGCTAATCCAAAATCGCAACCATTTTCTAAACACCATTGAATAAAATTATCTCTGTTGTTTATAACCATACATCAGCCATATAAATACCACGACCGCCGTAATCTTTATAGGCTTTGCATTTTGGATTATAACAACGGTCTTTTATGTGGTTATATGTCTTTAATATTTTAGCCCTAATATTATTATACACTATATCACCTCTAAAACATTATACCACATTTCCCCCAAATTGTCAAGTATTAGCAACCGCAGCCACAACCACCATAGCCATAACCACAATAATTACTTACAGATTGATAAGGACTTGCGGTTATGTAAGCGGGCTGTGGGAAAGGTCTTAAAGTACCGACAATATTTGCAGTTTGAGAAAGCTGACTTAACTGGAAGTTAGCAGACTGCAAATCACGGTCTTTATCAGCTAATTTACGCAGTATAGACTGTGTATCAAAACCCTGTTGCATTTCTACTTGAGTAAGACCTGCACATTTCTGCCATAACCATTGCCCCATCCACCCGTTAAGGCAAATAAAACAATAATCCACATAAACCAACTGCCACCATTACAATAACCATCACCGTAACCATAACCACGGTTTACATCCATTACTGGAACAATAGGAGCGTTTTCCATTATAAAAACAACTCACTTTCTTTATTATATTCCCCGCATAACCTGCATAATGGCATTGAAATCAATACCTCTTTGTTGGCACAAATTTTGTACCATTCCTTGTAACTGCTGCTCATTCATTCCCCTATACTGATTCATAATTCCTTGTACTTCGGGATTATTACCAAACATTCTCATAAACATTTGTTCAGGATTAGGATTGTTTCTTACTTGAGCCGCCATTTGCAGAACCTGCATTAGTGATTGGTCTAACATTGCCCATCTCTCCTTTCAGCTTTTCAACATCAGATACGAGTTTTCTCAAAGTATCATCATACTTCTTAAAATACTCTTCGGGTTGAACATTTGTAGGCTGATACAATTTATAGGTTAAGAAATCTGATGTACCATTTGCTAAATTATACTGTTTAGTATAAATCTCTCCTTGAGATACATTGACAAATACATACATACTACCATCTAAATCTACTATTGCTGCCTTTGCCTCTTCAAGAGATGTTACAGGCAATGCCTTTAAGTACACTCTTGCAGATTGATTATTAGGAACATAATTAGACAAACTGTTTAGACCAGGACTTGTTTGTCTATTCATATTCCAATTATTATAATTAACGCCATTATTAGGCGCAGGGTAACTAAAACCATTTCCATAATTATTATTATATAGCATAATTTCTTACCCCCATAATACTATTATACCACACTTTGGCAAAATTGCCACACTCATTTTTAATACTATTTTAACATCTTATCAATAAGAATTTGTATCTCTTTAGGATATAATTCATAGTCATCATTCATAAGGCGTTTCATTTCAAGCCTTGAAGTGCTTAATAAATTACTTGCCGATTCATAGGTAAGAACCATCTTTTCTGATATATCCCAAAGACTATCCTGATTTACATATTTTAACATTAGTATTTCTTCATTTCTTCTATGTAAACCAAGAGCAGGTATTAATGTTTTTAATGTATTTACATTAGCCAACTTTAACTTTCTACTAAACTCCTTCTTACCCAATCTTATGCCCCCAATTTTTCCACAATCTCATCTTTTGTAAAACCAAGGTTTTTATAAAGACTCTGTGGATTTTCTACATATTCGTATTTTAAAATGGTAGTCTTACCATTTTCTTCCATTGTTTCATATTTAACTGTATCTGTATTCTTGCCTGCTTTTTCTACCTCACCTGAATAAATCCAAATATAATCATCAAATAATAAATTACCCCATAAAGGCTTCCAAACTTCTTCGTTGAAATTTTCTGCCATATAATAGTAATCCTCTTTAGAACTTAATACTTTTGGTATACCTCTCATTAATAACTCAATCCTTTCTTTAACAGAATCTAATTTTATACTTTTACGAAAATTATAAGTATTTGCCCGCTTCATCCAACCTTCTGTACTGGCTACCATACCTTTTGCATAGTCCAAATCTAAATCAGCAATCTTTAATAGACTATCCAATTTTCTAAATCTGCGTTTTATCCTTTTTGCTGTACTCTTTCTCAATAAAACACAGTTGTTAGGAAATGTCCTATAACCAAGAAAGTCTACTCCTTGTGTTACAGGAAATACATTACTCTTACTTAATAACAGATTTAACCTATTATAAGCAAATACCTTCGCTTTTTCAGCTACCCTATGTAATTCTTTCTTATCATTACCAAAAATTATAAAATCATCACAATACCTTATGTATGCACTACACTTTAAATCATACTTTATATAAGTATCTAATTCATTCATGTATAGATTACCAAACCACTGTGAAAGATAATTTCCAATAGGTACGCCCGCTTCTCTATGACCAAACTCATCTACATATCTTTCAAGTTTTCCACGCATTATATCAGCATCTTTACGCCCCTCAAAATTCTTTAAATAACCTATATTAGCTTCTCTTGTCGCAAGGCTATCTATTATTATATCAAGAATACTTAATAAATCTTTATCCTTAATCTTTTTACGCAATATTATTTTCAATATTTACATAAAATTGTGAAATATCAAGTTTAGCACAATATTTATACTTTCTTACATATTCAGAGCATTTTATCATTCCCTTATGCTGCCCCTTACCTTTACGGCAAGCATAACTATCATGTATAAATAAACTATCCCAAATAGGCTCTAACACATTCATTATAGCATGATGTACTATTCTATCAGGGTAGTATGGAAGCACATAAATTAGACGCAATTTAGGCTCATACATTGAATAAATCCTATAAACGGAGTTCTTATAATTTCCATCTATTAAATCTTTCTGTAATGATAATAGATTAGCTTCTAAATTTTCTCTTACTTTAATAACCTCTGATAAATTTCCTTTACCCTTTCCTGCTTTTAATTCAGCAATTTTAAGATTTTCAATATCAATAATTCTATTCCAAAGATTTCCATATCTTCGTATTTGAAAAACACCCTCTCTATTAAAAAGTTTAACAAATTGGCACTCTTTATAAAGAGTGCCAAAATGCTATTTAGGTATTTAGGTAAACTGATTTTCGCCTTAACTACTAACCCCTTTACCATCCTGTAATGTGTTTCTGCTTTCGCAGAGGATAGAGATTCAGCCGAAGGATTAGCTTTATACCTATTGTATGATACCTCCGTATCACTACAGCTACGCTCGCCGTAGTGAGAGTTCACATTCGCTGAAGCATTATTGACATTAACTGAACGAGAACCGCAACCCGAATCGTCCCCCAGCCACCGCCGAGAAGCGCCTTTATAACCTCTACCCTTTAGTTGCAACTATTTATATATAAATTGGAGGTACGAGATGGTTGTCTACATTACCTCTCCAAGTTTATATCAATTTAAACACCACATTAACTTGAATTAATGGGCTACGCCAACTCAATTCCCAAGTTTATGGAGCGGCTCACCACAGCCACGCCCGCCGTAGTCAGAGCGCACACCCGCCGAAGCCTTAGAGACATCAATCGAACGAGAACCGCAACCCGAATCGTCCCGCCAGTAACCGCCGAGAAGCGCCCTGTACAAATCACCATAGCTTTCACCATAAGACTGGTCATCTACATCACTATCATATACAGTACCGCTCCAACCACTTGAACCATTTGCACCAATATCACTTGCCCATTGCCATAAGAAACCGCAAGCATCTTCAAGCCCATAATTACTTATCATTCTTCTGCCCGCTGTATCAACGTGTCCGCCAGTTGTATTGGCATCTGTACTACCTTTTATACTAGTACCCTCATTACTTCCTTTTGCCGCCAACTGAAACTCATATCTCCAAGGCAATCTTTTCTTTATATCAGCAAGTCTTTCTACAAACTGTTCACCGTGAAATTTCTTTGTAGAAGCACCATCTGCTGTTGTTCCACCATTTACACTCACAAGTTTACTTCCATCCCACGAATTTAAGTAAATATCCATCCATATATCTACTTCAGGGATATAAACCATTCCTTCAGGTGAACATTTTGGGCGATGAATTAAATCCCATACTGATTGTGGTAATATATCACCTGCTACATAACCACTTAATGTATGACCGTTTATCGTACCCACGTTTGCACATAAACAATGGAAACCACCTATTTTTCTACTATTATCTGCATTATAACCATTAGGTACAGTAGAATTTAAAGATAACACAAAATCTAATCCATTATTTTCTACTGCATACACATAAACATCTTTACCGTTTCTACTTGCTAAATTCAATGTCAATACTTTATCGGTATCAGTAGAATACACATTATCATTTATCCTTAAAACCATCCCCGCAGGTATTGTTACAGTAGTCTTATTTGTAGTCATTAAACTTTTTCTATTAAAATAAGTATCAATATACTTTGCCAAAATTTCTTCGCTAAAATTCTCACCATCTATTAAAGAGTTTAAATATGCTCTAATTGTTTCTACCCTTAAATTATTTAATTTATCCATTATCTCACTCCTTAAACTTTCAATTTATAGTAATACTTACCACTTATAGGCTCTTCCAAAACAATATTATTGCCGCTTGTATCATATAAAACAGAATTATTATTACTATCTACTACTGCAAGTGGTAATCTTTCTGCCATTACTGCTAAAGTATATACATCACCATTCTTTGTAAAATCATCGGCAGAAAAAGACTGTGACTCTGCTGTACTTCCACTACCGCTATTTGCTACATTTATAAGTTCCCAAGTTACAGAACCATCTACAATTAAACTACCCATTTTATTTCCTCCTTATATAATTAAGAATAAATACCATACCCCTAAAACTGCACCTAATATTATAAAATACTTTATGTATGTTAGAATATAAAGCGCAATTAAGTCATACATGGTCATTACATGAGCAGAGGTACGATTACTAATACAATAACTAAATACTATGCAAATTATTACTGCTAATACAAACCATACGGCTAATGCTATCTCTAAAACCCCAATCATTCTTCTACCTCTTTCCATCCTTGCGGATATGCTTCAGGACTCCATACATTATTATCTATTACACTTTCATAAATTTTTCCATTGAATTTTACTTTGTCGCCTTTCATATAGGGATTAGTTGAAGATGGTTGTTCCCAATCTAATATTTCTCCCTCACTTGTCAGCACTTTTGCAAATAAAGAGGGTGCAGAAGTTGGTGTCCATCCTTCTTGAGATGTATGGTTTTGTAATACTTTATAAAGTATGCTGTTATAAGTAACACGCATATCCTTTTTGTATTCCACACCGTTACTGCTCCAAGCAGGGTAAACTTCGGGTATAAGCAAAGCAACATCATCACTTAATACTGCAATATTAGATTGATATTCTGTTTGCTGTGCTGAAATATCACTACCTGCAAGTTGCGCCATCATTGCTGTTATGGCAAGATTATTTAATTTTGATTTTGCTTCATTCGCCTGTGCTTGATTTTTTTCTTCCTGTGTTTGTTCGGGCGGCGTTAGCGTTGCACCTTCGGGTAGTACACCTAATTCTTTCATTTCACGGGCAGGTGCGCCGAATTTATCTTCGGGCAACCAATATTCAACGCCGCGATTATCTTTGACTTGCTCCCACGCTTCGCCATTCCATACATTTACATAACCGTCTTGCGGTTCTGTCGGTGCTGTAAATGTAGCATTGGCAGGTAGTAAATAAACATTTTCGCCCTGTAATTCCGTTTCTAACGGGTCTAATAACGCTTCTTCCGTTCCGATAAATTCTTTGGTTTTTTCATCATATTTATATACATTCATAATTTTTCACCGCCTTAATATTTGATAATTGCCCTTACAGTTAAAGATTTCGGCTGTACTGTACTGCTTGCGCCGTAAATGCTGGAAGAAAGGCTTGCGTTAAAATTAGGGTAAACCACGCCATTACCCGTTCCTATGGTCACGAATGAACAAAAAGAACGTGACTGCGTTGTACCGCTAAACGCGCCTGAAAGATTTTTGAACATAACTGACCACGAATCGCCGCCAGCATTATCCTCCGCTTTAAAGGAACCAGTAATATTAGGCAAGCCTGCGTTTTTCTTTGTACCTCTTGTACTATGAAATTCCACAAATCGGTTATCTTCTAACTGTGGTACGTTAAATGTACTGCTTCCGTTACCACCGCCATAAGTAGTACCAATTGCGCTAAATAATGCCGCATACGTTGTACGGCTTACCGCCGCACCATTGCAGGCTAAAAAGCCCGAAGGTATTGTATTGCCTGCAAACGGCAAAATTGTGCCAGTTGGTACACCAGTAATATTTACATTACTTAAATTAGTTAAGTCAGATTGTTTAGCTAATGTACCATCTATTTCCACAGTATAATGCTTATTCCATTTACAAATACCATTAGGATATGTAGTATTATAATAGGTACTATAGACAGTATCTACATTATTAGTAGAGTTAAGGTAATCATATTTAATATAAGTAAATTCAGTAAGACCATTAGAATGTTTAGTAGCTTTAAAATAACCATAATTGCCAGGATATATGCTATCATTATAAGTACCTAAAGTAGGTTTAGCGTATTCCAATACACTATTTAATGGTAAGGCATTATGGATAGATTCAAACATTTCCTGCCCAGGCGTTATACCTATTTCCTCCAATGAAGAATAAAAAGTAGTACTACCACTTCTGCCGCCGATTCCTACACCATCAGCAGGGTCAGGTGAAGGCTGTGTACTTCCTGTTGTACCTGCTATTTTACATACCAAAAAACAACCTGCATATTGCTTACCTACAAGTTTACGCACTGTATCTCTTGTAACAGTTTCATTAGGCTGCCAATATCCAGTATCTACATCTGTTAAAACTCTTTTCCATACATAATTAGTACCTTCACTGGCTGTATTAATAGTAAATTGCAATACATAATTTACTACATACCCATTTTCACCCTCTGTTGTAATTTCATAAAAAACATGATTAGTATGCGCTCTTACTACTGTCAAATTACCAGTTTGAGAAGGATAATTATATGTATTACCTTCCCCACCAATTCCCACTATGAGCATTGAATTTGCAGGCAAAGTATTACCTATTGCATAAGGTGAATTGTCTAATACCCCTCCACTTAACCCTAGCTGACTTAATTGACTATAAGTCTTAATATTTGTTAAATCATTAAGTGATTTTTTATTTACCACATCATTGTCATTTACAGGACTTTTATCTGTCTGTAAACTTTTAAATAATGTAGGGATTACATTCATATCACTACCTAAAGTTACTAAATTTATAACAGATGTATCTACTACAGGAGCAATCCACTCTTCTGTTGTATAACCACTTACCCATAAAGTATCTGCATTACCAGTTGTTAGTTTTAAGCCCGCATATTTTATATTATTATATGTAAAAGTACAAGGCTCTGCTTTGGCATCATCACTATTTGTAGTGTTAAAATTTACATTACATTCATTAGAATTATGTACTTTCTGTAAACTAATGTCACAATTTACTGTCACTATACTACCATTTTTAGTGGACATTACTACCTTTAATGAACAAGCAGAAAATTTTGCAATATCTGTATTGTCTAATACTACTAAAGGTAATACCTGTGTAGTACCTGTTCCTAATGTAGTTTCATGAATTAAGAATTTAGCATTAGTTCCCTTAAATTGTACTGGCATTACCTGCCAACGAGAAGCACCATCTACATACTCTTTAAGTGAATTAAAATTCTCATTTAATAAAGGGGCAAGTTCTGTATCTACATGTTCTTCCCCTGTAAAAACGTGTAAATCTCCTAAAGCCATTCATTTACCTCCTTAATCATTATATCTCAATATAATCCATCCATCTTGTCCTGGACTTGCACCACCTGCATAAGAAGTGCCATCTGCACCGTCATATCCTTCAACCCAAGTCCAACCATCATCACTCTTCCGTAAAACATAACCACCACTACCTGCACCGCCACCTCTTGCAGTAGCACCAAAAGCGGTAGTATTTCCACCTGCTGTACCATCTCCTGCATATACAGAAATTTCATGTTCACTTGTAGCGTCACTACCATTAGTACCACCCTTACCTACTACAAGACTATACTTTTGACCTGCTTTAACACTCACAGTACCACTTACCAATTCGCCAGTGCCACCGTTACCACCATAACCTACTCCCTGATAGGCCTCATCTTGGTCATCATAATCGGCTCTTGCAGTACCACCTGCACCACCGCCTGCACCATAAAGTGAGTAGTTTACAGTTTTTACATTTGCAGGGCAAGTCCATTGCCGACTACTTGTAATTTTTAAATAATTTTTATAACCACTATATGTAACCTCTACTTGAAAAGGGTCAATATACAATGCTGCGTGTTTATTATTATCCTCATACATTCTAATCCACAAATCAAAAGTATTAACGCCACCTTTTAAGTCAACTTCAATATTCTCACCTAAAGTCATCCATTTAATAACGCCTGGCATATCACCCTCACCTGATATACCTGTACTATAAGGATAGAAAATATCTTCAGCTAATGTATGCTGTCCTGTATCTGTTAAAATATTGTTACCAAAACGTGTTTGAAACTGATAAGCAGAGTTTCTTCTATAATTATGATAATCATTATAACAACCTGCCCACTTAACTTTAGAGGTTATAGTATATAAACCATCTTCAGGAACATTAACAGTACAACTTAAAACCTTGGCTAAACCATAACTTGCACTACCGCCTGATATATACTTGTAAAAATGTCCTGTAGAAACAAACGGTTCACCTTGTTCAAATGCAGATGTTAAAAAATAGTACCTTATACCATCTACTATTACACCTGCATTTACACTCATATCAGAACGTGTTTTAGTGAGAGGAGCATAAAGATTTTTATTAAATGTTTTTATCCGTACATATTTTCCATTATAAAAATCTTTATAATCATCATATAAAGGTAGACTATGTTTTGCTGAACCTATTGTTAAATTTAATCTTGTTTTTGTATCTATATTAGCCATAACCTTAACTCCCTATAAAAATAGTATTGCCATTAGTAGAAGTAAGTGAACCATCACTATTAAATACAGCCACATTATCAGGAATTACAGAATCATTGAGTTTCCCTTTTGATACCAAAACAGGAATCTGCCCTTCCTGTACGCCTAAATTTAATACACCTGTAGGAATTTTTCCATTTGCCCCTATCTGTACTATTTGATTAGCTTTTGTACCAGTATCAATTAAAGATGTAGCTATATGGTTATTATCACCTACAATTACTAATTGCCCATTCTCAACACCTGTATACATTAATGACATTTTAACTTTTTTAGTAAGAGGGTCTATCAAATTATCTACCCTACTAATATCAATGTGCATACTATCAACATATTCTTTATCTACATAAGTTAAAGTAAGCTGCGCTATCTTAACCCATAATCTATCATGCACATTTGCTAAAACATATAATGCTAACTCATCTGTCCTAAAACACGCTTGCCCTAATTCCAAATTGGAAACTGGAAAACTAATACCACTATTCTGTGATAAAAGACTTTGCCAGTTTTCATTCATTGGTGCAAGAGAATTAGCTATTGTCCACTCATCTTGTATTGTCTGAACATTTTGCAATTCTTACTCCCCCTTATACGCATATTCATCAAAGAGTTCATTCCTTAACTGACTGGCGACTAAAGCTGCCTCATCTTCTGTATCATAATAACCACCAAAATGGCGTTTACCATTTTTACTACAATAAGCCACCCATTTACCCTGCTCTTTATTAAAACAATACCCTTTACGTTTATGATTCATATTATTTTGTCCTATTGTACAAATTCTCAAATTGCATTTCCTATTATCTGCTTTATCATGGCTAATATGGTCAACTACCATTCCTTCAGGGCAATCCATAATAAATCTATTTAAACGTATATGTGAATGTGTAGTCTGCCAATAACCTTTAGAACCCAAAGTAAAATAGTGGGGCTTTACTTTTTCAATATCTTCTGTATCAATCAGAGTATAATTGCCTTGACTATCATACATTCTTGTAATATCATCATCTATATAATATGTATTATAAGCCCTATTTTTTAATGATATTGCCTTCTTTGTATTACAATCACAAGAAGTTGTATTTCCATACCTTAAAGAACGGTATATTACAGATTTTATATTTCCACAATCACACTGACATAAAACCTGTGTTTCAGTGTTGCCTGACTTTGTAATTTTGTCAGGCAATAAACAAACTATCTCCATCATACCATACCTTTCCCCAATTTGAGGGATAACCTTTTTCATATAGACACCTCCATTAATAACCCCTGCTTGCCCAAGATATTGTTCCTGCTACATACTCACTACCCATTTTCATTGTTACATCAAATGACTTGGTAGTGATATTATAAACAATAATTGTAGGCGTTCCGTCAATTCCACTATAAGATTTAATAGTAGTATTTACATCAGGTACAATATGTAAAGGTCTTGTAAATTCTACTGTATATGGCTGATTATCTTCTGTAAGTTCTGCAATGCCTGTTTCGTAAGTGTCCGCAACATCTATTTTATGAATATAGGTTCTTGCATTAGGTCTATCAGCATTTAAACTTGCTTGCATTACAAACTTACAAAGACATTTTTGATAAATATAATCACCTGTAATTAATTCTTTCCATTTACCATAACCAAACGGAGTAATTGTTTCATCCCAATTAGTTTCATTTAATACCTTGTTATAAAATCTAATGTCACCAATTACTTGCCCCGCATTTGATACCTTTAAGAAACCTACATCTAAATTAATAGGCACATTTTTAGTAAAATTATTTACTACTGTGGTATCAATATTGACATTAATATTAAAATTTCTTATAAAAGCATTAGTTGTAGTAAATGGTAATTCTACATCTAAAGTATCTAACCATGTATTTAAATACTCTATACCATTTACATCTTTAATCTTACAGTGTAATTCATTCATTTTAAAAGGCAATTCAATCATTTTATAACTTTTCGCCTTTTGACTGATTACAACACTCATACTGTTTCTACCTCATTAAATAACAATGTAAAACTAATTATATAAGTATCTAACTCTTTTTTATTAATAACAGGATAAGTCACTCTATCAAACATTATTCCTCCTGTCACTGCATTAAATATACCCGCCTCTATTAAAGCCCCTGTTGCTACGCCTGCGCCAAAAGTTGCACTCAATGTTAAAAACTTATCAGCAGAAGTATGACTATAACCCGCTTTAAGCCTTTCTATTTCTGCAACAAGTGTAGTATCAGTTAAAGCAGGTGCTGTAGTACCTGTTCCTACTGCTATATATTCCATAGGGTCAGGGCGTGTTGCATTTGCAAAACAATTACATAAGAAATCATAACCTACATTAGTTATAAGATTATGTTTTATAAATTTTTGTTTTAAATTCCCTTCACTATCTAATAATTCACCTGTTACAATAACCTTTATTGAACTTGCTGTATTCATTTTATACCTCCTCAAAAATCACCATATAAAGCAAACTGATTATATACTTTCGGCGTTTCATAACGCTCCCTACTTATCTCAAAAGAATCATAAGTAAGACTATACATTACAAAAGTAAAATAACCATCGCCTTGAGATATTACAAAACTCAAGAAATCTGCTTTACCTGAAAAATCCTTTAATGTATATTCTTTTCCGTCTGATAAAGTGACTACAAACCTATCATCTGTTTCCCTATAATGTAACCATATATAATCACCATTATCATTTTTAATTGTAAAAACGGTATAATTATTTGTGCTATCAAATGGTACATACATTGTGAAACTAATTGAAAACTTCTCTGTTAAATCAATATCTGTCCACTTTGGTCGGCATTTTCCATCTATCAGTAAACCCTTTTCATATCTATTTTCTGCATAAGATGGTACACCATAACCACTTAAAGGATTATTACCCTCATCCGATACAAGTGTTTCATTCAGTGATAATCTATCCTGCACAGATTCCTTATTAGCCTCACTATAAGTAGTTATCTCTGTCCACGAATTATACATTTCATCAACACCCAACGGAAACCATAATCTACGGCGAGCATCCTCACTATTCCATACAAAATGTGCATCTTTCCATTTTAATTCCAATGCTTCATTTGCAGGTTTAATTACCTTTTCAATCCAGTTCCTCGCACAATATTCTAGGTCAAGTTCTATCTCATAAGTATAGTCACCATATACCTTTGCAGTATCAAGCTGTAAACCTCCCGCATTAACATGAGTATTATAAAATCTACCCTTCCAACCTTCTGAAACAGCGTCATACTCTTTAATCATATTTCTATTAGGTATAGAAGCTACTGTTAAAGTACAATATGCGGGATTTTCACAAGAAACACCTTTATCTGTATAAGCCTTTAACCAAAACATTGTACTCTGCGCCCACGCATAAGGATAACTGAAGAATTGACCTGCACTTGTAGCAAGTATATTACCGTATTCCCAATTATCGCCCTCTTTTAATACATAATAAGCTGCACCTTCTACTTTATCCCAATGAAACTCAATATTACGTTCATTCTGAACACAACCAAAACCACCAACATCTCTTGGTCTTGCAATTTCCATTTCTAATACGGCAGGAGTAGAACGATTACCAACTGTATCTACTGCAATAAGTAAGAATCTATACTCGCCAACATCTGCACTATAATAAAAATTATCAGCGTGTATATCTCTTGCAATAGCTGTTTCATCCGATACAACACCTAAATATAATTCATAGTGGTCTACATCTAATTCACCCTTATCCCAATATAACTGGAAACCGCCAACCACTTCTTCACCCCTAAAATTCAAAGGCATTGCAGGTGCTACATTATTACCTGTTATATAAATTTCAGGTGAATAAGTATAGGCTGATACTTTACCATATTTACTCGTATTTTGAAACCTAAAAATATAAGTTTCAAAAATCTCCATACCCCCAACTACTGCTACATATTGTCCATCGTCTACAAAACCGCCATCTACCCACTCGTCACTACCAACTTTTCTATAACTTACGTTGAATCCTTTATTGTAAGTAAATTCAGCATAAGAAACATTTAACTTAATATTACTTACCACCGTCTTATCAGGTAAGATATAATATTCTTGCTTATTAGATATATAAACAATTTCAGGCGGCGCTTCTTGTGGGTCTGCTAAATTTGACACATTAATGATTGGATTACTTGCACCACGTTGTTCAGAATATATATCTTCATTATATTCTCTACAAGTAAGTTTAATGCTACCATCTTGAGTATCTTCTATTTTTTGAATACGGAATTTCTTGTCAATGAACTCTGTAACATAATCTGTTACAGATATTACATCGCCGACAGTTCTATTCAATGCTCTTCTATCTGTTTCAAATTCAATATAAGTTTGACAGGTGAGGGCTTGATTTAAATAAAACCATGCTAATCTACTTGCCTGGTCAAAATTAGTTACACCATACAACTCCATTGTTTCTACTAAAGGTTGTTTTCTAATATAACTTTCAGGACTTAACGATGCTTCAGCATTTACTTTTACCCATTCATTTTTAGGGTCAACATAGGCTACCCTATAAATATCGGGAACATCCTGTAATGGCGCAAAACTAATAGATAAACCACTCTTTATTTCAGCAGGAGTATAACTCTGTACTACCTCATCTGCCTTTTCTACAAATAGACTATATTTACCCGCTCTATATACAAGCATTGAACGGCAGCAATTAAGCATATACTGTACCCACTCTAATCTACTACGCTGTTCATCCAAACATAAGTTCAAAGTATAATCCTTTTCATCAAAAAACTTTGCACCATCTATAAAACTTTGTACATCAATTTCGTCTAAATCCATGCCGCACCCGTTATAACGTGTCATGAAATCAAGTACGCACCATGCAGGATTATCTGACCATTCTTCTGTATAATCTGTTAAATCTTCAGCATTATTATATTTTTTAACAATAGAACCATCTACTATACAAGTAAAATTAAAACTACCATTCAAATTTTCATTGGCATTTGCTTGCATCGCAGTATAAGCCAAATGCCTTAAACCACCTACTGTTTCAGCTTTACTTTCTTGGTCACCACCAGTAACACGCCCATCAATTTGTTGAGTACCGTCACCTACATAAGTATTCCACGATACACCTTCAAATTTATCTGAATTAATAGGTAAATCATCTAATTCCAACTCTCTGATTCCTTTAATTTTACCATCACACAAAGCGATAATCTTATAAATTATTTTTTTATCACTACTTAAACGAGAATAAATTAAATTACCTGCTACTTTTACAGTACCATAAATAATTGGTATAGGACTTGTATTGCTTACACTTGTTTGTAGTGCGCCATCACTATATGTATAAGACTGCTTTTTTTTAGATAACTCTTTTTGTTTCCTTAAACTTACAAACGTACTTACAAGAGTAAGTGCTATACCAATCCAACCAAAAACTGCACCTAACGCATGGGACATTATTTATCACCTACATATCTAAAAATACCTTTTACACGATCTTTATACCTTGCATAAGAGATTATCTCGGTTTTAATATGCCCTGTACAGTGAATCGCCTTTCCATCACCTAAACAAACCATTAAATGCCATTTATTTAATGGTAATTTTACAACCAAAATATCACCATATTGAATATCTTTAAATTCTTTTATTTCTTCACAATGCTCTTTAAAATATTGTAACATATTAACTTCTTCACTTACTGGATATTTGAACTTCCATGTTTCAGGAATTATCTCATACATAGGTGCTAAACAACCCCATGCAAAGCCATCCTTCTCATCAATAAAAGGTTGTCCCACTAATTTTGCAGCTTTACTTCGAGTCAACATTAAACCACCTCCTATTTATTAATCAAATATTCTCTTGGCACACTTGGATAACCACCAAAATTTAACTGATTATGCCTTTGAATACAATCATTTAAAGTCTTACCGCAAGAATAATACTCTAATCCATTATAGCCACATCTATCACTCTTAAATACAAATTGACAATTTACATCATAAGTCATTAAAGGGGCTTCTTGTTCATAATCCCCTAAAACCCTTACTACCGAAAGTGCAAATGTTTCGGCAGTCATTTTAATATCATCAAGTATTCCTGAATACATTGCAACTGGTTCATCTTCAGGATAGTCAGGAAACCACTCATATAAAGTGCATTTTTTACCTAAAAACTCATTACCATGATTGGCTACTATCGCTGCCCATTCTTGCCATTTATTGCTCAATTCAAGTGAAATACTTTCGATAGAATTATCAGAATTTTCCTCTCTCGTACCTCTTACAACCGGTGCAGATTGATATACATTACCATCTATCTCAATACTTTCTACACTATCATCTGCTATAAACCTATAAATATTATCTTCATCATACCATATTACTACTAATAATCTTGTTTGTACCTCATTAGTTTCTAAATACTTTGCTATCTCATTTTTAATACCAACAGTCATTTAGTCACCTCCAACAATTTAAGGGGCATATTTTATGCCCCATTTCTAACCTCTATCAAATCTATTGTAGTTACTCTATATCCCATGTAATCCACATTAAATTGCAAATCATCACTTGCAAATCTTACATAGTACCACTGGTCATCGCCACCCATATCTGAACCATCTTCATAAGTATTTGACCACTTGAACTTAAAGGCTTTAAACTGACCCTTTACTTCATTAAAGAAATTCTCTAACTTCCTACCGCCATCAGGCGTTTTTCTAAACTCCAAAGTCCATTTCCTGCGTGGATAAGTCCATTGCTGCCTGCGTTGCTCATTGCCTGTCCACTTCTCGTCAATGAGCGTGTTATAGCTTAAAGTGTAGGAGTATACCTGCAAGGCAGTTATACCCCATGCTTCTACACCATTGGCGACATCCTTGTAATCTTCATTTGTAGTTATATCTAATCCTATCAAGTTGTCACCTCCTTATTTTGTTGCCCCTTTTGCAGCGTTTCTCATACTTGAGTTAGTCTGCAAATCTTTTATAATCTGTGAACGAATCATAGGATATTGCTGTTTCCACATATCCATATTAGCTTTAGGGTCTACAGATTGGAAGTTATTATTCATCACTAATTGAATAGGCTGTCCACCTACTGCCCCACTATTATTTGCAGGGTCAGCATTTGTATCTGCCGTTACATAACCACCTTCAGCATAACGGAATTTAGGTAACTTACCTTTACCGCTTAATCCACTACCTGCCGCATTTAACCTATCTAAAAAGTCTGTTCCTAAAGCCCTTACCGCTTTTGCTCTTACTACATATTCACCATCTGACAATCTTGCAGGTATACTATCACTTGTAGATGTTCCTGCACCACTTACATAACCGCCATCTGCAAACGCACCTAAACCAAGAAAACTCATAGACTGCTGTGCTGCGGCTTTCTGTGCTTGCATTTGCATCCACATTTGCCAAATCTGCATTACTGCCATTAAAACCATCATTGCATTAGATAATTTTTCTGAATTAGCAGAAGCACCTATTAAGGCTGCCCCCATACTAATTGCATTTGCTGCGGCGATTTCATTAGCATAGTTATAACCAGTCTGCGCCATATCACCAAATTTAACAGCAGAACCCAAACTTGTCATTTTTTCGCCTGTAGCTGTTACAACATCACCTAACTCAAGAAAATCATTATCTAACTGCATACTGCCATTTACACCGTTTACAGTAGTTGAACTACCCCTGCCCATATTATAGCCTGTATTTGTAAAGCCACCTGTTACAGTAGTTGTAGTACCACCACTTGCAGTAGTTGTAGCACCTGTTTTAGCACCATTAGGTGCAGGTAAACCTACTGCATTGGATAATGCCCCTGAAAATTGCTGTATTGCAGGAATAGCAGTATTTACAATGGCATTTTGAAAATCCAAAGAAGCCTGTTTAAACTTATCTTGAAATTCTTTAGAATCTACATCTATTATCTTTAACTTACTCTGTACAGTAGAATCAATTTCCACCTCTCTATTACCAACCTGTTCATTAGAAGGTAATATTGCACTAAATAAGCTATCTGTAATATTTGTAGCCATCCTATCAAATATCTTCTTACTCCACGTTTGCAGTACAGATTTTGCAAAATCTTGTAATGCTTCTTTAGCTGTTTTTTCACCCCAAAGCATACTTTGAAAAGCATCTGATAAACTACCAATAAACTCTTCCTTAATAACTCTTTGGAATGGAGGTACAGCGTCAGTAAGTTCAAGCAATGCTTGTTTAGCATCTAATGCCTGTTGCCTAAAATTATTTGCCTGTGTTAAATCACCACTTTGGGCAGCAACCTGTGACATTTTAGTATATAAAGCAATCATATCTGTATATGCGTCTATATACTCATCCATGTGTTCTTTACGGAAATCGAATAAATCACCTTCAGCGTCTGCTTCTGTATAAGCTAATCTATTAGCTTGATTTTTCTTACTAATATATTGCTCTTGTACATCAAGATTTATTCTCTCTATCTGTGCATTAGCTTGCTGTGCTTGCTTCTCAAGGTTTCTTAATCTAATAATATCTTCTAAATTATTTATTGTCCCCTCTAAAGCAGTTTTACGGATTCCCCATGCATCTATCTCTGCTTGCTTACCACTCTCTACTGCCTGTGCATAACGCTCTTGAGCAGTAGTCATTTCAGCAAGTAATCTTGAATAATCACCTGCAAATTCTCTAATTAAATTCTGTTCAAATGCTTGCCTTGACTCGCCTGCTATATCTTGATATTTCTTATTTATCTCATCTAATCTATCATCTAACTTTTTATACTCTTCAATCAGCTTTCTTGTATATTCAGCTTCTAAATTCATTGCCTTCTGTCTTGCTTCAGCAATTTTATTATCAAACTGCTCTACATCAGAAGTTTGTCCCAAAGACTGTGCAATTTCTTTACGCTTTTCATAATTTGCAATTTCCTCATCAAGCTGTTGCTTTGATAATTCCATTGATGCTTCTATATAATTTTGAGTAGATACTAAATCATTTTTATATGCAGAATCTAACGCCTTTTGCTGTTCCTTTAAAGATGTTAAAGCAAGTTTTAACTCTGCCTCTAATGCTTTATAAGCACTTTTAGCTAATTTACCTGCCCCTTTTCCTGCACTTCCTGCATCAGCACTATCACCTGCTGTAAACAAAGCCTTAATATTATCAGGTAACAAACTGCTATCTGCAAAATCCTTCATAAGATTATCAGGATTTAAAGTATCTTTAACTTTATTTGCCGCCGCTTTAGCATCTGCTACAAACTCATCCATTATGTCACCCATAGTGGTTGAGTCATAAGCGTTCCACGCATTATTTACGGCATTGGTTAAGGTATTAATTTCGCCCTGCATTGCATTAGCAGCGTCTTTATCTGTTAAGGAATACCAAAATTGCTCTATTTTCTTTTTAGCTAAATCTACTTCCAGTCCGATAGCGTTCCACAAACTATTCCATTTCTTTCCTAATGCACTTGAAGCGTCAGACACTTTGTAAACTGCATATACAACAGTTCCTATTGCCGCAACTATTGCCGCTATGGAAGCCACTGTTGCCGCTGACGCAACTAAAAATGCCGCTATTCTTGCAACTAATAATGCAACTTGTTTTGCCGCATTTTTTAAACCAATGGATAAGGTATTAGTAATAACTGACCATATAGCTGTTGCACCTGAAGCCGCTGTTTGAGCCGCCGTGGAAAGTGTAACTTGTCCTGTAAATAAACCTATAATAGTTCTTCCAGTTGCCAATACACCATTAAAAATAGCTTGTGCTGCTGACCATGCTGTTGTAGCTATCCTACCTGCTATTGTTGAATCTGCAAATGCTTTAGTTGCATTTGCCATAGCTGTTATAGCACCTGTAAATGTTGTACTTTGTGAGATAGCAACACCCAACAATCTCCATTGATTAACTAAATTAGCTAATGTTGTAGAAATTCCTGCTAATTTAGTTAAGCCACTTGCAGAACTAAACATATTTGCAAATTCACTTACTAAACCTATAATACTATTTTTAGCAGTAACTACTATTGCACCTGTTGTAGCTATTACAGCTAACAAAGCACCATATTCACTTACAAATCTGCCAATAGAAGTATCAGAGAATGAGGCTATAAAATTATACATTTCTGTTGCCGCATTACTTATAATACTTATTAACGGCTGTAACATAGTCAATGCACCATTTAAAGTTACAATTAATATATTTATAACATTTAATGCACCATTAAAAGCCGCATTAAAAGCAGGCATCGCAGTTTTACCAATAGTCCAAATCAAATCAAGTAGATTAGATAATGTATTATAAAACTTTGTCATTGTACTCAAAGTTTGCTGATTCAAATTTATATCCGTTACTACTTCTCTTGTCTGCTGTTGACCATTACTATCAGTATAAGTAAAATCCTCTTTCTGCAAAGTAAACAACATATCTGTTATTTCTTTTAATTTACTTTTAGTATTCTGATAAAGATTTTCTACTGCTACACTTGCAATCTTATTTACACCATCAGCAAAGTTGTTTAACATACCTTCCCAAGTGGTACTTAAATCATAAGAGGCTGCTTCAAAACCCGCCATACGTTTCCTAATATCTTCATACAGCGTTCCCTCTTCACGCAGTTTATTTACAGTTGCAGTAGTATAGCCCAAAACTGTAGCCATCATATCTACACCTGGGCGGATTGCATCACCGCTAATTAAACCACGAATTTCCTGTATTACCTGCTGTTTCGGTAAACCGAATGATTTAACTGCATTTGCAGAAGCTACTACTAAATCCATTATTTGATTTAAGTCCATACCTGCATTTAAACCACCTGCTAATGTAGATTGATACGCTTCTGATAATTCAGAAACGGTTAAAGTAGTGCGCATTGCTTCTATCTGCATACGTTTAAGTATTTGTTCAGATATTTGTAAACCTTGTGCATAACTTGTCTGCTGCCCATTTATTTCAGTAGTAGATGCTAAAATACCTGCCATGCCTATCCTCATAGTTTCCATTGAGGAAGCAAATTGGAAACCTGGGGCTACAAGACTTTGTACTGTTCCTGCAATCATTTGAAAAGACTGTTCCAAAATAAATGCCTGGAAAGAAATCTTACTAATCATCTGCCAACTACTACTTAAACTACCAAAGAATGAACTTGCGCTCTTTGCTGCCCCATCCATACTACCCGCTAAATTGGTATTCCTTGTAGGGGTAGTAGACTGTTTACTTGTTGGCGTTTTTACATTTGCCCCACTTGCTAAAGCCTTATTTGTAGCTTCTGCTTGCTTCTGTATAGCCTGTAAATTAGATACTACTGTTTTGGTATTCTTTGTACTTGCAGTAGCTAATTTATTCAAACCTGTTGTAAAATCTTTATTTGTTGCCTTTTGTAGATTAGTAAACTCTTTAGACAACTTTTGTAATTCTTTTACAACATCTGCTCTCATTTTATTAATTGCTTTTGTAGTTGTTACTGTATTTGAAGCCATAGAATCATTTAATACTTTAAAACTATTCTGTAACTTCTTTGTCTGTGAAGTTACAGAGTTTGTATTTTCATTAACTGATTTATTTATAGCTACTAAATGCGTATTAATATTCTTACTTGCTTGCTGAAATGATTTAGAAAGCTGGTTTAAATCTTTTTCGGCAGTTTTTACACCTTTTTCAAGGTCAGTAGTATCTAATGTAATATCAGCAGATACACTACCTACTTTAAAATCGTCTGCCATTTAAACTCCCCTTTCTTTTATAAAAAAAGTCGAGATAGTAACACTACCTCGACTGTCTTATTTTCCTCTTATCATTTTACCTGACCATAATTTAAAAAGTTCAGGTGTCATTTTTGGTAAATCGGAAACATCCTTGTTAGGTTTTTTAGATGGATTTTCTACACTCAAATGGTAGTCCAATAATGCGAAAATCTTTGCAGGAGAACTACTCCAAAATTCAATATCTGACATTTTAAGCACCCTCTTTGCAAAATAATAAAATGCTACCCAATCCCACTCACCATCATCATTGGAAAGAGTTTTCTTTAGTTTTTTCCGCTTTTAGGTGCTTTTTCTGCATTTTCAGGTAACGAAGAAGTAAGAGCATCTGTGATTACCTCTACAAGTTGTGTAATGTTTCGTGGTGTAAGATAAGAACCCAACTCTTTGGTTGAAATATCAACATCACTTGAAGCCATACCTGCCTTAATAATATTAAGAATATCTGTCATTCTCGGATTAACTGACATTGCTTCAAATGCTTTCTGAACAGTACCAAACTTCTCCTCTAACTCTGCAAAAGCATTAAAATCATAAACTAATTCAATATCTTTACCACCCAAGCTAATAGTAACACCTTTAGCTTTAACAAGATTTAATTTACTCATATATTTATTACTCCATTCTTTTCTAACTTTTATACATATATTATACCACAAAAATTACATTTTGTCAAGTAAAATTTTAAAAAAATAAGGGGTAAATTAATTTACCCCTCTGGCTCATAAGACAGTTCAAAAGCATAATTCTTTGTTACTTCCCTTGAACCTGTGGCATTTACTTTAATCTGTAAAGATTTTTTCTTTGCTTCTGTATCAGTATTACCCAGGAAAACAATTCCAATGAAATCTTCATCAAAATTTACTGCGCCTTTCTTACCATTAACAACTTGGAAAGAAGCTACACCTCTTGACTCATCCCAATCTTCGGGTTTTTCAAGTTTAAAAGGTAAGAAATAACCTTTTTGTTCAGCAGGCTCTGATGCATTAAAACCTGTATAACCTGTTACATATTTCAAAGCACCACTAATTACGCCGTTAACACCATCATTACCTATGTTAAAGGCTATATTAGAAGCTAAATCAGAAGTTTGTTTCCCTAACAAATCCTGTTCAGCAACAGTGGTTAAGGTAATCTCACCGCTATCTACTCCCCCGCACCAATTTCCTTCGCAGTAGCATTAAGTACCATATCCCACCATTTACCACTATGGTTAGTAGGTACGGCAGAACCAGTGAAGGAACATTCACCAAAGTCACCGCTTGCATCATTAATATCAAAGTCAGGTGCTTCAGTCATACGGCACTTATAAAGTGTAACATGGGCATCGGCTACCGTACCGTCTGTTGACGGATAATTCCACTTACCTTCAATTTTAAAGTAAGGGGGTGTAGCTGCATCTGATGTCATACTATAAGTAACTTTTTCAGTTAAATCAGTACCACTTCTTGTAACTCTACCGCCCATAATAACTTCCAAACCACTAAAACTCAATACACTGTTAGTAACTGTAAAATTAATACCAGTAATACGAGAATAAGTGTCCATAATAATGGAATCGCCCTGTAAATTCTTTGTTTCCATTTCAGGGGAAATCTGTAAAGTTAAAATACCTGCTAAATCTACCCATTCACCATAAGTAGGTTCGGCAGTTGATGGGTCAGTCATAAGTTTAGCAACTTTAACATCCTGCAACTCCATAAGTACAACTTTTGTATCGTCAATACTTGCTGCCATCAATAATCAATCCTTTCATAATTTAAAGCTAATCCAGTTACATTTAATATCCAGTTAGCCCTGTTTGAATCATCATACATAAGAAATGTAGGAGGATTTAAAGGTCTTATACAAAACCTTTTATCGTTCCCATCCCTAATTTCTCCTTTATTTAACAATAAATAAATATCATGTGCAATCTTTACTGCCATATCATTTTGTTGATTTCTAACTCTAATCTGACAAGTAAAATCTACACTATTTCTTTCTCGCCCTCTTATTGCATAAGAAGCGGTATCATATACACATATTGAATTATCTGCTTCCCCACGCCTTGAAGGAAACCTATTAATAAAAATATCTTTATCAATAGTACCAAAATTTGATTTTTCTAAAAAAGTCGCCATACTCTTTGCAAACATTATTTTCTCATTTCCTCTCTCACTATACTAATTAATTTATCAGCATTATGCCTTAAAGGCTCTTCCAAATACTTCGCTTGCCCTACCTCATGATGGTATTCAAGATTTTCATGCTGTATCATAGCATAGTTATAACCAGTTTCAGGATTTTCAGTAGAATATACTACACTATAACCTTTTGGAATCTCTACTACTTTCCCCGATGCTTTCAATCTACCAGTATCAACAGGAACTAAAGGCTGTGATTCTTCTAACAGATATTCAGCAGCTTTTCTGCAACCCCTCATGGCTTTTTGCTTTGTAGTATTTGCAAATTCCTGTATAAATTTAGGGTTTAAATCAAGATACAGTTTGACACTGCCACCATATTTAAACTTACCTAATGTTGCTAATGCCATTATCTGCCCATTCAAAATCAGTAAAAGTAGAAGTCATTTCAAAGGCTCTCACACTTACATAAACGCCTTGTAACAGAACGCCATTATCTATGCCTACAATTAAATAATTAGCTGTTCTTCCATCAACAAATTCTATGTAAATTCTATCTAAAACCTGTACTTTATGAGGAGCAATACTATCTAATGTAAATTGTATAGTGACAATCTTTCTATTTGTTGTAAGCTGCGCAGTAGTGGTTTCTAAATCAACATCACTTGTTTGAGTAGAGTTTATAGTAGCATTAATAGGAATTTTATTCTCAAAATCATAATCTATATAATCAAGACTATTTTTAAAACCCCTCGATAATATAGGCACATAATAGTATTTCATACCTATACCACCTAACCAACTATAAACTTCATCAAAAGATTTACTCAAATATTCCAAATCATTCATAAGGCAATGTCTTTCCTGTAATTTCAGATGCTGTAAAGGAACCATCCCTACTGTAAAAAACTATTACAATATAATAGCTTGTATCAGCTTCTAAATCTGTTAAACGGTATTTCAAACGCTTAATATCATAAAAATCAAATTTTGTTATATCTAAACCATCCCGCAACTTTGTTTCGGCGTATTCATCATAAATAGGTTCTTTACTATACATTAAAGTGTACTTATAAAAGTTACCCTTCGACATATCATATCTATTCCATTCTAACTCGAAAGAATAAACATTTGTACTATTTATTTTGAATTTAATTGTTTGTTCTTGGGATAATTTATAGTTCCGTAAAGAACCATCTCTTGCCCTCAATATAATATCTTTTACTTCAACAGGTGAATTGGAGATTGCTTCATCTAATTCCTCTTTAATTTTATCGGCTAAAGAGGTATAATGATAAACCCTATCACCTTTTTTAAATGTCACCTGTTCAGTGCTTGCATCATATTCAGGTGCTACAGCAAGTGCTAATCTTAAATAAATTGTATGTAAACACTTTAAAATTACAATGTTTATTTCCTCTGATGTCAACTCTTCCGCATTATCTTTACCTATGCTTACCATTGACATTTTAATTATAGTAGGAATACTCTTTTCAACACTTGCAAAAGCGGGGTCATTTTCAATAGAAGGTGTAGATAACATTAAGCTATCTATCAAATATTGAGTAATTAACTCTAAATTTGAATCTGCCATTTTACACCTCCAAATCTATTAAAGAACTGCTAATGCTCCCTGTAAACGAAGATACTCTTTAATTTCAGGAATAACAGATACTTTCTCACCTTTATTGAAGAAATACCATCTATCCCCATAATAAATTTTTAAATCCTCATTAGTAGCTACTTCTACTTTCTTTTCCACAGGGGCTTTTTTAGTTTCAACCTTGGTTTCAACTTCTACTGTTGGCATTGTTACTTCAATTACTTTATCTTCTTTCTTAATTGCCATAATTTCCTCCATTATTCATTAAATGTAGCTGTCGCAACTGATAATGTTAAAGTTACATTATCATTCGTTTTAAGCTGTACAGTTACAGCCCTTGCAGTTGTAGAATCTGCACCTAAAAATACAACAGCAGTTTTATCAGAATCATCTATAGTATGCCATTCTTGTAAATGTGATGAGTACATTTGAATAGATGTAGAACCTTCAGGCAATTCTACTGTGAACGGCAGATAATAACCTGTCTGTTCCTCTGTCTTGCTACTGAACTCTGTCCAATCTGTTACCTTTTTAAACGTACCAGTTACAACACCATTTTCAGCGTATGCAGGACTGTCTACTAAATCAGATGTATTCTTACCTAATATTGTAATTGTAGGTGCTTTTACTGTTATTTTCTTTGTTACAGGCGGCTCACTACCACCATCAACTGCTTTTACAAAAGCACTACTACCTGCTTCAGCATAAAATACTTGTGAGGATTTAACGCCTAATTTTGTGGCTACTTTATAAGGGTCTTGCTCCATATAAAACACCTCATTTGCTGTTACATTTTTACCTAATGCTTTTGCTAACTTTTGTGGAGATTGTTTTGCGTACAGTACATCATTTGCTGTTATACTCATGTTCAACACTCCTAAATATAAATGGAAGGGAAACCATAAGGTTTCCCTAAAATTAATTACGCAGTTTCCAGGATTACGCCATGTGTAGGATTCAAAACTGCTGTACCCCAAATGCCATACCATGCAATTTTAACTTCACGCCCAAAATCTTCGGTATCATCAGTACGAATTTCAGGTGCTAAAGATTCTGCAAGTGCATAATAATCTTCACCAAAGATTACTGCCTGATATACATTGACACCCGCAGCACCTGTGCCTTTGAGTTCTTCTAAATAACCTAAATCGCTTTCAGCAGCAGCACCATTAGGCATAATGGTTGTTTCAATGAATCTCACATCATCAATTCTTCCGATCTCTCCGTTGAACAACTGTTCAGGAGCGCCGTAGTTGCTCGCATTGATCCAGGACGGATCGTCCCTCAAATCTCTTGACTGATGCAATTCTGTTACTTTTATGACTAATATATAAACAATACATTAGCGGGGAAATTACTTCAATGTAGGTTGTTCAACTTCCTAACGAATTTCCCTCTCATAGTTTCCTATGAGTTCAGACTATCTCATCTTCCGCCGACATTTTTTCACCACGGCGGAAGCAACGTCCATAGTCGTTGCAAGGGTATCAAATTATAATTTATAAGGTCTCTTTATTTTATATCTCATACTATCTATAATATAAGGTTCTACAACATCAAAGAATTTTTGTGCATATTTTGTGCCAATATAAATCCTATAACCTTTTCTTGATTTAGGATGGTTTAGATTGGCTTTTATACCGAATTTCTTTTCTAATACATTTATAAGCAGTTCTACATCTTGTTTAGTAAAAGCATCCGTACATAACATTACAGTAGAATTTCTATTTATCATTCTATCTGTTATTGTTACATAACAACTTGTTCCATCGTCCATAAACCAAACTGCTAAACCTAATGGTGTAAGCAATTTCTCAATATCTTTTGGAACACCTTTAACACCTTCAACTACAAACTTGTTATATAACTCTAATAAGTCCTCCCTTGATAAAGTATTAAAGTAGTAAGTTATGTATTTGCCTTTATTTTCTTTTGGAGGCGTTTTACATAAACTTTCCAATTCGCTATACAAGTAATTTACATAATCTAACTGCTTATCAGAATGTCCTATATTAACTCTTGCTTTAGTATCAGATACCTTTGCTATTGAAGCATCACCTAATAAAGACCTTATTAAAATTTCTTTTTGTTTTTCATTCATAATTCTTAACCTTCTCTCACGGTTGGCATATTGGCGAGATTTAAACCAATTTAGCTTTCCCTGATTTCACGTTGTTTTCCACAAAGGATTACTCCTCTGCGCCCCCATAATTAAGGGTGAACAAAGCAGATATAATAACTACCGTCAATTTTCGGTGCATTATTAGTAGAAAGAATTTCTACTGCATCTTTAATAGTAGCTACTGTAAGGGTATTTACACCTGCTGCTAATTGATTACGCTGTGTAACTTTAGCACCGTCTTTCTGTCTACCAAATACTTTAGAAGTACCACTACCACCTCTAACAGCTACATCACGCAATTCTAATTCCAAAGTAGTTACATAGTTTCTTGCTAACTGACGCATTGCAATTTCAAGTTCGTTTACAAAAGAGAAACGAATTGCAGCTTCAGTAATCATTACAGCAGTACCATGTTCTTTTACTGTAATGGATTTAGTGCTGGAACTTAAAGTCTGTGTTTTAATGTGCTTACCTTCTTCAAGAGGTGAAGATACTTTTAAATTATTATAAGTAAGCATTTTAATTTCATTACCAGGATTTACAGTTAAATCCGTTTTTCTTGCCGCAAATTCATAAAAACGATACACAGGCTCTGACAGGAAAAGAATTTCTCTGCTCAAAACAGGTGCTAAAGAATTTACTAATTTTACGGCAGTACCACTATCCAGTGTAGTATCAGTAGTCTGAATAATAGTATTGATTTCATTGCCAAGCGGCCATCTTGTTGCCATTATTTAATCACTCCTAATTATCTTTTAAATTTTCTTGCCTCACGATATTCCTCATCAGACATTGAATTTAACTTGTTAACAAGGTCATTGATTGATGTAGGCATTTGTCTTTTCCCTTGTTTCGGCGGTTTCGGTAAAGGCTCTCTATTTTTACCATACTTTTCTTTAACAGAATCTTGTAGGGCTTTTATCTCTGTATAAGAAGCATCAATTTCCTCTTTTGTACTACCTTTTACCAAATTCTTAAAGTCATCATCAATATCTGACAGCTTACTTTCCCTATAAGCCTTTAACTCTTCGGCATTTTTATAATCAGCAAAATCTTTTTCTGATTTCGCTAAATTAGCTTTATAATCTTCTAATTCCTTCTTGAGATTTTCAATCTCTGCTGTTGCTTCCATTTTCCCCTCATCCTTTGCCTTTGTAATTTTTTCATTCAAATCGGAAAGTTCTTTCTCTTTTGCTTTAATGGTTTTTTCTAATTCATTGATTTTAAGAAAATTACCATTTGCATCTTTTACCTTGTTTGCTACCTCATCTTTCCATTTCTGAACCTCATCTTTCAGCTTTTGAATTTCAGGGTACAACTTATCCCTTTCCTGTTTTCTTGCTTTTTCTATTTCTGCTTGAATATCCACGTTTGAATTATTATCAATGTTATCTGCCATTACTTTTTCCTCCTAAATTATTTAGTTACTGTAAATTTAAGTTTCTGTTTATTTTGTGGTAATACAGGAGAATGTTTTGCAAACTTCTGTACTTTGGGAGCAGAAACTTTTTCAGAACTACCTTTCACTTTGTCATAATTCATTACTTATTCCTCCTTTGGGGGATTAGTATTACCTTCCCCTGTATTTAACTTATTATCCTCACCATTTCTATTACGCCCTACTGTATTCTTTAAATCAATTTGAGGATTAGCATTGCTATCAGAACTTTGCTCTTTTTCTTTCACAATTACATTACCATCATAAGAATTTACGAGCCTACTTGATGTAGGCAAACTAATAGGTTGAATACCATAGAACTGCGGATTATCTTTTACATCTTTTTCAATCTCACTTAAAAGGTCTTTTACCCTATCCTTATGCAATCTTGTCATTGCATCTTCTCTTGTAGTTAAACCTGCTTTAAGTTCAGATAAAATCATATCAAGAGTTGTTACTTCATCTTTAGGTAACATTTCACCCCACCAAATTCTATGATTATAAAAATCATAAGGACTTACATTATCAGGCATTGTTACTAAACCTTCTGTTAAACCTACTTTTAAAATTATCTTATTCAGATAAACTAAAGATTTTTCAGTCTGCACCCTTTTCTGATTAATTAAATCAGTTAAAGGCATAAAGGCTATTTTAAGTGCTAAACCACTTAAATTACTTGGAGCAGTTTCACCGCCGATAGCAAGTTTTGGCATACTACCTATATTAAAGATTGAATTTTCAATTCTATCTATATGAGTATTTGAAGCACTTAAATCACCATTTAATTCAAGATTATATGCTTTAGCTTTCTCACTTGGTAAACACCATACCTTGTTTGCACCTTTTTCAAGATTATGAAGTTTACATCCTTGTACAATAGTAGTAGGAGAAGCATTATAATCAAGAATTTGTGACACATCACTTGCCTTTAAATTATATTCAATGTTAAGAGGAATTAAGTCTTTTAAATCTGACTGCCCAAACATCGAACCAACTAAAGGTAAATTTCTAAAAGGAACAATAGGTATTACACCATATCTATTTTCTACTGTATAATCTTCTTCACCTTCAATATATCTTGTGATTCTTTCCCTTGTATACTCATATCTAACTACTTTTGTATGTGAATTTAAAACACCATCTGTTTCTATCGGATATATAATATCAACTGCTTCTAATGCTTCAAAACTATCATCATACCCATCTTGATATTTAGGGAATACTAAACCAGGCGGAATTGCAAATAATCTAATTCGTCCGTTAGGATATATGCCAAAGGGGTCTATTAAATCTTCTGCATCTTCAAAGTATACTTGCATATAAGCATCACCAGTTACACCTTTTGACTGTCCTACTTTACTCATTAAAGATGAACCATCATTATCATCCCAAACATTATTCAAAAAAGGTAATACTTTTTCCTCTATATCCTTATTTTCAAATTTAAATAAGAAACCACTATTAAACTCTGTTGCAACGTATTTATTGATAAACCTTGCTACCCAATTTGTTGTTATTTCAGGACTATCTTCATCATTTAAAACCTCTTCAAAATGATAACCATTATAGTAGTTCCAGTAGCGAGCATATTCCTTTACCCTTTGCCTGTCATCCTCATTTAAAAATTTAGTAATATCTGTTCCAGTCAAATATGGAGTTAAAAGTTTTTGCATTACTAATTTAGATAACTTATCTATGAACAACATCTCACCACCTTATCCTATGATTTCTTCTGCCTACAAATATATTTCTCTTTGTAGTCTGTATAAACTCATTGTTATCTACTACTTCAACTTCCCCAACATCATGCTTTAATCCCCATACCATTAAGGCAGCACTAAATGGGTAATCATCATGTTTGTTTCTTTCTTTAGGGGCAGCCACTACAAGTTTATCGCCCCTATAATCCTTTGTAAGTTCAAGACATTGCTCTTGAAATTTCCTATACTCAATAGTATTTTGTGCGCTTGAACTTGATGGATAGTGAAAACATTTATTATTAAGGTATGCACTAAAATTTTTCATTAACATACTCTTACTTGCAGGAGTAAATACAAAAGGTATCACTGGAAAATCTACATTAGCTGCTAATCTATCAGCTACTGGACTTCCTACACCACTTCCATCTATAACACATAACTTAATATTAAATCTATTCAAATAATCCTTTACTTTATAAAACTGCTCTTCATAGTTGTCACCAACTATTTCTAACCAATCTATTATCTTTATGTCATAAAGTACATAATCCTCTGCATCATATTCTGTTGCCTTTTCTAATACCACAGGACTTTCATAATTCGGAATACCTATTGTCACTACTGTACTATCTTGTGATTTACCAACATCAATACCTGCTATACAAACCCGGTCTCTACAATAATCCATCCTATCTAATGTAGAATCTGCAACAGGGTCAGTAGTAAATAACTCTCCGTCAATGAACATACCAAACTGAAATACCCATTTCAGTTTATAATTCATTTCAAACTCTATACTATTTTCACCCATTATCTTTTTAGCAGCTTCTACTGTTTTAGCATATTTAGGATTATACTTCATAATGGTATCACAGTCATACTCAAAATGATTTCTCTTTTTCTTGCCATTTTCATACTCTTTTTTATTTAATTCAATAGCATCATAAAAAAAGTTTTTCTTAATTGATGGCGTACCAATAAGAATTTTAGTACCATTATAGAATGATACAGTAGGAAATATGGATTTCCTGTATTTATAATTACTAATATCTTGTGCTTCATCACAAACATATAAATGGTATGAACCACCCTCAATATTTGAACCGTCACTTGCTGAAAAACAAGTTATGGAAGATTTAACACCTAAATTATTAAATACAATAGTTACTCTCTCACCATTAAAAGTATCTTTAGTAATATTAAATTCATCACTTTCTAACATCTCTGTTGCTCTTTTTGATGATAAAAAATCTTTAATATTATTAAAGATAATCCTCGCCTGCGCCAGTGTTGGCGCAAATACGCCCATCATAATACCATTTTTAAATGGCTGTAAACGTGTATCATCTGCAAATAATGGCATATTAGCAAATACAGGTAGTATTACCATTAAACCTGATAATGTGGCTGATACTGTAAAACTTTTACCACTCTGTCGGGACATAAGAGAAGTTATAGTGTCAGGGTCATTTAAGAGTACACCTTCGATAATTCTTCTACTAAATTGTGCTTGATGTGGAAAGAACTTTCTACCAGTCAACATTTCACAAAAAATCTGTATCTTACGAGTTAGTTCAGAAGTTTTAAGTGTTCTTCCTGTATAAGTAATAATATCACCACCTACATAACAAAAAACCACAATGGACTTTCATTGTGGTTTACTACATTTTATTCTACAAAATAATAACCATATTTAACTCTTACTACTCGATTTTTATATCTTCTATCTTGCTTACAGGCAAGATATTCTCTTTTAGTAATTCTTCTCATTTAATACTCCTTTATTTTATACCTATATTATACCACAAAATTATTATTTTGTCAAGTAATTTTCATAAAAAATTTAATTTTAATATGAAAATTATATATTATTTATGGTAAAATTATTATTTAATATCCATTATATGTTTAAACTCATCGTCTGTCCATAAAAACAAATCTTTCTTTTTGGCATTTTTTCTCATCTCACATATATAACAACCAGGAATACCCACCCTAAAACCTCTCTCTTTTGCATAAGCAGGATAGACTTGAAATGTGCCACTCCATACCTCATAACAAATTTTAGGCACTGGAATTTTCTCAAATTTATTATGCTCTATTACAACACGTTCTTTTGCATAACGCTGATGATGATGTTCACGCCACGTTACATCAGCATTTATCCAATCCCATACACCCTCTTTTTTAGGACTCATGTGCTGTACAAAATGCACAAAACAATTCTTACCTACATTGAAATACAAGAAACAGAACTCCCTCTTGTATATTTCAGGTTTTCCAATAAGGGTTGCTAACATAAGTTCAGGTGTAAAATAAACACAATGTTTAAGTCGCCCTGATTGATGGTTTCCATCTATAATATATAATACCCTATCTGCATAAGGTTTTATAATATCTGCAAGTTCATATACTTGTTTATCACCAACAGACCATTCCTCTTGAGGGTCAGACTTGCTTAATCTTGTTGCACCATTTCCTGCATCTCCACCTATACCTACATACATATTAGGAATAGACATTAGGTATCTGAAGGTTTTTTCAAATAACTCCTTATTACATAATCCCCAATGTATATCACCTAAATTTGTAAAATAAGCTACCTCATTATCACATCTAAATGTTACAACATGGTCTTTCAATTCATTAAATATTATCTGTTCCTTATCTTTAGCTATTTGAAACCCCTCCTATTTAATGTTTTCCCAAAGACAATCTTTAAGGTCTTTATCTTCCCTAAACCTTACAAAGCGTGGATGTCTTAAAGATTTTGTTTTCTGATTAATTACATTCTGATACATGATTTCAACAGGAACATTATACAAATCCATATTCTTAATCATTTCTTGTGTATTGTCATTTATACCCTTAACAGTAGTAACATATTTTAATTCACCATCTTTATATGCACCTAATTTTATACCTGCTACCCAATGATTATAGTATGTCTTTGTAACAGGTACTCCATTCTCCCAATATTTCCAACCCCGCTCTGCGAGTTCTACCAAATCAAACTTGCCTGTATAATACTTATCAGGCTCTACAAACCCCATTATAACTAAATCCGCTGTTTTACGTTCTTTAAATTTTAACCAATAGTTACTTCTTTTAAATTCATAACTTGAATAAGCATCTTTTAATACAATCCCTTCACCGCCGTTATCAATTACAGCACTGTATAAGTTGTTATATGTAGGTACTTTCTTAAAAATAGGATTTTTAAAATAACTATCCTCATATAATGCCCAAAAACTTAAATCAATATTAAAAGGCTCTACCCTAATATTTAACGGTATAGGAAAACTATCTAATTTCACATAAAGAGTATTTAAAAACATTGCCCTCTCTAAAAGAGGAAATCTTGTTAAATCCTGTCCATCCCATTTTATTACATCAAATATGTTATAAATTAACTCATAACCATCTTGCCACAAATTCAACGCTCTTTCAGATGTTGAACCTAAAATATGTTGTACTTTAGAAGAGTCAGATTTTTCATACTTCAATGTAAGTTCACCGTCAAAAATAAAATCTTCATCACTGCCCAAAAGTTTATTTATATTAATATTACTTAAAAAAGGAAGTTTAGATGTATTATCCTCCTTCTCCCCTGTTACCTTACTATTACGGCGACTATAAAAATAATTTTTACCATCATGACATAACATAATTGCTCTATGTCCATCTAACTTTTCTTGAGCAACAAAACGTCTGAATAATCCTATACTATCTTTTTCAAACTTTTCAAAATTACATTCTGTGCAAAGCATAGGCTCTATATTAGGATTTATATTCATAATGCCCCACCTCTAACAGATTTAATACTACTCTTTCTAATGCTTTTAAATCACTATCATTTATAATTTTATAATCCCAAATACCCCAATCATCTAATTCAGTTTCACTGCTATTTTTACGCTGTTCCTCTGTCAATTTATTTTCATGATTAGGTCTTTCAACCCTAATTGTTACACAATTATAATCTCTTTTGTGACAATAATCTAAAAGTTTTAATACTTCATTTTTATAACGTACATCAGGAATAGTTACTGCAAAATCTTGATAACCATACTCTATATTCCCGCTTATCATATTATCTAAATCATATAAGAAATATTCAATCCAAATGTCAGGATTATATTGTCTGCCACCATCACCAATCATTTGTAAAAGCTGCCTACCTCTTTCATCTTTCTTATTATCCCATCCAAAAGTATTCCTTGCAACACGCTTTACATTATCTGCAATGTGCATTGTCCACATATCTCCACATTTTAAATGTTTCATCAAAAGATTAGATACAGTATCTTTTCCACTTTCTGCTTTTCCACTTATTAAAAAAATAGTTTTCACTTAAAAACCCCCTTTAATAAATTATACCATAAAGTAATGATTTTGTCAATATAAAAATTTTCACCAGTTAGTATCGTTTTAGAATACTAACTGGTGAAAATTATCTAACTAACAAACCATCTACAATAAGAGTATCAATAGGTGTAGATATTGCTTCTAAATTTTCTACCTTTTTAGACTGCCTTGATTGCACATCACTAAAAATCATTCTTAATTCCGTACCACCATAATTAAAAGTTACAGATTCAAAAACAACTACTTTATCACCTTTTTTAATTTTCTCTATATCCTTCCAACCTTCTTGCGTATAAACCTGTAACCCATCAAACACTTCAATTTGTGTCCCATTCTTATAATTAGTAAATAAAGTATGAACTCTGCCATTAAAGGTAGTCAATTCAACAGTTAAATTTGTTGAAGTCTTACCTTTAGAGTCTACATAAAATACTTTGGCTTTAGAATAGGGGATTAAACCCCTATTCTTATCTAACAACTTAACCTGCGCAGAAATTTTCACAATTTGCCTCCAAGACTTCTCTTACAAAATTATAACGCTCTACATAAATGCAATCATAGATTGCTTTAAGAGGGTCATAAGTTTCACTACTTGTAACTGCTTTAATTGCAGCAGGTGAATAACCACTTACAAGTACTAAACCATTTTCATTCTCAATAACAGGAATTGTTCCACTTCTTGAAGCTACGTTCCAAAAAATGAGTTTTGGTAATTTATAACCATAACTTCTATAAAGTTCGGAGATTGATTCAAGACTGTTTCCATAAGTACACTCATTAAATTCCATATCACTAATAATAAGAATATTAGGAATATCCTCTTGTTTAAGTTTATTCCTTACAGCAGTATCTAATACAAGTTTAAATACAGCTTCAATATTCGTACTACCGCCCCAATCCATTCTTTCTGTCATCCAAATATAAGCATCATAAACTGTTTTAAATCTACTTACATCTACATAAGTAGGCTTATCAGAGAATGTAACTACTTTGCCTTTAAACTCATCCTTTGCACGTTGCGCAAAATATAAAGCTAATCCAACAGAGCAATCAATAGGCATTATATTATTACTGCCCCATGTCATAGAACCACTTACATCAGCTACTACAAGAGTATTTTCTACGCCCTCATAATCCTTTAAATTTTCCCAAAGACCCTGTGTAAGTCTTTTATCACTATTACTTCTTACCATAGAGATAATCTCATGCGGATAAAGAGTAGAAGCATTAATTTTAGCTTTACCTTTAGAAAGACTATCAAGATACTTCTGTCTACGTTGCATATCCTTTCTCATAAAAAGTTCAGCATACTTCTTATTAGCTTTAGAAGGGACAGCTTCATAATCAATCTCATTATAAGTATTATTAGAGATATGCTGCTCCACAATATCTAAATATTTTCTCATTTCAGACAAGGCTTTTCTGTACTCACCATTAGTCATTCCATAATAGCCAATAAACTCTCTTGCCAATTTACGAGATTTTTTACCACTATTTATAGAAGGCATCCATTTAGCCAATAAACTAATGGATTTATCTTTCTGCATATTATCCCAATCTACCTCTAACTGCTTACAAAGAGTTTCTATTAAATATTTTTTCAGATGAGTTTCCATAAGCACAAAAAGGTCATCCCATCTACCTACTTCTACAATATATTTAATAAAATGTTTAACAAGTTCAGGCTCTCTATTAGCTAATTCTTTAAGCATTTCTCTGAAAATACGCCTTTCACCTAAACCGCCACGCACATCACGCAGGAAAAACATATATCTATAAATAACTTCTTTATTGTGTTTCTTATCATTTAAAAGCTGTGCAACCTGTGCATGAAGTAACTCATCAGACATATTTCTAATAGCAGGCAATGAGAAATTAAAATCCACTAATACATCTTTAGTAGTTGCATAACCCTTCATACCATTTTCAGTAAAAGAAACATTCATTTCATCTTCTAAATAATTAATAAAGATCATTTCATATCCTCCTTAAATTAAATGGAACGCCCTGAAGGAATTGAACCTTTTGACTCCTTCCACCTGTTTAATGTCGCAAGATTAGAAGTCTTGTGGTGGAACAGGGCGTATAAAATAAAAACCTGCTCATTAGAGCAGGCTATTTGTGGCACAGTAGAAATAAATCAAATGACTTACCACTACTGCATTAAACAAGGTTTCTCAATAAAGTATTACAAATTACAAATTTGTTCTTTTCTTAATAAAATGATTGCTGTGAAACCTTTATAACCTGCAAGGTAGTTTTACTCTGTTCAAAAGTAAGCAATTTTGGGAGAACCTTAATAAAATTTTGCTGTACTACCTTTATGTATATATTATAAGTCATCTAATTTGTCAAGTAAAATTTTTATGGTACGAGTGGAGGGAATCGAACCCACAACACAAGTTCCCAAAACTTGTATGTTACCACTACACTACACTCATATTATTAAATGGAGCTTCCAGAGGAACTTGAATCCCCATCAACTGATTACAAATCAGTTGTTCTACCAGTTAAACTATGGAAGCATAATAACCTCATCAAGCCGATTTATTTAAGTAACTCATTCTTATACTCATAATCGGTAAAAAGACATATAAAACATATTACTTAAACTGACGAGGATTAATTACATGGCACGGCAGAGAAGGACTTGAACCCTCATTAATGGTTTTGGAGACCACTGTTCTACCATTGAACTATCACCGCATTTTATAGGGAACAGATTTTCACTTTTACTACTAACCTGTTCCCTATCTCCGAAGGAACTGCTATTTTGGGTACGCCGCTTTTAAACTACTGCCCAACATTTTAGGAAAATGACACTTCCCAGGCATATATATAAAACCATGTCATAAGTTCCCAAACAATAAGCGAGCCTATAACAACAGTTTTATTATCTATGGGGCTTTCGCCCCTAAATCAGCTTATAAGCTGACCAACGATGGCTAATTGGTAGACGGTACGGGACTCGAACCCATATTATAGCCTTGAAAGGGCTATGCCTTAAACCTCTTTGGCGAACCATCCATTATGGCGGTGATACAGGGGATTGAACCCTGAACTTTGCCTTGACAGGGCAATGTTTTATCCTATTAAACTATATCACCGTGGTGGGCAGGGCAAGATTTTAACTTGCGATGTTTCTAACGTGGATGATTTACAGTCATCTGCCTTCGTACAACTCGGCACACCTACCCATTTATTTAAATACTTACTGCATTTCATTGGAAGCGGGTATGGGTACTGCCCCCATTTAATCAGGCTTATGAGACCTGTAAGGTTACTTAACCTCCCACCCGCAATTATTAGTGGAGTTAAATTTCTCTAACTCCACAAGTATATGTCCGCAAACATATACCCTAATTTATCTAAAGGGAACTCTATTTTCCATCTTCCTACATACTACCTTACTTGCCGAAAATCGTTCCCTTTCGTAATAACCTATGGCGGAGCAGTAGGGACTCGAACCCTAAAACCGCTTTAGCGGCACGGCAGTTTTCAGGACTGCTGCCTTACCAATTAGGCTACCACTCCATAATTTCCATTTAGCCAAAGGTAGCAATAGATAATCTTATTATTCTATCATCTGTAACAAATTTTTTAAAGTAATAATTGCAGACATATATTTTTCAATATACGCTTTCTCAAATAAATATTACTACCCTTGGATAAGTGGCGGAGCGTAATGGAGTCGAACCATTAAAACGCTTACACGTTTCACGGATTAGTAAACCGCTGCATTACCATTACGCTAACGCTCCGTTTTTATTTATTATAACATATTAACATAAAATTGTCAATACTTTTTTAAATTATTTGAAATTTTAACATCTTATTTTTCTTTATTATTCCTTTTATACTCAAATGAAGTTTTAGCTACAAGACCATACTTCTTTAAATACTTTTTTATACCATTATCTGATACACCATAAATCCTGCCCATTTCTCTCATACTTAAACCTTCATCAACAAGTTTTTTCAATTCTTCCCTTAAAATATTATCATCTTTTTTAAGAGTATTATTTTTTATAGTCTTATCTGCACTCATCACAATACTTCTATTGAGAGAAGAACATTTAACGCTACAAAAAATTTGTGTATGTTTCTTTGGAATAAATATTTTATGGCACATAGGACACTCAACACGTTTATCTTGTAATGATTGTAATACTTTTACGCCATCTCTTTTTGTACGCTCGGTATAAGTTATTTTATAACCTCTACCGCTAATTTTTCCTGATTTAACATTTCTTCCTCTATAATTTTCAGTTAACAAATGACAATTAGGACAAATTAAACGTAAATTACTTTCACTGTGGTTTAATGGGTTTCCATCTATATGGTCAATCTCCAATGGTACGTTTCCAGTGTAAGGATTAACCTCTCCCCAACCACATATAGAACACTTACCATCATTTAATTCAAATGGATACCTTCTAATATAATCTGAAACTTCTCCCCAATTTCCTTGACCACCATCAACTAAACCTTGTTTCCATTTAGATATATAATCTAAATAACGTGATCTCATACTACACTTTTTACTACAATATGTGTTACGATATTGTGTAATCTCTTTTCCGCAAATTGGACATTTTCTTTTTTCCATTCTAATTCCTCCTAATTAAAATTATATAGGGAAGCATAGAGAAGGAGGCTCTATGCTTAATTACTCTATCAAAGTTTGCAACCTTTAATAGAAACCTTTAAAATCTATGGTCGTCCCAAAGGTACTCGAAACCTTGTCTTACAATTATAAGTTGTACGTTCTAACCGCTGAACTATGGGACAATATGGTGCGCATGGAGGGACTCGAACCCTCACGGTTTTACCCAACGGATTTTAAGTCCGTTGTGTCTGCCAATTCCACCACAAGCGCATATAATTGGGGCTTTATACCCCAAGTTTAATCATGAATTTTTAACAGTTTTGCAGACTGTCCTCTTACTTCAAGAGTACACAGGACTATTAAAAGTTCTTCTCAAAATCTTCTATAACCGTTTCCGTCTGTTTAAGGCTTGCTTCAAGACTTTTCTTAATCATTTTAAAGCGTTTAAGAATTGCATCTTTATATTTAGCATGGGCTTTTTCAAAAGCAACAAGTTTACCAACTTCTTCGTCCCACTCATCACCATCTGCTAATCTTGCAACACCTTTATACGAATCACTTAAAAGTAACTTCTCAATCATTCTATAATCGTCTGTATCTACTTTTAACAGATTAATTAAATCCATTGAAGTATTTTGAAGAATTGCTACTACAACCCCATCTTCTTCTTTAATAATAAATTTTGGTTTCCTTTTTGCCATTTTTATTACCTCATTTCTTATTATGTGCTTATTATACCACAACTTTTAGAGATTGTCAACTACTTTTTTAATTTGTGCTTCCAATTCCACCAATTCTTTGCTGTGTAACAATATCTCCTAAAGTGTTATATTCAAGAAAAATACCTTGTGCCACTCTTGTACCCTTTGTTACTACAACTTCCTTATCAGAGAAATTAAAAAGTGGAAGCCAAATTTCACTTTTATAATCTGCATCAATAACTGCGATATTGTTAGCAAGCATTAAGCCCATCTTGCATAAACTACTTCTTGGTGCAATAAATAATACATCAGAAGAGTACATTGTTACACCAATACCTGTATGCGCCCATTCCACAGTATGAGGTTTAATAATTGTATCTCTCGCTACCTCAAAATCATAGCCTGCGGAAAGTTCTGTTTTTCTTTCAGGCAAATGTAATTCCCCATAACCGTCAAAAGTAAAGAAACCTCGTTCCATAAATTCTCCTATTCTCAACACATATACAGTAACTTTTCTCTTACCAAATTCAAAGGCGGTAAGTTTATCAGGAACATATATATCAATTCTATTCCCTTTTACAGCACCGCCAGTATCTTTTGCTTCGTAAAACCCATCAAATTTTCCTGCACCCTCAACATAAACAAGGGAATGTAAAGGAATAATATCAGGGTCTACTGCAATAAATCCTTCTCTTACAAATTCTCCACTTGCTGTAATCCCAAAATTGGGGTCACTATAATCCCTACCACACTCATCAGGTGCTGCTGTATAAGCAGTAGCTGTACACTCATAAACAGGTGTATATACTATTTGTGTTGCTTCACAACTACGCCCCATAACGAGAATGACAAACGCTACAAACATAGGTATTACCATCTTTTTCAAGAGGTTTACCACAGCAATACCACTGCTCCGCTTTTATGTAAGGCGTTTGCTTTCCGTAAGATTTACCATCATCTCCTAAAAAGTATTCTTCAGCCTGGTATAAATCTTCTTTAGGGATTTCAATATTTAAAAATTTTGCAAGAGAATCATCAATTTGTTTCAGCATAAGTTGCGCTGCTTTAATTTTTTCCCTTAATAGGATTGCTTCTTCTTTTTCCATTGTCATCCTCCTTGACTTTATAATATCACAAAACAAGAAGAATGTCAATAATTAATTTTCGTATTCTTTAAAACACGAAGGGGTTAAATCTTCTTGCCGTCTTTGACACAATTCAATTTTTTTATCAAGATACATTGCCATTGCAAAGCACTGCATCATTTTTGTCAAATACTCATTGAATTTTTCAGGTTCATAATCTTTATCCTCTGTATCAAAGCATTTTTTGCTATACACATCTACAAGTCCCAAAGATTCAACTTTGCAATGCTCTAACGCACTTCTGACTACAAGCACATCAGAAATGTTTGATTTTGCAATCAATTCAAAAAAGTCATAGAGTTCTAAATCCGCAAGTTCTGCATCTGTAAATTGTTTTTTACCTGTTACCATTATTACACCTCTCAAATCATCGTATCACTATTATACCACAAAAATCATTTTTTGTCAATAGATTTTATAAAATTTTTTACTTTAACAATTTAAAGCACTATTAATTTTAAAAATCCCTAAAGAAAAGAAAAAGAAAAGAACCAAAAGAAAAAGAAAAGAATATATATATATATAATTATTATTATAAATATTTTTACTTTTATTTTAGTTATAATATATATATATATATCTGACTATTAAAATTACGTTAGTAATTTTAATTTTCTTTTCTTTTTGGTTACTTTTTCTTTTCTTTTTAAAAAATTTTTGTTGACAAAATATGAAACTTGTGGTATAATAAGGACATACAGAAAGAGAGGTTTAGATATGTACAATTTTAATTACACTGTTACCATTGAAATAAAAGGCTCTACAACACTTGATGTAGAGCAAGATTTTGCAGATCGTGTTAAAGAAAAAGACCCTAAAACTATTGAAACGATGAATAAATTAATTAAAAAGCGTATCAAAGAACAATTTGCAGATAATGTTGCAGAAGTTAAGGGGATAGAAATAATATGCAAGGATTAACAAGAGATATTGAAATTTATAATGTTGATATTCGTAGAGTTCCAGTAATAGAAACTTTTTTAGAGGATAAACCTGTTTATTATAAAGCAAATGCACCAATGCTCATAAAAGTTGGTAAAAACATAGAATATCTTAATGTTGGTGATTATATAGTTTGGGATAAAAACGGAGATTATAAAGTTTATTCAAAAAATGAATGGAATAAATTTTATGGCGCAAAATTAAAGGAGGCTGCAAAAAAATTATGAGATATTTCTGGAATAGAAAACGTAAACAATGGGGAAATGCTTATTGGTGCTATCCATACTCAATTAAAATTCAAGCCCCTCTAATGTTTGCTATTGTAAAACATATAAAAGGTACAAATATTGATAAATTTGATGATGGCACAATCGTTAGAATTATTAGACCCGAAAATGAGAATTTTTATAAGGATTTCTATACTATAAGAATTAGCGATGGTTTAAAACAGTATGTCTTAAAAAAGGATTTATTACCATGTTAAAACAAAAACTCATTAAATCTTTTACAGAAGAAACAGGAATTAAAGTTTTAGACCCCTTTTATATAAAAGGCTATGAAACACCTTACAGAATTACAAAATCAGGAAATATAGAACGCTTTATTAAATCTGTATGGACAGATAGTTCTTATGCAGTAATTGATTTAGTTGCATTTGTTGATAATGATATGATTAGCAAATGCACTGAAAATCTTATAGAATATAAGCCATCAGAAATTACAAAACGGAGGAAAAAGAAATGACACTGGATGCTGCTATTGAATATTGGACTAAAAAAGCTAAAGAGAATGAACAAAAATATGGTCAACTTGTAATGTGGTTGGAAGAATTAAAAGTTTTTCGTGAAGAAGATAGATTAAAAAAGGTGAAAAAATGAAATATGAAAAACTTAATGAATACATTTTATACGGTATAATGTATAAAGGAAAATGGATTGCATATAGTTTAGATGATAATTTTATTTATATAAAGTTTGATAGTTTTATGGTAAAAATCTCTCATGATAAATTTTTTATAGATAAGAGATATTTACATCAAACAACTGGTTTAATACCGCTTTTTAAAAAAGAATATACAGAAAAATTAAGAATTGAATGGGAACTTGAATATGATAGCAGTATTGGTTATCTAACAAAACTATCTAATGGTAGCCTTCTTTCTGCTACAATATTTAATTTTTTTGAGAATTACACGGGAGAGTTAAAATGCTATAAAGCGGATATTGGAAAAGTGGCAATCTATATAGATAATGAATTAATGGGTTTCATAGATACAGTGGAGGTTAAAAATGATTAATTATACTAAAATTCAAGACAATTTTATTAAAGAATTAAATAAAGGCGTTAAGTTTTATTATCTTGAGGTTGGTTCTAACATTTATGCAAGTATTGATTCTAAAATAATTTATTCTTTCCCTAAAGAAAAATTCTTTTTAGATTATGAGCGTTTTGGAATTAAGAAAGAAAATATTTTAAAAATTCTTGCCTATGATTATACTATACCTATTATAGATAGTAAAGAAGAAACAGATTTAAAAGAACTTACAGGACGATTATTTTTAACACCTGATGATAAAAAGATTTATTTGAATTCCGAAAACCTTAAAACTTTAGGAAAAGGTTATGAATTGTTTTGGGCATTAGGAACTCCAATTATAGCTGCGAAAAAAGATAATGTAATTTTATCTTTGTTTTCAATGATAAGGGTAGAAGATAGTGTAACAAGCACAAATTTTAGATAAGAGCATTGTAATTAATGGAGGTGTATAAATATATGGATTTATTAGAAGAGGCTCTTTATAATGGTTTAGAGGGATATGAGTGGGTAGACTTACTTAATTATTATGATTGGGATGAGTTTGTAGATGAAATTTATGGTGACTTGCATAGATGGGATATTGATGTAACAAGTATTCGCCGTAAAGGAGATAAATATTATGCAATTTACTGGTCAAAAGGTTTAACGGAAAATCAAGAAAATGATTTTAGCTGTGCATATATTGAAGAGGTAACTCCTGTTAAAAGAACAGTAGAAGTAACGGAGTGGATGGAACGTTAAGTAAAGAAAAGAAAGAAAAAGCCTTTAAAAAATTAAAAGAATATACAGATGATGAACTTGCAATTCTATCTAAAATGTATGATAAAGACTATGATATGTACTTGTACTTTATTACTATCTTTAAGGCATTACATTTAAGTGGTAGAAATCTTAATGAAGAACAGGTTAAGGCTATAAATGAATATGTAGATAATTTTGGTAAAGTATTTAATGATTTATATTTAATGCCTAATGAAACATATTCAGATGATGAATTAGAACGTATTGAACAAGCGTTTAATACAAGTTTTAAAGATTATATATTAACATTAACGTACATTGTATACTGTCACTCACAAAATACTAATGATATTTCTTTTGACGATTTTATAAAAGCATATAATGTATTGCTTGACATGGGTAAAAGTTATGATTGATTTAATTCGTTTTGGTATTTTGCAGTCTTTAGATTACTGGACTGCAAAACATCCTTATAAATTATATTTAAGAAATAAAAAGGTAGAAGATAGATATGCAAGTTGGGAACGGACATTTAATTTCAAAGAATACTTTAAGGTATTGCAAAGAGTGTAATCACTTTAAAAATAATTACTGTTTTTTAAAATGCAAGAATGTGGGCGCAGATTGGTTATTTTGTAATAGATTTAAGGAGATAAAGAATGGGTAATATCTTAATGACAGAATGTGAAAAATGTAAACGGAGAATTGTATTTCAAGCTGATGATAAACTTAAATACTGTCCATATTGTGGTGAAGAAATCGGGGCTTATCGTAAGACTATGTTAAAAAATAAGGCAGAAAGATATATTGATGAGATAAAGATAGCATTAGCTACAAAGGAATTAGAAAAAGAACTTATCATAGTACCTGAAGAAATTAGTGATTATGAGGATGGCTATATTAGAGGTATTCAGTATGCACTTGAGGTATTGAGGGAAGAATTATGATTACATATATTATGATGGGACTTTCAATAGCGTGGGCAGTATTAATGTACATTTCAGATGATACTAATACAGTAATACGCAGCGCAGCATTGATGTTACTTTGTTGGTTTACGGCGGGTATTATGGCACTGTCGGAGGTATTATGATAATTTCAATATTACTTGCTTTAATTTTCTGTGTACTTATGTTTATAATAGTGGATTTAAAATCAAAAATAGAATGTGCAGCACTTATGATAATAAGTGAGATAGCAGTATGGGGTACTTATATATTAAATGCTTTAGAAAAATAGGAGGTTATAATGTTAGAGATAACTTATAAAGATGGTAGAATTATTACAGTTGATGATTATGATAATGCAGAATTGGAAGATAGTATGCTTATATTCTATAAAAATGAGTATATAGTAATGATAATTAACCTTGACTGCATAGAAACAGTAGTAGATATTGGGGAGGAAGAAAATGCTTAACATACATTATAAAAATGGCTTAACAGATACTGTTACAAGAGATGAATATGATGATTATACTTATGACGGTAAAGTAGTGATGATTTTTAAAAGGGGCAATATGATTGCTTTGATTAATGTAGATAGTATTAGTGGTATATATCTTAAAAGTGATATTGAATGTAAGGCTACCAATTAAGATAGTCTTTTTTATTACCAATTTTTAGAGTGAATTTTTATCACGAAAAATTTTTGCCGGTTTTAGGGGTTGTTTATATTTACGAACTCTTGTCATATTTAGTTATTTATTACCACTTTTGGAGAGAAAAATTTTTTCAAAAAATATAAAGAAAGTATTTATACCAAAAAATATAAAGAAAGTATTTATACCAAAAAAAATTTAATAAAAATTTTTTCAAAAAATATGAAGTCAGACTCCAACCTATTTATACGAACACACGTTTGAAGGTGGTTGTATAGTTAGACCAGGCTAACCCTTCTATATAGTTAGCTTATGCTAACAGTAGATAAAAGTAAAGGCAGGCTTACGCAGCCTGCCCCTTTACTTAACTAAAGTAAACTTTTCCCCGCATACACTAATAGAAAATAATTCTTTTTTTTTACATCTTCTATCGGATATAATGCGATGTCATATATACATTTATCTTTATTTGCAATAAATATTAAATGATACTGTTTATTAATTACTTTATAAAGCCCGCTATAATATATTAGGAAGTCGCCGTTAGTATAACATTCCCTAATAGGAATCGTTCTCATTAATAGTTGCCCCCTTCAATTTGTAATAATAATTTATTGAGTTCGTCCTGTAAATAGGAGTAGTTATTAATACCTATAATGTTGGTAGGCAGCCTATTAAGTAAATAGTATATATTACTATATAAGAATAACTTGACTTTATTTTTTGTGCAGCGTTCCATATATCTGTCTTTACGGAGTATGCAACCATCTTTAAAATAATGTATATTTAATTCATTTGTTAAAGTGTCTTTAACTTCACTGTAACACAGCGCAGCATTAAATACTAAAAATTTATTATACTTGTATACTTCAATTACTACACTATTTACTTGAGTATTTTTTCCTAACTCTGTTTTGATGTATGCAGGCATTTTTAAATGATAAATTTTATTGAATAACATTATTTTCGCCTTCCTTCATTTTACATCTTTATTAATAGCTTTTAATTCTATACTGTAATTCATTCCTGCTCCATCTGTTACTTTAATAGCACCTCTTTTTTTATTAATAATAAAGTCTAATAAATCTTTTGATTCGGCGTTAGTTAAAGCCCAAAATGCCTGCTTGAAATTACAAGGGTAACCGCTCCAATCATTGCAATAATTAAAGCAAGTATCATTATTATGATAAAGGTTAAAAAGGTCACAGTAAAAGTTATAAAAATATCTATCTATTATAAAAGTATCTTCATTTCCTGCATCTCCCAAGGCATAAGCATAACCATTGCACAAATTGAACATATTTTTATATTTTGAGTGGTTTTTTTGCTTAACATTCTTTATACCTCCTTTTATTTTGCAGGGGCTTTAATTCGCCCCTGCTTTAATATCATTGGTTTTTTAATGAAATGTAAGTTTGTTCAAGAGAGGGCATATAACCGTTCAGAACGTAAACTTCCATTTTCGGGTTATATTCATATAGAAAAATAGCCAATTCATTTGTTTTACTATAACCACAACCGCCAAGTCTGAACACAAAAGCGGGTAAATCACTGTTACTCCTTGTGCGCTCTTGATAATAAAACAGTTTTGACTTTTTGGGGTTTTCATAATTTAATTCTTTTGCCCACAAAACCTGCAAACCTTCGTTTCCTTTTTGTGTATAGATTGCAAATAGTACATTCCAACCGTAACGGCTTTTTGAATATTTTAAAGGCATGATGTATGCTTTTTCAGCTTCAACCAACTGAACTTCGGCTTCGGTAGCCTTCCATTTTTCGTTACTGTCAACCATAAAACCTTCGCCGTTGATGATTTCATA
>ERZ827088.180-NODE-180-length-94277-cov-31.710195_pt1 | contig 94277 bp, 74 predicted proteins | sample MGYA00519922_ERZ827088 | MGnify/ENA primary metagenome ERZ827088 (study PRJEB31778, sample SAMEA3449254) | human gut metagenome | biome: human gut; feature: human-associated habitat; material: faeces | place: United Kingdom | collected 2010/2012 ... | reverse complement strand
CTGTAACCGGCTGATCCGTAGTCAGCTACTCTATTCAGTTGAGCTACGCGGCCATGTCCTTTCTGTTTGACGGGTGCAAAAGTAGGAGGTTTTTGTGAAATAACCAAATATTTCTACGCCTTTTTTGTAATTTTTTTATTCCATGAATCGGTTACCGAATAATTGCCACCCTAATGAAAGTCCCGCATTCCAGTTCCTTCTCGGTGAACTGTAGTAGTTTACGTATCCACTGATGGAACCGAATGGCAATCGGATAACCATGGACAATTCTCCAAAATATTCAATTCGACTAAAGAGTTTTCCGTAGTAGGCTTTGTGTGAATTATCTTCCAATATCGGGAAAATAGGAGCAAAACCATACAATCCGGCCCGGATGTGGAAAACAGAATTCAATTGATAGATGGGAGTTATTCCGGCACCTATAAATTGATTGGCACGGAAAGCCTCATTGTAGGTGATTTTACTGTGAGCAGTTGGAGCGAATTCTCCGGCCTGCATCATTGTAGCCCGATAATTATTGCTGAAATTCCGGGAAGAATAAAAGGCCTTTAAATAGGTTCCCAATGCAATATTTGGCTTGAGCTGATAGTACCTTTCTAACTCATAACATAATTGTAGCCATGATTGGATGTACTTGTAATCATTTTGAGTCTCGTTAGGGTTGGCACCTACATAGAAAGTTTCTTTTCCTGTATATATGTGTGCTGAAAGTCGTTCACGTCTTCCACTGGTCGCAAATTGTTTGCTGTTTAAGGTATTTCCGTCTAGGGCTACAGAGCCTCCGAATATTGTATAATTACTGGCGTCTCTTTTGTCGTTTTCAAAGTCAATGACGTTGGTTTGAAAATATTGGTCTTCCAGTCTGGCGATTCCTATACCGAATTCAGCTTTCTGACGGCTTAGAAAAGGAAGAGAAACAAAAAGCTTCACGTATTTCTCATTCTGTTGATTGAATGTAGGAGTATTCCCTTTATTGAAGAGTTTCTCTTGTTTCAAATAGTCAAAAGAGGACAGGGAAGCGACGAGCCGATAGGAGGTAGGTAGGCTGGTAGGAAGGTCAATTCTACCGGAAATCTGTAAGTTGTTATAGATTTGCCCCAATTGTCCGTCCACAGAAAATTCCTTAGCATAATTGTTCAAACTATGATAGGTAGCACCGATATAAACCTGATTGGCACCATTAGAACCGACATTCCCTCCGACTCGTAGAGATAAGTCATCCTCCATTTTTACCTTTAAATCCAATGTGTATGTTTCATCCAATGGATTATAGATGACATGAGGAATAATTTCTGAAATCATATTATCGGACATCAGACGGAAATATCCTCGTCGCAAGTCTTCAAAATCGAAAATGTCATTATCATGTGAATGAAATTCTTTCCGGATATATCGTTTCTGCTGGTCATTGGCACCTTGAATGGTAATCTTCTTGAATCGGAATTCGGGTAATGCCTTCTTGTATGCAATTCTACGCATCTCCAGTAACCGATGATTGGAGCGTCGGGAAATACGGCTCTTAATCGAGTCCATAAGCTCGATGGCACGGTTGTAGCCGTTATCATGAAGTTCATCGTATCGGTCAAAATCCATCAAATTGACGTCGGTATATTTGAAAGTCATCAGAATTCCCATCGAATCCGGAATTTCGTAGTTCGTTTTTTGCATAATCATATTTTCCAGTTGCCCCATGATATCACCTTCTTTGGGCTTTCCTGGATTAGAACTTACGACGCTTCCGATTAGAATATCCGGATGGAAATCCTCCATCATAATATCTACTGGAAAATTGTTATAAATACCTCCATCGTATGCTAGAATGGAATCTATTTCAATGGGCTTGAACATCGCTGGGAAACTCATTGAGGCACGTACGGCATCGCCTAAATCTCCACTATTGAAGATGATAGGCCGTTTGTTATAGACATCTGAAGCTACACAGCGGAACGGTACGAATAACTTGTCGAAATCATTCTGGCAGGCAGCTGTCGCTTGACCGAACAGCTGGACGAATGCAAGATTCATCTGAAGAGGGTTTACCACACTGGACGGAAGAAATTGTGTCTTGACTTTGTGTAAAGGATTCTTTAAGGAAACACGGATATTGATAAACTCTGGTGTAGAAGGGTTCTTTTTAAAATAATAAATGTATTTCTCTTCGATATCTCCTGAGTACCAGCGCTTAAAGTCTTCTGATTTTAACAGTTTCTCCATATCGTCAGGAGAATAGCCCATGGCATATAAAGAGCCTATTATAGCTCCCATGGAAGTTCCGGTAATATAGTCAATTGGGATGTTATTTTCTTCCAGTGCCCGGATAATACCTATATGAGTCAGTCCTTTAGCTCCTCCACCGCTCAATACAAGCCCTACCTTCTGTGCTTGTATTGTAGAAGTCAATGTAAGTAAGCTACAGAGAAGTAATAGTATGGTTCTTTTCATGAAAACGAGAGATAAATATGTATCACATCATGTACACAAAGATAAGGAAAAAACTCAATGCTCCTAGTAAAAATGCTCTTTTTTCATGAATTAATCAGTTACAGATGGAGTTAAAAGAGAATCAATGTCAGGATAAACAAACTTACCCGAACTTCTGGGAAATCCATTGGTTCGGGTAAAAGAGGATAGAAATATGTAATGTCTTTGTCGACGTTTAAATCAACTCGATGCTACGTTTTACAAAGTTAGTCAAAGCTTCACCTTTCAACATATTGTTCTGTAGCAAGGCTAAGTCTATCAGTTGGTGTACTACTTTGTTGTCTGCTGCAGATTCGTTAATGATGGTTGTTTTCTGTTGCTTTTGCTCATTCAGTTTCTGTTCAACCTCGTTCAGCTCATCCTTTTCGGCAGTGCTGATATCTTCATCTTTCTTGCCTTCTTGAGCTTTACGTAACTCAGTCTGACGTAAATTCAGCATAGCTATTTCTGATTCTACAGGAACCAGTTTTTCTGCACAGGCAGATTCTGTATCTTCCAGTACTTTCTTAATCAGTTGATGGTCACTGTTCAGTACCAGGTTATACATATCCGGCATTTCACCATAGAAACTCATACCAGGTTGGATATTAGCCATTTCCTTCATACGGCGCATGTATTCAGCCTGCGTAATGACAATCGGTGACGCTGTTTCGCCCAAGGCCTGTGTCTCTACATGAAATTCTACTTTCTGCACTTTCGGAAGCTGTCCTTGGAACACAGTAGAAAGGAATTCTTTCTTATCTGCCGTCAATTCTTCTCCATGTTTCTCTTCTTTTACAATCAGACGGTCAATGATATCACTATCTACACGAGTGAAACGACTCTTTTCAAATTTTTGCTCCAGCATATTAATCATAGGTACATCCAATTGCCCGTCCATCATTAATACGTTGTAGCCTTTGCTCTTAGCTGCATCAATGTAAGTATACTGTTCGTCCAGATTATTGGAGTACAGGTAAATCAGATTACCATCCTTATCTGTCTGATTGTCTTTAATCAAGGTCTGATATTCCTCGAATGTATAATATTTGTTGTCAGTATCTTTGAAAAGGGCGAATTTATTTGCCTTTTCATAGAAATCTTCCTGAGTCAACATACCGTAGTTGATGAAAATCTTCAAGTCATCCCATTTGCTTTCAAATTCGTTACGGTCATTTTTGAAGATAGACTGCAAACGGTCTGAAACCTTCTTTGTGATATATGTGGAAATTTTCTTCACATTCGAATCGCTCTGAAGATAAGAACGGGAAACATTCAGAGGAATGTCCGGTGAATCAATTACACCGTGCAGCAATGTCAGGAAATCCGGAACAATACCTTCTACAGAATCAGTTACATAGACCTGGTTGCAGTACAACTGAATCTTATTCTTCTGCAGGTCTATATTGCTTTTGATTTTCGGGAAGTAAAGTACACCGGTCAAATTGAACGGGTAATCTACATTTAAGTGAATCCAGAACAGCGGTTCATCTGACATCGGATACAAGTCTCTATAGAACTTCTTGTAATCTTCATCTTTCAGTTCGCTAGGCTTTTTAGTCCATATCGGACAAGTATCATTGATGATGTTGTCTTCGTTCGTTTCCACTTGTTTTCCATCTTTCCATTCTTTCTTTTTGCCAAAAGCTATAGGAATCGGAAGGAATCGGCAGTATTTGGTAAGCAAGCCTTGGATACGTGATTCTTCCAAGAACTCCTTGCAGTCATCATCAACGTGCAAGATGATGTCTGTGCCACGATCTGCTTTTTCTGTCTCTTCCAAAGTAAATTCAGGGCTACCATCGCAAGTCCATTTAACGGCAGGTGCCTCTTCTTTGTAAGATTTGGTAACGATATCTACCTGTTTAGCTACCATAAAGGCTGAATAAAATCCAAGACCGAAATGTCCGATAATGGCATTGGCATCGTCTTTGTATTTTTCAAGGAAATCGTTGGCTCCAGAAAATGCGATCTGGTTGATGTATTTTTCAATTTCCTCGGCAGTCAGGCCTAAACCGCGATCAGAAATGGTAATTGTCTGGTTTTCTTTATCAACGCTTACATGAATTGTCAAATCGCCTAATTCACCTTTGAATTCACCGGTAGAAGCCAATGTCTTAAGTTTTTGGGTAGCATCCACACCGTTAGACACCAGTTCACGCAAAAATATTTCATGATCGCTATACAAGAATTTTTTGATAATGGGGAAGATGTTTTCTGTTGTAACCCCGATATTACCTTTTTTCATCATATCTAAATTTTATAATATTCATTATATCGCCGTTAGGAGGACAAAAAAAATGCCAGACAAAAACTTGTCTGACATTTTGTCCTGTATCTGAAAGAACGTCACAGTCCTTATGGCTCGTTGATGAAGTCTACACCGTCTTTATTGGCGTTCAATTCTACGCGGATCGTATTGCCAGTTGCCGGATTTTCATTAATGATCATCTCTGCCAATCCGTTTTCAAGATAATTCTGTATGGCACGTTTAAGAGGTCTGGCACCGAACTGTACATCGTATCCTTTGCTTGCGATGAAATGTTTTGCCTCATCTGTTATGATTAACTTGTAGCCAATATTTTCTACACGTTTATAGAGGCCTTTGAGTTCGATATCAATAATCTTGTCTAATGCTTCCTCGTTCAATTGATCGAAAGTTACAATTTCGTCTAAACGATTAATAAATTCAGGAGCAAAGGATTTATTCAGCGCCTTGGTTATCACGCTCCGAGAGTATTCTTTCTCATCTGTGCGTGTTTGTGCGGCAAAACCTATTCCCTTGCCAAATTCTTTCAATTGTCTCGTACCCACATTGGAAGTCAAGATAATAACCGTGTTTTTGAAATCGACGGTTCTGCCATAACTGTCTGTCAGACGGCCTTCATCCATTACCTGGAGTAGGATGTTGTATACTTCAGGATGGGCTTTTTCTATTTCATCCAACAAAACAATGGAGTAGGGTTTCCGACGGACTTTTTCTGTCAGTTGTCCACCTTCCTCATATCCTACGTAACCCGGAGGGGCTCCAACAAGTTTAGAAACCGTATACTTGTCCATGTATTCACTCATGTCTATACGGATCAAGGCGTCTGTTGTACCGAACATTTCTCTTGCCAATTCTTTAGCCAGATGTGTCTTGCCGACACCGGTCGGCCCTAAGAAAAGGAAAGTACCAATCGGTTTGTTCGGGTCCTTCAGTCCTACGCGGCTACGTAAAATTGCCTTTACCAATGTTTCTATTGCCTGGTCCTGCGCAATGACCTTATTCAGTAAGGCCTGTTTCATTCCCTTCAGCTTATTGCCTTCCTGCTCAGCCATTCGTTGAACAGGAATTCCGGAAATCATGGAAACCACATTGGCTATCTGTTCTTCATCCACGACCTCACGATTCTCGCGAGATTTAGCTTCCCATTCCAATTTCATGGTTTCAAGCTCCTTCTCCAATGTCTTTTCATGGTCGCGGAAACTGGCAGCCAACTCGAAGTTTTGCAAGCGAACAGCCTCGTTCTTGTTGTTACGGGCTTCCTCGATAGCTTTTTCCTGTTCTTCAATTTCTTTAGGAACAGTGATATTAGTCAAGTGTACCCGTGAACCAGCTTCATCCATTGCGTCAATCGCCTTATCCGGGAAGTTGCGGTCTGTTATATAGCGATCAGTCAATTTGACACATGCCATGAGTGCTTCGTCGGTATAGGTCACATTGTGATGTTCCTCGTATTTGTCTTTGACATTCCTAAGAATCTGCAGTGTCTCTTCGGGGGTAGTTGGTTCTACCAGTACTTTTTGGAAACGACGTTCCAATGCCCCGTCTTTTTCGATGTTCTGTCGATACTCATCTAGGGTTGTGGCACCGATACATTGGATTTCACCTCTTGCCAGCGCTGGTTTCAGCATGTTGGCAGCGTCCATGGACCCTGCTGCAGAACCTGCACCCACGATGTTATGGATTTCATCGATGAACAGAATGACGTTCGGGTTCTTTTTCAGTTCATTAAGGATGGAGCGGATTCGTTCTTCGAACTGTCCGCGATATTTGGTTCCAGCTACAACCGAAGTCATGTCCAATGCTACCACCCGTTTGTCAAAAAGAATGCGGGATACCTTTTTCTGTACGATACGTAAGGCTAATCCTTCAACGATAGCAGATTTTCCTACACCCGGTTCGCCGATAAGAATCGGATTGTTTTTCTTACGTCGGCTCAAGATTTGTGCGAGGCGTTCTATTTCTTTCTCTCGTCCCACTACAGGATCCAGACTCCCAGCTTCTGCCGCTTTTGTCATGTCGGTGCCGAAAGAGTCTAATACCGGTGTTTCGTTGGCAGGCTTCCGTTCGCTGGTTCTGGTTGCAGATGGGGTGTCAGATGGGGATGGGGAGAATGCATTTCCCTTGTCTGCATTCGGCTTGCGTGAAATGCCTTCCTCTTCTTCCTCTTCTTCACCGAAATCCAGTCCACCTTGTGGTTCTGCCTTAGGTATCAGTTTATCTACTATTTTCTGGTAGGTTACTTCATTTTCTTCCAGCAGCTTGGAGGCTCTGTTCTGATTGTCTCTCATAATTGCCAATAATACATGTTCTGAATCTGTCTGAGTCGTTCTCATCAGTCTGGCTTCCAATAGACTCATTTTCAGAATTCTGGATGCTTTGTCTGTGAATTCGACTGTTTCTTCCTGGAAAGATTCCTTTTCAGCTTCTTCTTTTAATAAGGTTTCCAATTTGCCTTTCACTCGAGTCAAGTCTACGTACAGACTTCTTAATATATCAAATGCTTTGCCTTCTCCGTTACGGATAATCCCGAGCAACAAGTGCTCCGGACCAACTTTGCTATTGTGCAAACGGCAAGCTTCTTCTTTGCTATATTGAATGATATCGGAAACTCTTTGCGTAAATTGGTTGTTCATAATTTAACCCCTCTCTAAAAAGTCAATTGCCCTGGCATTTATGCCAGAAGTGCAAATATACATCTATAATTAATAGGATAAAAGTCCTTATGGGTTATTTAACAAAATGTGTGCCACATTAATAAAGGATACCCTTTTTAAGAGAGTGACACCGAAGAGTAAAAAACTTTAATAGGTAACACTTTTTTTGTATAAAATGTTTCGTATATCGGCTAAAAGTCGTACTTTAGCATGGTTTTTTACAAGCCAAGAGATGTATAATTAATATTTGTTTAAATGCAAGACCAAGACAGAATTATAAAAATTAACATCGAAGAGGAAATGAAGTCGTCGTACATCGATTACTCAATGTCGGTAATCGTAGCACGCGCCCTCCCGGATGTCAGAGATGGCTTTAAGCCGGTTCATCGCCGTATCTTGTATGGAATGATGGAACTAGGCAACACATCAGACAAGCCGTACAAGAAATCAGCAAGAATCGTAGGTGAAGTTTTAGGTAAATATCATCCGCACGGGGATTCTTCCGTATATGGGGCATTGGTCCGCATGGCTCAGGATTGGGCAATGCGATATCCGTTGGTGGATGGACAGGGTAACTTTGGTTCGGTGGACGGTGACAGTCCGGCTGCCATGCGTTACACTGAAGCCCGTCTGAAGAAAGTCGGTGAAGAGATGATGCAGGACTTGTATAAGGAAACTGTTGATTTTCAGAACAACTTCGATGATACATTGCAGGAACCGACGGTAATGCCGACACGTATCCCGAATCTTCTGGTGAACGGAGCCTCTGGTATTGCAGTAGGTATGGCGACGAATATGCCGACTCATAACTTGGCCGAAGTAATTGACGCTTGTGTAGCTTATATAGACAACAACGATATAGATGTTGATGGTCTGATGCATTATATCAAGGCCCCGGATTTCCCGACTGGAGGATATATATATGGTATAAGTGGCGTACGCGATGCTTACGAAACCGGTCGTGGACGTGTCGTGATGCGTGCCAAGACGGAAATCGAATCGCATCCTACCCACGATAAGATTATCGTTAATGAAATCCCTTACAATGTCAATAAGAAAGAACTGATTGAAAGCATTGCTTCATTGGTGAACGAAAAGAAGATTGAAGGTATTTCGTATGTGAACGATGAATCAGACCGTGAAGGTATGCGTATTGTCATCGACGTGAAACGAGATGCCAATGCGAGTGTCGTGTTGAACAAACTTTTCAAGATGACCGCTTTGCAGACTTCATTTGGAGTCAACAATATCGCATTGGTTCACGGAAGACCGAAATTGCTGAACCTGAAGGATTTGATTCGGTTGTTCGTAGAACATCGCCACGAAGTGGTTATCCGCCGTACCCGTTATGATTTGCGGAAAGCCAAGGAACGGGCTCATATCTTGGAAGGGTTGATTATTGCGTCTGACAATATCGATGAAGTGATTCGTATTATCCGTGCGGCCAAGACTCCGAATGAAGCCATCGAAAACCTGATGAGTCGTTTCCAGTTATCGGAAATTCAGGCACGCGCTATCGTAGAGATGCGTTTACGTCAGTTGACCGGACTGATGCAAGACCAGTTGCATGCGGAATATGAAGAACTGATGAAGCAGATTGCATACTTCGAAGAAATCCTGACCAACGATGAACTTTGTAAAAAGGTCATCAAGGATGAACTGATAGAAGTAAAGGAAAAATACGGAGACAAACGTCGTTCCGAGATTGTATATGCTTCCGAAGAATTTAATCCGGAAGATTTCTATGCTGATGATCAGATGGTTATTACCATTTCGCATCTGGGTTATATCAAGCGTACTCCTCTGTCCGAATTCCACGCGCAGAATAGGGGTGGAGTAGGGTCGAAGGGTAGTGAAACCCGCGATGAAGACTTCATTGAGCACATCTATCCGGCAACTATGCATAATACGATGATGTTCTTCACCCAGAAAGGTAAATGTTACTGGCTGAAGGTGTACGAAATACCGGAAGGCAACAAGACTTCGAAGGGACGCGCTATCCAGAATCTGTTGAATATCGATTCGGATGATATGGTGACTGCCTACCTGCGTGTCAAGAACCTGAATGATACGGAATTCATCAACAGCCATTATGTCCTGTTCTGTACCAAGCAAGGTGTCATCAAGAAGACATTGCTGGAACAATATTCCCGTCCGCGCCAGAACGGTGTGAATGCCATCACCATTCGTGAGGATGACCGTGTCATCGAGGTTCGTATGACCAACGGAAACAACGAAATCGTGATAGCAAACCGTAACGGACGTGCCATCCGCTTCCATGAGAGTGCCGTCCGCGATATGGGACGTACGGCTACGGGTGTACGAGGCATTACTCTCGATGAAGATGGAGTAGATGAAGTTATCGGTATGATTTGCATCAAGGATCCGTTGAAGGAAACGATTATGGTGGTTTCTGAAAACGGTTTCGGTAAGCGTTCAGACATCGAAGACTACCGTAAGACCAACCGTGGCGGTAAGGGTGTCAAGACCTTGAGTATTACAGATAAGACTGGTAAGTTGGTAGCTATCAAGTCTGTAACAGATGAAAATGATTTGATGATTATCAATAAGTCCGGTATAACTATTCGTCTGAAAGTAGCAGATGTACGTATCATGGGTCGTGCCACTCAAGGCGTGAAACTGATTGATCTAGAAAAACGTAACGACCAGATCGGTTCAGTATGCAAGGTTACTTCAGAGCCGGAAGATGATACTCAGGATGAAGAAAATATTTTGCCGGTAGGAGAGGAGGGATATATTTCTCCGGTAGACGATCAGCAAGAAGAGAACCCGACAGAAGAGGCAAATGAAGATGACAAGAATTAACTAGAATAAATTGTGTATTATTAAATTTGAAATGTTATGAAGAAGATTTTATTTTCAGCAGCATTGCTTTTCACTGTATGCTCTATGTCAGCACAGGAAAGCGTAGTGAAAGAAGCAAAATCGGCTAAAAGCGACCCTGTAAAGGCAGCTGAGATTCTGGAACCGGCTTTGGTAGATCCTTCTACAGCCAGCGATCCGGAAACTTGGAAGTTGGCTGGTGATTTCCAGAAAGCTATCTATGACGAAGAAAACATGAAGCTGTATTTGCCGGGTGGACAGGCTGACACTACAAAACTGTACAGCAGTTTGGCTAAAATGTTCGAATATTACACAAAGTGTGATGAAGTAGAACAGGCTAAGGTAAACAGTGGAGAACTGAAGAAACCGAAGTTGAGAAAGAAATTGGCAAAGACATTGGTAACTGTACGTCCGAATCTGACAAATGCAGGTTCTGATGCCTATAATGCTGGAAACTATGCCAACGCCTTGAAATTCTTTGGCTTGTATGTAGATGCACCACAGAATCCTTTGTTTGCAGACGAAGACGCTGTAAAGAATGACACACTGACTCCGTTGATTGCCAACTATGCAGCTCTGGCAGCCAATACATTGAAAGATGAAGCTGCTGTCATTAAATATGCAACCATCGGTAAAAACCATAAGGATGAAGGTTACAGATCATTGATGTGTCTGGCTGAAGTGTACGGAAAAGGTGAAAAGACTGACTCTGTACAGTGGTTGGCTACCATCAAGGAAGGTGTTGAAAGATTCCCTGCTCAGGAATACTTCATCGGTAACCTGATGGATTATTACATCCAGAAAGGTAAAATTGATGAAGGTCTGACTCAGATCAATGAAATTCTTGCCAACAACCCGACTCCATACTTCATGTATGTTAAAGGTGTACTTCAGTATGAAAAGAAGGATTACGAAGGTGCTATCGCTACTTTCAATGAAATCATCGCCAAGAACGGTGATTTCGTAGCTGAATCATATTCTAAGATCGGTGACTGCTATTTCTTCCCGGCACAGGTTATCGTAGAAGAAAATGCAAACCTTTCAATGGACGATCCGAAATACGCTACCAATGAAGGAAAGATTAAGGAATTGTATGAAAAGGCTAAACCTTTCTATGAAAAGGCTAAAGAACTGAAGCCTGATAACAAGCAGTTGTGGGGTCAGTACCTGTTGAACATCTACTGGAAGTTGAACAAGTCTGAATACGAAGCACTGGAAAAAGAATTGGGCTATTAATCAATAGGTATCTATTAGATTAGCAGGAAGCTTACCTGAGTTTACGGAGACATACGTATGCTTGGGTAAGCTTTTTTGCATTAATTATATGAAGATATATAGCCAAGAACAATACGTTATTGAACCGTTTTTTAGCCGAACTGCAGGATGTGACACCTCTAGGAGTATCACATGCCAGTATTCCCGCTTTTCAGCCTGTTATAGCCACAATTTTGCGTACCGGACTATTATAACGCCAAGGGTATCTTAACTACTTTGACAAGGCAGAAAATGGCTTTTGTTTAAACCTGGACTTGTGATAGTTGAACATACAATGAGTTCAGGTTCATTATTTGATGGAAAGTGACGCAAAAACGGTCAGACGCATGCAATTCTGTCCGATATTCATTCCAGTGAATTCCTTGGCCGCATTTTTGTTGTAAAAACCACCCAGATACCTTTCCTACAACTTATCCATAAATGTCATATAATCAATATTATGTTTAATTAGATATATACAAAACCATTTTCTCCTATTCACCTTTCAAAATTCAGAGGAAATTACGGAAGAAACTATTTACATAACCGATAATGCAGGATTTTCTTCACTGAGTGGACTTCAGGATAAAGCGGCAGGAACTTTTTTGTCAAATCAGCCTCCCAGCATCCTTCTTCATCGACTCCATTGCGGACAGACAAACCCTCATCTAGCCGCAAGATATTATTGGGAAATGAAATGCTGATTTGTCTGGTCGCAGATTCCCATACGAAGGGAATGTTCTCTACCAGAATCTCATCCTGGTTTGAATTCAGAAGCAGATTCACATAGCCTCGTTCGCTTTCGTTGAATTCAAAATCCATAGAAGCCTTGTAGAGCGTTTCCGAGGCCGCCAGTTCGCTTTTTATGGCTTCCTGCGCCTCCATATCGCCCCCCTCGATTTCGTACGAAATATAAGCAATGAAATACTTACGGACAGACGGTTCCACAAAGATTGTTACCTGTTGGGCATTGTGGGCATCGTCCATTACGGTCACAGCAACCTTTCCCACACTTTTGGGGACCATACTGATGGAATTACCGACGACTTGTGGGTACAGAATCTTCTCGTTAGAAGAGAATACGTCGTAATTGCCTACTCCTCCAAAAATAAGGATTTCATCCGGTTGGCCTACTGTACAGGAAATAGTAGCGTCATTGACAGGTATCTGCTGCAGGTTTCCTTTTTGCAGATAGAGTTCGATTTCACTTTCATCGCTGCAAGATACACAGCAAAGCAAGATAGTCAGCAGAGAAAATATGTATGTAAGGAATTTATCGGGTTTCATAGAAAGTCGGTATTGATTTAAGATTCTTGTATGCTAACAAATTAAGCAAAAAAATATCATAATCACAACTTTTAACCCCACTACCCGATTCTTATTAACTGTATTTAACTTATCCGGTTTCAAAGCCAGCTGTACAAGCCTGTTACAGGAGAATTCCTTGAAAGAAAAAATGGATGGGAACGGCGTAACAGGCTCGTTTCCATCCATTTTCTGTCAGAAGGACTACTGTCTTCTCAGCATTTGACTTGAAGTTCTTCCAGAATCTTGTGCATTTCCTGATAAGTGGTGATACGGGTCGGAACCAGCGGTAAACGCAACTTGTTTTCGATCATCCCCATCATACTCAACATGGCTTTTACACCGGCCGGATTTCCGTCGACAAACAACAACTTGAACAGTTCGGTAAAACTGTGGTGGATGTGTAGGGCACTCGAATAATCTCCTGCCAAGGCTAGACGGACCATCTTGCTGAATTCACGCGGAAAAGCGTTTCCAATGACTGAAATCACCCCTACTGCCCCTAAGGTGATCAGCGGGAAAGTGATACCGTCATCGCCCGAGATAACGTCAAAATTAGCCGGTTTGTTCTTGATGATATCGTCCATCTGGGTGATGTTGCCCGATGCTTCCTTGATAGCCACGATGTTCTCGAAATCACGGGCCAACCGCAAGGTTGTTTCAGCTGTCATGTTGACACCTGTACGTCCCGGTACATTATAGAGGACCAACGGAAGATTGGTTGATGTGGCGATGGCTTTGTAATGCTGGTAAATACCCTCCTGCGAAGGCTTGTTGTAATATGGGACTACTACCAATACGGCATCTACGCCCGTAAAATCGTCGTTTTTCAACGTATCGATGACGCCTTGGGTACAGTTGCTTCCAATACCCAGCAGAATAGGTACACGCCCGTTTACGCGTTCTATCACGGTTTTCTTTATCTTTTGCTTTTCTTCAGCAGTCAATGTCGGAGTTTCAGCAGTTGTTCCCAAAACGCAGAGGAAGTCTACGCCGTTCTGTACCTGGTATTCAACCAGCCGTACCAGTGCATCGTAATCTACACTTCCGTCTTCTTTGAATGGAGTAATCAGGGCTACTCCCATTCCTTTAAGTCTTCTTCGTATCATAAATGGATTATAAACTCGTTATTTAGGTGTACAAAAATACGAATATTTTCTTTCTATGCGTTATTTTTAATAGCTTTTTTGACTTTTCTGTGTGAAAAGTAAGAAAAGAAAGCCTATTCCTGTTCCAGGAGCGCAAGGAATTCATCTTCACTCATGATGGGGATACCTAGCTTCTGGGCTTTTTCCAGTTTGCTGGGGCCCATATTGTCTCCTGCCAGGATGAAGCTGGTCTTCTTCGAGATACTACCCACGTTCTTGCCTCCGTTCTTTTCGATAAGGTCCTTATACTCATCGCGTGAATGATGCAGGAACACACCGCTGATAACGATGGATTTCCCTTGCAGCTTGTCGGTCTGTCCAGCCAGGTCTTCTTCATCGGCTTCAAACCGGAGCCCTGCTTCCTGTAGACGTCTGATAAGTTCCTGGTTCTTTTCATTGGCAAAATAGAGCCGGATGCTTTGAGCTATCTTTTCTCCGATTTCATCAACGTGTATCAGGTCATCCAGACTGGCATTCGCCAATTCTTCGATGGAGCGGAAGGCTTTTGCGATTTTCTTGGCCACCGTTTCGCCTACAAAACGGATGCCCAAAGCAAACAATACCCGTTCGTAGGGTACTTCCTTCGAACGGCTGATGCCTTGGATGATGTTATCCGCCGATTTCTCGCCCATCCGGTCCAACCGGCAGATATCGGCAGCCTGCAGGGTGTAAAGATCGGCTACGTCCCGGATAAGTCCTTCCTGGTAGAACTGGTCGACGGTTTCAGGACCCAGTCCTTCGATGTTCATGGCCTTGCGGCTGATGAAATGTTCTATCTTTCCTTTAATCTGCGGCGGACAGGCCGTTTCGTTCGTGCAGTAATGGGCAGCTTCGTCTTCGTAGCGCACCAGCGGGCTTCCACATTCCGGACAATGGGTGATGAACGTTACCTTTTCGCTGCCGGCAGGTCTGGATGCCAGGTCTACACCGGTAATTTTCGGGATAATCTCCCCACCCTTTTCCACGTAGACGCTGTCGCCGATGTGCAGGTCCAGCGAAGCGATGATGTCTGCATTATGCAGCGAGGCACGTTTCACTACGGTACCTGAGAGCTGTACCGGTTCCAGATTGGCTACCGGTGTGACTGCTCCTGTGCGTCCTACCTGATAGGTAACTTTCAGCAGTTTCGTCAGTGCCTGTTCCGCCTGAAACTTGTAGGCGATGGCCCATCGGGGAGATTTGGCCGTATACCCCAGATTCCGTTGCTGTCGGGCAGAATTAACCTTCAGCACGATACCATCAGTAGCCACCGGGAGATTCTTTCGTTCTACGTCCCAATAATTGATGAAATCGAACACCTCCTGTAAGGTGTGTGCCTTCTTCATGTGTGAGGAAATCTTGAATCCCCAACGGGCAGCTTCCTGAAGATTCTCATAATGGCCGTCGTGCGGCAGGTTTTCGCCAAGCAGGTAATAGAGATAGGCATCGAGCTTACGTGCGGCAACCACAGAGGAGTTCTGCGATTTCAAGGTCCCTGAGGCTGCATTGCGCGGATTGGCAAACAAAGGCTCTTCGCGCAGTTCTCTCTCCCGGTTCAGGCTTTCAAACGATTCCCACGGCATGAGAATCTCTCCACGGATTTCGAACTGTGCGGGATATCCTTCTCCATGCAATACCAGCGGAATGCTCCGGATGGTCTTTACGTTGTCGGTTACGTCATCGCCTTTAACGCCGTCGCCTCGTGTGACGGCACGTACCAGTTTCCCATCTTCGTATGTCAACGAGATGGAGGTCCCGTCAAACTTCAGCTCACAACAGATTTCAAAATCTTCGTTGAGTGCCTTGCGTACACGTTCATAGAATTCGGTGACTTCCGCTTCGGAATAGGTGTTGCCCAAAGACAGCATCGGGTATTTATGTTCCACCTGCGTGAAGTTCTTGTTCAGGTCACTGCCCACACGTACGCTGGGCGAATTGCTGTCGTAGTGTTCCGGATGTCTGGCCTCCAGGTCTTGCAGTTCGCGCATCAGCTTGTCGAATTCCTGGTCGCTGATGACCGGTGCGTTCAAGACATAATACTTGTAGTTGTGAAGATGCAGCTCTTCACGCAATTGGTCTATTCTTTCTATTTCTGTCATGGTGAGTCGAATGATGTTTCATGCAAAAGTAACAAAAATGTCTCATCGCACGGTGAGGGTGCGGCAGAATATTTGTACTTTTGCTGAAAAATAATGAAACCATGAGAATAGATATTATCACCGTTTTACCGGAAATGATTGAAGGGTTCTTCAACTGTTCCATCATGAGCCGGGCGCAGAAAAAAGGGATTGCCGAGATTCATATCCATAACCTCCGCGACTACGCTTATGACCGTTACCGGAAGGTAGACGATTACCCGTTCGGAGGTTGTGCAGGAATGGTAATGAAAATTGAACCGATAGACCGTTGCATCTCTGCCTTGAAGGCGGAACGCGATTACGACGAAGTCATCTTCACTACACCCGATGGCGAGCAGTTCAACCAGAAGATGGCGAATACACTTTCCTTGAGTCAGAACCTGATTATCCTCTGCGGACATTTCAAAGGAATCGACTATCGTATCCGGGAGCATTTCATCACAAAGGAAATCAGCATCGGCGATTATGTGCTGACAGGCGGCGAACTGGCGGCGGCCGTCATAGCCGATTCCATCGTGCGGATTATCCCCGGAGTCATTTCGGACGAGCAATCGGCTTTGTCAGATTCTTTCCAAGACAATCTGCTGGCTCCTCCGGTCTATACCCGGCCGGCGGAGTACAACGGATGGAAGGTTCCTGATGTGTTGCTCTCTGGTCATGAAGCTAAAATCAGGGAATGGGAATTTCAACAGTCATTGGAACGGACCCAGCGTTTGCGTCCCGATTTGCTGAATGAAAAATAATGACAATTGGGGTTTCCTCCATATTGTCGCTGTTCGACTGATAAAGGAAAGAGGCCGGTCCATCTTCGGAGTCTATCAGGCAATGACTGAGACTACCGACTGGTGGACCGGCCTCTTTCCTTGAAAGTAACGGATGTAAATATTTTTCCGTTTACCGTAACGGTTACTGAGCAAGTAATCGAACTGGAAAAAACGAACTCACGTTTGATTCAAAACGCCTAGACGTTTTCATTCATTCGTGAGTTCGTTTACATCAAAACGCCTGGGCGTTTTTGTTAGGGTTGTATTACGGAATATGGATCTCCGCCCGGGAGTTAAACTTCCAAGGCTCCTATAATTTCTTTTACCGAAGCAAATCCATGACGGTCCAGATAGTCGTTGATACCGGCCGCTACCTTCACTGTTACTGCCGGGTCGATGAAGTTGGCAGTACCAATCTGAATGGCCGAAGCACCTGCCAACAGGAACTCAACAGCGTCTTTCCAATTCATGATACCTCCCAATCCGATGACAGGAATCTGTACGGCCTTGGCCACCTGCCATACCATACGCAAGGCGATCGGTTTGACGGCAGCGCCACTCATTCCACCGGTAATGGTAGAAAGTACAGGTTTGCGCTTTTCGGCATCAATAGCCATGCCCAGCAAGGTGTTTATCAACGATACGCTGTCGGCACCGGCGCCTTCTACCGCACGGGCTATTTCGGTGATGTCCGTTACGTTGGGCGAGAGTTTTACGATCAATGTCTTGTCGTATACTTTCCGGACCGCACTGACCACTTCTGCAGCACCGTGGGCAGTTACTCCGAAAGCCATTCCTCCTTGCTTGACATTCGGACAAGAGATGTTCAGCTCGATGGCCGGAATGTTCTCCAGTCCGTTGATGATACGGGCAGTTTCCGCGTAATCGTCAATCTGGGAGCCAGACACATTCACAATCATATTGGTACGGATGTCCTTTATCTGCGGATAAATGTGTTCGGCAAAATAATGCACACCTTTGTTCTGCAGGCCGACAGCGTTCAGCATCCCCATAGGAGTCTCAGCCATACGCGGATACGGATTTCCTTCCCGATGATGCAGGGTGGTTCCCTTTACGATGATACCGCCAATTTCTTCCAGATTCACAAAATCCTGGAATTCCAGGCCATATCCAAATGTACCCGATGCTGTCATGACCGGGTTCTTCATTGCCAGTTTACCGATGTTTACACTTAAATCTGCCATAATAATTTCTTTATATTAAATACCGGACCTTCTTTACATACACACACATGACCTTCGTCGGTCTTTTCTACACAGCAGAGGCAGGCACCTACACCACAAGCCATCGTATTCTCCAATGAAACCTCACATTCGATGTCGTTTGCTTTGGCATATTTGGCTACAGCCATCATCATCGGTTTCGGTCCACAGGTGTAAATCATATCGAATCGGGTCTGCTGCAGGATACTGTGCATGGTGACATATCCTTTTTCACCCATGCTTCCGTCTTCTGTCGTGGTATATACTTCACCGAATCTGGCGAATTCATCCAATTGGAGCAAGTCGTTTTTCGACCGTGCACCCAGGAGAAATACCGGTTTACAGCCCATTTTCAGCAGTGCCTCGCCCAGATAAAGCATCGGTGCTGTACCAACGCCACCTCCTACGAGCAACACTTTCTTTGAGGTGTCTGTGGGCAATGTAAATCCGTTACCCAACGGTAATACTACACTCACGATATCACCCTTCTGCACGGTAGCCAGTTTACGTGTCCCGTCGCCCACAAGCTGGACCAGGAACCATACTTCGTTCTTCGTTCTGTCTACATAGTTGATGGAAATCGGACGGCGTAAGAAAGTCGTGTTTGAACCGTCCACTCGAATTTCTGCAAACTGACCGGGCAGCATCTCAGGAAGCGGAGCAGCCTGTGTCAGTTTGATGAGAACATAATTGGCATGCAAATGGATGTTCTCGGTTACTGTTAAATCTAAGATATATTTCTTCATAAAAATAGGGTAAATTCGTTTGTAATGCAAAGATAACGAATTTACCCTAAAATCGATGTCTGAAAACAGGCATAGCTGATGCCAGTCCCTTATTTTTCCGGTTTAAATACTTCGTATGTACCGTTGTCGAAGAAAATTCTTATTTCAGTGATTTTCGGATGTGGCTTTTCAATGTACCTAATCTCTTCTTTTACAGTCTCTTTAGGTGCATATTGACCATACTTAGACGCGTTTTCCTTTAAAAAATCGGGAACTTCCGTGTCTTCGGCCGTAAATTTTGGATTCTCATCGGGTTGCAGGGAGAAGGACATATCTGAAATTGCAGGAGTTTCTTCTTCCATTTCTCCCTCGCCATAAAGCAACCAGTTGATGTTGATTTTCGGATAAGCTTTATGAATGCGCATGACAACTTCGAGGCTTGGTTTATTGCGTCCTCCGAAGATATGAGATAAAGAGGAAGTCGAAATACCAATCTTTTCGGCAAACTCGGCGTTAGTCAAGCCTTCTTTCTGCATGATTGATGCGATACGGTCCTTCATTGGGTACAAATTTCTATGGTTTGTTACTGATTACAAAAGTATATAAATGGATTTATAAATGCAAATTTACATCTATCTTTTTTAGCGTACATCCGTAAATACAAGTGTATAGGTATAAATGTATAAATGTCTATTAGCGTATATAGTACAATTGTAAACGCATTGTCGCATTACTTTTGATAAAACGTATAATAGACTGATTATCAATTAATATATTATTGAATTACAAATAGAATCATTCAAATTTGAATAAATAGGAACTATAATTGTAAAAATATTGAAGTTTAGTTTTTGTTTTAGTATGTATTCTATTGGTTTATAAAGAACTATACCTTATTTACGTAGTATGTATAAAAATGCAGTTACGTTTATATCTGTAATATTTACATACGTATCGCTTGGTTAATTAGCTGTACATCAGTGAATGGTAGTGTTTTCAAATGTAACTGACCGAATTCCGATTTATCTATTTACATTTGTATATGTCCAATTGTAAATACAAAAGGAATCCGAATGGATTACAAATGTAAAGAACCAAGCACTCTTGTCATTTTTCGGTTTACCATGTAAAGTTACTGATAGAATTTATGGAGATGTCTGCCTTATCCAATTTACATCTCTATTTCGATATTTATAGGTATACGAAAAGCATCATGAGCTTTGCCCGCCCATCTTGTAGGTGGAAGGTAAACGTCCTTAGAATATCAGCTTGCAAATTGGAGATGTTGGTAGTTTATTAGAAACTGAGAAGAGAAGCGTTTCTCTCTCCTTTATGTTTCTGTTTATCGCAAATAGAATTTTTATTTGGACGGGATGGCGTGTCGTTTGATTCAATACCCCAATCGCAGCGATACATATTCAGGGAGGATGAATGGCATCTTTTGCCGTATCGACCGCCTTTGTGAGAATCGAAAAAATACGGCCAATGAATCGGGAGGCTCCAATTTTTCGATTCTCACGAAAGTGGGATTTTTCTTTCTGATTTTATAAAAAACAAGTCCTTCCTGCATCCGGCATTTCCTTTGGGGGTGCCAGGATACGGGAAGGACTTGGTGGCTTGTTTTCCAGATTATCGAGAATCTCCTTTTTGGGGAAAGAAGAAATCGGATGATATTAATGAAGCATGAAAAAGACCAGTTCTTTCAGTAGTTCTCCGTCAGACTGGGAAGAGTTCCCTACTCCTTTTGATTTCGCATCACAGGTACGGATAGCTCCGATTATCTGCATCACTTTCACTCCGGTGTATCGGTGCATGGCTATACTGTAATCTTTAGCTTGCCAAGCGGACCGGAGGCCTAATTGAGTGGCGATACCTTGGTCTGATTTATCGGGCGCATAGTATGCAAGCATCAGGTTCGAAAAGAAACTGAACAGGAAACTCAGTGTAACCTGAAGCGGGTTATTCTTTGGATTATCGTTAAAATATTTTACTATCTGATTAGCCTTTAAAATATCCTTTGCGATAAGCGCGTTCTTCAATTCAAAATTATTATAGTCCTTACTGATTCCGATATTCCGTTCAATATGTTCCGAGGTAATCCGCCGTTCACCTGCCGGTAAAGTGATAATTAATTTTTCCAATTCGCCCGCCATTCGGTTAAGGTCCGTACCTACAAACTCGGCCATCAGCTCGGTCGCTTTAGGTTCTATGTCCACCTTTTTGCGCTTCAAATACGAAGAGATAAAGCCGGGAAGCTGTGCCTCCTTCAGTTTCTTCGACTCAAAGAGCACCCCAGTCTTTTCGATTTCGGCTGTCACTTTTTTTCTTCTGTCCAAGGTGCCATGTTTGTAGCAGATGACCAGAATCGTACTTGGCATTGGCTTCTGCAAGTAGTAAGAAAAGTCTTCCCAATTTCTTAGATTCTGGGCTTCTTTCACTACAATGACCTGATGTTCGGACATCATCGGATAGCGTTTGGCGGCGTTGATGATGGACGGTAAATCGGTATCTGCACCGTAGATGACGGACAGATTGAACTCCTTTTCGGTTTCGTTAAGTACTGTGTCTGTAATGTACTCGGCAATGCGGTCTATGTAATAATCCTCTTCCCCCATCAGGAAATAAACAGGTGCATATACCCTATTCTTTAGGTTCCGCACAATCTCTTCATAGGTTATTTCTTTTGCCATAATCAGTAAAATTACCAGTCAAATTTCAGGTGTTTGACAGTCCGTTTTTCTTCCATAATCATCTGCAAGGCATCAATGCCTATTTCTACATGTTCATGGACAAACTGCCGGGTTACGAGGTTATCGCTCTTCTCGGTCTTTACGCCTTCAGGAATCATCGGCTGGTCTGACACCAGGAGGAGAGCACCTGTCGGAATATGGTTGGCAAATCCTGTCGTAAACAGAGTTGCTGTCTCCATGTCTACTGCCATGGCACGTGTCTTGAGCAAATACTGTTTGAACTGCTCATCGTGTTCCCAGATCCGTCGATTAGTCGTATACACGGTCCCGGTCCAATAATCGCGGGAGTGGTTACGGATGGCGGTAGATACGGCACGCTGTAACATAAAGGCAGGCAATGCCGGCACTTCTGGGGGATAATAATCGTTGGAAGTACCTTCTCCTCTGATGGCCGCGATAGGAAGAATTAAGTCCCCTATCTGGTTCTTTTTGGATATCCCTCCGCACTTTCCCAGGAACAGACACGCCTTGGGCTGAACTGCGCTCAGCAGGTCCATAATGATGGCGGCATTAGGGCTTCCCATTCCAAAATTGATAATGGTGATTCCTTCTGCATAAGCGGTTATCATATTTGCGTCTCTGCCTAATACAGGAACGCCGAACCGTTCAGCAAATATTTCTACATAGTTGTTGAAGTTGGTCAGCAGGATATAGCTCCCGAAATCTTCCAATGCCCGCTTGGTATAGCGTGGTAGCCAATTGGCCACAATTTCTTCTTTCGTTTTCATGTGTTAGTATGATTTTATACAGACGGAACGGTCTGTGCTTTTCACAAAGATATATGAAAAATATGAGATTCCGAAGCCGAAAGGTGTCTGTGAAGAACTACGGAGAGGATACAAGCCTGATTAAAGATGAATTAATTCTTTTGTATTGTGTAAGTTCTTTCTAATTTTGCATCCTCGAACCATTCAAAATTTTAGCATAGATTGACAAATGACGGCATTGAATCTACCCTCTTATCCGTTCAAGACGATGACCCGGAACGGCAAGCCTTACATCTTTGATGTCTTGCGTAAGAAATACGTTGCATTGACTCCCGAGGAATGGGTGCGCCAACACTTCACTCGTTTCCTGTTGGAAGAAAAAGGATATCCGCAAGGGTTATTGGCCAATGAAGTGCAAGTGAATCTGAACGGGACCCGTAAGCGTTGCGATACGGTTCTATTTAAAAGGGATCTGACTGCCCGGATGATTGTAGAATATAAAGCCCCTTCAGTAGAAATCACGCAGGCTGTATTCGACCAGATAACCCGTTATAACATGGTTCTAAGAGTTGATTATCTGGTGGTCAGCAACGGGCTGCGACATTATTGTTGCCGTATCAATTACTCGGATGGCACTTATGTATTCTTGCCAGAGATTCCCCGTTACGATGAATTGTAAACAAAGCAACCGGCTACTTCCCCCTTATGTCAAGGATGCAGCCGGTTGCTTGTATATGTGTCGACCTTAAATTAAGTAGACGATATTTATTTGGTCTTTGTTTCGAGTTGTCTTTCCGGTACCACTCCAGCCAATTCCGGGTCAATCATGATACGTCCGCAATATTCGCATACGATGATTTTCTTACGCATGCGGATATCCAACTGCTTCTGAGGCGGAATCTTGTTGAAGCAACCACCACAGGCGTCACGCTGTACGTATGTGATACCCAAACCGTTGCGTGAATTTTTACGGATACGTTTGAAAGCCTGTAACAGACGCGGCTCAATGGTCGTTTCCAGATTCTTGGCTTTTTCTCTCAGCTTCTCTTCTTCAGCCTTTGTTTCTGAAATGATTTCATCCAGTTCGTTCTTCTTTACTTCCAGATCCTTCTTTCTTTCTTCCAGCATCTGTGTGCTCTTGACGATTTCTTCTTCTTTTGCCTTGATGGAAGCTGTGAATTCACGGATACGTTTCTCGCACAGTTCCACTTCCAGGCTCTGGAATTCGATTTCTTTGGTCAGCACATCGTATTCACGGTTGTTACGAACATTGTCCTGTTGAGACTTATACTTTTCGATGGAAGTCTTTGCTGTCTCGATTTCGATTTTCTTGCTGGCTACATTCGATTTCAACTCTTCAATTTCAGCTTTAATCTTGTCGATACGGGTACTCAGACCTGTCACTTCATCTTCCAGGTCCTGTACTTCCAAAGGCAACTCCCCTCTCAGCGTCTTGATTTTATCGATTTCAGACAGCATGGTCTGCAACTGATATAACGCCTTCAGTTTTTCTTCTACGCTCAGTTCGTTCGGATCTTTCTTTACTTCTTTAGCCATAATAATGAATTATAAGTATTTTATCGGATTCGTATTGACACGGGTCAGCTGGACTTCCAGTGTCGGAAACGCCTCCTTTATGATTGTTTGAATTAACTCTTTCGTATACTGTTCACTTTCGTAATGACCGATTTCAGCTACCAGGATATCGTTTTCATAAAAGAAATAGTCATGATATTTCACCTCGCCGGTAATGAATACATCGGCATGTATACCTACCGCTTTTGGCAATAGAAAAGCTCCTGAACCTCCACATAAAGCGACTTTCTGAATCAGCCTTCCGTTCATGCGTGAATGCTTGACACAACCAACTTCAAAGGTCTTCTTGATTCGTTTCAGAAAATCTGTTTCTGTTTCCGGTTCCTGAAGTTCGCCTACTATTCCCGCACCTACCTGGTCCCACGTATTCTGTAACGGATACAAGTCGAATGCCGGTTCCTCATACGGATGGGCAGCTTTCAACGCTTTAATGACGGTGTTTTGCTTGAACGAAGGCAGAATAGTCTCAATCCGGACCTCCTCCTCATGATGCAGCTCACCTATTTTACCGCAAAAAGGATTGGTTCCTTCCTGCGCCCGGAATGTACCTTCACCTTGAAGATTATAGCTGCAGGCATCGTAGTTTCCGATACAACCGCATCCGGCATCGAACAGAGCCTTACGTACCTCTTCTGCCTGTTTCAACGGTACGAAAGTAACCAGCTTTAAGAGAGAGTCCGGTTTCGGGTCAAGAATCCGCACATTCTTCAAGCCTATCTTCTCGGCTATCTTGTAATTGACGCCTAAGGGTGCATTGTCCAGATTGGTATGCATCGAATAAATGACGATATCATTTTTAATGGCCTTCATGATGCAACGCTCTACATAGTTTGCTCCTGTCAAGGATTTACATCCCTTAAAAAGCAACGGATGATGAGAAACAATCAAATTGAATCCCAGCATACAGGCTTCGTCCACCACTGCTTCAGTAACGTCCAGACACAACAAAGCCCCTGTAGCTTCCGCGTCTGTCAATCCAACTTGCAGGCCGGCATTATCAAATCCGTCCTGTAAAGGCAGAGGCGCGAACATCTCAAGGGCTTGAATAATTTCCTTAATTTTCATGTTACGCGAAAATTTTCATGCAAAGATACGAATAATTTTGGAAACAGCCATCTATCTTTGCATGGATTTTTAATGATAGTTTTATGCAATTGAGTTTAAGGAACAAAGAAACATGGTTCCATTTGATAGCTGTTCTGACGGTTTGCATCTGGGGGTCAACGTTCATTGCAACAAAGACTTTGATTAATCAGGGTCTGACTCCTGTAGAAATTTTCACCTACCGTTTTTCATTGGCCTATTTATGTCTATTGGCTTTCTGTCATCAGAAACTGATGGCAAACACTTGGCGTGATGAAGGACTCTTCCTGTTGGCAGGACTGACTGGAGGGTCATTGTATTTCATTTCAGAGAATTCTGCACTGGAGATTACCATGGCTTCCAATGTATCGCTGATAGTCTGCACAACACCTGTACTAACCGTTCTACTTTCCAGCTTCTTTTTTAAGGAAAAGTTACGGAAAGGTTTTATAGCCGGTTCATTGGTCGCTTTATCCGGGGTTACTTTAGTCGTTTTCAATGGAAGTGTCTTTCTTAAATTGAATCCTCTCGGAGATTGCCTTACACTGCTTGCCGCTCTTTCCTGGGCTTTCTATAGCTTGATACTCCGTCAGATGGGAAACAAGTACTCTACCCTATTCATTACCCGGAAAGTTTTCTTTTACGGCCTGATTACCATGATTCTATACCTGCCGTTTGCTCCCTCCTCATTCCACCTGGAACGGTTATGCTATCCGCTTGTTTATGGGAACCTGCTTTTTCTAGGTATTGTTGCTTCCATGCTTTGCTATCTCTCATGGAATGCTTGTGTACGAATCATCGGAGCTTCCAGGGCTTCCAATTATCTATATATTAATCCGTTGGTCGCCGTATGGGCTTCACACCTATTTCTTTCGGAGCCGATTACACCGACTGCATTGTTGGGGGCCGGACTGATTATCGGAGGAGTCTATATCGTAGAGAAGTTTTAGAATCGGCTGAGTGGCTGGAAACAATAAAGGTGTGCCGTTTCTGACACACCTTTTATTATATACGTATACGTATCTATAGACTGTTAATAAGCACGTGCAAACAAGACACGGCGAGCAGATGGTTTACCAGTAACCATATCGACACCCGGAGTCAGGCTCTCTTCGTCAGCTTCGAATGGCAGACAGCGGATAGTTGCCTTTGTTTCTTCCTTGATACGATCTTCTGTCTCCGGAGTTCCGTCCCAGTGAGCCAGGATAAAGCCACCCTTTTCAATCTGTTCTTTGAATTCATCGTAAGTATCTACCTTCACGATGTGTTCGTTACGGAATTTCAATGCTTTCTGGTAGATATTGTTCTGGATATCTTCCAACAGGTTCTTTACATATTCTTCAAGACCTTCGCAACTACGTGTTTCTTTTTCCAACGTATCACGACGCATGATTTCCATGGTATTGTTTTCCAAGTCACGGCCACCCATTACCAGACGTACAGGTACTCCCTTCAATTCATAATCGGCGAACTTGAAGCCCGGACGTTTGTTATCTGCATTATCGTATTTCACAGAGATACCCATTTCACGCAGTTTAGCAGCAATACCTTCCACTTTAGCATCAATCTGTTTCAGCTGTTCGTCATTCTTATAGATAGGAACGATTACAACCTGGATCGGGGCCAAATGCGGCGGAAGAACCAGACCGTTATCGTCAGAGTGTGTCATAATCAAGGCACCCATCAAGCGGGTAGAAACGCCCCATGAAGTAGCCCATACATAATCAAGTTTATTGTTCTTGTCAACAAACTGTACGTTGAATGCCTTGGCAAAGTTCTGTCCCAGGAAGTGAGATGTACCACACTGAAGGGCCTTGCCATCCTGCATCAATCCTTCAATGGTGTAAGTATCCAAAGCTCCGGCGAAACGTTCGTTAGCTGATTTCACACCCTTGATAACCGGAACAGCCATGTATTTCTCTGCGAATTCACCATACACGTGCAACATCTTCTGTGCTTCAGCTTCAGCCTCTTCACGTGTAGCGTGAGCTGTATGACCTTCCTGCCACAGGAATTCTGCTGTACGCAGGAACAGGCGGGTACGCATTTCCCAACGCATCACATTTGCCCACTGATTACACAGGATAGGCAGGTCACGGTAAGAATTGATCCAATTCTTATAGGTACTCCAGATAATGGTTTCTGAGGTCGGACGGATAATCAGTTCTTCTTCCAGTTTGGCTGCAGGGTCAACGATAACGCCTGAACCGTCTTCTGCATTCTTCAAACGGTAGTGAGTCACTACAGCACATTCTTTAGCGAAACCTTCTACGTGCTCGGCTTCACGGCTCAGGTATGATTTAGGAATCAGCAACGGGAAATAAGCATTCACATGTCCTGTAGCTTTGAACATATCGTCCAACTGACGTTGCATTTTTTCCCAGATGGCATAACCGTAAGGCTTGATAACCATACAGCCACGAACCGCTGACTGTTCAGCCAAGTCTGCTTTTACCACCAAATCATTGTACCACTGTGAGTAATTCTCACTTCTTTTGGTAAGATCTTTTAATTCTTTTGCCATAAGTATGTTTGTTTTTGTTTTCTTCTTTTCAGTTTTTGACGTGCAAAATTAGTAAAAAAGCCTTTTATAGCCTACTAGAATGCAGAAAAAGTACGTTGACTTCTCATTTCTGGTAATAGAAATACCACCAGTAAGTATCATCGAAGTCTTTCCGGATGTGGTTTATCTCGGGAACGTCAGACTGTCCGCCTCGGTGAAGCTCCTGAAATGCTTTGTAACGATGAATCATCACACTGTCTGAAGCCTTCCATAAAGAAGTAGTATCTTTAATTTCCTGTTGATAGAGAAGCATTGCTTCCCGATAATATCTGGGTAATGTATCTTCCACTTCGTAAACGTCTGAGATTTCTTTAGCAAAATCTTTCAGGTTCTTGTCCAGCAACAAGGCTGCCAAATAATAATGGAGAGCCGTAAACCGACCTGTCTCTTTTTGGCAGATGTTGTAAAGGAATTCCATCCGTGATTCTCCAGCGTATGGTCTTACCCCCAACAGGTAATAGATGGAATCATTGGTATAACGCAACTGGGTTGTCGAGTCATTGGCAAAAAACAACCCGTCGGAACCATAATATTGCGGATATTCAAAGAGTTTGTCTCCAAGCTGGTTGGTACGGGCCAAAGCAATTGCACGCAACGCTGTCAATGTCCGGCTGGCCTCCATTGAATGCCTGCCCACTTTCAATGCCTCGTTGTAGTCCTTGTGTCTGAGCGCCCGTTCCATTTGCAGTTCATGATGAAATGTACGGTCGGTATTACTTATAGAGACCGTCATGAAACACATGGCCAACAAAATAAAGACATTCCAAAACACCAGGGAAAAGACTGAGCCTTCCTCATTCAACTTGTTTCGGAAAAGATGACGCAACCAGAAACCGACAGCTGCAAACAGTACCAACAATAATGGCATCAGCCATGTCCAGTAGCTGTGATAGTCAGATAAGTATACATCCCTCCCAATTCCTGTCAAAGCACACAATACCAGAAAAGAAGGGAAATAAGAAAGGGAACGAATATTCCCCTTCAGTCCTAACAGGCTGTTTACTCCCCAACGCAATAGAATCAATACCAGTGTAATGACGATTGCACTGCCTAGTGGGGCAAAAACGGTTTTACCATGTGCCAGCGAATAATGAAGCGCCTCGAGGACATCCCGCTGAAACACATAAAGAAATACAAAACTGAATATAGAAAAAAGGAGACCGCACCCCACTATTGTCCAGCGTGCGGTCTTCTTATAGATTGTACTTGCGTAATCATTCATAAATTAAGCTTTCACTCTTTTTAGTACCACTGCAGAACGTGCAGGGATGTACAGCTTCAGCCATTCTTTCTTGTCCTTTGCATACAATGGGTCGGCACAGGTGAAATGGCGGATAGAATCGTCAGAGAATCCGAAGCCTCCGAAGGCCGGATTGTCTGTATTCAAGACGACATCATAAGCTCCCTTCGGTACCAGGAATCCATAATCGGTAAATGAACGGGTAGGACTGAAATTGAAGACAAATACCAGGTCTTTTCTACGGTATGCCAATACCTGATCACCGTCATTGTGCCAGATTTCTACCACGTCTGTCTTTTGGATATTCTTTACACCTTCCAACAAGTGAATCATTTCCTTATCGAAATCGCCCAAATAGTGGTAACACAATTCGTGATTGTCTACCAGATTCCATTGGCGACGGGCATATTTGTAAGACCATCCGTTACCTTCACGCGGGAAATCGATCCATTCCGGATGACCGAACTCGTTACCCATGAAGTTCAGGTAACCACCGTTGATGGTAGAGGCTGTCAACAGACGAATCATCTTATGAAGGGCGATACCACGCTGTACGGTGAAGTTCTCATCCCCTTTCTTGAAGTGCCAGTACATATCCGCATCAATCAGGCGGAAGATGATGGTCTTATCACCCACCAACGCCTGGTCGTGGCTCTCGCAATACGAGATGGTCTTTTCATCTTTGCGACGGTTAGTCACTTCCCAGAAGAGGCTGGACGGTTTCCAGTCTTCATCCCTGCGTTCCTTGATAATCTTGATCCAGTAGTCTGGAATATTCATGGCCATACGGTAATCAAAGCCATAACCTCCGTCGTTGAACGGGGCAGCCAGACCCGGCATACCGGATACTTCTTCAGCAATGGTGATTGCTCTCGGGTTTACCTGATGAATCAGACGGTTGGCCAATGTCAGGTAACAGATAGCGTTATCGTCCTGATGACCATTGAAATAATCGTTATAATTACAGAAAGCTTCACCCAATCCGTGGCTGTAATACAGCATTGAGGTTACACCGTCGAAGCGGAATCCGTCGAAATGGAATTCATCCAACCAATACTTGCAGTTGGACAACAGGAAATGAAGTACTTCATTCTTGCCATAGTCGAAGCAGAGTGAATCCCATGCCGGATGTTCCCGGCGGTCACCCGGATAGAAATACTGTGAAGGGTCACCGGCGAAATTGCCCAAACCTTCCACTTCGTTCTTTACAGCATGTGAATGAACGATATCCATGATGACTGCGATACCCATCTGATGAGCGGTGTCAATCAATTGTTTCAGTTCGTCCGGTGTTCCGAAGCGTGAAGACGGAGCGAAGAAGCTGGATACGTGATAACCGAAACTACCGTAATAGGGATGTTCCTGAATGGCCATAATCTGGATACAGTTATACCCATCGGCTGCTACACGCGGCAACACGTTCTCACGGAATTCATTATAGGTACCTACTTTTTCAGCATCCTGCGACATACCTACATGGCATTCATAAATCATCAGCGGGCCTACATTCGGAACAAAAACTTTCTTCTTAAACTTATAAGGTTTGTCAGGGTTCCACACCTGAGCACTGAAAATCTTAGTCTGATCATCCTGTACGACGCGAGTTGCCCATGCCGGAATACGTTCTCCGCATCCGCCTTCCCAATAAACTTTCAACTTATACAGATCACCGTGTTTCATGGCCTTTTCCGGAAGGCAGACTTCCCAGTTTCCGGATTTGCGTATCCGTTTCATTTTGAACTTCGGATCTTCCTGCCAGTTGTTGAAGTCACCTATCAGGTAAATAGCTGTAGCGTTAGGAGCCCATTCACGGAAAACCCACCCTTTGTCTTCCTTGTGCAGACCGAAATAAAGATAGCCGGAAGCAAAATCAGATAAAGTCTTTTTACCTGCCAGTTCCTGTTCTTTGGCAATTGCATGTTGATGTCTGCCTACGATGGCATCGGAATAGGGTTCCAGCCATGGATCGTTCTTGATGATGTTCAACGTCTCAACCATAGTATTAGTAATTGTTTTTTAGATAGTTATACATGTTTTATAAAGATTGTTCTCTAGAAATTACTTGCTATCAAAAATACCTTCATCTATTGGCGTTTATGGATTATTCCATTTCGTCGATGGTATAGTTAGTAAAGTCGGCAAAGCGTTTCAATTGCCGGAAAACCTCACCTATACGGTCCAGATACAAAGGATTTTGATAAAAAGAATCAGGAATGTTATAAGATACCGTAAAGTCTTTCGGCTTTACATAATCGATATAAGGAGAGTCTTTCGGAAAGCCTTTCGGAGCTGTTTTCAGACTTTCCATTCCTACGACAGGAAAGAATTGCTTGAAAGCCGTATCGTCAACAATACTCTTATACTCATCTATATTGTCAAGAACAGCCTGCCGTACAGCTTTCAGCATCGGAGCAGGCATACACCAGCTTCCTCCTGCCAGCATGCAGTTACCGGGTTCCAGATGCAGGTAATAGCCGCAGTGGTTGGATTTCTTACCACGTGCATTGATGTACCCTCCCAAATGATTCTTGTAAGGTGATTTGTCGGCAGAAAACCGCGTGTCACGATAAATCCGATACGTACAATCCTGAGGTTGCACGTGTGAAACGGACTTGTCGAATTCTGAGATTCGGGCAATAACGGCCGAAAGAAGTTCCTCGAAATCGGCTTGTACCCGCAGGTAGTCGGCTTTATGAGCCTGAAACCACTCACGGTTATTGTTTGCCGCCAGCAGTTTCAAGAATTCCAATATCCCCGGTATATTCATACTGTTATCCACTTTAGACACACAAACATACGAAATAAATTTGTATGTACCGAATAAAATGGACGCTTTTTATTGCTTATCAATAATTTCCAACAAATAATCATGGATTTTCCCGTTGGAGGCGAGTACCTGATGACCGGAAACATACGTATCTCCCCCTTTAAAGTCGGTAACCTTACCTCCTGCATTCTGTACAATAAGAGAGCCGGCAGCGATGTCCCAAGGGCCCAGATAGGCTTCAATACGTGCTTCGAATCTCCCGGCAGCCACATAGCACATCTCGGCAGCTGCAGCGCCCAACAGGCGTAAGCCAGCCACTTGTCCGTAACAGCGGTCCACCAGTTTTACGGCTGTCGGTTTATAATCATATACATTGTAGGGGAATCCCAAGGCCAGAAAAGCATCGTCCGGGTCAGCAACCGATGAAACATGGATTTCATTTCCATTCAGGAATGACGGAGCACCTTTGTAGGTCCAGAAACATTCATTTCTGCAGATTTCATAGACTACCCCTATCAGGTATTCTTCCCGGTTCCGTAAAGCGATACTGACGCAATAAGGAGCATTGTCGTGGATAAAATTGGTTGTTCCGTCCAGTGGGTCAACCAGCCAGCAGTAGGTTTCGTCATTCAGACTTCCACTACCCTCTTCGGCAATGAATCCCGCTTCCGGAAGCAAGTCTTTCAGCCGTGAAACGATACGCCGTTCAGATTCCTTGTCCACGTACGAAACGTAGTCGTGGGCATGCTTTTTTTCAACACTTGTACGGTTGAACTTTTTCCGTTCTTCCCGGATAAACGCTCCTGTTTCTACAGCAAGTTCCCGAACTTTCTCGGTTAAAGCAGCTAAATCCATGTTATTTTTCTTCTAATAAACGTCCATAACGGTAAGTTCCCTTACGGATAACTTTTCCATTGGCGTCTGTTTCTACGAAAGGACCGTCTTTCTTGCCCTGTTTGAAGAAGCCTTCAAAGCGGACACCGTCCTTGTTGATAATGGTACCTTTCCCATCTTCTTTTCCGTTCAGGAAGTTTCCCGTATAGACAGAGCCGTCTACTGTACGTAGAACTCCCTCTCCTTCTGCAGTGTCATTTTTCCACTGGCCTTCGTATTCATCACCGTTGGCCCATTTATATTTTCCTCTTCCGGAACGCTGGTTTCTTACCCAACTTCCTTCGTAGACGGCACCGCTTGCCCACGTAAAGGTACCGGTACCATCCTGCCAACCTTTACTGAACTGTCCGACATATTTGTCGCCGTTCGGATAAAGGTAGACTCCCTGTCCGGTTCGTTCACCGTCTACATAATCTCCTTCATAGCGTTCACCGTTCTGGAAGTAATAGACGCCTTTCCCTTGTTGGACATCATTGGCCCAATCGCCTACATATTTATCTCCGTTTGTATAATAGAAAGTACCTTTTCCTTGGCGGGCACCGTTTTTCCATTGGCCTTCATATTTCGAGCCGTCTTCCCAGGTCATGGTTCCTTCACCGTCTTTCAGGTCGTTCTTCCATTTTCCCTGATAGGTTGCTCCACCTTTCCAGGTATAGGTACCGTTTCCGTTACGCTTGTCCTGATGCCAGTCTCCTACGTAAAGGTCACCGTTATAATAATACATGGTTCCTTTTCCTTCCTGAAAATCCGTGTACCAGGTCCCCTCGTATCGGTTGTTGTTCATGAAGTAATACGTACCTTTACCGTGCTGCTGGTCCTCGAACCACTCACCCACGTAACGTTCTCCGTCACTGAAAGTATAGGTGCCCTCACCTTCACGTTTTCCTTTTACGTATTCGCCTTCGTAAACATCGCCGTTTCTGAATACCGTCCGGCCTTTGCCGTGAGGTTTTTTCCCTTTCAGTTCACCGGTATACTCAGACCCGTCCTTAAATTTGTAATAGCCTAAAGATAATTGGGCAGAAACAGAAGTACTCCCTAGTACCAGACATGCCACTGCCATCATATATGCACATTTATTCATCGTTTCCTAAACTATTTTGAACTTTGAGTGCCCAAAAATAAATCATTTCAAAGATTAATCATTCATCGGTTCATACTTTTTTACCTGCCACCACTTCTATTAAGTTTTCTTTGCAGAAATACTTTTGTGCCAGCTCCAGAAGCTCGTCGGGAGTGACCGCTTTGACTGCATCTACAGAGCGGGTATAGAAGTCATTGTCCAGCCCTTCGCTTTCGATATATATCCAGGCATCTGCCAATGAAAAAGCACTCTCGTAGGAGCGGCACATGTCGCCCAATATGTAGTTCTTCACCATCGTCAGTTCCTGCTGACTCACTTTTTCTTCACAAAGTCTGTCCATTTCATGGTATACTTCCGTAATGACCGGCTCAATGTATTCATTGCCGGCCTCCGTACTGATTATCAGAATGCCATTTCCCGGATAAGAAACGATTCCGGCACCAATACCGTAGGTGTATCCCTTTTCTTCGCGGATATTCGACATCAGACGGCTACCGAAATAGCCACCGAAAAGCGTCACCAGGACCTTGTATTTCAAGGCATCCGGATGTCTCTTCCCCAGGGTAAACCCTCCTATCTTGATGGAACTCTGCATGGCATTTCCTTTTTCGATAAACACCCGTTTCTGGGATTCCGGTTCAGGAGAGTAGCAAGGTGCCTGCGAAATGACAGTCCCTTTTCCCCAATGTCCGTTGCCGAAGTTTTCTTCGATGGCACGGATAATTTCGGGTGTAACATTTCCGGAGATGTATGCCGAACAGTTCCCGGAGTGGTAATGTGTCTCGTGGAATTGCCGGAGTACTTCGGAAGTAATTTTGTCATAATCCTCGAATACGGCATATCTTCCCAACGGATGTCCGGGACCGAACAGCGAACGGTTCAGCTGCTTGCGCGCCAAGACATCTACCCGTTCATTGTTTACCAAAAACTGATGCTTATTGGCTTCCAGAACGGTGTTGAGCTCTTTTTCCGGAAACACTGCTTCCTGAACCATCGAAGCCAGGATGCGGAGTGTCTGAGGAAAGTATTTGTTGAGTGAATACAGGCTGATATAACCGTGGCTTACGGAAGAAGACAAATCCAGCCATGCCCCGTAGTAATCCAAACGTTCAGCGATTTCGGTAGAAGTGAACGACCGTGTACCTTCTCGGAGCATGCGGTTGGTCAGGACTGCCTGTAAGGGTTGGGTCTGATGGAGTTGCCCGCCTTTTACCAGCAGGTCGAAGCGTACGACTTCTTCACTGCCTGCCCGAAGGATGTTCAGCGGCATGCCATTGGTCAGAATCAACCTTTCCGGTTGCATGATAGAGAAATGGCTGATCTGCTGGATTTCCGGAGCTATCGTTCTGTCCAACTCCATCATTTCATTTCTTTATGATTCTTCAAAAATGCTTCGGCACGTTCCAAATCTTCCCGTGTATCGATACCGATAGTTTCCACATCACACACCCCTACCTTGATGGTATAGCCGTTTTCCAGCCAGCGCAACTGTTCCAGTGATTCGGCCAGCTCCAGCGTAGACTGAGGCAAAGCTGTAATTTCCTGCAATACAGATGCTCGGTATGCATACAGGCCGATATGCTTGTAATAGGTATGATTTGCCAGCCAGTCCTTTTTCTCCTTGTTCCGTTGATAAGGAATGATGGAACGGCTGAAATACATGGCCTGCATTTGTTTGTTGACAACGACCTTCGGAGAATTGACATTTTCCAGGGCATCGAATCCATCTTCAACGGTAAACGGTTTGACCAGAGTGGCTATCTGAGTCGTTTCATCCTCGAAACAGGATTTGATGGCTTCCAGTTGGGAGCGCTGGATAAAAGGTTCATCCCCTTGGATATTTACGATCACATCATAGCCCTCCCCGACTTTCTGATAGGCTTCATAGCAACGGTCGGTTCCGCTTTTGTGGTGGACAGAGGTCATCACTACTTTTCCGCCGAAAGATTTGACTACTGATTCTATACGTTCGTCGTCGGTGGCCACATAGGCATCATCCAGTACACCGGCAACCTGTTCGTATACCCGCTGGATAACGGGTTTGCCTCCCAATATCGCTAACGGTTTAGCAGGGAAACGGGTTGAGGCATATCTTGCAGGAATAATTCCGATAAACTTCATGGTATTCATTAGTTGATTGATATATGGGGCAAATTTACAAAGAAATTTATAAATTTGCATCCAAAATGTAGTAATTATGAACGAACGTCATAAATGCCTCCTTTGTTTGGGCTCAAATGTAGACGGAATCCATCACCTGAAAAATGCGGAACAGACCCTAAACCAGCTGTTCGGCCCGATACGGTGGGGAACCATCATCGAGACTGAGCCTTGGGGAACAAATTTGTCGGGGTCCTTTTTCAACCGTGCTGCATCCTTGTATACTTCGTTAAGCTCCGAGGAGCTGGTCAGACGTTTCAAGCAGATAGAATGCCGAAACGGACGGACATCGGACTCGAAAGCACGTGGAGTTGTCCCGTTGGATATCGACTTGTTGGCTTATGACGATCGTATTCTGAAGCCGGATGATTTGGAAAAGGAATATGTGAAGCAGGCATTGTCTACCCTCAGATAGGCCAATGCCTGCTTATTTGGCCAGCTTGACGTATCCCAGACGGGTATAACGCACACCGTGTATTTCATATTGAGACATGACCTTGGCCGAAAGGAGATGCAGCGTTTCATGTTGGGAGATTTTCCGGCTCCGGCAACTCAATGCTTTAGGGGTGAGACTTTGGGCCGCTGCCTTGACCAGGAAGGTGAAACGGTTCCCGTCCCTGTCGGCTGCCAGGATATTCTGGTCGACATAAAAATCTGGTTTATAACTGTCTACCTGTAACCGGACATTCAATACGGTAACGAAAAGTTCCTTCAATTTATCGCCGGGCTTCCCTACGTACTGGCTTACAGAGGCTATCTTCCGCTTCTGTACGGTCAGCTCGAAATGGACAACCGAAAACAGTTTGGCCAACTCCACCAACCGGTCATAACGACGGTCCGACGGTTGGAACTTGTTGGCTATCCAAAGAATGTAAGAAGGCTCAATGTAATAGATTTCCGCCATTCGTTTCCCGCGGTACTTCCCGAACGGAATAATGTCATCACTCTGACCGTAATACGGTTCAAAAAAACTGTTGTCCCTATATTCCAGGATAACATTGCAATTCTGTAGCAGCACAATGGCCCGTTCTACCGCAGCATCGAAGGTTACAGCCAGCGTCCGGATGAACAGCGGAGCCTGTCGGTCATGGAAAATCCGCCACAAGGAGTAATACGGCCGGAAGGAAGTGGCCAGACTTATAACGTAGGTACCGTGCGCATCTGTCCGTCCGGCATTGAAAGAACGAATCCGGTCCAAGGTCTGTTCCACCATTTCGGGTGACAGGTGTTCCAGTGTAACGGGGGTATCCATAAATGCGGTCTTTTTGTTTATTCCTCTAATATAAGAAATCTGATACAATTATACAAGCTTATCCCTCAAATATTGATTCCACGGATAAACAAAGAATGGGTATTCCGACAGCCGTTTATCAGAATTCAGACAAGAACAAATGAAAAATGTAAGAAAAACTATCGAATTCTCGATATATTGTTTATATTTGCAGCCATTCACTTGAGAAGTTAACACAAATAAATCATACATGAGCATGAAAAACAATTCAATGTATCTGCATCCGGAACTGGAAACCATGACCCGTCCGGAAATCGAGAAACTACAGATGGAGCGCTTGAAAACCACCCTGCAACGGTGTATGAACGCCCCTTTCTATAAAAAGAGATTCGAAGAACACGGCTTGAAGCCTGAAGATATCCGTTCCTTGGAAGACCTCCGGAAAATTCCGTTTACCACCAAGCAAGACCTCCGCGACAATTATCCGTTCGGTATGTCTGTCGTACCCTTGGAACAGGTGGTACGCCTGCATTCCTCCAGTGGAACGACAGGAACTCCTACCGTTATCCTGCATACCCAAAAGGATTTGGATGAATGGGCCAATGCGGTAGCACGCTGCCTGTATATGGTAGGGCTCCGACCGGGTGATATTTTCCAGAACTCTTCCGGTTACGGCATGTTTACCGGTGGACTGGGCTTCCAATACGGTGCCGAACGGCTGGGTATGCTGACCGTACCGGCTGCTGCCGGCAACACCAAGCGCCAGATTAAGTTCATCACCGACTTCGGTACTACTGCTCTGCATGCTATTCCAAGTTATGCGGGACGCCTGTACGAAGTGATGGAAGAAATGGGTATTGACCCACGCCGTGATACCAAACTGCGGACCCTCATTATCGGCGCAGAGCCTCATTCGGACCAGCAGCGTCGCCGTATCGAGGATATGTTGGGCGTGAAGGCTTATAATTCTTTCGGTATGTCAGAGATGTGTGGACCGGGCGTTGCCTTTGAATGTCCGGAACAGAACGGCATGCACATCTGGGAAGATTATTACATCGTAGAGATTGTAGACCCGGAAACTCTGGAGCCGGTACCTGAAGGTGAAGTCGGCGAATTGATTTTGACAACCATCAACCGCGAGGCCATGCCGTTACTGCGTTACCGTACCCGTGACCTGACCCGTATCCTACCCGGTGAATGTCCGTGTGGCCGTCACCACAAACGTCTGGATCGCATGAAAGGACGCAGTGACGATATGATGATTCTGAAGGGAGTGAATATCTTCCCGATTCAGATCGAGAATATCCTGATGCAGTTCAAGGAGTTGGGAAGCGACTACCTGATTACGCTGACTAATCTGGAGGCCAACGATGAAATGACTGTCGAAGTGGAATTGAACGAATTCATAGATGACTACGGCTTCATGCAGCGTCTTACCAAGGAGATAACCCGACAGTTGAAAGATGAAATTCTCATCACCCCGACCGTGAAGCTGGTACCTAAGGGAAGTCTGCCTAAACAGGAAGGAAAGGCCGTACGTGTAAAAGACTTACGTAAAACATTAATTTAAGAATGATATGACAATCCATCAATTATCTGTTTTTGTAGAAAATAAATCAGGGACATTACTTCAAGTATTGAACCTGCTGAAAGAAGCAAACATTCAATTGATTGCTTCAACCATCTCTGATACGGTAGAATATGGCATTTACCGCATCATCTGCTCCGAACCGCAACGGGCATTGGATACACTGAAAGAGGCTGGTATTTCCGCCAGTATGTCTGACGTATTTGCCATCACCCTGGATAATACACCGGGGCGTGCCGCCGATGCAATCCAGCAGTTCAGTGCCGCTGGAATCGGTATTTCTTACCTGTATTCATTCCTGTTGGGAGGAAAAGGAATCCTGGTATTCCGGACAGACAACCCCGATAAAACCCGCGAGGTGATTCTGGAAAAACGACTCAGCTACATCGAAGAAAAAGATTTGAGCCAACTGCAGTAGTCTTCTCTATGACAAGCTGTTAAGGCATATTGGGAACCAGTGCAAAAACGGGCGTTCGTTTTACTTGATACGAACGCCCGTTTTCATGTAAACATCCAGACATTTTGTATCAAACGAACGTTCGTTTTCTAAAAAGCAGTGGGCGCTGCCTCCGGTATGGAAGCAGCGCCCACTGAATTGATTATCCAGGCATCTCTTTATTGGAAGAAATCATCGTCCAGACGACCGGTATTCTGTTCTTCTATTTCAGTCAGTTTATCCTTGCACGGATCGAAGTCATCGGGTATGTCGAATCTTTCGTCCTGAGAGTAGCCCAATGTCTTGTCGGCATATACCTTCTGCATGTAAAGTCCCCAGACCGGAAGTGCCATGGAAGCACCTTGTCCGTCGCGCATGGTATCGAAGTGGATGTCACGCTCCTCACCTCCTACCCAGCAGCCGGATACCAGCGACGGGGTGAATCCCATGAACCAACCGTCAGAGTTACGGTTGGTAGTACCTGTCTTACCGCCCATATCGGCAGTGATGCCATACAAACGGCGGACACGGTTACCGGTTCCTTCATTGATGACGGCACGGAGCATAACCACCATCTTATAGGCACTTGACTCGCTGATGACCTCATCCATTTTCGGGGTGAAGGTAGCTACCACGTTCCCTTCGTTATCCTCAATGCGTGTCACAAATAGCGGTGCGGTGCGGATTCCTCGGTTGGCAAAGGCCGTATAGGCACTGACCATTTCTCCGACAGAGATTTCGCAAGGGCCCAGACATAAGGAAACAGTCGGTTGGATATCTCTATTCAATACTCCGAAGGAATGAATCAAGCGTTTCAATTCGTATGGGCTCAACTTGCTCATCAGATAAGCAGAAATCCAGTTGTTTGAATTGGCCAGCCCCCATTTCAGGGTTACCATTTCTCCATAATGTGACCGTGATGAATTTCGGGGTGACCATGCCTTACCGTTTTCATCATACAGTGTCTGCTCAACGTTTCTTGTCATATCGCATGGAGAGAATCCATTCTCCATAGCTAATGTATACAAGTACGGTTTGATGGTAGAACCTACCTGACGTCGGCCCACCATCGCCATGTCGTACTGGAAATAATTATAGTTAGGTCCTCCTACATAGGCCTTGACATATCCGGTAATCGGGTCCATCGACATGAATCCGGCACGCAAGAAGTGCTTGTAATACTTGATGGAATCCAGCGGAGTCATGATGGTATCTTTTTCTCCTTCATACGAGAAGACCTGCATCTCATGCTTGGTATTGAAAGCCTGCATGATTTCGCTTTCCGAATATCCGGCTTCCTTCATGGTGCGGTAACGGTCGCTCTGATGGATGGAACGGTCCAGAATTTTCTGTACCTCTTCTTCAGACAGCTGATTGGTATAAGGAGCAGTCTTACGTCCTTTCTTCTCCTTGAAGAAACGTGGCTGCAGGTATTGGGCAACGTGTTCGTATACGGCTTCTTCGGCATAACGCTGCATACGCGAATTGATGGTCGTATAGATTTTCAGTCCGTCAGTATATACATTGTAGTGTGAGCCGTCCTTTTTCGTATTCTTGTTGCACCAGCCGTACAGAGGATTTGTTTCCCAGGCAATGGAATCTTCGTAATATTGCTGAGCCTGCCATCCCCGGTAGTTGCTCTTGTTCGGCTTCTTGGCTGTCATGATGCCACGCAGGTATTCACGGAAGTAAGTGGCCAGACCGTCTTTGTGGTCTACCGGCTGGAACTTCAGGGTCAACGGCAATGCTTTCAGCGAATCACATTCGGCCTCTGTCAGATAATCGGCTTTCCGCATCTGGTCGAGCACGACGTTTCTTCTTCCACGGCAGCGCTCATTGAAACGGCGCGGGTTATAGAGCGAAGGATTCTTACACATACCTATCAAGGTAGCGGCTTCCTCCACCGAGAGGTCTTTCGGGTCTTTGCCGAAATAAGTCTTGGCAGCCGTCTTGATACCAACCGCATTGTTCAGGAAATCAAATTTATTGAGGTACATGGTCAGAATCTCTTCCTTTGTATAGTACCGTTCCAGTTTGACTGCGATGACCCATTCGATCGGTTTCTGCAGCAGACGCTCCATGACGTTGTCGGCTGTGGGAGAATAGAACTGCTTGGCCAGCTGCTGGGTGATGGTACTACCTCCTCCCGCGTGCTTCTGCATCAGGATTCCGCGTTTGACGACTGCCCGCGAGAAGGCCCGTATGTCAATACCGGAATGGTCCTTGAACCGGACATCCTCTGTGGCTATCAGTGCCTTTACCAGATTCGGCGATAAATCCTCATAACCGACATATACTCGATTCTCTTTACTCAATGACCATGTTCCCAGCAATTGTCCGTCGTCAGAGATGATTTGCGTTGCAAATTTCAGATTCGGATTCTCCAACTCTTCCACCGGAGGAACATAACCTATTTTACCATTTGCAATGGCTGAAAATATGATTGCAATGGCTGCTACAGTGAGGATTAGCAACCCCCATAATACATAGATGAATTTTTTTCTCATGATGAAAAAAGAAATAATACCAATTTCGGTACAAAAGTATAGAAAAACTTTGTATTATCAGCCTATTTCAAGAAAGTTCATTTTAAATATTCGGAAAAGGATTGAACTTTTATTTTTTTTATCTACCTTTGAACTCCGGTATAAAAAAACTAATTCAAAAAGACCGTTTGATATGGAAAATAGAAGTTTAGTTACAATTGCCGAGCATTCCAAAGAAAAGATTCTCTATTTGTTGGAAATGGCAAGGGAGTTTGAGAAGAAACCTAACCGCCGTCTCTTGGCTGAAAAGGTAGTAGCCACCTTGTTTTTTGAGCCGTCTACACGCACTAGGCTGAGCTTTGAAACAGCAGCAAACCGTTTAGGTGCCAGAGTAATCGGTTTTACCGATCCGAAGGTAACCAGTTCCTCAAAGGGAGAAACACTGAAAGATACCATTATGATGGTAAGTAACTATGCGGACATCATCGTCATGAGACATTATCTGGAAGGTGCCGCACGATATGCCAGTGAAATAGCCCCTGTTCCTATTGTTAATGCCGGAGACGGTGCCAACCAGCATCCGTCGCAGACTATGCTGGACCTCTATTCCATTTACAAGACACAAGGTACGCTGGAAAACTTGAATATCTACCTGGTGGGCGATTTGAAATATGGCCGTACCGTACATTCGCTGCTGATGGCCATGCGTCACTTCAATCCAACCTTCCATTTTATCGCTCCTGATGAACTGAAGATGCCGGAAGAATACAAGCTCTACTGCAAAGAGCATCACATCCGGTATGAAGAACATACGGACTTCAACGAGAACACGATTGCCGACGCTGATATTCTCTATATGACACGTGTACAACGGGAACGTTTCACGGATCTGATGGAGTATGAACGGGTAAAAGATGTATACATACTTCATAATAAGATGCTGGCGAAGACCCGTCCGAACCTGCGCATCCTGCACCCGCTGCCCCGCGTAAACGAGATTGCTTATGATGTAGACGATAATCCGAAAGCTTATTATTTCCAGCAGGCCCAGAATGGTCTCTATGCCCGTCAGGCCATCCTGTGCGATGTGCTGGGAATTACACTGGACAAAGTGAAGGCTGACACAGCCCGATAATCAAAGCTTAACTGAATATATAGATATTATGAGTGATAAAAAAGAATTACAGGTAGCCGCTCTAGAGAACGGCACTGTCATCGACCATATACCTTCAGAGAAACTATTTACTGTCGTATCATTGCTGGATTTGCAGCACGAAACGAACAACATTACCATCGGTAACAATTTCGAGAGCAAGAAGCTCGGTAAAAAAGGTATCGTAAAGATTGCCGACCGCTTCTTCTCGGAAGAGGAGATCAGCCGGCTGGCTGTCGTTGCCCCGAACATCCGGTTGAATATCATCCGCAACTACGAGGTTGTCGAAAAGAAACAGGTCGTATTGCCGGACGAACTGAAAGGAATCGTCAAATGCAACAATCCGAAATGCATTACAAACAACGAACCGATGCTGACCTGGTTTCATGTAATAGATAAGGAGAAGGGATTGCTGAAATGCCATTATTGCGAAAAAGAGCAGCAGATTGATAACATCAAACTTCTGTAAGCATGAAGCAGGACTGGAAACCTGGAACCATGATTTATCCACTCCCGGCTGCATTGGTCAGTTGTGGCAGTTGCGAAGAAGAATATAACATCATTACCGTAGCGTGGGTAGGTACCTTGTGTACCAACCCGCCTATGTGTTATATTTCAGTACGTCCGGAACGCCACTCCTATCCTATCCTGAAGAAAAACATGGAGTTTGTCATTAATCTGACCACAAAGGATATGGCTTTTGCTACCGATTGGTGCGGTGTCCGTTCCGGAAAAGACTTCAACAAGTTTCAGGAAATGGGACTTACACCGGGTAAAGCCGCCATGGTCAAGGCTCCCATCATCGAAGAATCTCCGCTTTGCATCGAATGTCGGGTGAAAGAAATCGTTTCGTTGGGTTCGCATGACATGTTTATTGCCGATGTAGTCAATGTAAAGGCAGATACCAGATACCTGGACGACGCTACCGGAAAATTCGATTTGGGCCAATCCAACCTGTTGGTGTATGCTCATGGAGGATATTATGAATTGGGCGAGAAAATCGGCAAATTCGGCTGGTCTGTAGAAAAGAAAAAGAAATGACAATGAATCGAAGAATCTCCTTATTCCTGATAAGTTGCCTGTTCCCTGTTCCTTTTCTGGCACAGAAGGCAACGGCTCCCATGCTGACCTTGTCGAAATCACAAAGCAAGATCAATCTGGGGGTCAAAGGAGGCTTCAATTCTTCCATGTTCTTCACTGATGAGTTCAGAATCGGTTCCGAAACGGTCAGAGGCTTACAGAACAACTATAAGGTCGGTTATTTCGGTGCCTTTTTCTTACGTTTCAATTTGAAACAGCATCACTTCATCCAACCGGAATTTTCCTACAATGTCTCGAAAGGAAGTGTTTCGGTGCAGAATAATATTGAAAATTCCAGTATCCTTCCAGGAGAAGCCTTGATAAAAAACACCATCACTTCAGTCAACATTCCTCTGCTGTATGGGTATAAATTCGTTGATGCCGCACCCTACGGGATGTCTTTTTTTATCGGTCCTCAGGTGGCCTGGACCTGGAAGGAGCAGACATCACATGAATTTACCGGTTTCTACCAACAGGATATTCTGGAGCAGATTCATCCGTTCAATTATAGTGCTGTAATAGGATTGGCCGTCAATGTCTCCAACATATTCTTTGACTTCCGGTACGAAATAGGGTTGCATAATCTGACGAAATCGGTCATATACAATCAAGCCCAGACGGAGTCTCCGTACAATGAGATGGACATCTCATTAAAATACCGGAGGAATGTCATGAGTTTCTCAGTGGGAGTCATGTTCTAATATAGATTGCGTAACTTTAAAAAGATAATATTCCATGAAAAGAGATGAATTAATTTTTAGTATCATTGAAAAAGAACATCAGCGTCAGTTGAAAGGTATTGAGCTGATTGCTTCAGAAAATTTTGTCAGCGACCAGGTGATGGAAGCTATGGGCTCTTGCCTGACCAACAAATATGCAGAAGGGTATCCAGGTAAACGTTACTATGGAGGTTGCGAAGTAGTAGACCAGAGCGAACAGATTGCCATCGACCGTCTGAAACAGATATTCGGAGCAGAATGGGCAAATGTTCAGCCGCACTCAGGTGCACAGGCTAATGCCGCAGTTTTCCTGGCTGTACTGAACCCGGGTGATAAGTTCATGGGGCTGAACCTGGCTCATGGAGGTCATCTCTCTCACGGCTCTGCAGTCAATACTTCCGGCATCCTGTACACTCCGTGTGAATACAACCTGAACAAGGAAACCGGTCGTGTGGATTATGACCAGATGGAAGAAATTGCTTTGCGTGAACGTCCGAAATTGATTGTAGGTGGAGGTTCTGCCTATTCTCGTGAATGGGATTATAAACGTATGCGCGAGATTGCTGATAAGGTCGGCGCTTTGTTGATGATTGACATGGCTCATCCAGCCGGTTTGATTGCAGCCGGACTGTTGGACAATCCTGTGAAATATGCGCACATCGTGACTTCTACCACACACAAGACCCTGCGTGGTCCGCGTGGAGGTGTCATCATGATGGGAAAAGACTTCCCTAACCCATGGGGAAAGAAGACTCCGAAGGGCGAAATCAAGATGATGTCTCAATTGTTGGATTCTGCAGTCTTCCCAGGTATCCAGGGTGGTCCGTTGGAACATGTCATTGCAGCCAAAGCCGTTGCTTTCGGCGAATGTCTGCAGCCTGAATACAAAGAGTATCAGAAGCAGGTAAAGAAGAATGCTGCAGTCTTGGCACAGGCGTTGATGGATAGAGGATTCACCATCGTATCAGGTGGTACAGACAACCATTCCATGTTGGTTGACCTCCGTTCCAAATATCCGGATTTGACTGGTAAGGTTGCCGAAAAGGCATTGGTATCTGCCGACATCACAGTCAACAAGAACATGGTACCGTTTGACACTCGTTCTGCTTTCCAGACTTCGGGTATCCGCTTAGGAACACCGGCTATCACTACCCGTGGAGCTAAAGAAGACCTGATGATTGAAATTGCAGAAATGATTGAGACTGTGTTGTCGAATGTAGACAACGAAGAAGTCATTGCTTCTGTACGTGCCCGTGTCAATGAGACGATGAAGAAATATCCGCTTTTCGCCTATTGATACGACCGTTAGGATGAAATAGGAAAGGCAGGGCGTCCGCAAAACAGACGCCCTGTTTTTGCTTTCAGGAATGCCCCGTCTTGTATCATGAAGAGACAACAGCCGTAAGCGATATTGGTCTAAAGTCCTTTTTTTCTGGTCATTTGCTGACAATTTTATTCTATCACGGCTGTATTTCCTTTTTGTAGTATTTAGAATGAAAAAAATGTGTATATTTGTCCCTGAATATCTGTAACATTCTAGTATATCAATTTGTTATAAAATAAGAAGTACAGATTTCAATAGGCTTTCTTCTGCTGAAACAAGCATAGGAAACACAATAACTATTTAAATAACTAAACAATTAAAATTTTAAGAAAATGAAGAAAACGAATTCAATGGCTTTCTTGTTGAGCGCATGTCTGGTAATGAGCAGTTGTGGCATGTCAAACACTGCTAAGGGCGGCTTGATAGGTGCCGGTAGTGGTGGTGCGTTAGGTGCCATCATCGGTGGTGTCGTAGGACAAGGTAAAGGTGCGGCCATCGGCGCAGCTGTTGGTACAGCTGTAGGCGCAGGCGCAGGTGTATTAATCGGCAAGAAGATGGACAAGGCTGCAGAGCAGGCTAAAGAAATCGAAGGCGCACAGGTAGAACAGGTAACAGACAACAATGGTCTTCAGGCTGTAAAGGTTACCTTTGACTCCGGTATCCTGTTCAATACCAGTAGTGCAGTGTTGAGCTCCAATGCAAAAGCTGCCTTGAGCAAATTTGCCAATAACGTATTGAAGCAGAATCCGGATATGGATGTCAATGTATACGGATATACCGACAACCAGGGCTGGAAGAACTCTACAGCTGAACAGAGCGTTCAGAAAAACCTGAACCTGTCACAGGAACGTGCACAGAGTGTTGCCAGCTATCTGTTGAGTTGCGGTGCCAGCAGCAGCCAGATTAAGACTGTAGAAGGCTTGGGCGAATCTAATCCGGTTGCCGACAACAGTACAGCTGCCGGACGTCAGGAGAACCGTCGTGTAGAAGTTTATATGTATGCAAGCCAGAAGATGATTCAGCAGGCAGAAAACGGAACATTGAACTAATTCTGAGAGTCAAATCAGTAAAACGTTTTAATACAAGTGTGTCAAAGATATTCCAATGTCTTTGACACTTTTTATTTATCGGTATGTACATCCATTCATTTCTAATCATGCGGAAGAAGTTTTTCAGATTGCTCCGGAATCTGGTCATTTTCTTTTTCGCCTCGTCCATTCTGGCTGTCGTCGCTTATCGGTTTATACCTGTATACCTGACTCCTTTGATGATAATCCGTACCATCGGACAAGTGGTAGACGGTGAATCGGTCAAACTGGAACATCATTGGGTCCCCAAAGAAAAGATTTCCAGTCATTTACCCATGGCAGTCATCGCTTCTGAGGACAACCGGTTCGCCTCGCATCACGGATTCGATTTTGTGGAAATCAATAAGGCAATCAAGGAAAACAAGACCCGGAAGAAAGCCAGAGGTGCCAGTACCATCAGCCAGCAGACCGCCAAGAATGTATTTCTGTGGCCTTCTTCGTCCTGGATTCGCAAAGGGTTTGAAGTCTATTTTACAGTATTGATAGAATTGGTATGGGACAAGGAACGGATTATGGAAGTCTACTTGAATTCCATTGAAATGGGAGACGGCATCTATGGAGCAGAAGCGGTGGCACGGGAACATTTCCAGACAACCGCTTCCAAATTGACTAAAGGCCAGTGCGCCTTGATTGCTGCCAGCCTGCCCAACCCTCACAAGTTCAATTCCGGGAAGCCTAGCAGCTATATGTTCAAGCGTCAGAAGAAAATCATGTATCTGATGCGTTGCGTACCCGTTTTTCCTCCTAAAGAATAGCGATGACCCGTACTCCGGTATGGGTCTTTTTATTTTTCTGATACTCATACAGCGTCAGTGGGTCAAGGATGACCTTCCCTTTCTGCGAAGAAGCATGCAGCAGATGAAGCTCTCCTCCTATCCAGCAAGCGAAACCAACGTGTGTGACGTCCAATCCGTCAATGGTTGTTGTCAAGGCCAGAATACTCCCGTTCACTATAGGTAATTCTTCAGGCTGCCTGTTCAACCAGCCTTTAGGGATGTAAGGCATCGTGTAAGAATGCCATGGTGCTTCCATCTGCTTCAGCTGCTCTACCAGTTCCGGGGCATTTTTCAATGCCGGATAGGAATCCGGATGCCGGCTCATGAAATTCAGTGTTACAGGCCAGGTATATCCGCTGATTGTACGTGTATATTCCCTTACGATTCCTTTTCGTTCGTTGTCTGCTATCCAGTCACTGAAATAGTGCAGACGGGACAGATACCCGTTACGTTCACCGTTTCGGTATCGTACAGTTGTCAGGTTCTTCTTGAAGGATGCATAGCTGGTGGAATGCTGTTTGTCACACAAGACCAAAGCTGTAACCGTTTCAACAAAAGTAGTACAATCCAGTCTGTCCAGGCAGACAACCAGATTCTCATCCGGGTTCCGGTTATCCAATGTCCCGGCAACATAAGACGTCCCGATAAACCGTTCCGCAAAAAACAGCGCACGGCTGCTATCGGCCGGTAAGGTTTTTGCGGCATCTAACAGTCGTGCGACTTTTATGCTGTCTGTCGGCTGTGCCATCGCTACATTTGCAAAAAGCAACCCGCCGATTAATCCCCAACATCTAACTGCCATGTTCTTCTGTATCTCCTTTCAAGATAGGTAAGGTAATCCGGTACTTGACAGCCAGGATACGTGTTATAAGTACTACACTGCCTCCGATAATCTGAGAGACACTGGTCTCCAGATTCATTTTCAGACAAAGCCAATAAGCGATACCTCCGATGACACATGCCATGGCATATATTTCCTTACGGAATATCAAAGGTATTTCGTTGATGAATACGTCGCGGATAACACCTCCCGCCGCACCGGTAATACTACCCATGATGATAGCGACCCAGAAAGGATATCCTAAAGCCAGGCTCTTTTCGGCACCTACAATCGTAAACAAGGCCAGGCCGACGCTGTCAAAGATAAAGAATGTATTGTTTAACCGTATGACGTATTTCCCGAACGCAATGACAAAGAACATGGCAATGGCCGTACAGATTAAATAGACAGGCGTAGTCATCCACGCAGGAGTGACGTCCAACAGGACATCACGGATGGTACCCCCTCCGATGGCAGTTGCCAAACCGACTACGTATGCCCCGAACCAGTCGAACCGCTTGGCTGAAGCCAGGCGGATACCACTGATAGCGAAAGCAAAGGTTCCGATAAAATCCAGAATGTTTACAAACGATGGAACTTGGAATGGAATCATTGTCTTTTGTTTTAGGATAAATAAAATGGTGTAAACTATTACCCGTATTACCAGGTATAGTTCAGACCGAAACTCAGTAATTCTTGAAGCTGTAAGTAGCTGTCATCGGGTTCCCTCGTTACCCCATCATCAAATCTTCCGTGAAAGAAGAGTTTGGTGGAAAGATACTTGTTGAAAGTAAATGTAAATGTATTTTCCCATTCGGCCAATACCTTTTCATAGTTGGTTGTATAAGAGAATCGGGACTCCCACATCAACGTTTCCATGAGTTTCCACTTCCAGGTAGCTTCCACCTTCGAACCCCAGACGCTCTCCCGTTTGTGCCCTTCCTTGATGTTGAATTTCGTTGGGTCCAACCGGTCATCGGCAATGCTATACAGCGTATAGTTGATAGGGTTTATCAGTACGGAAAGGTTACAGATGCCATCTTTGATGTATTTGTAGTCCATACCGAGACCCAGGTTCAGCTCAGCCGGTGAAAGGAAACTGGAAACCAGATTGTTCGTATTCGTTTCATAATTTGAGAAGAACTGGGTCTTGAATTCTCCTGAGAGGGTGTAGTACCAGTTGCTTATGGCCTTATAACCAATCTTGGAGCTGATACGGAGCAAGTCATTGTTGGCTTTATAACTGTGCAATGTATCTGATGGAGCTGTAATGAAACCAAGCTTCCATTCTATCTTGTTCTCAATCTGCGTACGCTGCTTGTCGTCGTAATTGGCCTGCCAGACAAATCCGGACAGAAGTGAGACTGTACTTTCACCACCTTTATACCAGTTGTCGGATATATAGTTTTGAGAGAATTGCAGGTAACTGTTTCCTCCTTTCGTCCAGAAATTAGGCTTGAAAACCAACAAATCCTTATCTACGACCTGCCCTGAAGGAACATTCGGCTGAATGAATTTCTTTACTTCCTCCTTCGCGGATTTCTGTTCCACAACCGTAACTTGTGGTACATCCAATGTTTTCAGTTGTTCTTCATTCAATTTTACAAGCTGTGGATAATGCGTATAGAAATAGAGCAACTGGCGGTTGACTCCTTCATCTATCCGTTTGGATTTTTCCAAATCAGGAACCTTTTCGAGTTCTTTCTCGAACAATGTCTGTTTGACAAAAGGAATCTTCGGCTTCCAGGCATCAATACTCATCGATTCGGCAATCGGATCGGAAAAGTAAGTGGCAGGTATTACCAGTTTATAATAATCCGGATCGGTACGAAGTCCGGTAATGATCAGATAAATATCATCCCAACGCTCCATGGCATCCTCGTACTGTTTACGGAAGCCGTTTATCAACCTATAGAACTTAACTTTTTCCTGTCCCGGCTGGATAAACGTACCCGGTAGAAAGCTCGATTCCACCAAAGAATCATTGACTACCGCCGTTTGCGACATAGCGGGAACGGCAGCCATACCGCTTGTATACCCACCTCCAATCGACAAGACTGACAGTAAAACACCTATTGATTTTTTCATTTCTTCAGTTCGTAATTTTACGCAAATGTACAATTTATTTTTTCTACTCGGCGTAAACTTCAACAAATATTGTTAGGAGAACGATATGAATCTAAATTAGTGGAAATGTTTTGGCCGTTTATTTCATTGTTTTCGGCTTTTTTTGTATTTTTGCAACTTCGAAAAAGTAGTTGATAATTTTAAACATTCATATTGTGGCAGAAACAAAGTACATTTTCGTGACAGGTGGTGTTGCTTCTTCATTAGGAAAAGGCATCATTTCATCATCTATCGGTAAATTGCTGCAGGCCAGAGGCTACAGCGTAACAATCCAGAAGTTTGACCCCTACATCAACATTGACCCAGGTACATTGAATCCTTACGAACATGGCGAATGCTATGTGACCGTCGACGGACACGAAGCCGACTTGGACTTAGGTCATTACGAACGTTTCTTAGGTATCCAGACTACCAAGGCCAACAACATTACCACAGGCCGTATCTACAAGAGTGTAATTGACAAAGAACGTCACGGTGATTATTTGGGTAAGACAATTCAGATTATCCCGCACATCACTGATGAAATCAAACGCAACGTCAAATTACTTGGGAACAAGTATAAATTCGATTTTGTCATCACTGAAATCGGTGGTACCGTAGGTGATATCGAATCTTTGCCTTACCTGGAAAGTATCCGTCAGTTGAAGTGGGAACTCGGCAGAAATGCCTTGTGTGTTCATCTGACTTACGTACCTTATCTGGCAGCAGCCGGTGAATTGAAGACCAAACCGACCCAACATTCCGTCAAGGAACTGCAGTCTGTGGGTATCCAGCCGGATATTCTAGTATTGCGTACCGAACATGAACTGAGCACTAATCTGAAGAAGAAAGTCGCCTTGTTCTGCAACGTGGACGAAAGTGCTGTTATCCAGTCGAAGGATATGCCGACCATCTACGAAGTACCTCTGCGCATGCAGGAACAGGGACTGGATGTGACTATCCTGCGTAAGATGGGACTGCCGGTAGGCGAAACTCCTACCCTCGGCCCTTGGAGAGACTTCCTGGACCGCCGTTACAAAGCGACAGAAAAGGTCAAAATCGGTCTGGTAGGAAAATACGATCTGCAGGATGCCTACAAGTCTATCCTGGAGGCTCTGTCTCAGGCTGCTACTTACAACGACCGTAAAGCAGACATTCATTTCATCAACAGTGAAAAACTGACTGACGAAAACGTGGAAGAAAGTCTGAAAGACATGGACGGAATCATTATCTGTCCGGGATTCGGTCAGCGCGGTATCGAAGGTAAATTCGTTGCCATCAAATATTGCCGTACCCACAATGTTCCGACCTTCGGTATCTGTCTGGGTATGCAGTGTATGGCCATTGAGTTTGCCCGCAACGTATTGGGATATACCGATGCCAACAGCCGTGAAATGGATGAAAAAACTCCGCACAATGTCATTGACATCATGGAAGAACAGAAATCTGTTACCAACATGGGTGGTACCATGCGTCTGGGTGCATACGAATGTGTACTCGATCCGGAGTCACGGGCTTATCAGGCTTATCAGCAGACTCATATTCAGGAACGTCATCGCCATCGTTATGAATTCAACAACAGTTTCAAGGCAGAGTTTGAAAATGCCGGCATGAAGTGTGTCGGAATCAATCCGGATTCTGATCTGGTGGAAATCATTGAAATTCCTACCTTGAAATGGTTCATCGGTACTCAGTTCCATCCGGAATACAGCAGTACAGTACTGAAGCCACATCCTCTGTTCTTGTCATTTATCAAAGCTGCAATTGATAAATAACTAAGGGTATTAATCTGAAAACAAAATAAAATGGATAAAAACACGTTAGTGGGATTTGCTCTGATTGGTGCGGTTATCGTAGGATTTGGCATCTACAACCGCCCCAGTCCGGAGGAAATAGCACGCGAACAACATTATCGAGATTCTATTCAAGCCGTTGCTCAGAAACAGCAGCAACTGCAGGAAGCCCAGAAAGCGGCCGCCGAGAAGACAATCCAGCTGGATTCTACATCGGCGTTCTTTCAGGCAACTACCGGAACCGAACAGTTCACCACCTTACAGAATGAGCTGATACAGCTGACCTTTACGAACAAGGGCGGACGTGTCAGCAAGGCGATGCTGAAAGAGCATACCGACCAGCAGAAACAGCCTCTGGTGTTATTCGATGGTGAGGATGCTACGATGAACTTCGGCTTCGATGGAAAGAACGAGAATATTCTGACGGAAAACATGTACTTCCAGCCGATGAATGTGACCGACAGTACTGTAACGATGCGTTTGAACGCAGGTAACGGAGGCTATCTGGACTTCAATTACAAGCTGTTGCCGCATTCTTATATGGTAGATTTCTCCGTACAGGCTGTAGGCATGAAGAATTTCTTCTCTTCGTCTACCAAAACCATGAACATCGATTGGAGCCAGCGCGCCCGTCAGATGGAAAAGGGTTATACCTTCGAGCAACGTTACACCTCGCTTACCTATAAACCGGTAGATGACAGCTCGGATTACCTGAGCGAGACGAAGGATGATAAGGAAACCATTCCGGAAGCATTGGATTGGATTGCTTTCAAGAACCAGTATTTCTCTTGTGTATTCATCGCTGAAAAGACTTTTGAAGACGCCACATTGGAATCTACCATGGAAACTCAGGGAAGCGGATACATGAAGGCCTACGATGCTGAAATGAAGACCGCTTTCGACCCGACAGGTGAGAAACCAAGTAATTTCCAATTCTATTTCGGACCGAACCACTTCAAGACCTTGCTGGCCAGCAATGACCTGACCTTCAAGGACAAGGATCCGGAACTGGAAGACTTGGTTTACTTGGGATGGCCGATTATCCGATGGATAAACCGTTGGTTTACTATCAATCTGTTTGACTGGTTGTCTGGCTGGGGGTTGAGCATGGGTATTGTTATCCTGCTGATGACCATCATTGTAAAGATTCTGGTGCTCCCTACTACCTGGAAATCTTTCATCTCATCAGCCAAGATGCGTGCCTTAAAACCGTATGTAGACAAGATTGCCGAGAAATATCCGAAGCAGGAAGATGCGTTGAAGAAACAACAGGAAACCATGGCACTTTATAGTCAATATGGTGTAAGTCCGATGGGTGGCTGTCTGCCGATGTTACTTCAGACTCCTGTATTTATGGCACTGTTCTTCTTTGTCCCGAATGCTATCGAACTTCGTCAGCAGGGTTTCCTGTGGGCCGATGACCTTTCATCATACGATGACTTGATCAGTTGGAGTACGCACATTCCTTTGCTGGGTAATCACTTGAGTCTGTTCTGTCTGCTGTTCAGCGCAGCTACAGTCATTCAGCAGATTATCATGATGAAGCAGCAGGATACAGGTGCCAATCCACAGATGGCAGCCATGAAATGGATGATGTATATCATGCCTGTGATGTTCTTCTTCATTTTCAATGAATATGCATCTGGTCTGAGTTACTATTATTTCATCTCCAGTTTGATTGGTATCCTCACCATGTGGGTAATGCGTAAAATGACAGATGAAAAGAAGTTACTGGCTCAGTTGGAGGCAAACAAGAAGGAACCATCCAAACAGAAACAAAGCGGACTGATGGCTAAACTGGAAGCTTTACAGAAAGAGCAGGAACGTTTGCAAAAAGAACGTCAGGAACGGATGAAGAAGAAATAATTCCGGTATCTGAAAATATAAACTCAAAAGGCGAAGGATATGAGGAAAATACCTCTAACCCTTCGCCTTTTTTGTGTCTATAAATAGAACTGGGGCATGACAGCTTTTGCAGAAAGAATTTTTCTGTATAAGAAAAATGATGTATGTTTGTAATCATATATAATTTAAACTTTGTTATCATGAACCGATTGAATCTTTTGAAAAGCTTATTCTTAGGAGTTTTTCTGTTATGTGCCGTCTGTATAAGGCTTTCGGCGCAGAATCCCAAACCGTTTGTAATTCCGGAATTGAAGGAATGGCAGGGTAAAGAGGGAAGTTTTATCCCTTCCGACAAGTCTCGTATCGTATATGGAGACAATTCCTTGAAACAGATAGCAGAGGCTTTTGCCTCAGACTGGAAAGAACTTTTCGGATTCTCCATGCAGGTAACTGATGGAAAACCAGAAGCCGGAGATTTCTACTTGACTCTGAAAAATGACAAAAAATTAGGGAAGGAAGGATATACACTTTCTGTGGCAAAATCTGTAACTATCTCTGCTCCTGAGACAACCGGTGTCTATTGGGCTACCCGTACCCTACTCCAGATTTGTGAACAGACAGAGGATCATCGTATACCGGAAGGAAAGGTACGTGACTGGCCTGATTACTCCATACGTGGCTTTATGATGGACTGTGGTCGTAAGTTCATTCCGATGACTTACCTGCGCGATCTGGTCAAGATGATGTCTTACTACAAGATGAATGTTCTCCAGGTACATCTGAACGATAACGGTTTCAAGCAGTTCTTCGGTCATGATTGGGATAAAACGTATGCCGCTTTCCGTCTGGAATGTGAAACCTTCCCCGGATTGACAGCCCGCGACGGTTATTATACCAAACAGGAATTCGTAGATTTTCAGTTGGATGCAGCCGCCCAGTTCGTCGAAATCATACCGGAGATAGATGCTCCGGCACATACGTTGGCTTTCAGTCATTACAAGCCGGAATTGGGTAGTAAAGAATATGGCATGGATCATCTGGATTTGTTCAATCCCGAAACTTATACTTTCATGGATGCTCTGTTCAAGGAATACCTGGAAGGCGATGAGCCGGTTTTCCGTGGTCCGCGTGTACACATTGGTACCGATGAATATTCCAATAAAAAGAAAGATGTCGTAGAAAAGTTCCGGGCCTTTACAGACCGGTATATCCGTTATGTAGAAAGTTTCGGTAAGCAAGCATGTGTATGGGGAGCCTTGACTCATGCGCAAGGTGATACACCTGTGAAATCAGAAAATGTCATCATGAGCGCCTGGTACAACGGCTATGCTGAGCCAAAGGATATGGTCAAACAAGGATACAAGTTAATCAGTATTCCTGACGGACTGATCTACATTGTGCCGGCAGCCGGTTATTATTACGATTATCTGAACACTCAATATCTGTACGAAAACTGGACGCCTGCGCATGTAGGGCAAGTTGTATTCGAAGAAAAAGATCCGGCTATCCTGGGAGGAATGTTTGCTGTATGGAATGATCACGTAGGTAATGGTATTTCAGTGAAAGATATCCATCACCGTCTGTTCCCGGCTTTACAGACATTGGCAACAAAGACCTGGGATGCCAAAGTGACTATGTCATACGCCGAATTTGATTCAAAACGTCAGTTGTTGAGTGAAGCTCCGGGAGTCAACCAGAAGGGAAGAATCGGCAGACAAAAAGGGCTGGTATATCAGGATGAGCAGGTACTTCCGGAAGAATCCTTGCCTGTCCGTGAAATAGGATATGGATATACCGTTACTTTCGATTTGGAAGCTGCATCAGAAGACTATGGAACAGCTCTTTTCCGTTCACCCAATGCCGTATTCTATCTCTCAGACCCAGTCAGTGGATTGTTTGGATTTGCTCGTGACGGTTATTTGAATACATTCAACTTCCGTCCTTACCCGGGAGAGAAAATCAATGTAAAAATACAGGGAGACAATGTTTCTACTTCCTTATTCATTGATGGGAAATTAATTGAAAAAATGGATATCCAGAAGCGTTATTTCAATGCTGGAAAAGATTCCATGAATTATGTACGTACCTTAGTTTTCCCGCTCGAAAAAGCAGGGGCCTTCAAGAGCCGCATAACCAATCTGAAGGTTTATAATGAAATTACGGAATAAGGGAATAATCATTGAAACGATTCGATAAAGAATCATTACATTAAAAACGTCCGTTCGTGTCTTCTCAAACGAACGGACGTTTTTCGTAAAACACGAGCACGTTTACATGAAAACATAAAGACGTTTTCAAGACTCTCTTGTACATTCATCCAAAGATAGGCGGAAATAACACTGTCTGTGGAGATATATGAGATTGGATGATAAAATATGCGGACATCTGAACCATTGTACCTTTCAATGCCTCCTACTCTCCTCAGAAAATTGTCTGTAAAATTCCGGTTTCTTGGAAATCTTGTCAAAAGGATTACAGTATAGGAAGTAAAATCGTTTTTTATTCGTAACTTTGTCCTACTTTACGATAAACAATCAAACAGAAAAGTATGAAAAAAGTAGATTTAATGGCTATGACTGCGGCCATGATGCTAACAGCGGCTCCGGTTTGCGGAGCTGAGTCTGTACAGGCAGATACTCCCATCATTGGTAAGCAGGAAATTACAATTCAGGATGGACGCCTTACTCCCGAAATTCTTTGGGCGATGGGACGTATCGGAAGTTCCAGTGTTTCACCCGACGGTAAACGTATCGCTTACACTGTTTCTTACTATAGTGTAAAAGAAAACAAAGGACATACGGTCATTTATGTCATGAATGCCGACGGAACGGGAAATACGCTGCTTACGACAACTACCGCCAGTGAAAGCAGCCCCGTATGGATGAAAGACGGTTCTACCCTGGCCTTCCTTTCAGGAGGTCAGATCTGGAAAATGAATCCGGACGGTACAGACCGCAAGCAGCTTTCTTCGTACGAAGGAGGTATCGAAGGATTCGCCTTTTCGCCTGATGAAACCAAGGTACTCTTTATCTCGCAAGTGAAATACGGTGAACGTACCGTCGACAAATATCCGGATCTGGATAAGGCCAGCGGTATGGTTATCGATGACCTGATGTACAAGCATTGGGACGAATGGGTAGAAACTGTTCCGCATCCGTTTGTCGCCTCCTTCGATGGCAATCAGGTTGGCGAGGCTACCGATATATTGGCTGGCGAACCGTATGAATCGCCGATGAAACCGTTTGGCGGAATCGAACAGTTGGCTTGGAGTACAGACTCCAAACAGGTGGCTTACACCTGCCGGAAGAAGACCGGACAAGCATATTCAACTTCTACAGATTCGGATATCTATCTATACGATATTGCCAGCAAGCAGACCCGCAACCTGTGTAAAGAAGATGCCACTGACAAGAATATGGGTTATGACACAAACCCGAAATTCTCGCCGGACGGCAAGAGTATCGCTTGGCAGAGCATGGAACGCGACGGATACGAAAGCGACCGCAACCGTCTCTGTGTGATGGATCTGGCTACCGGTAAGAAAACATACGTTACCGAAGCCTTCCAGTCGGGTGTAGACGATTATTGCTGGGCACCTGACGGCAAGACGTTGTATTTCGTGGGGGTATGGCATGCTACCAGCATGGTTCACAGTACAAACCTGAAAGGTGAGGTAAAACAACTGACCTATGGCATGTATGATTACACATCAGTAGCCATGCTGAATGACAAGGAGCTGCTCACCAAACGCCATTCACTGAGCGAAGCCGATGAACTTTTCACTGTCAATCTGAAGAAAAAGAATGAGGTGACCCGTATTACAAAAGAAAACGACCACCTGTTCAGTCAACTGAAAACCGGCAAAGTAGAAGAACGTTGGATCAAGACAGTCGATGGGAAAGACATGCTGGCTTGGGTAGTCTATCCGATCAACTTCGATCCGAACAAAAAATACCCTACGCTGTTGTTCTGTCAGGGCGGTCCGCAAAGTCCGGTCAGCCAGTTCTGGAGCTACCGCTGGAATCTACAGCTGATGGCTGCGAACGGCTATATCATCATCGCTCCGAACCGTCGGGGACTTCCGGGTTTTGGTATGGAATGGCTGGAAGAAATCAGTACCAATTACGGCGGCCATTGCATGGACGATTACCTGAGTGCCATCGATGACATCGCCAAGGAACCTTATGTCGATAAAGACCGTTTGGGTTGTGTAGGTGCCAGCTTCGGCGGATATTCCGTTTATTGGTTGGCAGGCCACCACAACAAGCGTTTCAAAGCATTCATTGCCCACGATGGTTTCTTCAACATGGAACAGCAGTATCTGGAAACCGAGGAATTGTGGTTCACCAACTGGGATCTGGGTGGTCCGTACTGGGACAAACAGAATCCGGCCGTACAGCGCAGCTATGCCAACTCTCCGCATCTCTTCGTCGATAAATGGGATACTCCGATTCTCTGCATCCACGGTGAAAAGGACTTCCGTATCCTGGCTTCACAAGGTATGGCTGCCTTCAATGCAGCCCGTTTGCGTGGCGTCCCGGCAGAGCTTCTGATTTTCCCGGACGAAAACCACTGGGTACTGAAACCTCAAAACAGTATCTTGTGGCAACGCACTTTCTTCGGCTGGTTGGACAAATGGTTGAAAAAGTAATATAGTCAACAGACAAAAAGAACAAACGGACAAGCTTTCTGACGTGAAAACTTGTCCGTTTTTGATAGTTACATTCCGGTGAATGATTATTTCTTGAAAATCAATTCTCCGAAAAATTCCGGGCAATGGAAACACGGTTTCGGAAGCTGAATCGGATTCCAGGAAAGGAAGTGAGGTACCTGCAGCAAATCGCCGCACTTGTAGAAATTACCATGCAGGGTCCGTCCGCCGAAATCGGTAATTGTATCATTGAAGAGCGCTGATGCAGGAATCACCAGAGCCAGCTCCCAGCTACACTCCCCTATCCGTTCTTCAAACGGCTCCCGACCGAGGGAACTCCAACGGTCGATACTGGCCAACACTTCTTTCGGCGCCGGATGACGGTCGCCTACCTTTCCACAATTCAACAAAAGTGTTCCAGCGCAGTTACATTCAAAATTATAGTAAACAGGCTCCTGCAGATTCGGCTGAATAAAAAATTCACAACAAGCGTCTTCCCATACCCGTCCATTATCTGACTCGGCCACAGCACGTACACTCTGTTCTGTTACCCGATAATGAAGTAATAACGAATGACCCGTATGGGCGATACGGAATTCTACCTTAGGTTTGTAGGGATACTCTGACCAGTTCAGTTCATCGATGGGTTGGAAAGCGATTCCTGCCTCATTCAGAATAGTCGGGACTTGCACGGCTGCGATACGGCCGGTTTCAGTCAGTCTTGTAATAGTCAATTGTTTCATGAGAAAATCTTTGGTTACACAAATGTACAAAAACTTTAATCATGTCCGGCAAAAAAGTAATACAAGAATTTGAAAGATAGCACAGATATCCTATCTTTGTTCATACGAACCTTCAAACAACTGCACATATTCTATAAATTGCATATACTATGAAAAAGAATTGTCTAGTACTTTTCCTTTTGTCCTGCGGTATCTATCAGGCATCTGCGCAGGTAGTCCAGTCGCCCGACGGACATATTTCTCTTAACTTCCAGGTAAACGATAAGGGTGAAATGCTTTATCAGGTCGACGTCAACAAGAAAGCTTTCATTGCTCCTTCCGAATTGGGACTGACCGGGAAGAATGGGGTCAACCTGTCCGATAAATTTCGGGTAAAGGAATATAAATACGATTCTGTCAACGAAAACTGGACCATGCCTTGGGGGGAAAACAAGCAGCACAACAACCATTACAATGAAATGGCCGTTTACCTTTCCAACCCTGAAGGTACCGAACTCGTTACGCGCTTCCGGGTTTTTGATGATGGCATCGGTTTCCGTTACGAATACCAGGTACCGGGTGTAGACAGTCTGTTTGTCATGGATGAGCAGACGGCTTTCAACTTTGCTGCCGATGCGGTTTCGTGGTCAATCCCAGCCAGTTTCGACACCTACGAGCTGGAATACCGGAAACTGAAGTTATCGGAAGTAGAAAATGCCAATACCCCATTGACCCTCCGGACCGACAAAGGCATCTATGCGAGCATCCACGAAGCGCAACTGGTGGATTACCCGGAAATGACGCTCGTTGCCCACGGTCCTCACGGGTTCAAGGCCAATCTGGCTCCCTGGCCCGATGGCGTCAAAGCCCGTTATGCAGGCGGTACGTTCCAGACTCCTTGGCGTACGGTACAGATAGCCGACAAAGCGGTCGGACTCATCAACTCTTCTCTGATTCTGAATCTGAACGAGCCTTGTAAGCTGGAAACGACCTATTGGATCAAGCCGATGAAATACGTAGGCGTATGGTGGGGCATGCACTTGGGAATCCAGACATGGAAAATGGACGAACGCCATGGAGCCACTACCGAGAATGCCAAGAAATACATCGACTTTGCCGCGCGTAACCAGATTCAGGGAGTCGTATTCGAGGGTTGGAACGAAGGCTGGGAAAGTTGGGGTACCCAACAACGGTTCGATTTCACCAAGCCCTATCAGGATTTCGACATGAAAGAAATTACTGATTATGCCCGCGAAAAGAATATCCAGATTATCGGTCACCACGAAACCGGAGGGAATATCTATAATTACGAGAGGCAATTGGAACATGCCTACGAGTGGACAGCCGAATGGGGCATCCATAGTGTGAAGACGGGATATGCCGGAGGATATCCGGACGGACATTCGCACCACGGCCAGTTTGCCGTAAGACATTACCGGAAGGTGGTGGAAACGGCTGCCCGTTACCAGACCACACTGGATGTACATGAACCGATCAAGGAAACCGGTATCCGCCGTACCTACCCGAACCTGATGACGCAGGAAGGAGCGAAAGGAATGGAGTGGAATGCCTGGAGTGCCGGAAATACCCCGTCGCATGAAATTGTGCTGCCGTTTACCCGCCTGCTTTCGGGACCGATGGACTATACTCCGGGTACTTTCGATATCCTCTTTGAAAATACACGGGATTTGCCTACCCGCCAGAAATGGAACGACCAGGACAAAGGGAACAGCCGTGTGAACACGACTCTGGCCAAGCAGATTGCCAACTGGGTGATTCTGTATTCTCCGCTCCAGATGGCGTCCGACCTGATTGAAAACTACGAAGGACATCCGGCTTTCCAGTTCTTCCGCGATTACGATGCCGATTGTGACTGGTCGGAAGCCTTGCAGGGAGAACCGGGTGAATACATCGCCGTAGTCCGTAAGGCCAAACAGAATTATTTCTTAGGTGTATCCACCAATGAAGAACCGCGTACGTTGACCATTCCGTTGACCTTCCTTGAGGCCGGTAAGACTTACGAAGCCACGATCTATGCCGATGGAGAAGATGCCGACTGGAAAAATAATCCCACTTCCTATCGGATTACCAACAAGCGTGTCACTTCTACAGATGTCCTGACAGTCCAAATGGCTCCTGGAGGTGGACAGGCCGTCACATTCAAGCCTCGTAACTGATAATTATACCAAGGATGTTACACAATAAACTATTATTTACAGGAATTTTCCTGTCATTGTCACTTTTCTCTTCTGCTCAGGCCGAAGAGAAAAGTGATGGCTGGCATCTGGTCGCAACAGATACGGTCGGTTACACTGGAGTAACCTTGGCCAATGGAAGTATCGGATTACAGACCGGACGAAATCCTTTCGAAGTACAGAGTGTCGTATTAAACCATGTATTTGACATTGCTGACAACCAGGTAAGTAAAGTCATGCAAGGTATTAATCCGTTCCGGCTTTCATTGATAGTGGACGGCGACACCATCCGTTTGAAAGACATGTCCCGGTGGTCGCAGACCTTAGACATGAAATTCGCCACACTGACCACCTCGTTTGTGCTTCCCCAAAAGGTAGAAGTCCGATGTTCGGCTACTACACTTCGGAATGTAGCCTATAGCGGGCTGATTCATCTCAGTATTTTTCCTTTACAGGATATTCAAGTTTCCTTATATACGGAAATGAGCGTTCCAGCACAGGAGTATCGGTCTCCCCAGAAGGAATACCGTACCATTTGGGGAGAAGGCGGACGGACCGATATTCTGCGCGTACAGGCTTTGTCTCGAGGAGGGAAACAAAGTGTTTGCGCCAGTTCGTCGTTTCTTTACGATACCTCCTGCTGGAGATACCAAGGAGATAAGAAGCAGGCTTCCGCTTCCTTGACGGCCACGCTTTCCAAAGGAGAAAAAACGGCTGTTTCCTTGGTGGCATCCACCTGCTCTACCCGTGATTTCCAAGACCCTGTCAACGAGTCGGAAAGGCGGGTCGTGTACATGTTGCACGAAGGAGATACAGCATTATTAAGCCGCCACCACCAGCTTTGGGAGGAATTGTGGCAAGGAGATATTGAGATAGAAGGAGACTTGAAAGCCCAGCAACAAGTCCGCTTCGCTTTATTCAATCTGTATGGCTCCGGTGCCGTCGGAAGCAGACTGAGTATCTCTCCCATGGGGTTGTCCTCACAGGGATATAACGGTCACATCTTTTGGGATGCTGAAATGTGGATGTACCCTCCCCTCCTGTTGCTTCAGCCTTCTATGGCCCGCTCCATGCTCGATTACCGGTTCGACAGGTTGGCGGCAGCACGGAAACGTGCCCTTTCTTTCGGCTACAAAGGTGCCATGTTTCCTTGGGAATCGGACGATGCCGGAGAAGAAGCTACCCCCACCTTTGCGTTGACGGGTCCTTTCGAACATCACATTACGGCCGATGTGGGTATTGCCTGTTTCCAGTATTTTCGGGCCACCAGAGATACGACGTGGTTGGCCGAACAAGGATATCCGTTGTTGCAGGAAGTCGCAGAATTTCTGACCAGCCGTGTAACCCGTCGGACAGACGGCAGCTACTCCATCTACAACGTTACAGGGGCCGATGAATATGCGAATGGCGTTACGGATAATGCCTTTACCAACGGAAGTGCCATTCTGGCTTTACGCTACGCCACTCAGGCCGCAGCTATTTGCAAGCGTTCTTGTCCGGAAATCTGGAAAGACATTGCAGACAACCTGCGTATTCTGACTTTTGAAGACGGTACCTTGCAGGAATACGAAGGGTACCAGGGCGAAACCATCAAGCAGGCCGATGCCAATCTGTTGGCATATCCGTTAGAGTTACGTACAGACCCTAAACTGATACGTCAGGATTTGCGTTATTATGAAAATAAGATTGACCAGCAGAATGGCCCGGCTATGTCTTATGCCATCTTTGCCGTGCAATATGCCCGTATGCAAGAACCTGAAAAGGCTTATCAGATGTTCCTGAAAAGTTTTGTTCCTCATGAACGTCCTCCCTTCGGTGTATTGGCAGAAACCCCTACTTCGCAGAATCCTTATTTCATGACAGGAGCCGGCGGTTTGTTGCAGGCGGTACTTTTCGGATTTGGAGGACTGACCATCGATGAAGACGGAATCCGTCAGCTTCCTTCTTCCCTACCGTCACACTGGAAATCCTTGACTTTGAAAGGAATCGGACCCGATCGGAAAACCTTTGTATGTACCCACTGATGAAGTGGGTACTTTACTGAGGTATTCTATCTTTATAGCCATTTCACGAAACGACGGATGTACCAGCTCTTGACCAGTTGAGTCAGGATGCAGTAGGTCAGCAGGATGCCCACCAGCCAGGGGAAATAGCTGAGCGGCAAGGATTCCAGTCCGATGGAATGTCCGAGCGGAGTAAACGGAATCAGTATACCGATAGCCATAACAAGTACTGTCAGTCCGGTCACCTGCCAGGATGCACGACTCTGGATAAACGGAATCTTCCGCGTACGGATCATGTGGACAATCAAGGTCTGCGAGAGCAATCCTTCGATGAACCATCCCGACTGGAACAGGGTCTGATGTTCCAACGACGTACAACCGAATACATACCACAGCACCAGATACGTCACGATATCAAATACCGAGCTGATGGGACCGATACAGATCATGAACCGGCTCAAGTCCGAGGCATCCCATTTGCGGGGTTTCCGCAGGTATTCCGCATCCATCCGGTCGAACGGAATTGTGGTCTGAGAAACATCGTACAGCAGATTCTGGATGAGCAGATGGATGGGCAGCATGGGCAGGAACGGCAGGAAGGCACTGGCCGCCATCACGCTGAACATGTTTCCGAAATTGGAGCTGGCCGTCATCTTGACGTACTTGATGATGTTCCCGAACGTCTTCCGTCCTTCCAGTACACCGTCTTCCAGCACCATGAGGTCCTTCTCCAACAGAATGATGTCCGCACTTTCCTTGGCAATGTCTACCGCCGAATCTACTGAGATGCCGATGTCCGATTGCCGGAGTGCCGCCGCATCGTTGATACCGTCTCCCAGGAACCCTACCGTATGCTGCTGTTCCTGCAACAAGGCTATAATCTGAGTCTTCTGAAGAGGAGTCAACTTAGAGAATACCGTTACCTCCCCGACCGCTTTCCGGCGTTCTTCGTCTGTCATGGCGGCCAGTTCCGGACCGGTCAAAGCGTTATGGGTATCAATCCCTACCTGACGGGCAATGGTACGTACCACCGCGTCATTATCTCCCGAAAGAATTTTCACTTCGATGCCATGTTCATGCAATTGTCGGATGGCACGGGCAGCCGATGGCTTGGGAGGATCCAGAAATGCCAGGTAACCGATGAGTACCATGTCGCTTTCATCCTCTACAGAGAAATCACACTCCTTGTCCAGGTAACTCTTCTGGGCTACGGCAATGACCCGCATACCCTGACGGTTCATCTGCTCACTGATTTCCTGAGCCTTCCGTTTCAGTTCGGATGAGAACGGATGTACGCCACCGTCAAACTCGGCAAACGTACAGATTTCCAGCATCTCTTCCACGGCACCTTTCGTGATAATCTGACGCTTCCCCTGCCGGTCTTCCACCACCACCGACATCCGCCGACGGGTGAAATCGAAGGGTATCTCATCCACCTTCTTATAATTGTCTTTCAGGTATTCCAGCGAAAGTTCCTTCACGTGCGAAAGGATGGCCTTGTCCATCAGGTTCTTGAGTCCGGTCTGGAAGAAACTGTTGAAATAGGCATGACGCAGAATGCGTTTTTCCGAATCCTGACTACCGTCGGCATTGATGTATTTCTCCAGCACAATCTGGTCGCAGGTCAAGGTACCGGTCTTGTCGGTACACAGGATATTCATTGCCCCGAAATTCTGGATGGCATTCAAGTCTTTCACGATGGTCTTTTTTTTCGACATGGTCAGCGCTCCTTTCGAAAGGTTGACCGTTACAATCATCGGGAACATTTCGGGAGTCAACCCCACGGCTACCGATACGGCAAAGATGAAGGCCTCCAGCCAGTCGCCTTTGGTGAGTCCGTTTACCAGGAAAACGAAAGGAATCATCACTAGCATGAAGCGCACCAACAAGAAACTTACTTTGCTGATACCTTTATCAAAAGCTGTGGCCGCCCGATGTCCGGCAATGCTACGGGCTATGGTTCCCAGATAGGTCTGGTTACCGGTTGCCAGCACGATTCCGACGGCTGAACCGCTCACCACATTCGAGCCCATGAAACAGATGTTCTCCAGTTCGATGACACTTCCTTTGCTGTATTTCTTCCCTTTCGGTTGCGGACATTTCTCAATAGGGTCCGACTCTCCGGTGAGCGAGGACTGGCTTACGAAAAGGTCCTTGGCTTCAATCAGCCGAAGGTCGGCCGGAATCATGTCTCCCGCGGCAATCCGCACGATGTCTCCCGGTACCAGTTCGGCAATACTGATTTCTTCGGCCGGCTGGTCCGGCCGTATCACATAGCAGGTATTCGTTACCAGTTTCAGCAGCGATTCGCTGGAAAGGTTGGCTTTCCATTCCTGGATGAAACGAAGGAGTGTACTGACAAACACCATCGTCGAAATGATGACAATGGCGGTCCAATCCTGTTCGCCGGGGTCAGCCAGTAACACATCGATGACAAAGGAAACAATGACCAGTGCCGTCAATACCCCGATAAAGGGATTGATAAATGCCTTGATGAAAGCAGAAACCGGATGTTGTTTCTTCTCGTGTTCTACTTCGTTCTTGCCGTAAACCGACTGTCTCTTGATGACTTCTTCCGCATCCAGACCAACCGGTGAGGTCTGGAAATGGTTGAACACATTCCCCAGCGGCTGAACTGCGGCCAGGAATACCTTTTCGGCTTGGAAGGCGAAGCTTGCCTTGTGTTTGTTTTTCTTCCACATAATGCTTCGGTTTTAAAGATGAATGATTATGTTCTCTTTTCACGCCGCAAAAGTAGAAGATGTCCGGCTGAACTGCCGTTAGAAAGGTATTAAAGCCGTATTAGAAAAGAATGAAACAAACTTATACATGGGGCAGCTCGATGACAAAGGTGGTTCCTCTTCCCTGCTCCGAATGGACAGCGATGTTCCCCTCATGCAACTGGATAATCCGTTGCACCAAAGTCATACCGATACCATGACCTTCGGCCATCTTTTCCTGTTCACCCCGGTAAAACAAGGTGAACAAGTGTTTCTTATCGGTTTCGGACATGCCCACTCCGTCGTCCGACAAGCGGATGATGGTCCATTTCTCCCAAAAGGAAATCTGTACGAACGAGGATTTGTCTACCGAATACTTGCAGTTGTTCTCTATCAGGTTGGCAAAGGCGATATTCAGCAGATACAGGTTCCCGCGGACCGTTATCTGCCGGTCGTCATCCGAATCATCCTGTTCGAAAAGCAATTCGATGTGATAGTCGGGGTGTGCCTTGAGCAAGTGGTTCCGGGTATCGAGCAACAACTCGTCCAGACGGATTTCCTCCATTTTCAACTGTTCCTTTTGGTAATCAGCCTTGGCCAGATTCAGCAGACCGTCAATAAGTTTTGTCATTCGCCGGGCATCGTCCAGTGCATGCCGGATGGAATTCCGGTACTGTTCCTCGGTCCGCTCTTTCTGTAAGGCCAGGTCCAGTTCCGCAATGAGGGCTGCCAAAGGAGTGCGCAATTCATGAGAAGCATTGCTGACAAACATCCGTTGCGAGTTGAATGATATCTCCAGTCTATCCAGCAAAGCATTGAAAGTCGTACTGAGTTCACCCAGTTCATCCTTCTCGTTCTTGACCGGAAGTCGGCGGTCGATGTGTGAAGCGGTAATGGTTTCGGCTTTGCGGACAATATCCCGTATCGGCTTCAGGGAAGCACGGGCCAGGAAATAACCGACCACAAACAAAAGAGACAGACCGACAACGAAAAGAATCCCCAACGTCTTCTGAAGCTCCAGCAGATTCTGGTAACCATAGCCGTCGTATGCGGCTGCCGTAACGATGTATTGTTTCCCATCGAGTACATACAGGATTCCTATCCCCTGATATTTCCCGATGTAGAATTCGATTTCCTTTTCCCGTAAAATGCGGTCTATCATCTCCCGGTTTTCCTGGATGATGTCATTCTGTACCGCATCGTGGTAAAGCATCCGGAAATCCGGTGTATAGACCGCTACCTCCACTTCATTGATGAACTTCCGGTTGTTCAGGTAAATGGATTGCATGGTTTGGGCATCCACCTGGTTCTGCAGGAACAGGTGGGCTTTGGTAACTGCTTCGCTTTTCAAATCATGGAAAAAGGTCTGGCTACGAGTGTGTTCACTTACCAGGTAAATCAACACCATACAAAGCAGAAAGACGGTTGCCGTCACTACTGTATTCTTCCAGGTCAGGGCTGTCCGTATCTTCATAGCGCATCCGTCAGAATGAATCCTACCCCCGGTTTGGTATGGATAAGTTTCGGTTCGAAATCCTTGTCAATCTTCTTCCGCAGGTAATTGATGTAGACATCGATGAAATTCGTACCGGTATCGAAATGGGTATTCCATACCTTCTCGGCTATCTCTACCCGGCTGATGACCCGTCCGGCATTTGTGGTCATGTATACCAACAGATTGTATTCTTTGGGCGACAACTTGATAGAGATTCCGTTCCGTTTCACTTCCATCAGATCCAGGTCAATGAATAAGTCGGCATAGGTCAGTTGTTTCGGACTTGCGACAACCGGTTCGGCACTCCGTTTCAGAAGAACCTTTACCCGGGCTATCAGTTCCCTGAAATCGAAAGGTTTTACCATATAATCGTCTGCTCCGGCATCGAATCCCTCCAGTTTGTCATCGGCAGAGCCTAAAGCGGTAAGCATCAGGATAGGAATCTTCTCGTTGATTTTGCGGATTTCTTTACAAAGTTCAAAACCGTCCAGTTTCGGCAGGATGATGTCAGAGATAACCAGTTGGAACGAAAAGGACTGGAAGAGCCGTAGTCCCATGGCTCCATCGTAGGCCACCATGGTCTGATACCCGTTCTCTTCCAGCCCTGCTTTCAGCAAGTCGGCTACCCGCTTTTCGTCTTCGATGATTAGAATTGTCTGCATAGGCGAATGTATTGGCAGACAAATTTACAAAAATCATCGGAATAAAACGGACAAATCCGGAAAGATTGAAAATTCTGATTGTATTCTTCTTTTACGTTCTTCAATCAATGCGCTTGATGAAACGGGCAGGCACTCCACCCACTATCGTATTGGCAGGCACATCTTTCGTCACTACAGCTCCTGCTCCGACAATGGCATTGTCGCCTATCGTAACCCCTTGCAGGATGGTAGCGTTCGAACCGACCCATACGTTCCTTCCCAAAACAATCGGAGCCGGATAGGTATGGGGACGGTCTTCGGGAGATAGGCCGTGATTCAGGGTAGCGAATACCACGTTATGCCCTATCTGGCAACCGTCGCCGAGGGTTACACCGCCGTGGTCCTGGAAATGGCAGCAGGCGTTGATGAATACGTTCTCACCCACCTGAATGTTCTTCCCGAAATCGGTATAGAACGGGGGGAATACACGCAAGCTGTCGGGCACCGGTTTCCCGAAGAGTTCCGATAAAAGGGCATTCACTTCTTCCGGAGTATGGTAAGCACTATTCAACCGGAAAGTAATCTTCCGGGCTTCATTACTCATTCTGTTCATCAATTCGTGAATCTCCGGAGTGCTCAGTGCCTGTCCGGTCTTTACAAAATTTAGAAAATCGTTCAGTGTCATCGTTTCTTTTCTTTCTTGTTCTTTTAAGAACAAAGTTACGGGGAAAATTGGGACCTTGATGTATACATATTACAGAAACTTGTAACGATTTTACGGAATTGGTCTGAGAAAATGCTTCATAAGGCGGAATGAAATTTATATATTGGATATATTCATAAACTTATGAAAGTCAAAAAGCACTATATCACACCTCAAGTGATACAGTGCTTTCTATTCTTGTATTTTTTCTACCACAAAGCTACTTTTCCTTCTTTTTTCGCTATTTTTGCATGGTAAAACAAAGGATGGTCATACACGAAAAAACCCGTTCTTGATGAACGGGTATATCCTTGACTTGGTTACGTGTTTTGATAACAGAGGCTTTACCAAGCATTACAATACAAAGATACTGCTTTTATTTGAATATGCAAAATGAAATATAAAAAAGTAGTCAGATTATATTCCAATTCGAGGGTCGCCAAATATTACAGGGCGACCAACCGCAACAAAAACAAGGCGGTCATGCTCTATTTTGCCAACATGAAGATAGCACAGGCGTTTCATCCGTTACTGTCTTCATTTGAGGTTATATTGCGTAACCAGCTGCATTATGCGCTGGCACACCATTTCTCCGATGGCAACTGGATTATCAACCAGAAGGCTGGATTCATGATTGCTCCTTCCCTGACATATACGAACAAGCGGACAAAGAAAAAAGTTACCAATGACTATATATTGAAAGAGGTTCTGAAGGCAGAAAAGAAAATTGCCGATCGGGGTGTCAGGGTTACGACTGGCAGGGTAATAGCCGAACAGACACTGGGCTTCTGGAACAGCTTTTATGAAACGCACCACTATGCGCTTTTGGCTGGTGTACCCTGCCGGATTTTTAAGAAGTTGCCTTCGGGATTCGGACGCAAGGAGATTAACGATATTATAGTGCAGGTTCGTGAACTGCGTAACCGCATCAACCATAATGAGCCGATATGTTTTGTAAACAGGAAATGTGATTTCTCTTATGTAAAAGGTATGTATGCGATAATCAGTGATTTTCTTACATGGATAGACCCTGAAATTATGCCTTCACTTAGAGAGATAGATAAGGTATGCAAAATAATAGAAAAAGAAGAAAATAAACAAAAACAATGACTATCCACATGTCGTAGTCATGCAATACACGTTTGCCCCCAAAAAGCTATACAAAGGACAGTGCATCCATAAAGGGGGTACTGTCCTTTGTATTTATTAATTGGAACAATCTTCTACAGGTTCAACTCTGCTACCACCTCACCGTCAAACAGGTTGATGATTCGTCCGGCATATCCGGCATCGTGCTTGGAGTGTGTCACCATAACGATGGTAGTTCCCTCTTTGTGGAGCTCGCTCAACAGTTCCATCACCTCCTTGCCGTTTTTGGAATCCAGGTTACCGGTAGGCTCATCGGCCAGAATCAGTTTCGGATTCGCTACTACGGCACGGGCGATCGCCACACGCTGCTGTTGTCCTCCGGAAAGCTGTTGGGGGAAATGTTTGGCGCGGTGCATGATGTCCATCCGTTTCATAGCCTCTTCCACCCTCTTTTTCCGTTCCGATGAAGGAACTCCCATATAAAGCAATGGCAGTTCGATGTTCTCATACACGTTCAGTTCATCAATCAGGTTAAAGCTCTGGAAAACGAAACCAATAACTCCTTTACGGATATTCGTGCGCTGAGATTCCGTGAATTTGGAAACATCTGTTCCATTCAGGAAATAGCTTCCGCTTGTAGGGTTATCCAGCAGCCCCAGGATATTCAACAAGGTAAATTTTCCACAACCGGATGGTCCCATGATGGCAACAAACTCTCCTTTCTCTACTTCAATATTTACATTGTTCAAGGCCAATGTCTGAACTTCCTCTGTACGGAAGATTTTCTGCAAATTTACGGTCTTAATCATAATCTTCAATGTTATTTGTTTTACTTGAATCATGCTTTATATTTCAATTCTTCATTTATTCATTCTTCATCGCTTCCACCGGCTTCACCCGGCTCAGCATCCAGCCTTGAAAGCAGACGATGAGAGCCGAGACACCCCATACAATCAGCAAAGGGTATATGAAAATACCTGCCGGAAGAGATGCGCGATAAGCGAACTGCTCCAGCCAACGCTGCATGAACCACCAGGTAACAGGTATAGCTACTATGTAAGCTATCACCGCATAGAGGCAGAAGGGCTTGTTGAGTAACCAGATAATCTGTCCGCGTGTAGCACCATGTACCTTGCGGATACTGATTTCGCGTACACGCTGACGGGTAGCATACCAAGAGATTCCGAACAGACCAAAGCCTGTCAACAGCAACCCGATGAGTGCATAGAATGTCAAGATGTGCGACAATGAAAGTACCTTTTCATTACGCTTCATAAACTCCTGGTGCATGTCTGTATATTGGAAAGGCTGACCGGGATAAAACTTGTTCCATACAGTTTCCATCTGTCGCATGGTTTCCGCACGGTTTTCAGGTTGCAAACGAACTTGCAAATAAAATCCTTTCTGTAAATCGGTTGTTGACAATAGGCTGATGACAAGTGGTGTTACCGATTCTTCCAACGAGTTCACCGCAAAATCCCGTACGACACCTGCTACTACCGCCAGGCTGTCACTTGCTTCTGGATCAAACTCACGTAAGGAATGTCCGATTACTTCTGTACCTACGGGTACCAGTAAGCGGATAAAACTTTCATTTACCAGTACCGGACGTATCTTCTGTTCCAAGAGACGGTTTGGCCGGTCACCACTCAACTGTTCGATACGCAAAGTATGAAGCAGCGTAGTATCGCCTTCCAGTGTCAACAGGTTTGTGCGTACTTCCTCACCGCCAGGAACCTGAATGGTCAGTTGACGTATCCAGGCATTCAGTATGGAAGCTTTGGAGAGCGTCATGGATTCAATACCCCTTACCTGCTTTTCCAGTTCAGCCTTGAAAGGTGCCAGTGGAGCACCAAACGCATCTCCAATTTCGATGCAGTCCTTATAACGCAAAGCTTGTTGTCCGGTGAAGGACATCTGCTTGCGGGCAACAAGTGTAGCCAGCAGCAGGCCGATGGAGATGGCAAACTGAACCGTCACCAGCACAGCTACGAAACGTTGCTTGCGTCGTCCGCTATAGAGCGTGCGATATTCACTGAAAGACAATCGGGACAATTTCCGGCTGATGTACCATGCCGGTATGACGGACATCAGCAGAACAAAAACGAGCAACCATGGTAATGCCTGACTACTGAAAAAGAAACCCATCGTAAGCTGTGCCCCTACCAAGTCATTAAATATAGCCAGGCAATCATTTATCAGCAGCAATGATACACCAAATGCCAGAATTACCGTCAGAAATGCGTCCCCGAAAAGTTGCATACGGATGTGCTGCAACGTTCCTCCCATTAGTTTTTCTACATGAATCATACGCAACTGTTGCAACAGACGGCTCAGACTCATATTCGTATAGTTACAACAGGCAATAATCAATATCAGTATCGCGGCCAGCAGACTGATATAAAGTGTCTGTACGGGGGTCTGGCTGATAAACTCGAGGACTTGCTGTGAAGCATCGTCTGGCGTAGTAAAGCAGATGGCATCTAACGGATCGAGATAATACTTCGTCTGGTCAGGCATCAGCGTAGGCACCTTATCGGCGTTTATCTTGTCGGCCAAACGAGTGGCATCTGTCCCTTCAGAAAGTTTCAACAAGGGAACTCCACCCCAGAAGAAGTCGGGATCATGAGCAATCAACATGTCGAAATGCAGAAGCGATTGTTCGCGTTCCTTGAGCACCGCCGCCACTTCGTAAGTCCGGGTTTCACCGAACCGCATATGTACTTCCACCTGTTTACCTATAACTTGTCCACCTCCGAAGAGATTTCGGGCACAAGTAGCACTTAAAGCCATCTTGCCTGGTTGGCGAAGTACTTGTTCCAGACTACCTTCTGCGGTACGATAATCAAAAAAACGAGTCAACGTTGTATCAGCAGACAGCATCATAAAACCACTTTCCACTTTTTGTTCATTCACTTTGCAATAGAGTAAATCCAATTTACCCAAGCACAAGACATCCTCCACCTCGGCATAACTGTTTTTCAGTTGCCAAGGTATTTCGGCCGCTGCAAAAGCCACTCGTTTTCCCTCCGTCATTGGATCATCCTGTTGCAGGAAAAAGATACGGTCACGGTCAGAGTTATCTCCTTCCAATCCATGTTCGTGTATAAAATACGTCATCAGCAGGTTGGTACAGGCCAATCCCAAGGCCAGACTGGCCACAGAGACAAGGAAGAATACCTTGTTCCGCCACCAGCTCCGTACAATCATTTTCAGTGTTACATTCAGTATCATAATTCTTCTTATTGTTGGCCAGGTATCAGACACCAGTTGACCAAAACCTTCGTTTTTAATTATTAATTATTCATTTTTAATTGATTAAGTTCTATTCCCTCTTGATTACTTCTGCCGGATTAATCTGTGCTGCACGATTCACTTGCCAGAACAAAGTACCCATCGAAATTACGGCCACAATTGCGATAGCCAACAGGAAAATTCCGATACTCAACGGTGCCTTGACCGCAAAATTTTCCGTATAACGATAGATGAAGGTTATGGCGACAGGTATGGCAATGATAAAGGCAACTCCCAATAACCATAGATACTTACGGAAAAGCAACCGATATAAATCTTTTTTCTGTGCACCGTTCACTTTCCGGATACCGATTTCACGGTACCGCTGACGAATATCGAACAACGATATGCCGAACAATCCCAGACTGGATACCAGTATAGCAATAGCGGCGAATAGCGTATAGACAGAAGCTACCCTCCGGTCAGTATCATAGATTTTCCGGATATTTTCTTCCAGAATCTGATATTCAAAATCCTCGCTACCGTAAATTTCCTGTTCCGTTTTCCGAAGATATTCCAATACCTTATCCAGCTTACCGGGAACACAGGCTATCTGATAGACATCTCCGCTCATGGAATTTCCAACAAAATACACGGTAGGTTTCTTCCCCAGTGAAAGATGTCCTCCATAATAGTCTTTTACTACGGCCGATACCGATAAAGAGCTGTTACCTAATCCACGTGTCGCCATAGGAGTCTCTTCCTTGATGACGGCATCCCTGCAACTTTCATATCCCATTGCCTTTAAAGCGGATTGATTCAATACGACGGCGCTGAACAGCCCCCTATCTTCAGACATATCAGGCAAGGCTCCTTCCACAAAACCGATGTCATACACCTCAAAAAAATGAGGTGAGGCCATACGCATAGTCAGTTTCATCTTCTCTCCCTGTCCATTTATGAAAACACCTTCATAGTCACCGTTCAGAATGTCCGCAAAACTGGCTTCCCAGGCTTCTATATCGGGACAGGCATTCATTTTGTCGTCCAAAGCCTTAACCCGTTGCTGGCGCTGCCGGATGCTTTCAGGAGTATAGCTGCTATAGTCATTGGATTCGTAGACAAGTCGGGCTATCACAATATCTTTCGTCCGGAACCCGGGATCCGTTTCAAGCATCAGATTCAATTGCCCATTGAAATAGAACGATAGGAGAACCAACAGAAAGGTCAATACATATTGTATGCAAAGGAATACCATACGCGAACGGATTGACTGCCTGCCCATGTTGACAGACCGGATTGATACCAAAGGAGAAGTCAACGTATATTTCAGATACGGATATACCGAAGCCAGCACTGGTAAGAAAACCAGCAGAACTACCGATAGCCACAGGTCGAAAGGCGAATAGCTGATGGTATCACCGAACAGCCGGTTCATCCAGGGATGTGAGAGTTCGACAAGTACCCAGGCAATGAACAGGGCGCTTCCTACCAACAGGAAGTTTTCGGTCCATATCTGCCGGAAAAGATGACTTCCTTTGGCCCCAAAAACCTTCTTCAGACCGTATTCCCGACCCCTTCGTAGCATCGTAATCAGATAGATATTGATGAAATTAAGGACACCGGCAAGCAATAGCAGCATACATACACCCCATAATATCCAGAAGTAAAAACGATTCCCTACAACAAACATATCGGTTTCATCATGCTGCATGCTCCGGTCCCAATAGATGTCCTCTACCGGAATGAATTCAAAAGTAAATTTCCGGCTGTCATATTGCGGAGGATTGATATAACGGGGAATCCTGCCGATTTCAGCCAGGTGATTCATGTCCGTTCCCGGGAAGAATGTATAAAATTCAAGTTCCATCCGATTCCATGCATTTTCCCGATGGCCTTCTCTTCACAACTCTCCTGCATCGAACGGCTGTTCGGTGCAAAGACCGCATGATTCTCGCGGAACCCTTTGACAGAAAAAGTATAATAGCAGAACACTCCGTATTCGTTCAACAATTTACGGAGCTTGGCCGTATGTCCGCGTCGGGAAGCCGCCACGTTGAACACCAGCTGATTGGTCACGGTCCACCCCGTCGACTGGATGCGTCGGATAGCTTCCTTCGATTCCGGTGTCAGTTCCAGCGGACTCTGGAAATGGGTCTGGAGATAGAACTGGGTGATGCCCTCCTTCTCGGCGGCCGCCTTGAAATCGGCCAGAATCTCCAGCAGCTCGTCGTTGATGCGCATCGGCAGATAGACCGGCAACCGGCTACCCAGACGCACCCGCTTCATCTCCGCGTACTTCTGTCCGTCGGGACGCTTCCGGTTGGCCGCCCGTTTGTTGCGGGCCATCTTCAGCACCGCGTTCAGGATGTTGCGTAACGTCTTGTTCTGGCTCATCAGAGCATCACCGCCCGTTATCAGGATGTCGCAAAGTTGGGAATCCTCCTCGAAATACTTCATCAGGCGGTGCAGCTTGTGTTCCCATGTCTCGTTCGGCTTCAGCTTCTCGAAATTGAAGTTGAGCCGCTTGCTCTGGAAATCGTACATGCGTTGGCAGGAAGCGCACAATCCTCCGCAGGCCCTTCCCATCGAATCCGGAATCAGGATGGCCACTTCCGGGTAACGGCGATGGATGTTGTGTCCTTCAGGAAGCAGCCAGCCGGCCGCATTGGGTTTCCCGGCTTCCACGATGTCCTCCTTCTCCCAGGCACGTATCCGGCCGAAGGTCTCCACCAGTTCGGCCGAATACAGCACATACGAACGGATGGAAGCGTCGTCATACCCCGTATCGTAGGGGTTCAGCAACGACAGGTAATAGGGGGTGACAAAGACCGGGATTCCCTTTTTCCGGGCTTCGTGATACAGACGGACCAGCTCATCCGGCAAGGTATGGTCCAGTGCCTTGTTGATTTCCCGGACGCTCCGGGCCGCCATGGCCAGCTGGAAACGGTAATCGTACCACCATTCCTTTACCTTGTCCACTTTTTCTTCGTAGGTCATTCCCTCGGCAAAGGAATAGCGGCTGTTCGCGGCATGTACGTGTTCGATACGTTTCACCAGCATATCGATGATGCGTGCCTTGTTCGCCCGACGGATGTGCTTCACGTCCTCGTCCAGTCCTCCCGGCCACCGGCGCATCCATTTCCGGACCTGTTCCTTGGTGGGCTTTTCCGGTTCCGGCACATACAGGCGGCGGAACTGATGGTACACATCCAGCAGGAAATCCAGACTCGGTGTTTCGGCCGAAGGTTGTGCCGTCAGCCATTCCCACCACATCGTAAGGGTCCGTACCGGAACTTCTTCACCGGTCGAAAGTTCGCACACGGTCTTTCCGTCGTATGCCAGCAGGTGCTCCAGGTTACGCACGGCCGGACTATCCGGTATCACGGCATCCGACTTCAGATAGTCGGCTAGTTTGTTTCGGAATGCTTCCGCATCCTTACACGCCTTTGCCAAAGCGCAAAGGTCTGTCAAATCGGTTTCGAAAAGAGCTTTCACATCTTGGAATGTCAGGTTCTTGTTCTTTTGTTTCATGAATCATATATTTAAAAAAGTGAATGTACAAATATACTAAAAATGCAGAACCGAAGCAAAACAAGAGAGATAGGAAAAGGTTTTTTAAGGTCTCTTTGGTTTCATTCCCGAACGATTTGGAATGCTATTTCCGGGCGGTTTGCATGGTTTGACGAAGAAATTTCCTACATTTGCGGAAATATTTTAAAAACATGCAACCGTGAAAAAGAAACAGAAATCATCCACTCAGTTACGTTTCCGCCGATGGAGCCGGAACGCCTACGGTGCCTTTGCCAGCATCGGGCGTAGCGTCACCATCGGATGCCTGCGTGCGGACATGACCGACGTATCGCTCCGGAAACAGGGGGGCACGGTGCAGACAATCTCCAATCCTATGACCATTGAAACATTGAAGCAACAGGTACTGGGAGGGCTTGACATATCGCCCGAACAGGCCGCCTGGCTGGCCAACACGGCCGACCGCGAGGCCCTCTACACGGCCGCGCACGAGATTACCCGAGCCCGCGCCCAGCGTGAGTTCGACATGTGTTCCATCATCAACGCCAAATCCGGCAAGTGTCCGGAGAACTGCAAATGGTGCGCACAGTCTGCACATTACAAGACCCAAGCCGAAACCTACGATTTGTTACCGGCCCGGCAATGCCTGGAACACGCCCGGTACAACGAACGGCAAGGTGTCAACCGTTTCTCGCTGGTGACCAGCGGACGGAAACCTTCCTCCAAACAACTCGCACAACTCTGCGAAACTACCCGCCACATGCGGCAACATTCTTCCATCCAACTATGTGCTTCTCTGGGGCTTCTCAACGAAGATGAACTACGGGCCTTATACAATGCCGGAATCACCCGCTACCATTGCAACCTGGAGACCGCTCCCTCCTACTTCGCCCATCTTTGCAGCACACACACCCAACAGGAAAAGTTCAATACCCTACAGGCTGCCCGTAACGTGGGCATGGACATCTGTTGCGGCGGTATCATCGGTATGGGCGAGACGATGGAACAACGCATCGAGTTCGCCTTTACCCTGAAGAACCAGCATGTGGAATCCATTCCCATCAACCTGCTCAGCCCCATTCCGGGAACACCTTTGGAAAACCAGCTGCCCTTAAGCGAAGAAGAAGTGCTGGTCACCATCGCCCTGTTCCGCTTCATCAATCCGACCGCTTACCTCCGTTTTGCCGGCGGACGCTCCCAACTCAGCCAGGAAGCCGTACGGAAGGCCCTGTATATCGGCGTCAATTCTGCCATCGTAGGAGACCTCCTTACCACCCTCGGCTCGAAGGTATCGGACGACAAGAAACTCATCCGGGAGGCAGGCTATACGTTCAATTCCTCCCAGTTCGACAGGGAGCATCTGTGGCATCCGTACACCTCCACCACCCGTCCGCTCCCGGTCTACAAGGTGAAACGGGCTTCGGGAGCCACCATCACTATCGAGGACCCGGAAGACCCTGACAAGGAACGCACCCTGATAGAGGGCATGTCCTCGTGGTGGTGCGCCGTACACGGCTACAACCATCCGGTTCTGAACCGTGCCGCCGAAGAACAGCTGAGCCGCATGTCACACGTCATGTTCGGCGGACTCACACACGACCCGGCCATCGAGCTCGGCCAGTTGCTGCTTCCCCTGGTTCCTCCTTCCCTACAAAAGATATTCTACGCCGATTCCGGCTCTGTAGCCGTCGAAGTCGCCCTGAAGATGGCCGTCCAGTACTGGTACGCCAAGAGCCTGTCCGAAGCCTCGGAAGCGCACCTGGCCCGGAAAAACAATTTCATCACCATCCGTAGTGGCTACCACGGCGATACTTGGAATGCCATGTCCGTATGCGACCCCGTCACCGGCATGCACTCCCTCTTCGGTCCGGCGCTTCCGGTCCGTCATTTTGTCCCCCAACCCCGTTCCCGTTTCGACGGCGAATGGAATCCAGACGACATCCTGCCGTTGAAAGAGGCCCTCGAAACCCATGCTGATACCTTGGCCGCCCTGATTCTGGAGCCCATCGTACAGGGAGCCGGAGGCATGTGGTTCTACCATCCGCAATACCTGCGTGAAGCCGCCCGTCTCTGCCGGGAACATCAGGTCCTGCTCATCTTCGATGAGATAGCTACCGGCTTCGGACGTACCGGCAAGCTCTTTGCCTGGGAACATGCCGGTGTGGAACCGGACATCATGTGCATCGGCAAAGCGCTCACCGGAGGGTATCTCACCCTCTCGGCCGTGCTCGCCACCAACCAGGTAGCCGATACCATCTCCAACCATACTCCGGGCGTCTTCATGCACGGCCCTACCTTCATGGGCAATCCGCTGGCCTGTGCCATCGCCTGCGCCTCGGTCCGTCTGCTCACCTCGCCGGAATACGACTGGCAAGGCAAGGTACGGCGCATCGAAGCCCAACTGAAGACCGAACTCGCTCCGGCTCGTGAACTCCCTCAGGTAGCCGATGTCCGTGTCCTGGGTGCCATCGGTGTCATCGAGACCCGTGAACCCGTCGACATGGCCCGAATGCAGAAACGCTTCGTCGAAGAAGGTATTTGGGTGCGACCATTCGGCAAACTGGTGTATCTGATGCCACCGTTCATCATCCGTCCCGAAGAACTGACACGGCTTACCAGCGGGCTCATAAAGACGTTAATCAGTTAAAAGTTAAAAATTAAAAGTTAAAAGTTAGTTATAAGTTGATTGGGACAGGCCGCAAATTAGAATCCACGGATTACAGGGAACCGGAACCAAGCGCGGAAACATCGCTAAATACGAATGTAGGGACGCACGGCTCGTGCGTCCTATAAACCGCCATCAGGTAACAACCTTCGGAACCAAGCGCGGAAACACAAAGAAAACGCCCAATTCCGGCCTTAGTTTTGAGCCGAAAAAGCGCAGAAGTGGAACCCGTCGAAAAGAAGCGCAGGCTGTTTGAGCGAAGCGAGTTCCTGCGCTTCCGACGAGAGCCATTTCGTAGCCGGCTCAAAACGGAAGCCGGCGGTTTTTCTTTTTGTTACCTTTTTCTTTTGGACGCCCAAAAGAAAAAGTAAGCCCCAGTCAACTGAAACCTAGTCAACTCAAAGAAATATGGACTTCATGCACCAACAACTCCAACAACTGGAAGCGGCCAGCAACCTGCGCCACCTTCCAGCCCTCATACACGACGGCCGGGACGTCATCGTCAACGGCCAGCGCATGCTGAACCTCTCCTCCAACGACTACCTCGGACTGGCAGCCGACCGCCGCTTGCGGGAAGCATTTCTGGAGACACTGACCCCCGATACCTTCCTGCCCACCTCCTCGTCGTCCCGCCTGCTCACCGGCAACTTCACCGGCTATACCGAGCTGGAGCACGAACTCGCCCGGCTCTTCGGGACAGAGGCCGCCCTGGTCTTCAATAGCGGGTACCACGCCAATACCGGTATCCTACCCGCCGTCAGCGATGCCCGGACCCTCATTCTGGCCGACAAGCTGGTACATGCCAGCCTGATTGACGGCATCCGCCTCTCGGCAGCCCGGTGCATCCGTTACCGGCACAACGACCTCGCCCAGGCCGGCCGGCTCGTCGAAGAGCATCACCGGACATACAGCCGGATTATCCTCGTCACCGAGAGCATTTTCAGCATGGACGGCGATGAAGCCGACCTGCGCGCACTGGTAGCCCTGAAGAAACGGTACGACAACCTCCTGCTCTACGTCGACGAAGCCCACGCCTTCGGCGTACGTGGCCCGCAAGGACTGGGTTGCGCCGAAGAAGCCGGTTGCATCGGCGACATCGATTTCCTGGTAGGCACCTTCGGAAAAGCCGCCGCTTCCGCCGGAGCCTACATCGTCTGCCGCCAAGTGGTACGCGACTACCTCATCAACCGGATGCGTACCTTCATCTTCACCACCGCCCTGCCCCCCGTCAACATCGCCTGGACCCTGTTCATCGTGCGCAAGTTGGCCGACATGCGGGAGCGGCGCGCACACCTGGCACACATCGGCCGCCTGTTGCGCGATGCCCTGGCGGCACGGTCGTACCCCTGCCCCAGCACCAGCCACATCGTGCCCTTGATGGTGGGTCCGAGCGCCGACACCATCCTCCGTGCGGACCAGTTGCAACGCCACGGCTTCTATGCCCTTCCCGTGCGTCCGCCTACGGTCCCCGAAGGCACCTCCCGCATCCGCTTCTCCCTGACGGCCGATGTCCGCGCAGACGAAATCCTCCGGCTCATCGCCTGCATTCCCGAAAAGTCATGAACCCTTTAAAACGAAATTTCCATGAAACAGATATACCTGATACACGAACATCATCCGCGTCTCCTCCTCTTCTTTGCGGGTTGGGGCGCCGATGAAACCCCTTTCAAGAACTACCGTCCCGCCGATAGCGACTACATGCTCTGCTACGACTACCGGACCCTCGACTTCGACGCCTCGCTCCTGACGGAATACACCGACATCCGGGTGGTAGGCTGGTCGATGGGCGTCTGGGCGGCCACCCGCGTCATGGCCCGCACCCCGCTTTCCGTCAGCCGGCGGATAGCCATTAACGGCACCCCCTTTCCCATCGACGAGACCTGCGGCATTCCTCCCGCCATTTTCCAGGGAACCCTGGACGGGCTGACCGATGTCTCCCTCCACAAGTTCCTGCGCCGGATGTGTGCCGATAGCGCCGCCTTCAAGGCCTTCCTCCAACGCACGCCCCGTCGTCCGCTGGAAGAGTTGCGCGAAGAGCTGGCCTCCATCGCCGCCCGGTACGCCGCACTCCCTCCGTGCGAAGCGGTGTGGGACCTCGGTGTAGTAGGCACCGCCGATCGCATCATCCCTCCCGCCAACCAGGTACAGGCGTGGCAGAAGTTGGGCGTACCCGTCTGCCAGACCGCCGATGCCCATTACCAGGAAGCCTTGTTTCACCGATACCTGCAAGACGTATGGACAAACGACTGATAGCCGAACGCTTCGCCAAAGCCCGCGGCACCTACGATCGGGAAGCACGGGTCCAGCAGCAGGTGGCCGAGCGGATGATGCGGCTGGTTCTGCAACATAGCGGCACACACCCCGACCGCTTCCGGAGGATCGTGGAGTTCGGTTGCGGCACCGGCAGCTATTCCGCTATCCTGCTTCGCACCCTGAAGCCCGATACCCTGCTACTGAACGACCTCTGTCCGGAGATGGAAGAATGTGTAGAAAATTTACCGTCCGCCGGTGGTTCTCCGCAGGCAGGTCCATCGGCCGGAGGCACCGTCGTCCGCTTCCGGGCGGGCGATGCCGAAGAGCTGGACTTCCCCACCGGAACCGACCTGCTGACCTCCTGCTCCACCCTGCAATGGTTCACCGATCCGGCCGCCTTCTTTGCCCGTAGCCGCCGTTTCCTGAAGCCCGACGGTATCCTGGCCTTCACCACCTTCGGACCGTCCAACATGCACGAAATCCGGAGCCTGACGGGCCACGGACTGGACTACCTGCCCCTGGACGAGGTACGGCGGCTGGTCGCGTCGCACTTCGATGTGCGCTACGCCGCCGAGGAGGTGGTTTCCCTCCCCTTCGCCGACCCGCCGTCCGTCCTCCGTCACCTGAAGCTGACCGGCGTCACCGGCACCGAGAAACGGATGTGGACACGTGGACGCCTCCAGGCCTTCTGCGAGGACTATACCCGCCGGTTCGCCCGTCAGGACGGGAAAGTGACCCTGACTTATCACCCCATTTATATCATCGCTCAAAACAAATCCTTATGAATATGAATCACATCTATTTCGTCAGCGGCATCGATACGGATGCCGGAAAGAGTTATTGTACCGCCTGGCTGGCCCGGCAACTGGCCGGCGAAGGTTACCGGGTCATCACCCAGAAGTTCATCCAGACCGGCAATGTCAGCCATAGCGAAGACATCGACCTGCACCGCCGCATCATGGGTACGGGTTACCTGCCCGAGGACCGGGAAGGGCTGACCATGCCCGAGATTTTCTCTTATCCTTGCTCGCCTCACCTGGCCGCACGCATCGACGGACGTCCCATCGATTTCGACAAGATTGAACGGGCTACCCTCGAACTGGCCCGCCGCTACGACCGGGTGCTGGTGGAAGGAGCCGGCGGTCTGATGGTTCCCCTTACCGAAGATTTCCTCACCATCGACTATGTGGCGCAGAAGCATTATCCGCTCGTCTTCGTCACTTCGGGCAAGCTGGGCAGCATCAACCATACGCTGCTGAGTTTCGAGGCTATCCGTAGCCGGAACATCGTTCTCGATACGGTGCTTTATAACCTTTATCCGCCGGTGAAGGATACGACTATCCAGGAGGATACGCAGGAGTATATCGGGCGCTACCTGGAGAAGTATTTCCCGGGTACGCGGTTCCTCACGGTTCCGGCGATTCGGTAAGGCGTCTCCTTTTACTTTTTCTTTTGGACGTCCAAAAGAAAAAGGTAACAAAAAGAAAAAACGCCGGCTTCCGTTTGGGGTCGGCTCCGAAGCGGTTCCCGGCGGAAACGCAGGAACTCGCTTCGCTCAAACAGCCTGCGTTTCTTCTCGCCGCTCTCCGCTCCTCCGCTTTTTCGCCCCCAAACTAAGGCCGGAACCATCTTCCTCTGTAGGGACGTGAATTGTCCCCCCGAATGTATTTCACCCCATAACTTTTCCCGATTCAATCCCCACTACTACCATCCCCTGTACGAAACCTATACAATCACAGATGTAGGGACGCACGGTCCGTGCGTCCTAAAAACCAACCAGCTATACACTGGCTTTTAAATCATCCCCACACATGAAGTTAGTTGACGAATGATTAAGCCATCTCTGTTTTTCATTATTCATTATTAATTATTAATTATTCATTCAATTGACTTAAATCAATAAATCAGGGAGATAATGCAGAATTTCCACGGGTGATGCATCCGGTTTTTCCGAAAAGTGATACCTTTGCACCGTAATCGAAAACAAAACTCCCTTTTACTTATTCTCACACAGACACTCTCCATAGGTCAAAGATATACTTCGCACTTCAACGGGGCAAGGGAATCATCCAAGATATTTCAGGTAATAGTTTTTAGGAAGGGAAAAAGTTTTTTTCAGGACTCGTTTTCAGGATAACATTTTCAGGATAACTCACACATCGGCATTCTTTCTTCAATAGGTATTGAGCCTTGGCCGGCCATTCGTATATCGGTAGTATCACAACACGTTAACTAGACAACTTTTATATATTATCTCCACTACACAAACCATCATTTACACGCAGGACGTTGTTGGCTCAATACGACTTCTATATCTCATGAAACGCTCTTCCCGAAAGTCTGGATGATTTTTCGGAAAGGGCGTTTTTCGGTTTGATGCTCTTTTACTTTTTCAAGGTGCTTTTACTTTTTCTTTTGGGCGTCCAAAAGAAAAAGGTAACAAAAAGAAAAAACGCCGGCTTCCGTTTGGGGACGGCTCCGAAGCGGTTCCCGGCGGAAACGCAGGAACTCGCTTCGCTCAAACAGCCTGCGTTTCTTCTCGCCACTCTCCGCTCCTCCGCTTTTTCGCCCCCAAACTAAGGCCGGAACCATTTCTCTCTGTAGGGACGCACGGTCCGTGCGTCCTAAAAACCAACCAACTATACACAGGCTTTTAAATCATCCCCACACAAGAGGTCAGTTGACGAATGGACAAGGTCTCCCCGTTATTCATTATTCATTATTAATTAACCACGATTTCATCGGTAAAGAGCCAGGCTCCCGGACGAGGATTCTTCACGGCATGTACACGGACGTAACGGGCCTCTCCCTGGCACACCGTACCGTATTCTTTCAAGAGCAGCTTGGGCACGTCGTCGGGGATGTCGCACCATGCGGTTCCGGCGGGTGTAAAGGTCTTTCCGTCTACCGACAGAGACACCTCCACCTTTTGCGGCACGTGTACCCAGGCACCCGGCGAGTGCATGAATGTGGCCCCCACGTAGTGTACCGGTTGCACCTTCCCCAGGTCGACGGTTACATCGAAATCCTCCAGCGTCCCCTGCCATTTCTTGTCGCCGTAGGTCCATCCGCCGCAGATACCGTCGGTCAGGGTCGTCTCTCCGGCGGCGGGATATTGCGGGCTGTACGGCAGGTTGTAGATCACCTTACATCCCTTACCCAGATGCGTAACCGGAGCCAGACTCTCGCGCCGTTCCCCGTATTCGTTGGCCAGGTCGAAGGTCGTGTATCCCTGTGCCCGGAGCAGGTCAATCAGCCCGAGGGAACGGTTGCGGAAATCTTCGTACTCCTTCTGTTCCGGCCGGCTCCAGCCGATTTCCGCAATGGCGAATGCCCGCGGATAATACATGTATTCCGCATGGTCATCCTCCGTGATGTATTCCGACCACAGGTTCCCCTGAAGCCCCAGCAGATGATCCGCCTCTTCTTCCGTCAGGCCCTCCTCCACCGGTTCGTAACCATAGACCTTCTCCAGCGGGCTGTACCCACCGATGGAGACCGGTTCCTTGAACGGCGCGTCCTGCGTATAGTCCAGGTAGCAGGTGCTGCCCGGTGTCATGATGACATCGTGTCCCGACTTCAGCGCCTTGATGCCTCCTTCCGTTCCCCGCCAGGACATCACCGTAGCGTTCGGTGCCAGTCCCCCTTGCAGGATTTCGTCGAAACCGATCATCTTCCTCCCCTTCGAATTGATGAACGCCTCGATGCGGTGAATCAGGTAGCTCTGCAATTCGTCCACATCCTTCAGCCCTTCCTCCTTCATCCTCCGCTGGCAATCCGGACAAGTCTTCCAACTGCCCTTTCCCGCCTCGTCACCTCCGATGTGGATATACTCCGAGGGGAACAGGTCGATGACCTCCGTCAGCACATTCTCCAGGAAAGTGAAGGTAGCCTCCTTGCCCACACAGAAGTCGCTATGCCGGTAAGGCTCGCCCGTACACGAGAGTTCCGGATAAGCCGTCAGCACCTCTTCGCTATGTCCCGGCATCTCGATTTCCGGAATCACCTGGATGTGCCGTTCTTCGGCGTATGCCAGCAGTTGGCGGATATCCTCCTTCGTGTAATACCCCCCGTAGGCTCCCGGCGTATCCTGCTCACAATACCTGGTACCGGCCTCGCACCAGTCCATCCACGAGCGGTTGGGCCGCCATGCCGCGAACTCCGTCAGCCTCGGATAACGGTCAATCTCCAGGCGCCATCCGGTGCCGTTGGTCAGGTGCAGGTGCATCTTGTTCAGCTTCAGCAGCGCCATGGCATCCATCTGTTTCATCAGGAATTCCTTGGAGCGGAAATGTCGGGACACGTCGAAGTGCAGTCCCCGGTATACGAAGCGCGGCCGGTCGTCCACCGTGCAGCACACCAGCCGGCGGTTCCTCCCCTCCTCCGTCATTTGCAGGAGGGTCTGTAGGGCATAGAAGGCACCGGCCTCGCCGGCAGCCCGTATCGTAATCCGTTTCGGAGTAATCTGTAGGGAATATCCTTCCGCCGTCCGACCGTCCTCCGCTTCCCCCTTGCGTGGTTTCTTGTCAGCAATTTTTATCACCACATCGGCCTTTCCCGCCTTCTCCACCGGTATCCATTTCAGGGGACCCTGCTCCAGGTAGCCGGTCAGTTGTTCCGCCCGCTCCCCTTCGATGTAGCAGGTCATACCCTGTTCGGGAACGATAAACACCCCCTGTTCCAGTTCGATGTTCACAGGTATCGGAATCACCCGAAGCGGTGTTCCGGCCACGGAGGTTTCCCCTTCCGCCGCATAGACAGCCAGCGCCAATCCTACTGCTGCCAGGCTTGTAAAGATTCTATTCATAGTATGCTAGATTAACAAGGATATTCGGATGTGTAAATATAATGGATTTTATCCGTATAATTGTTGTTGTATGGCAAAATGTTTAAGGAGATTTATATCACTTTGCTTTTGATGGATGTAATAGCAAAAGAGCGAAGTTTCAAAACTTCGCTCTTCTCTGTCTTCGAACAGGTTATTGTTTCCTCAATAACCACACTGATAAAACGATTACTATTGGAACGAAAAAGAAAAGAAACCAATAATCAGGCTTACCCGTTTCCGGCTTCTGCACCGGCACGAATACCACCGAATCCCGTTCGATGAGGCGGACACTATCGCGGACATTATAGACATCCAGCTTCAGGCGTGAGGCATCCGGCAGGGTGTCCAGACTCAGGCGGTAGCGCATGTTCGGCGTGGCGGAAGCCTGCACTTCGGAGAGGACGATGCGTTTCAGGGTGTCCACCCGTATCAGGGCGGTGAGCGACAGGGAATCCTTCACCGGGAAGGAGCGTACCCGTTCCGTCACCGTGACGACAGGAAGGGGACTAGGACTCCGACAACCGCATAGCGCCGATACGGCTATTAAGACGATTGACTTCATCACGCAATAACTGGTTTTCATGTACTAGCTGTTTGATTTTGAGGGTTAAGTCGAGGTTGGTAGCTTTCACTTCGCACAACTCCTTGAGCGTCTCGTCGTACGAGGCGGCCAGGGAGTCGATGGAATGCTGGAGGGAAGCGATGAAGTCGTTCCGCTTCTGCCTCCGGGTGGCCAGCCAGGTGGCCGCCCCCGTAAGGGCGGACGCCAGGACCGGGATAAGGACAGACAGGACGGTGTCACTCATAGGCTTTCAGACTTTTCCATGTATGCTGACGCTTTATTCATCAGGCACCCATTCCTCCTTCCGGTTCCTCCGTGGTATCTTCCTTCTTGGCCAGCGTATGGATGCTGATGAGTTTGACACCCTGTTCGGCCGCGTTCTTCAGGTTCTTCTTCGGACGCATGCGTACATGCACACGTTCGATTAGCGATTTCATGAAATCTTCGCGGGAAACGGCGCCCTTGCTTTTGAAGGTAACCTTGAAGGAAGCGAACCCGTCCAGCGTCACGGTTTCACCCGACGCGAGGCTTTCGGCAATGGCCGTAGCACAGTCCTCGATGATGGTCTTTACCGAACCGGCCGAACGTCCGGCGCGTGGGGCGATGTAGTCGCAGACATCGTTCAGAGTGGCCTGACCCGTCATTTTCTGGGTGGCATAATACTTCATCGGAGAATCGGGATCACCCGGTCTTTTACGTCCGACAACTTTGTAGAATACGCTCATAGTATCAGTTTTTAAGTTAGTTAGTTTTGTTTGTTTTCGTAGGGACGTACGGTCCGTGCGTCCGCTAAATCATCCGGGGCTTTTACGCGCTTGTTCTCATTCCGGGCTAGTCCCCCGGCATCCAGGAGTAGTTTAGGCTAGTTCAGTTCTCAAATTGCTTGACGGGCAAAACCGCCTACCGGTCAATCATTCCCACTCATGTCACTATACATACCATCCGCGTTTACCAGTTCGGCGGCATTGATGCGCCCCGTAAGGGTGATACCCGGAACGAAATACAGCTTCTTCTCCCCCACCTGCGAAATCCGGAAATCCTCCTTGTTTTCGCTTCCGGAGGCGTTGCGCAAGCGCAACTGGATGATTCCGAAGTTTCCCAAGTCAACGTTCCGCCCCTGCCCGATGAAATAGACAATCGCTTCGCACAGGTCGTACAGGATGCCCGCTACCGTTCCCTGGGAATGACCCGAACGGGTGGCCACACGGCTGGCAAGCTCATTCAGTCCCATGCGGCCGATGGAGGCTCCCGACGCATAAAATTTTCCTGCCACTTCGGGTTCACGGGGGTCAATTCGCTGCACAATTCGATAATAGATGCTCATAGTTCGTTAGTTTTAAGGTTAGTTACTGTGTTTTTGTAGTTCTACGTTTAATTCGAAATTTTCAATCTGGCCGGGGAATATTTAAATCTGTCCGTAGAAATTTTATAATGCAAAGATAACAGCCAATTCTGTCAATACCAAAAATCAGGCATCGCTAAGGTGTGAAAATCTGTTAACAAAAACAGATTTTTTCCGATGGTCTTCATTGTACGGATGGATTATTCAAGTCGTGCTTCTGTGGTTTTACGAAAAGCCGTTACAGCGTTACAGCGTTACAGCGTTACAAATACTAAAACTGAATAACGAGTATCCGGTTTAGCGACTTAGGGGATGAAGAAATGAGAAAATAGTAATAAATTATAATTATATATTATTTATATTATATATATATATTTATATATATAATATAATGCTATCTTAGGAAGAGTGAAAAATGAAAAACAATAATTGTAACGCTGTAACGTTGTAACGCTGTAACGCCTGTATGTCTTTTCTGAATTCAGTAGACACAAAACATTTTATTTTCTGATTGGCTGGACACTTCGTTTTTCGAAGCAGTATGGCAGGCAGAAAAACGACATGGAAAGTATTTCTATATTTTTCAGCATATTTTTCACATTTATTTTCAAATATCTAGGTATTTTTTGACTGGAAATATTATCTTTGCGAAAAACCATTAAAAATATATAACCTAAAGGAGTCTTCGTATCGATGGCATGAATGCTTCTTTTAATCTAAAAACTAACATCATGGGCATTTATGCTTATTACAATTACCATTTTTTCAAAAATGCGTTTTCTCTTGTGCTGGGAGATTTTTTTATAAAGACTCCTTCCACTATCTGTCCCGATAAGGATTTCGCCACGCAAAAAAGAAAACTCTCGAAGTTCTCGATGGATAATTGCGTCGGTTTACGGGAAAACGTTTTTCAGATTACGTACAAAGGTACAAAAACAGTCATTTACCAAACGTTATATCAACTGACAGGAGGCAGAGGCAATGACCGTATACAAGAAACGTAATCTATTTAACCGGTATAAACATGATCCTCTGTTCCGTCAATGGTTGCCTACGCTAGGAATACTTTCCCGTGCGGGACAAGGCAATGAAGTAGATGTATGGTACGAAACAAAGCGTGCTTTACGCCGTATCAAACAAAAGACAGACTGGCGTGACGCAGAAGTACATTTCTTTTACACAGAACTTAACGAGCGCTATCCGTCTATGCCTGTATTCTGCCTGGCAGTGATGGCTGTTCTCTTTGTCTGCCTGACCGATGCGGCTCCCGCTACCGACCATACAGGCGAAAATCCATACGCTTCTGCCTGTGTAGCTATCTATGCCATGCTGGGCGGTGACCGGTGTTTCCAGACGTTGGTTAACGATTTTTTCAGCCGTAAGCAAGGTTACCGGAACGAACGGGGAATGCTTCCGGTAACGGATTACCTGCCCATAACAGGCGACAAAGAAACCTCGAAACCGAAGGAGGAAGCATCGGCAGCCGACGGTAACAAGGCATTGAAACAGATGGTGGAGAATGCGCTCAAACGGGATAACACAGAAAGGCTGAACGCTTTGAAACTCAGACTCTACGACCTGGAGAATCCGGCACTCACCCGTCCGCTGATAGTCCGTATCAATGAGCGGATAGCGGCTCTGATGAACCCACTTCCCGTCACACAGAACAACATCTTTCACTACGGAGCGAACCAAATCAACCAAAGTACCTTGCAAAACCCGATATTCGGTACGGGCGGAGCGAAAAGAACCTTAATAGAAAAACAACCATGAACAGTAAAAATGACGGACAACAGACGGTTGTCAACCACATCTACGGTTTCCAGTTCAACGGATGCCAGATTACGAATCCTACCTTCCAGACCATCATGCCAAATGATCTATCCACGGATTGCCACGAAACGAAGAATAATCCTGCACAGGAGGCGGAACAAAACGAATCCGGCATTATCCCGGCATCTCTGCGCACTACTGAGGCGGAACGTGTGCTGGAACACCTTTGTTCGGCCAATATCCTGAACGACCGCTGGCAGCCCGTCGGCCTCTCGAACGCTGAAAAAGGGGTGTTGGCCTCTCTTTTGGCCGATCGCCTGGCTATCGGTTGTCCGTGGCAAACCTTCGGTAACCTATGGCGTATGAAGCCTGAAACGCTCCGCACGGCATGCAACAAGGGATTGGAACAGAAGCGCACGGGAGTATTCTTGGAGCGGATGAAGAGGAGTTTGTGAGGTCTTGAGGTGTTTGATGAGATTTTGAAGTCCTAACTGATTACGTGCGTCTACATTTTAAATTCCTATTATTTCATTTTTTCTCCTAATAGACGGATATGTTGTTTCTTTTGTGATTTTGAGTAAATTCGCGATTGGATTTTGTAAAGACAATATTAATTATAATTTATGACGGCAATTGAATATATACCTGATGAAGAAGTAGTAAATGAATCTGTAAGTGATGTACTTTCGGATTGTCAACTTTCCTTGTTCCCATTAAAAAAAGTTGATTCGAAAGGTAAGCTTAGAGTCCTGTCTCTTTTTTCGGGTTGTGGTGGTATGGATATAGGTTTTGAGGGAGGTTTTATTTGTCATCGTAAATCAGTAAATCCTAAAAATGATTGGATTGCAGAATCACTTAATACCAATTGGGTGAGATTGAAAGAAACTAATTTTACTACAGTTTTCGCAAACGACATTTTGGAAGAAGCCAAAGCGACTTGGTCTTCTTATATGTGCAAGCGAGGGCATTCATCAGATTCTTATCGTTTAGAAAGTATTGTAGATATCGTAAAACGTCACCAGCATGGTTTTGATGAGTTTCCTGATAACATTGATGTTGTGACAGGAGGATTCCCATGTCAAGACTTCAGCGTCTCCGGAAAGCGTAAAGGTTTTGATTCTAATAAAGATCATAATGGCAAAAAGCGTGCGGAAAACGCTCCGTCTGAAGAAACGAGAGGAAAACTATATTTTTGGATGAAACAAGTCATTGATATAACCAAACCTAAAATATTTATCGCAGAAAATGTAAAAGGACTTGTTAACCTTGGTGATGTAAAAACTATTATTCAACAAGATTTCGCTTCGGCTGATGACAACGGTTATATTGTGTTGACGCCTCAGGTTCTTCATGCGGCAGACTTCGGTGTTCCTGAGTCTAGAGAACGTGTTATTTTTATAGGAATCAGAAAAGATGTATTGAGACCGGAAGCGTTGAAAGCGCTAGAAAATGAAATATTACCTCCTGAATATAATCCATATCCCACCCCGACACACGCATATAGTAACGAGAAAGAAGGTTTGCTCGAACCTGTTGTGTGTGGGGATGTATTTCAAGGATTACTGGAGCCTGATTATTCTTCTGATCTTTCACAAAAATATTATTCGAAGGCAAAATACATGGGAAGTCATTGTCAAGGGCAAAAAGAAATTTCATTGAACAAGATTGGACCTACGATACGTTCTGAACATCATGGAAACATCGAATTCCGTAGGCTTTCATTAGAACATGGAGGGACAATAGAACATGAATTGTCTGCCGGGTTACCGGAAAGGAGACTTACTCCGAGAGAATGCGCTTTAATTCAGACTTTTCCGCCTGATTATTCATTTGTGAGGTACAAACCTTACTCAAAATCCAGATTTAGCGTAAGTTCGTCTGGAGCTTATAAAGTCATAGGAAACGCTGTACCGCCTATATTGGCTTATAACATAGCGATGAGAATTCAAACATTGTGGAACTTATACTTCAAATAATTATGGTTCAAGAGAATATCATTTCCATACGTAAGCATGATATGTCATTGGCGGATGAAGCGTTCGCTGATTTCATGAACAAGATAGAAATTGAGCTTAACCATCGGGCAAGTATTGATCCCGTATATTTTCGTTCCTTAAGTCCTAATCTTTTGGAAACCGTTTCGGTGAATTGTATGAAAGAAATCGCTCCTTCTACTCCGTTTAGGCCCGAAGAGATAAGGCTTGTTTCGGGAATGGCCTTCCCCGATATTGTCGCCGAAACTTTTTACGGAGTTGAAGTAAAATCTACGCAATCGAATCATTGGAAGTCTACAGGAAGCAGCATTATAGAAACAACAAGAAATAAAAATGTCGAAAGTATCTATATGTTATTCGGCAAATTGGGAGGAAAACCTGAGTTTCGTTGTCGGCCTTACGAAGATTGTCTGTACGATATTACCGTAACACATTCTCCAAGATATCTGATAGATATGGATATAGACAAAAACAATACCATATTTGCCAAAATGCACACTTCTTACAATGAATTGAGGACTTCAAAAGATTCTATCGCACAAGTCAGAAGATATTATAGAGATTTGATAAAAACAGAAAAGAAAAATGTGATGCCTTGGTGGCTAGATGAGATAGAAGACAAATCCAACAATCTGATTGTAAGACATATAACTTCACTTTCCCCTGAAGAGAGACAGAATGTAATTGTACAAATGTATCTGTTATTTCCAAGCTGTATGATAGAAAGTAACTATATAGAGCCAGCCATGTGGCTTGTAGCGTATCATAAGATTGTATGTCATAATATGCGCGATTATTTTAGCGCTGGAGGCAAAGCCCGATATCTGAATGGGCAAAAATTGAAGAATCCTGTGCCGGCTATTGTGAAACGTTTTTTAGATATCGCTCCGATTATAAAGAACGAGATCAACCGGATGATTTCAGAACTGGATATATTCAATCCTGAACTTCTAGTGGGCGGTGATCTTTATCTTAATTGGGTGAGCCAAGTGAATTGTTTGTTGGTGGAAAGATATGGTGATACAGTACTTTTCCAAGAATGGGCATTGAATGGAGATAAGTTAACGGTTTGATATAATGACGGATAAGATGACACCTCAACAACGTCACCGTTGTATGAGCAGTATAAAAAGTGTCGATACTAAACCGGAGATGGTTGTGCGTCGATGGATTTGGAATGAAGGATTCAGGTATAGACTTCATGTGAAGTCTTTACCAGGTACACCTGATATAGTCATTCGCAAATTGAAAACCGTCATTTTTATCAACGGGTGTTTTTGGCATGGACATATTGCTGGAGAATGCTATCGCCCCTCAAAGTCAAACATCGAATTTTGGACAACTAAAATACAAAAAAACCGCGAAAGAGATGTTCGTAATTATGAGGCGCTCAAGTCTCTGGGTTGGAATGTCCTTGTTGTTTGGGAATGTCAACTGGCCAAGAAAAGAAGGCTGGATACATTAAGAGCGTTATCTCTAAGACTGAGTGAAATACTTCTTGATTTGAACGGAGTGAAAAGATATACAATTGATTATATGAATGATGACACATTGTTGGCCGCAGAATCTATGGAAAACTATCAGGATAAATAAAGGTGTATTTTTTTATAAAATATATTTTTCAGGCCTGATACCGAACTGAATGTAGTAATCTATTTGTTTTTGAACAGTTAGTTTGTTTAATTACATGAAAGAATAGAGTATCTGTACTCAATAATATTATACAAGTTTCGCAAGTAAAGTGTAGCTCCTCAGGCGGCTGGTGTCAGCCTGTCGAAAGCCTGCTTTACTGCTTTGATTTGTTTATCGTTTGATATTACTTGT